>Ga0070684_100002460_pt1 | contig 13637 bp, 9 predicted proteins | sample KBSC723LmetaG_FD_65653 | JGI IMG/M metagenome (GOLD analysis project Ga0070684, IMG submission 65653) | Corn rhizosphere microbial communities from Kellogg Biological Station, Michigan, USA - KBS C7.2-3L metaG | ecosystem: Host-associated > Plants > Roots > Rhizosphere ...
TCGCCGAGATCGTGGCTTTCAGGGGATCGGTGAGCGACACCGACGGCATCGATCATTTCCGCATCGTCGATGGCGACCGGCTGATGTGGGCAAGCCCCGAGACCACCTGGGCGGCGCGGCCGCAGCGTTTTGCCGGCGCGATCGCCAGCCGTATCCGCACCATTTTTCCGAAACTCGGCCGGGTCGAAATATCGGATACGTTCGGCGGGGCGATCGGACAGACCGTCCACGGCATGCCGCAGATCGGCCAGTTGCGCAAAGGCCTGTGGGTGGCGAGCGGCTTCGGCCGTCAGGGCCTCAACACCTCGGCGATGGCCGGCCAACTGGTTGCGCGCAGCATCCTGTGGGGCGATGAGCGCTGGCGGCTGTTCTCCCCGTTCGAGCTGGTATGGGCGGGTGGCGCGACCGGCCGGGTCGCCGGCTATGTTGTCGGTCTATGGGGACGGGGCAGCGCGGCTGCAGCCGGCGCACTCGCGCGCCATCGCGAACGGGCGCGGATCCAGGAGCGCGTCCGCGAGGCGCGGCTTGCGGAAGCCAACCGCCAGGGCGGCACGCGGCCCGCCGTTCGACGGCCGCCGCCGGATCGCCCGCGCCCCGCAGTTCCACGCCAGTCGCCGCAGTCACAACAAGCGTCGTCCTATCGGGAGCCGGTACCGGCGCACGAGGAGCCGCCTCAGGCGCCTCGGGAACCGGCGCAGGCCTTTGCGGCGCATTCTTATCCGGAGCCGCCGCTTGCGGCCGCTCACCGCGAAGGTGAGGGACCCTAGTAGCCAATCCTGCGCTTGCATGCCGGCTTCAAAGACCACCGGCAAGCTATTGATTTGTGTGGAGCTTTGGCCTCACACAATCGCGGGCCGCGCCACAATGCTCACAGCTCGCATTAAGTTGAGAATAATCCGCGCAAAGCGGTGTAACTTTGATCTGAGAGTTCCGTATTTCAGGGCGAACAGTCACGGAGAACATCATGATGGACCGCCGTATTCTGCTTGCCTCGGTCGCTAGCCTGCTCGGCCTGGCCGCGTTCCGATGGCTGAGGGTCTCGCCGGCCAAGGCCGCCGAAAAGTTCGAGATCGAGAAGACCGATGCCGAATGGCGCGCGCAGCTGACGCCGCAGCAATATGAAATCCTGCGCAAGCAGGGCACCGAGCGTCCGGGCTCCAGCCCGCTCTTGAAGGAGCATCGCAAGGGCACCTTCGCCTGCGCCGGTTGTGACCTGCCGCTGTTCTCGTCCGACGCCAAATTCGAGAGCGGTACCGGCTGGCCGAGCTTCTATCAGCCGCTCGAGAATGCCGTCGGCAAGACCGAGGACCGGACCTTCGGCATGGCGCGGACGGAAGTGCATTGCCGCCGCTGCGGCGGCCATCTCGGCCACGTCTTCGACGATGGGCCGAAGCCGACCGGCCTGCGCTACTGCATGGACGGTTACGCGCTGGTATTCCATCCGGCGGGATCGCAGGCGAGCTGACGAAATGTAGGGTTTCGCCCGGCAATTGTTGCCCGCCCGGCAAATGTGCCCCGGTCATTCGGCCGGGGCATATTCATTTAAGGTGTTGATATTTCGGTATTTTGTATGTTGGCATAGGGCTTGCGACAGTCTCCTGCGAATTGCGGCCGTGGCCTCTGGCCAAGCCTCAGGCATCGCATGTGGAGACAATGTTATGGGTATCTTCGACGCACTGAACACCTCGGTCGGCGGCTTGCGCGCGCAATCCTTCGCGCTGCAGAACATTTCCGGCAACATCGCGAACGCCTCGACCACGGGCTACAAGGGCATCGGCACCTCCTTCGAGGACCTGATCCCGGATGCCACGACGCCCAATCGCCAGGTCGCCGGCGGCGTCGATGCCTTCTCGCAGGCCACCATCTCCACCCAGGGCACGGTGTCGGCCACGACGGTCGCCACCAACATGGCGATCAACGGTGAAGGCTTCTTCTCCGTGCAGAAGCCGACCTCGCTCACCGACAACGTGCCGGTGTTCTCCGGTGTCACCAATTACACCCGCCGCGGCGATTTCCAGGTCAACGCCAACGGCAACCTCGTCAACGGCGCCGGCTATTATCTGATGGGCGTGACCGTCGATCCCAAGACCGGCAATCCGACCGGCAACGTGCCGCAGGTGCTGCAGTTCCAGAACAACTTCATCCCGGCGCAGGCCACAACCGCCTTCGCCTATGCCGCGAACTTGCCGACCCAGCCGAAGACGCCGGCAAGCTCGGGGGCTGCCGCCGGTACAATCACCGCAGCCGGCGGCATCAACCCCTCCGACTTCGCTTCCAATCCCTTGCCGGTCGGCTCGCCGGCGCCGCCCGTCGACGCCTCGCACGCCGGCCCTGTCGTCAACAACCAGCTCGGAAACCCGATCGGTGCCAGTACGGCGCTGTCTGGCACGACCGGAACCGACTCGCTTGTTGCGGGGTTCGCTCCCGGCGACACCATCACGGTTGACGGCACGACCATCACCTTCGTCGCCTCCGGCGCTACCGGAAACCAACTCAACGTCACCGACAATGTGGCAACGCTGCTCAACAAGATTTCAGTGATCACCGGCGCCACGGAGACCGTCTCGGGCGGTCAGATCACCCTGCACACCGGCACCGCGAAGGACTTGACGATCAGCGCCAGTGCGGGCACCGCCACGGCCGCCCTCACGGCGCTCGGCTTCACGCCGACGTACACCCTGGCGCGCGCGCCCGGCACCAATGTCGGCACGGGCGTCGTTATCGGCAACGACATCCAGGCCTTCACCAACGAAACCATTTCGGGCGGCGCGGTGACGGCCTACAACGCGGCGGGTACGCCGGTAAACCTGCAATTGCGCTGGGCCAAGACCGACAGTGCGTCGCTTGGCGCCGGGCACCAGGACACCTGGAACCTGTTCTATCAGACCTCTACCACCGCGACCGGTTCGCAGGCGGCCTGGGTCAATACCGGCACGAACTTCATCTTCAATTCCAGCGGCGCGCTTGCCTCGCCGAGCGGCACGGCGATCGCCGTGCCCAGCGTGACCGTGGACGGGCAGGCGCTCGGCAACCTCACCGTCAATATCACCAGCGGCTCGTTGACGCAGTTCGCGAGTTCGGGCGGATCTGCGACCATCAACACCATCACGCAGAACGGCTTTGCCGCCGGCCAGCTGCAGTCGGTCGCCATCAACAACAGCGGCCTCGTGGTCGGCACCTTCTCCAACGGCCAGAACATCGATCTGGCCGCGGTCACGCTCTCGCATTTCAACGGCACCAACTATCTCAAGGCGCTCGATGGCGGCGCCTATCAGGTCACCGACCAGTCGGGGCCGGCGATCATCGGCGCGTCGGGCACCATCAGCGGCTCCTCGCTGGAAGGATCGAACACCGACATCGCCGACGAGTTCACCAAGCTGATCGTGACGCAGCAGGCCTATTCGGCGAACACCAAGGTGATCACGACGGCCAACAACATGGTTCAGGACCTTCTGAATGTGCTGCGCTGACCGGCGCAGTGAGTGAAGTCGATCAAGGCGGGCATTTAACATGGGTTTGAGTTCAGCCCTGGCCACTGCGATGTCGGGTTTGCGCGCCAACCAGGCGTCGCTGTCGATCATCTCGTCGAATATCGCCAACGCGCAGACGCCCGGCTATGTCAACCAGAGCCCGAACCAGATCGAGATCCCGAGCGGCACCACCGGCTCGTCGGTCGCGGTCACCGGCGTCAACCGCCAGCTCGACCTGTTCGTGCAGAGCCAGCTTCGCACCGAGACTTCCGGCGGCGGCTATGCCAACCAGATCGCGAATATCCTGAGCCAGCTTCAGAGCGTCTACGGCACCCCCGGCGGCGACGGCACGATCGAAAATGCGCTCAACAACTTCACCACCGCGCTGCAATCGCTATCGAACAGCCCTGGCGACTCCTCGGCGCAGGCGGTGGCGCTGTCGTCGGCGCAGACGCTCGCAGGGCAGTTGAACTCGACCACGTCGGGCATCCAGCAGCTCCGCTCCAATGTCGAGCAGGACATCGGCAATGCGGCCAACCAGGCCAACACCGACCTGACCCAGATCGCTGGCATCAACACCCGGCTGCAGGGCTTGAGCGCGAACGATCCGCTGGCCGCGACACTGATGGATCAGCGCGACAACGCCATCAACGACCTCGCGAAGCTCGTCGACATCCGCGTCGTCACGGATCCTTCGAACCAGACCAACATCTTTACCAATTCCGGCCTCCAGCTCGTCGGCCAGGGCCTCGCCTCGAGCTTCACCTTCAATTCGCCGGGCACGCTGACCGCGACCTCGCTGTACAGCGCCAATCCCGCGCAGAACGGCGTCGGCTCGCTTGCCCTCAAGCTGCCGAACGGCGCCGCCATCGACCTCGTCGCCAACAACGCGCTTTCCTCGGGACAGATCGCCGCCGACCTCAAGCTGCGCGACCAGACGCTGGTGCAGGCGCAGACCCAGGTCGACCAGATGGCGGCCACGCTGGCGTCCTCGCTCTCGGACGTAACCACCGCGGGTACGGCCGTGGCGGGGGGCTTCAGCGTCAATACCTCGGGCCTGCTGGCCGGCAACACCGTCAACCTGACCTACACCGACACCGCGACCAACACCCAGCGCCAGATCTCGATCGTCAACGTCACCGATCCGCTGGCGCTGCCGTTGCAGAACGGCCCAGGCGCCAATCCGCTCAAGGTCGGGGTCAATTTCTCGCTCGGCATGGCTTCCGTCGTCGCGCAGCTCAATACTGCGCTAGGCCCGAACGGGCTGAGCTTCACCAATACCGGCTCCACGCTGAACCTGCTGGGATCCGGGTCGGCGACCGTCAATGCCGCGTCGACCACGACCACGAGCACGGCGATCGCGGGCGGCATTCCGCAACTGGCGTTGTTTACCGACGGCAACGGGCCCTATACCGGCCAGTACACCCGGAACGGCCCGGAATTGACCGGCCTTGCCGGACGCATCAGCGTCAACGCGGCCGTGGCCAACAACCCGTCGGCGCTCAGCATCTACTCGACCTCGCCGCAAACCCCGGCCGGCGACACCACGCGCTCGGACTTCCTGTTCTCCCAGCTTACGACCGGCCGCTTCACCTTCTCGCCGTCGACCGGCCTCGGCTCGGCCGCGCAGCCTTTCACCGGCTCGATCTCGAATTACCTGCAGTCGTTCATCAGCCAGCAGGGCAATGCCTCGACGCTCGCGACGCAATTGCAGCAGGGCCAGAGCGTGGTCGTCAACACGCTGCAGCAGAAGTTCGACTCGACCGCCAAAGTCAACATCGACACCGAAATGTCGAACCTGATCCAGGTGCAAAATACCTATGCAGCCAACGCCCACATCATGTCGGTCGTACAAAGCATGATGCAGACCTTGCTGCAGGCTCAAGTATAGGACGCGTAAGATATGTCGGTCGCCAGCATCAATTACGGTTCTTCCCTGCTCGGCCTGTCCGTGCAGAACATCAACAACCAGCTCTCGAACCTGTCGGTCCAGCTGTCGAGCGGCGTCAAGTCGACGAACTACGCCGGCATGGGTGTCGACGAGGGGTTTGCGATCGCGGCGCGCTCGCAGCTTGCCAACATCGCGGCGTTCGGCAGCACGATGACCAACGTCAACACGATCATCTCGGCGGCCAATACCGGCCTGCAGTCGCTGTCGGCCATCTCGTCGCAGGTGCAGAGCAGCGCGTCGTCGTCGCCGCAGAACCTGACCTCGACCGGCCAGACCATCGGTCAGCAGAACGCGCAATCCGAGTTGTCGGCAATCGTCGGCATCCTCAATACCCAGGTCGGCAACCGCTATATCTACTCCGGCACCGCCATCAACACGCCGGCGCTGGCCTCTGCCAACGACATTCTCGACGGCACCACGACGCAAGCCGGGCTGAAGCAGGTGATCTCGGAACGGCTGCAGGCCGATCAGGGCGCCAACGGTCTCGGCCGTCTCAACATCACCGCACCCACGGCGACCTCGACGCAACTGGCGGAAGACGTCGCGGGCTCGCCGTTCGGGCTAAAGCTCGCTTCGGTGACCTCCTCGTTGACGAATGCGACGGTGACCGGGCCTTCCGGCTCGCCGGCCGGCGTGTCGGTCGACTTCACGGCCGGCAACCCGAATCCCGGCGATAGCTTCGGTCTCACCTTCGATCTTCCCGACGGCACCACCGAATCCATTCAGCTCACGGCGTCGAGCTCGACACCGTTGCCGACGGGAAGCTTCGCCATCGGTGCGACGCCGGCCGCGACCGCGGCGAATTTCAATGCCGTGCTGACCTCGTCGGTCTCGAAGCTCGCCAACACCTCGCTGGTCGCCGCCTCGGCCATCGAAGCCGGCGACAATTTCTTCAACACCGCCGGGGCGGCGACCGGCGGTGCCGTCAACAACCAGGCATCGCCGGCGGCGCCGATCACGGGCGCCACCGCGCTGTCGGGCACTTCGGGCACGGATTCGCTGACCTCGAGTTTCGCGCCGGGCGACACCATCACCGTCGACGGCACGACGCTTACCTTCGTCGCGTCGGGCGCGACCGGCAACCAGCTCAACGTCACGGACAACGTGCAGGCGCTTTTGTCCAGGATCGACCAGATCACGGGCACATCGACCCCGTCGACCGTCCATGGCGGCGTCATCACGCTGCACACCGACGACGCCTCGACGCTCTCGGTCACCAGCTCGAACGCAACCGCCTTCACCGCGCTCGGCTTTGGCGGCACGGTGAGCGCGGCCCAGCCGCCGCTGCGGGTGTCGGGCTCGCCTCTGTCGTCGGCAACGAGCCTCGTCAACGGCTCGGCCAATACGGTCAAATGGTATACCGGCAATTCCGGACCCGGCTCGGCGCGCTCGACGGCGACGGTACGCATCGATTCCTCGCAGACCGTGCAGTTCGGCGCACAGGCCAATGAGCAGGCGATCCGCCAGGAGATCCAGGCGATCGCGACCTATGCGGCCGTGACGGTGTCGGCGACCGGCACCAACTCACCGGCCGCCGTGAATGCGTTGAGCCAGCGCGTCGCGTCGAACCTGACACCGCAGATCGGCCAGCAATCGATCCAGGATATCCAGACCGACTTTGCCACCGCACAGACCACCATGAAGGATGCGACCGCGCGGCAGACCCAGACCCAGGCCGCGTTGCAGAGCCTGGTCGACCAGACCGAGGGCATCAACCAGAACCAGGTCGCCAGCGAAATCCTGGCGCTGCAGACCAGCCTGCAGGCATCGTACCAGACCACCGCGATGCTCTCCCAGCTCAGCCTGACCAAATTCCTGCCGGTGGCTTAACGGGTGGAGCATGATCCGGAAAAAGTGGCCGCCGGTTTTCCGACAAGATCATGCTCAATCAAGAATCTGGAGCGCGATCTATCGCGCTCCAGCGGCGGCGTTAGGTTTTCGTTAACCACGTCTATTTACTTATTGGTGAGAAACTGCAGCGCCGCCTGTGGCTTCGGAGCCAGTCATGACCGATCGCATCCATCTCGTGGTTGCCACGCCCTGCTTCGGGGGGCAGGTTTCAAGCATCTATGCCGGTTCGATCTTCGGGCTCCAGCAGGCCGTGCAGGGCATATCCAATCTCGGCCTCAAGGTGCATTTGCGCGATGGCGACGCGCTGATCACGCGGGCGCGGGCCAACCTGGTTACGCTGTTCCTCGACGATCCCTCCGCCACCCATCTCCTGTTCATCGATGCCGATATCGGTTTCACGCCCGATCAGGTGTTCCGCCTGATCGAATCCGGCCCCGACGTCGTGGCCGGCTGCTATCCGATCAAGCGGGTCAACTGGACCAAGGCGCAGCAGGCGATGGCCAAAGGGCGGGCGAACCTGCCGTCGGCTTCGCTCGACTACGTGCTCGAGTTCGACAATCCCGACCGGGTCAGGGTCGTCAATGGATTTGCGCGGGTACGCTACGCCGGCACCGGCTTCCTGATGATCCGCCGCCACGTGCTTGAGAAAATGTGCGCACATCCGGCCTACGCGTCGCTGCAATTCTCCCGCGAGCATTCGCTCGATGCGCTCGCCGGAAGCCCGAACCGTTTCGCACTGTTCGAATGCATGATCGATCCGGCAGACGGCACCTACCTCAGCGAGGATTTCGCCTTCTGCAGGCGCTGGACCGATATCGGCGGCGAGATCTGGGCCGATCTCGACAGCCGCCTCGACCATGTCGGGCCGTCGGTCTTCCGTGGCGACGTTGCCTCGCAATTTGCGGCGGCGCCCGGCGCGGCGAATGCCGCCTGAGAACGCAACGATGACCTTCGCCACTCCCCACCTGCATGCTCCCGGAGCTTCCCGGTTTCCGGCGTTCAACGGCGGGCTGCGCGATCTCTTCTCCACGCTGGACGATCTGCTCACCTGTGGCGGCGATGTCAGGCTGATGCTGGACCCGATCACGCGCCTCAACGACTACGGCTGCGGACCGTCGCCATCGCCGCAGGCATGGAGTTTTGCGTCGAGCACGGCTTCGGCCATCTCCGAGCGCGCCTACGATCGCGCAGGCCTCGCGCGCGAAGAGCTAATGCGCTCCGCCATTGCCGTCGGACTCGAGGACGCCCTCGATATCCGGATCGAGGACATGCGCGAGGAGCTGAAGGCGCATCTCGCATTGCCCTCGGCGGATGTCGACGTCGTCTTCTCGCCGTCGGGAACGGACTCGCAGCTTCACGCGCTTTTCCTCGCCCGTTTGCTGCTCGGCGAACGGCTCACGACCGTCGTCGTGGGGGCCGACCAGACCGGCAGCGGCACGGCCTATACCGCGCGCGGCCGCCATTTCAGTCGCTTCACGGCAAGCGGTGCGACGGTTCGCAAGGATACGCCGATCGCGGGCCTCGTCGGCGATTGTGTCAACGTGCCGCTCGCGGACGCCTCCGGCCTGAAACTGCGTGGCGACGCCGATTCCGCGGTGCTCGATGCCATCGAGGCCGCGGTCGCCGATGGCGCGCATGTGCTGCTGCATATCATGGACGCCTCGAAGCTCGGCTGGCGTGCGCCGAGCCAGTCCTGCCTCGACGAGATCGGGCGCCGCTGGCCGGAACAGGTCCTGGTCGTGGTAGACGCCTGCCAGATGCGCCTTGGCCGCCGCCGGCTCTCCGGTTTGCTCAACCGCGGCTACATGGTGCTCGTCACCGGCTCGAAATTCTTTGGCGGGCCCGCCTTCAGCGGCGCCTTGCTCGTTCCGTCGTTCCTGTCGCGTGCGCTCGACCGCGGCGAGGGGATCGCGCCCGGAATCCTGGACTATGCGAGCCGCAGCGACTGGCCGAAGGGTTGGGCCAGATTGCGGCCTCGCTTCGCGAGCCGGGCCAATTTCGGCCAATGGCTGCGCTGGGAAGCGGCGCTCGAGGAGATCGGCGCCTACTACCAGGTGCCCTCGGCGTTTCGCGCCAGCGCGTTGCGGGAATATCGCGCCGGCATCGAAAGCCTGATCGCGCTGTCGCCGTCGCTTCGCCTGGTCGGCGCCTCGGATGTCGCGACCGCTGACGACGACGAGTTTTCCGAAGCCACGATCTTTCCGTTCACGGTTCACCGCCGGGGCAGGGCGATCTCGGTGCATGACTGCCGCACGCTCTATCAGGCGCTCGCGCAGGATCTGAGCCAGGTGATCGACGGCAGCGAGGCCGAACGCGGCATCGTCGCGCGCCGCTGTCTCGTCGGCCAGCCGGTGCGGATCGAACGCGTGAGCGAGCCGACCGCGGTGCTTCGGCTCTGTGTCGGCGCGCGTCTCGTCACCGAGACATGGTCACCGGATGCGGTCATCGCCGCACAGAACGTGTATCGCGAACTCGATTGCATCGCGGAAACCGTTGCGAAGATCGAACTGCTGCTCGCCCTTGACGGCGAGGCGGGCTTGAGGGGGCTGTCAGATGGAATCTAGGGCGCCGGAGACGTCCGGAGCGGCGAGCGCCGAATGCGCGGACCGCATCGGCATGGCGAAATTGGCCAAACTGGCCTTCGACGGCCACGACCTTCGTCCCAAATGGACGGAGCTGGTCGCAAAGCTGCTGGACGGTACCGCGGATGCGGGCGAGGGCATCGACGCTTCGCTGATTGCGCAATTGCTCGGCGACAAGCAGGCGGGCCTTGCGATCCAGCACGAGGTGCTGCTGTCGCATCGGCTGTTCCGGACGCCTTGCGCGGCGAAGCAGCCGCGGCTGCGCGTGCTCGCGCTCGCCGCGGCCACCGACATGGGCAGCAACACGCCGATCGAATTCCTGCTGGAGGAATCCGGTATCGAGCTGATGGTGCTGTATGCGATCCCCGAGGCCGAGCTGCCGTCCCCGCTGCCCGACCACGACATTGCGATCGTGATCGCTTCCGACTCCGAAGATTGCCGCCACGCGCTTGCGGCGATCGACGCCGCCTTGCCGAACTGGCCGCGGCCGCTGCTCAATCCGCCGAGGCTCGTCTCGAGCCTCGATCGCGACAAGCTGTTCCGCCTGCTCGACGGCATCGAGGGTCTCGAGATTCCGGCGACCCTCGTGGTCACGCGCGAACGCCTCGAAAACGTGGTGCATTCGCCCGCCGAGCTTGCCGACATTGCCGCCGATCTCGCCTTTCCCGTCATCGTGCGGCCGCGCGGATCGCATGCCGGCTCCGGCCTGGCCAGGATCGACGATGCGCCGGCGCTGGCGAACTATCTCGAAGGCCGCGCGGAAGAATTGTTCTTCGTCTCGCGCTTCGTCGATTATTCGAGCGAGGATCGGCTGTTCCGCAAATACCGTGTCGTCTTCATCGACGGCCAGCCTTTCGCCTGCCACATGGCGATCGCCGAGCGCTGGGACATCTGGTACCTCAACGCCGGCATGTCGGAATCGGCGGAGAAGCGCCGCGAGGAAGAGACCTGGATGCACACGTTCGACATCAATTTCGGCCGCAGGCACAAGGCCGCGCTCGCGGCGATGGCCGGGCGCATCGGCCTTGAATATTTCACGGTGGATTGCGCGGAAACCGGGGATGGCGCGCTGCTGATCTTCGAGGCCGACAACACCGCGGTCGTCCACAACATGGACCACGCCGGCGTCTATCCCTACAAGCCGCCGCAGATGCGCAGGATTTTCGACGCTTTTGCTGCCATGCTAGTGCGGCGTGCGCGAAACCGGAAGGAGCGGGCCGCGTGAGCAAAGCCCGCCACGCCGCACCGCCCGGCGTTGCGGCGAGCGAGACGCTCGATCCGCACGACTGGAACGATATCCGTGCCCAGGGTCATCGCATGCTCGATGACATGATCGACTACATCGCTACCATTCGCGAGCGTCCGGTCTGGCAGCCGATTCCGGATGCAGTCCGCGCGGAGTTTCGCGAAAAGCTCCCGCGAGCGCCGTCCGATCTCGCGGACGTCTACCGCGATTTCACCGATTTCGTCGTGCCCTATACGACCGGCAACGTTCATCCCGGCTTCATGGGCTGGGTGCATGGCGGCGGCTCTCCTGTCGGCATGCTCGCGGAAATGCTGGCGGCCGGCCTCAACGCCAATCTCGGCGGCCGCGACCACATGCCGATCGAGGTCGAGCGTCAGATCGTCGAATGGACCCGCGAGATGTTCGGCTTTCCGTCCGGCGCGAGCGGAATCTTCGTCACCGGCACGTCGATGGCCAATCTGATGGCGGTGCTGGTGGCGCGAACCTCCGCGCTCGGCAAGCCGTCGCGGCGACAGGGCATCGGGGAGAGGGGCGCGTTGCTCACGGCCTACACGTCGAAGGCGGCGCATGGCTGCATCACAAGGGCCATGGATATCGCGGGTCTCGGCAGCGACGCGCTGCGCTCGATCGCCGTCGACGAATTCCACCGCATCGACGTCGCGGCGCTGCGGGCGCAGATCGCGTGCGATCGGGCGGCCGGACTGATGCCGTTTCTCGTGGTCGCCTCGGCCGGCACCGTCGATATCGGCGCGATCGACGATATCCGTGCGATCGCGAGACTCTGCCGCGAGGAAGATCTCTGGTTCCACGTCGACGGGGCCTTCGGCGCGCTCGCGATCCTCTCGCCGGCGCTCGCACCGCGCCTTGCGGGCATCGAGGCCGCCGATTCGATTGCGCTCGATTTCCACAAATGGGGGCAGGTGCCCTACGACGCGGGCTTCCTTCTGGTTCGCGACGGGGAGAAGCACCGCGATGCCTTCGCCTCGCCCGCGGCCTATCTGCGGCGCGAAGCGCGGGGACTGGCGGCGGGATCGCTCTGGCCCTGCGATCTCGGGCCCGACCTGTCGCGCGGGTTCAGGGCGCTGAAGACCTGGTTCACGCTGAAGACCTACGGCGCCGACCGGCTCGGCGCCGTCATCGCGCGCTGCTGCACGCTCGCAAGATATCTCGAGGCACGCATCCTGGCCGAGCCGCGGCTCGAGCTGCTCGCGCCGGTCGATCTCAACATCGTCTGCTTCCGCTATTGCGCCGATGACGCCGACAGGATCAATGGCGAGATCGTCGTCAATCTCCAGGAGTCCGGCATGGCTGCGCCGTCGACGACGGTGCTCGACGGCCGGCTTGCGATACGCGCGGCCATCGTCAATCACCGCACCGATGTCGTCGACATCGAAAGGCTCGTTTCCGCAGTGCTGGAATTCGGGGCGCGACGATCATCGTCCGCCCCGGGGCAGGTCGGGATAGCCGAAGAAGCGATAGCAGGTTGATCGGGCGAGAGGCCCGATCGCGCGATTTGCGTTGTCTGCGACCAGGAGGGCGGCGCTATGCCACTTCCGCCTTGCGGCTCGCCTCGATCGTCTCATGCTGCTCGAGCAGTTGCTTTTCGTAGGCGATCAGCTTCTTGGCTTCCTTCAGCGCCTGATAGAGATCGCCGGCGAGGATGCAGTTGTTGATGCCTTCGATGATCGGCCAGGCGGTCGGCACGGTGACGACGATGTCACGCAGCAGATTGAAGTAGGTGCCGTGGCTGTTTTGCGGATCCGGCGAGATATACATCAGCTGCACCGCCAGATAGACGAGCTTGGCGGGCGTATTCGCCGTCTCCGGCGTCAGGATGTCCTTCTCGCGCAGGATCGGAATGTTTTCGCCGTCGATCAGGAGGCGTGCGCGCTGGTCGGTATTGGTGACGACGCAAGAACCGATGATGATTCGTTCGTGCGGTTTGAGCTCGACCTTCAGGGCCATATTTGTTCTCCGTTGCCGCTTCTGACGCCGGCGATCAACTACAGCTATTTCGAAAGTTCGGGCCTCCGGCGGAAGTGCCGCCTGTGCCTTTTCGCCAACTGCCGACGATCCTTTCCGATCAAGGTTAACGCTCGGTTAATGGGTTTCCGCCCGTTGAAATCGACAATGAAATCAATGGTCTTGGCGGGAGGCTTGGTGAGGAAATTCCAAACCGGAAGGGCGTTTGCTTAATCCTGGAATCACCGAAGGACGCCGATTTCATGCTTTCTTAGCCAGTTCAGACGACCGTCGCCGGGACACCTGACCAAGAAGGTCGGGCAGTACTCTGAGTTTCACACCAGAAAGGTATGAATAATGTCCGGTATCGTTCTTTCGGCGTCAGTCCGCCAAAACCTGCTCTCGCTGCAGTCGACTGCTTCGCTGCTCGCGAAGACCCAGAATGACCTCGCCACCGGCAACAAGGTCAACTCTGCGCTCGACAACCCCACCAACTTCTTCACCGCGCAGTCGCTGAACAACCGCGCCAGCGATATCGGCAATCTGCTCGATGGCATCGGCAACGGCGTGCAGGT
>Ga0070684_100002462_pt1 | contig 13625 bp, 8 predicted proteins | sample KBSC723LmetaG_FD_65653 | JGI IMG/M metagenome (GOLD analysis project Ga0070684, IMG submission 65653) | Corn rhizosphere microbial communities from Kellogg Biological Station, Michigan, USA - KBS C7.2-3L metaG | ecosystem: Host-associated > Plants > Roots > Rhizosphere ...
AGATTGCGAGCTACGATACCGCTCGTTCGGCGATGGAGGTCGCGCAGTCTCGCGACACTGGCTTAGCAGCAGTCGCCAGCACCAGAGCAGCCAAGCGGTACGGACTCGATATCGTCGCGACGAACGTCGAAGATCGCCCCGATAACAGCACGCGGTTTCTCGTCATGGCGTTCCCGGATCACGCCGCCGACGTCGACGGTCTCGCCCGGACGATGCTCCTCTACGCCACGATCAATCAGCCCGGCGCACTGCTCCGAACACTCGAACCCCTCGCCGCGCGCGGGATGAACCTTTCGAAGCTCGAGTCTCGGCCGACCGGAACGCTCGGGACCTATCGATTCGTCGCCGAATTCCTTCACGATGGTGGCACCCCTGCGGCGCGCGAAGCGGTTCAAGAGATCGCTCCATACACCCTCGAACTACGCCACATCGGTACTTGGCAGATGCCTGTCCCCACCCATCGGCAGGATCCATATTGACGCTGCGCACCCTACCACGCGGAGCCGAGCAAATTGGCGGACGCGCTGCTCGAAATCATCCAGCAGTCGCTTGGTGACACCTACCGCGTCGAGCGCGAGCTCGGCGGCGGGGGGATGGCTCGCGTCTTCCTTGCGGAAGAAATAGCGCTCGGACGACGAGTGGTGGTGAAGGTCCTGTCGGGCGAGCTCTCGCACGAACTATCGGCCGAGCGGTTTGCGCGCGAGATCAAGCTCCTGGCGCGGCTGCAGCATCCGAACATCGTGCCGGTGCTCGTCTCTGGAACGCTCGGCGAGATTCCGTACTACACGATGCCGTTCATCGAGGGCGAGTCTCTCGGTCATCGACTCGGCACCGGCGAGCGAATTCCGACGACGGAAGCGATCGATATTTTGCGCGACGTCGCACGCGCCCTGGCGTACGCGCACAGTGTCGGAGTGGTTCATCGCGACATCAAGCCCGCGAATGTTCTTCTCGCGTATGACGCGGCGGTCGTTGCTGATTTCGGAGTCGCGAAGGCGTTGGCGGACTCGCGAACAGCCGCTGATCGCGCGAAGGGCGCGACGCTGACGCAAGCAGGGTTGGCGCTCGGAACACCGGCGTACATGTCTCCCGAGCAGGCGGCGGGCGACCCGTCGGTCGACCATCGCTCGGATGTCTACGCCTGGGGCCTGCTCGCCTATGAGTTGCTCGCCGGAGCGCATCCGTTCGCGGATAAGCAGTCGGTGCAGTCGCTGATCACCGCGCAGCTGGTGGAGCAGCCGAAGCCTCTCGAGACGGTCGCGCCTCGGGTGCCGCACGACCTGAGCGCGCTCGTGATGGAGTGCCTCGCCAAGGAGCCCTCCGCTCGGCCAGGAAGCGCTCGTGCGATCTTGGACGCGCTGCCGGCGAACGCGAGCGGGGCGGTCAAGTCGGCGACGGCAAGCCGCGGATCGCGGCGCCGAAGTGTGCTCGCCGGCGGTGCGGCCGTCATTCTCCTCGGCGGAAGTGTCGGCGCGTACGTGCTTCATCGATCTTCCGCGGGCGTGCCGGCATCGGCGACGCGGAGTCCCCGTGTCGCTCGCCCTGCGCCGACCTCACCGGCGTACGACGCATATCTGCGCGCGAAGGTGCTCGTCAGCGCGGAGAATCGTGCAGACAACGATAGGGCGATCGACAGTCTCCGCGCGGCGATCGCCGGTGATCGGAACTTCGCGCCGGCGTACGCGCAGCTCTCGCGCGCGCTCACGATCAAAGGGTTCTATTTCGCGCCGGATTCGGAGAAGAAGCGACTTCGCGAGGACGCCGAAGTTGCTGAGGAGAAAGCGCTCGGGCTCGATCCGAACCTGGCTGAAGGGTATTTCGCGCGCGCGCTCCTCGTCTGGAGCCCTGCTCGGCATTTTCCGCATGAGCAAGCCGCGCAGGACCTTCGGAAAGCACTGTCGCTCGATTCGACGCTCGACGAGGCGCATCATCAGCTGGGGCTGATTCTCATGCACGTCGGTTTGCTCGACGAAGCGCAGGCGGAGATCGACTCTGCGCTCGCGATCAACCCGAGCAACGCGCTCGCTCGATTTCGGCTCGGCGTCATTGCGCTGTATCGCGAGAAATACGACCGCGCCTACGACGTCTTCAACACGTCGGCGCACGAGGAAAATCCGTCGCTGTGGGCGTTCCAAATGGCGACCGCACTGTTTCGGCTCGGCCGCGAGGGCGACGCGGCGAAGATGATCGACCAGTATCTGCACGACTATCCGGCGGATCAGGGCGGAGTGGGGACGAGCGTCCGCGCGATGATCCTCGCGAAGGCTGGCCGGAAGCGGGAGGCGGAAGCGGCGATCGCTCGCGCTGTGGCCCTCGGTCAGAATTTTGGGCATTTCCACCACACCGCCTACAACATCGCGTCTGCTTATGCGCTCCTTGGCGACAGAGATCGGGGAATCGAGTATCTGCGGAAGGCGGCCGATGACGGTTTTCCGTGCTATCCGCTATTTGCCAGCGATGCGCAACTCGACGCGTTGCGCCGAGATCCGCGGTTCATCGCCTTGATGGCGAAGCTCGAGAAGGACTGGAACGAGCGTAAGCGGTCGCTCTGAGAGGGCTCCGGCGCGAAGACCCAAACACGGGTCGCCCTCTGGCCGCACAATGGATACAATATGCAGTGAACGCTCGAACCTCAGAGGCCCATGCGCGTCCGCCTGAATTGCATAGTTGCTCTCGTTGTCCTCGCGTCGCCGCTCGCCGCTCAGCGCGGGAGGGGCGGACCGCCGCCGATCCAGCTCACTGCGACCGCCGATGACCCGCTCGCCGCGCTGAGATTCCGATCCGTTGGACCCGCGTTTACGTCGGGCCGAAACGCGGACATGGTTGTCGACCCGAAGAATCCGCACGTGTGGTACGTCGCGATGGCCGCAGGCGGACTGTGGAAGACCACGAACGGCGGACTCACGTTCACGCCGATCTTCGACAACTACGGGCCGTACTCGATGTGCTGCGTGCTTGTCGACCCGAAGAACTCCAATGTCGTGTGGCTCGCGACCGGTGAGAACACGAACCTCCGCAGCGCGAGCTCGGGGGAGGGCGTCTACAAGAGCACCGACGCCGGCGCGACGTGGAAGCGCGTCGGTCTCGAGACGTCTGAAAAGATCGGCCGCATGGCGATCGATCCGCGCAATACCGACGTCGTGTACGTCGCAGCGCAGGGGCCCCTTTGGTCGTCCGGCGGCGAGCGCGGATTGTACAAGACGTCCGACGGCGGACAGACCTGGAAGAACGTTCTCCAAATCAGCGAGAACACGGGCGTCACCGACGTCGTGCTCGATCCGCGCGACGCGAACATCGTCTATGCCGCGTCCTATCAGCGTCGTCGCCAGACCGGACTCCTCATCGCCGGCGGACCGGAAGGCGCGATCTACAGGTCGACCGACGCCGGCGCGACGTTCAAAAAACTCTCATCAGGCCTTCCGACCGTCGACCTCGGCCGCATCGCGCTGGCGATCTCGCCGCAAAATCCGGACGTGGTCTACGCGTCCATCACTGCACAGGGCAACGAGTCCGGCTTCTTCCGCTCCGCCGACAAGGGCGAGACGTGGACGAAGATGAGCAACTGGAACACGAACGATCCGCAGTACTACGGCGAGCTGTTCGCCGATCCGTTCCACTTCGATCGCGTCTGCGCGCTCGCGACGACGAACATCTGTACGCCCGACGGCGGCAAGACGATCGTGCCGCTGCAATGGTCGGTGCACGTCGACAACCATCACATCGGCTTCGATCCGGCCGATTCGCTGCACATATGGTCCGGCAACGACGGCGGTTTGTACGAGTCGTACGACGGCGGCGTCACCTGGCGGCATTTCCAGATTCCCGCGACGCAGTTCTACGCGATCACGCTCGACAACGCGACGCCTTTTTACAACATCTACGGCGGCACGCAGGACAACGGCTCCCTCGGCACGCCGTCGCGGTCGATTCACCCCAACGGCATTCGCGCGAGCGAAGGAATGACCGTCGGCGGCGGTGACGGATTCGTGGCACGCGCGGATCTCGTCGACACAACCGTGCTCTACACCTCGTCGCAGAACGGCGCGATTCGCCGCATCGACAAACGAACCGGCGAATCCAAGTCTGTCGCGCCGCCGAAGACGTGGGGTAGCAACAACGAGAAGATCCGCACGGCGTTCGAGATGCCGTACATCATCAGCCCGCACAATCACACTCGGCTGTACGTGCTGGCGAACGTGCTATTCAAGAGTGAGAACAAGGGCGATTCCTACACACCCGTCAGCGGTGATCTCACCCGCGCGCTCGACCGCGACACGTTCACGGTGATGGGCCGCAAATGGGGCAACGACGCGGTCAATAAGAATCTTTATACAAACGATTTGAGCGTCGGCACCGCGCTGGACGAATCGACCCTCGAGGAAGGGCTGCTCTACGTCGGAACGGATGACGGCTTGATCCAAGTTTCGGAAAACGCCGGCAAGACCTGGCGCCAGATGGGCACGTTTCCCGGAGTGCCCGAGTTCACGACCGTCTCGAAGCTCCTCGCATCGCGCATCGACACGAATGTCGTATACGCGGCGTTCAACAACATGCTCCACGGCGACTTCAAGCCGTACGTCTTGAAGAGCAGCGATCGCGGCCGCACGTGGACGTCGATCCGAGGCAATCTTCCCGATCGAGAGGAAGTGTGGACGCTCGCCGAGGACGGAGTGAACAAGAACATGCTGTTCGCCGGAACCGAGCATGGCGTGTTCGTCACGTTCGACGGGGGCGGGAATTGGGAACGCCTGCGCGCTGGGATTCCATCCGTCGCTGTCCGCGATCTGCAGATTCAACGTCGCGAGATTGATCTCGTCGCGGCAACATTCGGCCGAGGACTCTATATCATCGACGACTATTCGCCGCTGCGGGCGGTCGCGGCGCGAACGAACGCGGACGGCGGGCTCATTCCGCCGCGTCCAACTCGTTTGTTCGTCGAGTCGCCGTTCCAGCGCGCCGGGTTTGGGAACGGCCTCTTCTCCGGTGACAATCCGCCGTACGGCGCACTGCTCAGCTACACGTTGCGCGATGCGACTCCGACGGGAACGCGTACCGTTCTCGTCATCAAGGACGCCGCGGGAAAGACGATCAACGAGATCAACGGACCAGGCGGCGCTGGATTGAATCGCGCAGTGTGGAATCTTCGACGCGCATCGGACACGACGTCGGCGCGCGCGAATGCCGGGCGCGGTGGTCGGGGCGGCGGTGGCGCGCCAACTGACGAAGAAGGCGCGCCCCAAGGTCGCGGCGGCGGCCGCGGCGGTCCGCCGCCCCCGGGACCATTCGTTGTGCCGGGCACCTACACGATTCAGCTGGCGCGTCGCAACGGCACGACACTCACTCCAATCGGCGCCCCGCAGAGACTGCACGTGATTCCCCTGAACGCGAAGTAACTCGAGCCGGGATATGAGAATACTCACAACATCTCTGCTGCTGCTCTCGCTCGCGGCATGCACGCACTCGACGCCGGCCACGTCGGTCGAGGGTCGGAAGGCAATCCTGCTCAATCCTGCCGATCCCGAATGGAGCCAACCCGCGCCCGCGCTCTCACGCCTGCGATTCGAGACGACCAAGGGCGTGTTCGTCCTCGAGCTGCACCGCGACTGGGGCCCGATCGGCGTCGATCGCCTCTACAACCTCGCTCGGCTCGGCTACTACGACGACGCGCGCTTTCACCGCGTCAACAAGGGCTACATCGCGCAGTTCGGGCTGAGCGGCGATCCAGCCGTGAACAAGGTGTGGAGAGAGCATTTCATGCCCGACGATCCTCCGCGCTCGGACAACAAGCGCGGAACGTTCGCGTTCTCGATGAAAGGCCCTGGAACATCCGCGACGCGCAGCACGCAGATCTACATCAACCTCGCCGACAACACGCGCAACAATGGCGAACCATTCACGATCCTCGGAACTGTCGTCGAGGGAATGAACGTCGTCGACAACTTGTATTCAGGCTACGGCGAGACCTCTGGCTCGGGCGTGCGGCAGGGTAGACAGGGCCCGCTCGCGGAAGGCGGCAACGTGTACGCCGACAAGAACTTTCCGTTGCTCGATCACATCATTCGAGTGACGGTATCCGAGGTGCGACGCTAACGACAGGAAAGCAGGTCCTCGGCTCGCTGCTCTCGCATCAGCTGACGGTGCTGGCCGCTCATCGCACGATTCAGAACGCGCGAATCGCGCGAACGCGACGCGGATAGTCCTTGTCGTCGTAGTGCTGGCGCCCCGCGTCAGCGAAGTCGATGTGATGCGCCATGTCCGTCGTGGCCTGCGTCGACGCCCAATAGCTGAAGTTGTCCGCCCGGCGCGCGCCGAAGTCACTCACTCCCGTCGCTTGGAGATTCGCGTACATCAGCGCGAGCTCGTCGCGCGACGGAAGGAACCATCCAGTAACGCCGTTGAGGCTGAGATTCGCGCACAGCGCCGCGGCGCTCTGCGCGTCGCTGCACGAGGCGATGATGTCGGCTGTGTTCTGCTTTCCAGCTCCGACCGCTGTTCCGCGGGCGCCGGCGATCGAGTGTCGGAAGCATCCCCACGGCGCGCCGGAGCTTTGATCGAAGGGCGCCGCCTCGAGATAACGCCAGCCGTCCGTCGCGAAGTTTGGATTGACGTAGAAGATCAACCCTCCAGCGGGACCGACATCACCTGGCGCGAGCTCGCGCGTCGCGAGCCACACGTTCATCTGCCCGTTGCCGCGATTCGCCCACAGGAAATAGGGAATCAGACGCAAGCGCTTTGCATCGGCACGCGGGTTTGTCACCCGCCGCGCGACGGTGTTCAACACCGTCACGCCGCCGAGCGTCGGTTCCGTCGCGGACGTGATCGCGGCACGAGTGTCGATGAGCTGCTCCAACGCGCTGCCGCCGTCGCAATCGGGCCACTCCGCGCAGTAGACGATCGGTCCGCGCGCGATCGCGACGCGACCGCGATCCTGCTTCACGCGGGTATCGGCAACGATCTTCCGCACGTCCATCGGAAAGTCGATCGTGATCGAGTCTCCTGACTTCCACGTGCGGTCGATCGTGATGTAGCCAAGCGTGTCAGGCGTTGCAGCGACTGGTTTGCCGTTGAGCGTGACGACGATTGGTTTGTCGAGTGCATCCGCGAATGCGTAGAGCGAACCGGGCACCGGCTTGTTTCGCGCCCAGCCAGGAACGCGCAGTTTGATCGCCGCGCGCGTCGGTTGATTCGCGGACACTTTGACAGTCGACCGTCCGCCCCACGGCATCTCGCTCTCGACGGCGAGTGAGACGTCGCCTGTTCCGACTTTGAACGACGCGTTGCTCGCGACGTACAGATTGACGTACACCGAACCGCGCTTGTCCTGCGCATAGATGTAGCTCGGCATCGTCGCGAGAAAGCGGACGAGATTTGGCGGACAACATTCGAGCGACGCGCGATCCCAGCGCTCATCTCGGCCCGTGCCGGCGCTCGCCAAGCGATTCACATAGAAGAATCGATTGCCGGCGGACGACACCCCGGACAGCGCGTTGTTGTACATGCCGCGCTCGAGGAGATCGATGTACTTCGAGTCACCCGTCGCGAGGAACAACCGGTGATTCAGCGTCATGAACATCAGGACCGCGCACGTCTCGGAGTACGCGGAGATGTTCGGCAGGTCGTACGCTTCGCCGAACCCTTCGTTGCCGGTCGAGCCAATGCCGCCGGTGATGTACATCTTTCGCGTCGCGGCGTCCGTCCACATCCGCTGCGCTGCGTCGAGATACGGACGAAGTCCCGTGAGCACGCCGACGTCGGCGAGCGACACCATGAGCGTCGCGCAATTCACCGCGTGTCCGACGGCTTCGCGCTGCTCCAGCACCGGCATGTATGACTGATTGTGCCGGCTTCGATTCAGTGAGCTCGGCAATCCGCGGATGTCGAGATAGTGTTTCGCGAGATCGAGGTGCTTCTTGTCGTGCGTCGCACGATAGAGCTGCAGACAGTTGATCGCGTCGCGCTCGCCGCCGGAGAACGGCGGCTTCCTTAGTTTAAAGTCCTCATATAGCGCGTCGGCCGTCGAGATCGACGGATCGAGTAGCGTGCGCTCGCCGGTCGCGTTGAACCAGGCGACGGCGACCTCGAATCCTTCGTTATCGAGCGACCCGCGTCGCGACCCTTCTCCTCGGCTCAGCGCCGCGACTCGCTCACGCACCAGCGCGCGAAGTGCGTCGTCGGGATGCGTCTCGAGCGAATAGATCGCGGCTTCCAGCACGTTGCCGCTCAGACCACTACCCGGCACGCCCGATCGCTGCGCCTCGAACGGAATCGTCGTCTCGGCGTTCGTGGTGATTTTCGGTTTCCAGAACGAATCCGTGACCGTGACCTCGGTAAACCGCTTCGCTTGGATCGGATAATCGGCCGGCGAGTACTGCGCGGCTCCGATCTCCGGGTACGTAGGCGCGGGGGCGGGCGGAGCTTCCGGCAGCTGAACACCGACAGCAAGCAGACTCGCTGCTGCCGGCGCGGCCTTCAGGAAATCTCGACGCGCGATTCGATGATCCATGCGCGACTCTCGCGTTTACTTCTTTGTGATTTCGATGACGCCGCGAGGGTGCCCCATCCCGAAACGCGCGGCGGCGGACCCGGAATCCCAGTAGCGAACTTCGTCGACGTCGCCAGGCCGGACGTTCTGCAGGAAATCCGCTTTGCCGAGCATGTTCCCGTTCATGAAGACATCGACGCCGGTCGGCGTGGAGTTCGTCACTGATGTCGGGCCGCGGCTGCTCAACCAGTTCGGTCGAAGCTTGACGATCGCCTCGTACAGGTTGTCGGCGTTCGTGGTCGACAGTTGCTCCTTCGTCAGCAATGTGCCAGTTCCACCGCCACCGCCCGCGCCGCCTTGCCTCGTGCTGACGCAGCCGAGGAGAAATGCCGTCGCCACGAGGGCGATCGTGTCGCGGATCGATGGCTTCATGGTCGGATCACGGAATGGGGATTCGCACGCCAAAGTGCGTGCGCGGCGGGCGGCGCAGCTGCGATGGCGGCGGCGCCGTCGGCTGATTGTCCGACGGGCCATTAGGATCTACTAACTGAGCGATGCCGGCCGCAAGCGCGCCAAATCCGGCGACAATGCCGGCGCTCATCAGTACTGTGCGAGCCTTCGAGAATTCGCGGCGGCGCACGTCGACGATCTCGGAGCGAGCGACGTACAGCTGTTGCGTCGTCGTCCCGATCGTCGTGCCCTTGTACGCTCGGTCGATCGTTACCGCAATCGATACCGAATCGTGGGGCTGGTGGGCGAGCTCTCCGTCGATCTCAGTGGCGAAGGCTCCGAGATCCTTCGAGAGCCGCGCCGCCGCGTCGTCGGTGACGCGGACGCGCACATCTTCATTCGACTTCACCGACTCGAACGCGACGGGTGCATACGTAAAACAGCCGCCGTTGACCACGCCGACGAGGGCAAGGCCAACGACGGCTCGCGATCGAATCCGTCTCACTTCACCGCCGCATACTTCAGAGTTCCGCATGAGGCCGGGCTGACTCCAGTGAACGATGTCGTTGCCGTTGGACGGATGCGCACGCTGTATGCCGTGAGCGAGTCCAACCATCCGGCGATCGCCGTTTTGATCGTGGCCTTGCCGGTCGCATCAAGAGTAATGTCCGGGTACGACTGCGTCGTCGCAAAGAGCGTCAACCCAGTCAGTCCCGTGAATGCCGTTGCGCCAGTCGCGGCAACGTTGACCGTACAATCGTTCTTGAAAATACGCCACTGGAACGCCGCGTTCGGCGGCCCCGTGACCACGAACGTGGCGTCGCCGTGGTAGCCGAGGTGCTGGTCGAACGTCAGCTGACCGCTCACGGTCGCCGGGGCAATCGCGTTCGACGTCGCGGTCCAATGCGCGACGACCGGAAATGCCGTCGGATCGCTGCTCACTTCCGATGGGTTCGACCCGCTGCATCCGGCAACCGCTCCCGCGGCGACGACAAGCAGGAGAGCCATTGTGCGATTCATATGAGAATTCTCCTGTTTTCGCATTACTTGTTGTCTCCGCCTGCCCACCAGAGTTTCACCGCCATTCCTTCGATGCCCGTCGGAATTCCGGACGCGGAAACCTGTACGCTGTTGCTGCTCAGCTCCGAGTTTGGTGCGCGAATGCGTTGAGGAATCGTGCTGAGTACCGCCGCGGGCACGATCGGAACCACCGGGAATCCCGTGCGACGCCAATCGTTCCATGGCTCGGTCTTGAGGAAGTTCGCGATGTACTTCTCGGTGATGATTTCCTGCAGCGGATTCGAGACCGAGGTCAACGCCGGTCTCGCCGCGATATACGCGTTGATCGCTGCCGTCGCGACACCGAGCTTTTGCATGTTGGCGCGAATACCGTCGCGATATGGCTGATCGGCGGCCGCGGCACCGCTCACGATGAGGCGGGCTTCCGCCTCGGTGAACTTCTGATCCGAATAGCTCGCGACGTTCAACGTGGCATTCTCGGCCGAGAAGAACGTTCCGATCACGGAGACTGTGGAGTCAGCCTGGATGATGTCCGACCCACTCAGGTGGCCGACATACGTGTTCGGCTTCGCGGGATAGGTCTTCCGATTGGTTCCGGTTCCGGTGATCGAATCGTAGACGATCGGCTGAAAGAGAATCGGCAGCCGCGGATCGTTTCGCGTTTGCAGCATCGAGATGAAATACTGCGAGCCGACGAAGACCGTGCGCAGATCGATGAACGTGTAGTTCGGGTTGCGCGCGTTCGCGCCGCCCGGATACGCGAGATCAGCGTCGTCCGCGTTGCTGGCAAACGCACCGGCAAGTGCCGCGAGCGCCTTGTTCGCGCGCGCGACTTTGTCTTCGCCGCTCGCGTATGCCAGACGCAGGTTCGCTCGCGCCTGAAGCAGATGCGTGAGCTTGTTCCAGCGCGTCATGTCGCCGTTGAACAGCAGATCCTGCGTCGTGATCTTGCGCGCCACGGTGCTCGTCGACGCGAACAGCGTCGCCGCCGTGTCGAGGTTGGCAAGAATGCCGGCGTAGATGAACGACTGCTTGTCGTACTTCGGCTCGCGGATCTCCGGCTTGAACGCGTCCGTGTATGGCGCCGGCCCCCAGAGATCCGTGATGATCTGGAACGTCCACGCGTAGAAGAGCTTTCCAATCGCGCGGTAGTAGGTGTCCGGCTCCGTCGACGCATCACGCACCATCGTGAACGCCGCGTTGCCGGGCTGTGAGTAGAAGTAGTTCCACGACGACGCGGCGTCGGTGTCGAACAGCTCATAGTTCTGGACCTGCGCGTACGAGCGCCGCGCGGCGTTGAACGCCCACTGCTGCGTCCACTCGGAGCCCCACAGAGCCGTCTGCCCGTAGTAGGTCGAGTGGATGAAGCTCATCTCGAGCGCCGGCAATCGAATGTCGACGGCCGCATTTTCCGGCGCGTTCGGATTCTTGTTGACGTCGAGGAAGTCCGAGCACGATCCGAGGCCAAAACCCAACGCCGGGATCAAGAGTGCCGATCTTCTGAAAAGTCGCATGAAAATCCTCTTAATCGTTGGCTTAGAAGACCGAGCGAATGCCGGCCAGAAACGCACGAGTCTGCGGAGCGGAGAACTGGCGGAAGTACTGTTGGCCCGCGTTCGTTCCCTGCGAGAGATCTTGTTCCGGATCGCCCGACGGTGAGGCATACCACCCGCGCAGGTTGCGTCCGGTGACGAACAACGTCGCGCCCTGGAGCGCGAACTTGCGCGAGAAGTTGTCGCTGAGGCGATACGAGATCGAAAGCTCGCGCAGCTTCGCGAAGCCCGCGTTCTCGATTTGCTCTTCCGCGCGGTCGGTCCCGTAGATCAGCGGATAGTAGTCCTGATCCTTGAACAGCGGCTTCGTGTTCGGCTTGCCGGTGTTGATGTTCACACCCTGCCACGTCGTCCACGTGTAGCGATCCGCCGTGAGCAGCGAACGGCCGTTCGAGACTTCATACTGCGTCTCGAAGTTGATGAGCTTTCCGCCGTGACGGATGTCGAGCAGGCCCGAGATGGCGAAATTGCCGATGCGGAACTCGGACGTCGCGCTGCCCGTCCACGCCGGCTGCACCGTCCCAAGGTTGCGCTGATCGTCCGACTTGATCGGGAAGCCGTCGTCGCCGATGAGCAGGGTCCCCGGCGCGACGTCCTTGTAGCACGGATCGGCCGCGACGCAGTTCTTCTTCCAGCCGTAGCCCCAGATCACGCCGTAGGGCTGGCCTTCCATGATGCGGATCTGCGGCCACGAATAGCCGGACAGATAGATCGACGTCACGCCAGGCGCGAGGCTCAACACCTTGCTCGAGTTCTTCGCCCAGTTGATGCGACCATCCCACGAGAAGAGCCGCGTATCGATCGGACGACCGCCGATCGAAAGCTCGACGCCGTTGTTCTGCAGGTTGCCCGCGTTTCGCGAGATCGACAGGAACCCGCTGCTCGGCGATGACGGAACCGAGAAGATCTGGTCATAGCTCTTCTTCTTGTAGAACGATGCCTCGGCGTTCACGCGGCCGTTGAACATGCGCAGCTCGAGTCCGAGCTCGTCTTCGACGGTCGTTTCAGGACGAAGCGTCGGGTTGCCGAGCGCTGTGCTGCTGATGAACGACGCAATGCCCTTGAACGGGAACTGAATCGCCGGTCCACCAAACTGCTGCTGGTCGTTGTCCGCGCCCGATGCAGTCGCCGCGACGTAGCGCGACGTCAACGCGTATTGCGGCGCGTCGTTGCCGACCTTCGCCTTCGAGACGCGAACCTTCGCGTAGTCGAGGAAGTTCGGCCGCCACGGGAGCGCGTCGGTGAGGATGATCGCGAGCTGTGCCGACGGATAGAAGTACGAGTTCGCCGTCGTCGGGAGCGTCGAGCTCCAGTCGTTGCGGCCCGTCACCGTGAGGAATGCCCAGTCGGAGTAGTCCGCTTCGATCTGGCTGTACGCGCCGAGCAAGCGCTTTTGCTGCGTCAGCGTTCCCGATACGGTCTGCGTCGCGAAGTTGCTGAGGTTGAAGAAGCTCGGAATGACGATCGACGAGCCGTTGCCCGTCACCGCCGCGTTGTCCTGCGAGTAGATGTTGCCGCCGACCATTCCGCTCATGCGGAAGTTCGTGCTGCTGATGTTGTGCGCATCGGCGACGAGCGTGATGTCATCGTTGATGATCGTCTTGGTCGTCTTGCGCTGCTGTGTCGAGCCTGACGTGAGGCCCTGCGCCGCGAGCCACGGGCGCTGGTTGAGGAAGCGACCGAACTCGGACACGTAGGTGTCGAGGCCCGCGTTGTTGTTCAGGTGGAGGCCCTTCATGATCTCCATCGAGAACGCCTGCGACGCGATCCAGCGGTTCGTCAGCTCCTTGTTGTACTCATTGGTGGTCTGCCACTGGAGCGACGGCTGCGGGTTCGTGCCGCCCGAGAGGAACACCGGCGTGCCGTCCGGCAAATATCCCGTTCGAACGTCGAACGTCGGCGGCATGTTGATCAACGTGTGATCGACGCCCGAGAACGAATCGTCTTGGTATGGGTTGTTGCTTCGGATCTTCGTGATTCGCGTATCCGACGTCAGCCACTTCGTCAGATTGATCGTGATCCCGCCGTTGAAGTTCAGTCGATCGAGCTTCTCCGCCGGGTTGACGCCGCGCTGCAGGAGGTAGTCGCCGGCGAGCGTGTACGTGCTGCGATCGCCGAGC
>Ga0070684_100002466_pt1 | contig 13612 bp, 14 predicted proteins | sample KBSC723LmetaG_FD_65653 | JGI IMG/M metagenome (GOLD analysis project Ga0070684, IMG submission 65653) | Corn rhizosphere microbial communities from Kellogg Biological Station, Michigan, USA - KBS C7.2-3L metaG | ecosystem: Host-associated > Plants > Roots > Rhizosphere ...
TAATCAGGTATCTAATTTGAATTGTATACCAATGATTGGAAACACCGATGAATAAAACTATCTCCTTAATCCTTTTTTGCCTGGTGATCATGAATGCATCTGGACAAACTGATTCATCGGTAAATAAAGTTGATAGTTTTTTGATGCATCAAAAAGGTTTGGTGGGAAAACTTGCACGTAACCTGGTATCTAACAAACCTGCTTCACCGGGCGCTCCTGTACGTAAGGATCTTTTGTTCAGTAGATATAGGGGGAAATACATTCGGAATATCATTATCAAGCGACTTGATTTTGGTACCCCAATAACAGATACGGGAAGGAAATTTGAAACTCGCCTTACTCGCTGGGCAAATGATTTTCATCACAAAACGAGGGAGGCAGTCATACGAAAAAACCTTTTTTTCAGAAGCGGAGATAAACTCGTCCCTTATCTTATTTCAGACAATGAAAGGTATTTACGCGATATCCCTTACTTGCATGATGCTGATATCAGCGTAGTAGACGTGGACAGAGACTCAGTTGACATTATAGTACTATCAAAAGATGTTCTTTCCTTAGGGGGCTCGTTTCGCTTGCACACCACTACCAAGGCGAGCGTGACAATTTCGGATGCGAATATTGCCGGAACAGGCCAGGAGCTACTGCTGCGAAGTTTTTTTGATAACAAACGTGTTCCCAAATTTGGGTATGGTGGAGAATATAACGTCAGGAATATTGGTGGGTCATTTATTGATTGGTACGGAGGGTATATTTCTTACAATAAAAACTTTGCCAGCGGAATTGAGAATGAAGACATGGTTTATACGGGCATTTTGCGTCCGCTGGTAAATCCATATGTCAAGTTCACGTACGCAGCGACTGCTGCGTGGCATGAAACACACGCTAATTATTCGTCTGATACTTCATATGAAACAAATACCATGTACCGGTATTATAACTATGATGGATGGATAGGCTGGAACACAGGCGCCCTGAAGTTCTCATCCGATTTTAACAGAGACAATCGTATCAGAACATTGCTGGGAGTTCGCTATTTGCAGCAAAGCTTTAATACTATACCATTAAAATACCGAACTCAATATGGTTATCAGTATGCTGATCTGAGAGCAGTGTTAGGGTCCCTCACGATCTTCCGCCAGGACTATTATAAAGTAAACAACGTATTGGGTTTTGGACGAAATGAAGATATTCCTGAGGGCGCGGATATTTCACTAATAACCGGTTGGACAAAAAAAGTTGGGCTTGAGCGTCCTTACATCGGTATAGATGTTGAGCGATATTTTTTCACAGCCAAAGAAAGTTATTTTAATTATACATTGAAAGCTGACGGATTTTGGCGAGACAAACAATTAGAGGATGTCAATTTGTTGTTCAACGTAGATTATTTCACAAGGCTTCTTCGGATGGGAAGTAAATGGAGTCAAAGAAATTTTATAAGCGCCGGCATCAGCCACCAGGTAAGAAGAGTTCTAAATGAGCCCCTATTATTGCAAAGTGATTTCGGCGTAAGGGAATGGCACAGTGATACATTGATGGCGGGAGATACCCGCATAACCTTAAAAGCCGAATCTGTTTTTTTTACACCCTGGGAACTTGCTAAATTCCGTTTTGCGCCCTTTGTTTTTGCCCATCTTTGTTTGTTTACACCTACAGAAGAAAAATTTGCTCAGAGCAAATGGTATAATAGCATTGGTGCAGGACTAAGAACCAGGAATGAAAGCCTGGTTTTTCAAACCATGGAGTTCAGGGCTTTTTATTTCCCCAATAAAAATTTTGTGGGAGAGCACTGGCGACTGGAATTCAATTCCAATGTTCGGTTCACCTACAGCAGGCTCTTTGAGAAAAAACCCGCCCTTCTAAATGTGAACGGAATGTGATCATCTTGCAAATGAAAAAATATCTGCATCCTTGTTTTTTCTGCCCAGTAACAAGTCAGTAATGATCTCAGCAGCCACCACGCTAAAGGTGACGCCATTGCCACCGAAGCCTAATGCATAAAATGTCCTTGCTTTTTTGATATGTTCACCGATATAAGGAAGCGAGTCTTTTGTTTTTCCAAACACACCGCTCCAGGCAAACTCTTTTTTGATCGAACAGGCTGGGAATAATTTTGAAAAATCTTTTTCGAGCAATGATGACTTTTTATCGAGATAGGCATGCATAGTCTTCATATTGATAAAAGCTTCATCACGTCCCCCGACAATAACACGATTTTCTTCTGCGCTGCACAGATACAAATAAGGGTCATCAGTATTCCACATCATGATCTTATCTTTCCATAATTTGTGTTTTTCCGCCTGCGACTCGGAGATAATGGCATAAGTACAATCGAGGTCGACAATTTTTTTCCCGATAAAGTTGATCACTTCGTAACCGGTTGCATTTATTATATAGTTAGCCACTATTAAACATCCTTCATTTGTCTTTAAGACCATTTTGTCCTTGTGATCGTCAATACTTTTAATTTTGGTTCTGTCAAAAACCTTAAGTCCTTTTCGGATACAGTATTGTAATATTGAGTGCGTCAATGAGTAGGCATTTGTGGTAGCTCCTTTTTCTGAGATGATGCCACAGGCTGCTTTCAAACCATAGTTTGTGCTCAGTTCCGTTCCGGATAAAATTTCCACCTCAAAACCAGCGGCTTTTCTTGCTGAATACTCATCCTGGATGAATTTCTTTTGCCGCCGGTGTGTTGAAAAGAAGAGACTATTTCTTCTTTTATATTCTATGTGGCCAATTTCATTCATGATAGTGATCAGTTTGTCTATTGCGTCACTACAGAGTTGATAGACGCGAACCGCCTTAAACTCGCCAATAGTTGCTTTTAGTTTATGCAAGGGCGTATCCAACTCATATTGTAGTAATGAAGTGCTGGCACAAGTACTTCCCAAACCTATTGCCCGTCCGTCCACGAGGATACATTCAATGCCCGCCTGGATAAGGTGATAGGCAGCCAACGCACCTGATATACCACCGCCGATTATAACGACGTCGCATTTTGTATTTTCCAAAAGTTTCGGATAGCTACATAAAAGACCATTCTTTATTAGCCAAAAAGGATAACCTGCCACTAATTCCATATGGGTTTTTAATATAAGATTATGCCAGTCATCTATTTTTTGTAATTGATCAATTCAATACTTAAGTTTATAACATCGATGGTGCAGTTAACAACCATGATGAAAAGATTTGATAGCCAGGGCGAAAAAACCGGGTGGACCTATATTGAAATACCTGCAGACCTTGTCCAAAAACTAAAGCCGGGTAACCGGAAGGAGTTTAAAGTGAAAGGTAAACTGGACAGGCTTGCTATTAACCGTATTTCCCTATTGCCAATGGGAGGAGGAACATTTATTATGCCGGTCAATGCGGCCATGAGAAAAGCGATCGGTAAAAGACATGGTTCCATGGTAAAGGTCCAATTGGTCGAGGACAAATCTGAATTTGTCTTTAACAGCGATCTCATCCAATGCCTCAACGATGAACCAGGGGCTTTCGAATTTTTTAAAACATTGCCGGGATCACACCAGCGATATTTCAGCAAATGGATCGATTCAGCAAAGACAGAACCAACAAAAGCAAAGCGTATTGCACAGACGGTAAATGCCTTAGCCAAAAACCTCGGCTACGCGGAAATGCTTCGTGCATTAAAAAAAGAGAAAGATAATTGGAAATAGAATTTGACAAATGCTAAATTCTTCATGAGCGCTGATTCTGATAGCTAATTTGGCCATAGTTTTATGAGCCCACTCCCATGTGGTAAATCAGCCCTCTACTTACGGCGCCATATTTAAATGCGATTTAACATGCATCTTGTTTTAGAAGATGCTGACCATAATGTTCAGCAGATTGAATGTCATCATTGTCATTGGAAAGGATCTTCCAGCGAATTGAAGCAAGGTGATTATTTCCCGCTCGGGGATTTCACCGAAGTGTTTTGTCCCAACTGCAATAAATACCTTGGATTCATTCAGCACACTTCTGGTTGGACTGACGCGAAATAGGCATTAAGCGTATTCTTCGACTTGCCTTTTAATGGTGGTGGAAATATACCAGCAAAGCATAAGCATGAGCAGATCGTAGTTATCGCTGTTTATATCTTGTGATATAACCGGTAATTCCGATGCCGCCAGTACTTCTGTATTCCTGTAAAGAGTTGCTTTAGGATTGGGATCGCCCTGGAGCGCATAAGTGAAACCTTCCTCGTAAACATCTATCAATCCCTGGTTATCCTGGTTGTTATCGTATGTCAATTGCCCTATCCTGATCCCATATTCGTTGCGTAACACTGTGCGCCTGCGCAAAAAACCTTCCCTTCCGATCAAAAAAACCCGTTTCTCATCATCTGCTGTCACTCTTAGGGTGCCGGAAGCAGGATGATAAGCCAGGGTCAGTAGTTTTGCTTTCGAATTCCACAACTCATATATCTTTTCCTGGACGCCGGTAGTTATTGCAAGCCATTTCATATATCTTAGGTATTGTGTGTGTCATTAAAATTATCTATTGCCACTCAAGAATTACTCCGCTAATAATTCGTTAACCTAAAATTAATATTGCATTTAACTTTGTGGATAACATGTGGCTAATTGGAGAGTTTATTATAAACAAATTTCGCCATGCTAAATCTGGAAGAAAAAAGGTTCCTGGAACGAGCCATAGAATTGTCGAGGCTGGGAATGACCAATGAACATGGAGGGCCATTCGGATCAGTGATCATCAGGAACAATGAGATCGTTGGCGAAGGATATAACATGGTTATCTCAACAAGCGATCCCACTGCTCATGCGGAGATCGTTGCGATCCGTGAAGCCTGCAAAAAACTGAAAACTTTTCATCTCCCCGACTGCGATATCTATACCAGCTGCGAACCCTGTCCTATGTGCCTCGGCGCTATTTACTGGGCCCGACCGAAAAGAGTTATTTATGCGAACACCCGCTTCGACGCGGCGGCTATCAAATTTGATGATGAATTTATTTATCAGCAGATCAATACTGAAATGTTACAAAGAACAATACCATTTATCCATGAGCCACATCCATTAGCCTTACAGGTTTTTGAAGACTGGAGGAAGATGGAGAACAAAACCCTATATTAATATCATTTTATTCTATTCTTTTCTTTACATCCTCTCGGAATTATTTAATGACCAGCTTTCTATTTGCAATAAAATTCTCTGCAACGATTTTCACCATGTACATTCCGGGTGTTAAATGATGATCGACAACTATACCATTTGCACTTCCATATTGTTTCTGCAAGTATAATTTTCCATTCATATCATATATCGAAACAAGGATCTTTTTTGTATTTAAGTCATTAATGCGAATCTGGAAACCTCTATTAGTGGCTGGATTTGGATAGATCTGTATCCCATGATTCGATTGCGACCAATCCGGGTTTGTTTCCTCGACTGACACTGCATTGGCCCTGGTGATCGATTGAGCAGGCGTTGTAAATGTCCAGACAGGCCCTGTCGTTGTCAATTGCCCATCACTAACCTCGACGTACCATTCATAACCGGCAGATGGTAAGAGACTCGGCCAACTGACGCAAGTGTTTGTTCCTGACGACACATTTGTCGTTTCGCCAAGTAATGTGAAGCTGGTGGAGACAGTAGACAAGCTTATATCCAAATCAAATTGACTGTCGGCATCGGTTTCAAATGTATTGGTGTATGGAGAAAATGTTTTTGCGGATAATTTATTTGCGGAGGGATCAAATTCATAAATGCGCAAAAGACCATTTCCGCCGCCTGTTCTGCCCTGGTAGTCGGACAATAAAGTATGTACCGTATTCCCATTATATACATCTGACCGGCGTGATTCACCATCGCTCTGGTGAATATGCCCGCAAACAAACAAAATGAAATTAGGATAGATCTTTAGTTTGTTATAGATGGCCGCCCCTTGCGTTCCAAATGCCGTGCTCTCATCAATACCATAGTGCGTCATTACTATAACCTTTCTTGTGCTGTAAGTTTGGACAAGATTTGCTGCCCAGCTCAACACATCATCAGTAGGTGATGTATTATACTCCAACGAGATTACAAGAAAGTCAACACCGCTCGCACTGAAAAGATCATAAAAATTATCGTTGTTGCTTCCAAAATGACCGCCATAGTAACTGCGACCGCTGAAGCGTGCCGCACCGAAATATTGATTAAAATAATTGGTAGTTCCCGACGCCGAACCATTGGGAGTTTGATCGTGATTGCCGACACTTATTCCATATGGAATACCTTCTGCTAATCCGGTTAATGAGGCACTTTCGATGGTCTTGATAGCGGTATCGGCCCTTCTCCATTCAATGGTGTTATCTGCACCCGGTGGATCATCTCCATTGTTAGTGCAGTCGCCAAGTTGTCCAACATAAACAATATTTCTCGTTTGCCTGTTATCAACGATCCATTTAGTTTGAGCCTTGAACATATTGTTGTTGCCTCCACTGGTTCCCTGTGGTTCTGCGGTATAATATTGCGTGTCTGGTAAAACGATCACGGTAAATTTTTGACCTGCATTTGGTTTTTTCCTCCCAAAAAATCTAACCCTGACCGTTCCTCCATTCGGGTCGCTGACATTTGCACACAGGTTGGGACTAAGCGAAGAGGCTAAAGTATTATTTGCCGGCGACGGATTGGCAGGTTGGTTAGGCGGTTGGTTGGTGTTATTGTTATTAGGAACAAAACCATCGGTTGACCAGGATGGTCCACCATTGGTCGGATGCGTTGAAATGTTAGTACTTCTTAAGGTTCCGTTCACTGATCCAGCAATGCTATTGGTTGCTGTTACATTGCCATTTTCATTCAGGCCCCACCTGCCCAGCAAACCAGAGCCACCGGTCAATTGCAAATTCATGTTGGCAGAAATTTCGGAAGGAGAGAGAGGCCTGTTCCAGATTCTCACTTCATCGATTTTTCCATAAAAGAAGCCAGCAGGCACTCCGGTTGAATTCAATGCGCTGCCTATTGATGCATATTGTTTAGATATATTTTCGGGAACGATACCACCCGCAATGCCCAGGGTGCCCACATTCACTCCATTTTTATAAAGATTCCATAAACCACTCGAGATACTGTAAGTGACCGCAACATGTGTCCATACATTTCTTGTGACAGTTGCGCCGGCTCCGCTACCGCTTATGGGATGATTAAGACCTGTATTGGATCCGGACGCCTCTTCGAAATCAGCAACCAACACATCGGTACTTGTAATTCCAAGAAAGTAATTCATGTTTATTCCTGAAGCATCTGATTCGCTGCGGCCTTTTGCTACTATCGGAATAGCTGTCACTCCACCTGTTCCGGTGCTTGTTGTGACGCCATTACCTTCGATTTTTATCCATGCTTCTAAAGTAAATCCTGTCGAAGCCGGTGCCGTAGTATTCAGTGAGGGTGCAGCGCCGAATGTTATGTAATCATGCACCCCATTGAAATCAACTGAAGCGTTTGTTGTTGCATCCGTTTGGTTGAACCCGCTAACCCAAACCGGATTGATCGTCGAAAAGGTGCCGGCAGCTCCGCCCACTACTGAATTTGCAATGACAATACCACTGCCTTCGTTCATACCCCATCTCCCAACTAAGCCCGTTCCACTCGTTACTTCATTAGGATTAAGTGCTGTCAATGCGGTATTCCATATTCTTACTTCATCAATTCTGCCATTAAAAAAACCCGCACGAACTGTTCCCCCGGTATTCAATGAAGAACCAATGCACGCATTCACATTACTTGCAGATTGCGGAGTGAATGGCCCTCCGCTTAATACAAACGTCTGAGCCGTTGTGCCAATAAAAAGTCTCCATGTTTGCGTTGACACATTGAACGAAGCACCCACCTGTATCCACTGATTCATTGGCAAAGCAGCGGTACTTACCACGGAATGATTCAAAGAGGTTCCGTTGTCCTCAAAATCTGCCACCAGTTTCATATCAGAAAGCCGATAGCCGAGAAAATAGTTTATATCAACGCTTGCCGATTCGGATTGGGCCCTTCCCTTTGTAATGATCGGAACAACACCAGTTTGACCGCCACCACTTCCGGTGGATCCTGTTTCAGTCGTTGATCCATATCCTTCAATTTTGATCCTGGCCTCAATTGTAAAATTGGTAAGATGAAGTGAAGAGGCATTCCCGATATTAACATAGCTCGTGTCTGTAAAGCGCAACGACTGGCTAAAACAATTTGCTGTTGTTAACAAAATAAAAATCGGGAACAATAACCTTTTGTGAGTAATGACTCCTTTCATAGCAAAACATTTCATTAATAAATGAAAACCCAGTTTTGCCCAGGAAAATCAATACCATAAGTTTTGATTGGGAACAGGAAGCAGTTTGCAAACAAAGGGAGAGGAATCAATGAAGATAATTGATTTTTTTCATGATTCCAATCATTGAGCGGGTAAAGATTTACGAATTGCGATGTATGCAATCACAATGAGGAGGATTATAATAATGAGGGAAATATATAGCCAGGGCTGATCTTTGATCCTCATTTTTTCCCTTTGTTGCTTTTTCCTTTCGAGTTTCTTTTTCAGATCGCGGTTAAGCAATTCAACCATATAGCTGATCTGTTGCTTATCCTTTATGGCCTGAAGCCCTTCCACTGCATCCTCAGCAAAATCGTTCTCCAGCATTTTTTTTTCCACCTCATGTTTCTTTTCCGCCGTGAGTTTATTCTGCAGGTAAAGCAATAAGGTTTCCTGGTCAATTTCTGATGAGAGATGGGATAATATGTCTTTTAAATTTTCTGACACGTCTTGTTCCTGGTTACTTATTACTATTTATTGGTCCTTTCCACTTGTTATTGCGCATTGCCTATTGCTGACTTTTATTTCCTGCTGCTGTTACTCTTCAATTTTTTCTCGATCATCAATTTCAAATTTCTCTTTCCGTTTTGAATGTAACTTTTTACCTGCATCATGGTAAACCTGGTCTCCTCGCTTATTTCCTGGTAACTTTTCTTTTGCAGATAAAACAAAGTTACACATTGTCGTTGCTCGGGTGAAAGTTCTCTTAATGCTTCTTCCATCAATTCGATCGCCTGGTCATCCTGCAGAAGGCTTTGTTTGTCGGGCAGCTCTTCTGCACCTTGCATATTTCGCTCCGTTAACTCCACGGGAATTTTCCCATGGCTGTCTCTTATCTTCATAAGGCAATGATTCTTTGCCACCATGTATAACCAGGATTTGAAATATTCCACCTTGTATTTTCTTAACTCGGTGATCACTTTTAAAAAGATCTGTTGGACACAGTCTCGTGCTTCTTCCTCGTTTTTCAAATACTTCATACAAACTCCCAAAAGCAACAGGGTATACCGGGGTAGTAGTATTCCCAGCCATTCAGCATCATGAGTTGTGTAGAAATTTTTGAGCAGTTCCTGATCGCTTATATGTTTGTATTTATCAATGTTCACAACCGGGAAATTACCAATTTGTTTAAGTTAGATGCAAATGATCGGGTTTTTCACATTAGACAGGCAACGGGTAGAGTTGTTTATTGGAAAAGAAATTTTTGATCTATTTTGTTTTTAATCTGAGCGTGATAATAAACGCGCTTTCGGACTCATCCAATTTTGCCCATGCTACTGTAAGGGGAGAAGCGGCCACACCGCGAATAAAATAGTCTTCTGCTGCTCCGACGATCTCTGCCCCTTGCGTTATACTTCCAGATTCGGTAATAAAATGTTTACCATAACGGCGATTAAATTTGGAGTATTCAGCTTTGACTGATTCAAGCCCCGCCTTACCATTATTAAAGCCAAGCAATTGGTAAACGATCAGCGTATCCTTCAAAGAAAGCGAATCATCAATAACAAGTTCTTGTTCTGCCAATCTTATTTCGGTACGATCGGCAAGAAACCCGTAAGGGCTGTAATTCTTATAAACACCCTGGAAATAGAAGAGACTTGTATCCGTTCTCAGGCGAGTAGATTTGTTGACCAGGATAGGGTCGTTCATGAGGTGTTTTAAGAAAAATCCAAATTCATTCCGATAAGGATCCGACCGAAAATAATTCTTCACTATTTTTATAAGATAGTCATTGCCCACATAACGAATAGTGACGGTTGGGTGTTCATTTTCTTCATTTTGGCTCATGCAGTGAACAGCAGGGACGCCGAACAGAAAAAATAGAAAGCATTTTCTCACATTAAAATAATCCTTTTATCCATTTAAGCAGAACCAGGTCCCAACCCATCATTTTAAATGCAGTATAAATAAGAACGACAGCAAATATTTTTTTTACTACTTCCTGTGAGAGAGATAACGCCAGTTTACTTCCCACCCAGCCTCCCACAACAAAAGCGGCACACATAATTCCCACGACTTTGAAGTCGATAAAACCCTTGTTGTAATAATTGATAACCGCCAATATACCCGCCGGAAGTAAAAGCAATCCAAGTGAAGTCCCCTGCGCCTCCTGTTGTGAAAATCCGAGAAAAAAAACCAGCGCAGGGACTATAATGATGCCTCCGCCCACGCCAACCAAACCACTCAATGTCCCAGCAGCCAATCCTATCAGGATCAACAAAAAAATAGTTTCCGAATTCATGTTTGCCAGCTTATTATTTTTCACAAAAAAAAATTATTTTTCGAACGTTTCTTTATAATAATCGATAGAATCTTTTATGATCTTCAACGCCGCCTCCTTATCCTGGAAATTATCGATCTCAACTTTTTTATTTTCCAGCACTTTGTATTGCTCAAAATAGTTCCTTAGCTCGAGTAAAAAATGCTGAGGGAGCTCTTTTATATTTTTATAATGATTCACTGAAGGATCCTTTGAAGCTACAGCAATAATCTTGTCGTCCTGCTTACCCTGGTCAATCATTTGCATATTGCCAATGACAGTTGCTTCAACAAGGCATAAAGGTTGGATCGATTGAGAGCAAAGAACCAAAATATCGAGGGGATCGTTGTCTTGTCCCAACGTTTGGGGAATAAACCCATAATTGATCGGGTAATGAAAGGAAGAATAAATGACGCGATCTAATTTTAATAAGCCACTTTCCTTATCCACTTCATATTTCGACCGCGAACCCTGGGGAATTTCGATCAACGCATTTACCTTTTCCGGCGCAAATTCGCCCGGCGAAACGCCATGCCATGGATGATGAACGGTTAGCATAAGAATTTGGTTTATGGTTTCAGTTTTATGATCCGCTTATTTCCTGGGTCTATAATAAACCACATCTACCTTCTCCAAAGTGATCAGCCCACCGCGACCGCATTTTTCAAAAAGATCATTTACAACAGGAAGAAAGGATGCGATCTTTTCTTCTCTATCAACGATCTCAATAACAATCGGCAGGTCTTCTGACAGTTCGATCAATCTTGCTACATGAATATGACTACTGGCTCCAAATGACATGATGCCCTTTAACACGGTGGCACCCGCAAGCCCGTTCTCCCGCGCTGCCAGTAAGATAGCTTCATACAAAAGTTGATGGCCAACCTTGTCGATCTCACCAACAAAAATGCGCAAAAGTTTAGATTGTCCCTGGAGTTCCATTTATAAAAGTTTCATGATTGCAATACCCGCAAACACACCCGCAGTGCCCAAAGCAACGCTGGCCATGATGTACAATGAGAAATATAACATATCACCGCCCCTGAGGAGGTTCATGTTTTCGAATGCAAAAGTGGAAAATGTAGTATACCCCCCACAAAAACCAGTAATCAGCAATAATCTTGTTTGAGGAGCTAGAGCAGTGGATTTTTCCGAAGCGGCATAAAAAATTCCGATCAAAAAACATCCAAGGATATTAACTACAAATGTTCCCCATGGGAAAGGGTGGGGGTAGTTTTCAGTAAACCACTTTTGACAGAGATAGCGGGCTATACTTCCGACCCCGCCACCCAATCCTACCAATAAAAGATTTTTGATCATTTCTGAATAGTGTCGATCTTATTTTTCTGATTGTAGCTGGAAGTATCCGTATCGTGTTCAAAAAGATATTTGAGATCCACCAGCCATCGTCCGTTTGCTCTTATAATACGCAAAGTGTCCTTATCATTTTTATACGAGTTGGCAAAAATCGTAATGGTTGTGGAATCATTGACCTGCCTGGTATCAAAAAAACGAAGTGAGGCCACCTTTAATCTTGACCTTTCGTCAGGACTCAAACGTTGATAACCTCTTTCAGTAACGTTCAAATATTCCAGGTTGGCCGAATCTTTCAACATATAAGCGGAAGCGTCTTTATAATCGCCTTTTAATGCGGCATCTAAAAAATTCCTCGCAGCATCCATGTCATTATCCGATTTTGGTTTGGCTTCTTCGGAGTTGTTACAAGCGGACAGTAAAAAAAGAAAGGAAAAAACGATCGCAATTGATTTCATGATTGCAAAGTAATGGAATTTTTTACCACAGAGGTACGGAGTGCACAAAGACTCGTAGAGTTCACTGCGTGCAACCCGCGATCCTATGTCTCCGTTGTTTAATTCAATTAAAAGAATTCTTTCCTTCAGCATAATTCTTTAAATAACTAAAATGATCGGTCAGCATTCCGTTTTTTACAATCGTCGCTTTTTCAAGAATAGGAGACACGCCGGACAAAAGATCAGGCAATACATATTTAATCAGTTGCTCACCAAAATATCTTGAAGCATCGCGGGGCAGTTCGTTGGGCAAATTGCCAACAGCCATTATATCAATTGAGCCAGGTAAATAGGGAGGAGTTTTCTGCAACGTTTTCCTGTCAACACCATATACAGCATCATCCATAGACTGATCGCCGAGGTTAATGGGCACTGATCCATCTGCATCGTCGGAGATATCTGCAATCGTTTGAATTTTGAAATTTTCTTTTTGCACATCTGACTTATCAAACAATCTTGGGATATTTTTTTCCCAGTAAACTCCATTCATTAAAATATCCGCAACCGCTGCATAAGGTAGAAATTTACATCGGTAGTTTTCGGGATGAAGATGAAAATCTTCCCTTGAATATGTTTTATCGTCGCTTCGTTCATAGAGGTCCGCACCCTTTATTTGCGAATAAACAGGATAGGAGAACTTCTTCTCCAAAAATTCATCCGCTTCAACTTCTACAACACCCATCAGGTTCATGATTTCTACAACACCGTGAGCCACCCGGCCGGATCCCGTCACTACTATTTTTATATTTGGCACCCTTAATCCGAAATAGGTGTGGATCAATTCACGAAAACTTCTTTGCTTATAAACCCTGTCAAGTTTGAAAGTCCCCGTTCGATTGCCATACTCCATCATGCCATTGTGCGCACCGACAACGCCTGCAAAAAAGCCAAAGCCAATGATACGCTGACCGTCTTCGTGCTCCAGGCATTCGTAATCAATTAAGGTTATTTGATTGTCAAGAATCGCCCGCAATAGTTTTTGATTTCTCGGTTGTTCCTTTTTTGTATGAGAAAAAAACAGGTAGGTTTTTTTGGGAATTAATTGTTCAACGGGAACTTCTTTAATACCTAAAAGAATTTGGCAATCACTCACATCATCCCTTACCTCTGCACCCGCCATTGAGAATTCCCTGTCACTAAAACAGCGTGTGGATGAACTCTGTACAATTACTTGAAAGGAATCAAAATTGTTATGGATCCATTTACATTGAGCCGGAGTAAGAGCCACGCGATTATC
>Ga0070684_100002472_pt1 | contig 13605 bp, 12 predicted proteins | sample KBSC723LmetaG_FD_65653 | JGI IMG/M metagenome (GOLD analysis project Ga0070684, IMG submission 65653) | Corn rhizosphere microbial communities from Kellogg Biological Station, Michigan, USA - KBS C7.2-3L metaG | ecosystem: Host-associated > Plants > Roots > Rhizosphere ...
ACAAAAGATGTCGACGGCGCCAAAGTGACGCTCGTCGTGAGCGCGGGGCAGAAGGTTGTCGCCGTTCCAGCGATTGTCGGGGTCGCGCAGTCCGACGCGCAGACGATGCTCGAGGACGCCGGCTTCGAGGTCGGCCAGGTGATCGAGAAAGCGAGCACGGCGCCGAAGGGACAAGTCATCGCGAGCCAGCCGGCGCCGGGAACGAAGACGGGAATTCCGAGCGCCGTGGCGATCACGATCAGCACGGGAACGCCTCCCGGTGGTGGCGGCCAATGACCGTTCGCATCGCGCCCTCCATTCTCAGCGCGGACTTCGCGAAGCTCGGCGACGAGATCGCGATGTGCGAAGCCGGCGGCGCGGACTGGATCCACATCGACGTCATGGACGGTCGCTTCGTTCCGAACCTCACGTTCGGCGCGAAGGTCATCGAGACGGTTCGCAAGCTGACGACGCTTCCGCTCGACGTTCATCTGATGGTCGTCGAGCCCGAGAAGTACTTCGACGACTTTGTGTCGGCGGGCGCGAATGGTCTGACGATCCACGCGGAGGCTGCTCCGCATCTGCATCGCCAGCTGCGACGCATAAGAGAACTTGGATGCCTCGCCGGCGTCGCGCTCAATCCCGCGACGCCGCTCAGCGCGGTGTGCGAGATCATTCCGGAGATCGACCTCATTCTGATGATGTCGGTGAACCCTGGGTTCGGCGGACAGAAGTTCATTCCGTACATCGTCGACAAGATTCGGCGCGCGCGGCTGATGCTCGACGAAGACGGTAGCCAAGCCGTGCTCGAGGTCGACGGGGGCGTCGGCCGCGACACGATTCAGGAGATTTGGGCGGCCGGGGCCGACACGTTCGTCGCGGGCAATGCCGTTTTCTCCGCGCAAGATCCGAAGGCCGAGATCAATAAGCTTCGCGGACTCTGCGGAGTGCAAGTATGACCGGGCGCCAGCAGTGGATCACCGTCGGCGCCATCGTCGCCGTGATGGCCATCGCGCTCGGCGCGGCGTCGTATTTCATGCGCGACCAGCTGTTTCCCGTGACCGTCGGAGCCCAGGCGCCGGACTTCAAGGCGAACGTCCTCGGCACGAAGCAGATCAAGACGATGGCCGATTACAAAGGCCAAGTCGTGCTGCTGAACGTCTGGGCGACGTGGTGCGGGCCGTGCAAGGAAGAGATCCCGAGTTTAGAGAAGTTATACAAGGAGTATGGCCCGAACGGTCTCAAGCTCGTCGCCGTGAGCATCGACGACTATGTGAGCGAGGATTCGATTCGCGCCTTCGCGAAGAATTTTGGCGTCACGTTCGAGGTGCTGCACGATTCGACGCACGCCATCGAGAGAACTTATCAGACAACGGGCTATCCCGAGACGTTCATCATCGGGCCCGAAGGAACGATCCGCCGAAAGTGGATCGGGCCGGACGACTGGACGTCGCAGGGCAATCGCGCGCTGATCGCGCAGCTTCTCGGACAACCGACGCCGCGCCAGGGCACGAGCGGCGATACGGCCGCCGGTGTGAGCCTGTCGAAGCCGGCAACGCCGGGACGCTAGCGCGCGCGGATGAACGTGTGACCGGCGTTCCCAGCCCGCGACCGCGAATCACGCTGCAAGAACGGATCGTTGCGGCATTTACCGATCGGCTCGTTCTCAAGGTGACGTCGGTCTTTCTCGCGATCGTCCTCTGGCTCGTCGTCAACGCGAAAGAACCGCAGCAGAAGCTCGTGAGCGTGCGCTTCTCGCCGACGCTGCTCGACAGCTCCCTCGTGCTACGCGAGCCGCTGCCTCAGATCACGGCCATCGTTGCCGGATCGCCGAAGCAGCTGATCAAGCTGGGCGCGAGCCCGCCGACAATTCGTCGGCAAATCACCGCTGATGCGCCGGACACGCTCGTGCTCGACCTTCGTCCCGCCGACGTCGTGCTTCCCGAGGGCATCGACGCCGTTGTCACGGATGTGTTTCCGCGTCAACTCCCACTCCGGTTCGAGTCGACGTGGAGCAAGAAAGTCCCGGTCGTTCCTTCAGGGATCGACATCGTTGCGGCGCAGGGTACCGGCACGGTGCTTCCGCGCTTCGATCCGGAGGTCGTGCAGATCAGCGGTCCGCGACATCTCGTGCTCGCCATCGCGTCCGTGCGCACGAACAAGACGACGATCCCCTTCCCGGACTCGCTCGCGCATCTCGTCGATATCGACACCACCGCGCTCGGCGCCGGCGTCCGCGTCAAGCCGACGCAGGTCAAAGTGCAACTGACGCTGCTGCCGAAGCCGTGATGCGAATTCTCGGAATCGAAACGTCGTGCGACGAGACATCGGCCGCGGTGCTCGAGGGATCCGGCGATGAGGCTTCTCTAAAGTCGCTCGTGATTCTGTCGCAGGACGTTCACCGGATCTTCGGCGGCGTCGTACCGGAGATCGCGTCGCGCGCGCATTTGACGGCGATCGTCCCCGTCGTCGAACAGGCCTTGTCTGACGCCGGTGTCGACGGTGTCGATGCCGTGGCTGTTACAAACGCGCCGGGACTCGTTGGCGCGCTGCTCGTCGGAGTGAGCTTCGCGAAGGCCTACGCGTTCGCGAGCAAGATTCCCGTCGTCGGCGTGCATCATATGGAGGGGCATCTCTTCGCGACCGCGCTCGAGCACAAGGACGCGACGCCGCCCTTCACCGCTCTTCTGGTGTCCGGTGGACACACGCTGCTGCTCGACGTCGAGGAGTGGGGCAAATACAGGCTGCTCGGCAAAACGCGCGACGACGCAGCGGGCGAGGCGTTCGACAAAGTTGCCAAGCTCCTCGGTCTTCCGTATCCTGGTGGCCCGCACATCGAACGCCTCGCGGCCTCGAGCAGCGCCGGCGATTTTCGCTTCGCGAGGCCGATGGTCCGACGCAATCAGACGGTCGCCGATCCCGATTTCTACGATGTCTCGTTCAGTGGTCTCAAGACCGCCGTGCTCACTGCCGTGAAGTCCTCGAATCTCGAAGAGACGAAGGGACAGATCGCGCGCGCGTTTCAAGATTCGCTGATCGACACGCTCGTCGAGAAAACAACGCGCGCCGCTCGGCAATTCCGGAGAGGACGCATCGTGCTCGGAGGCGGTGTGGCGTGCAACGAAACTCTTATCGCCGCTATGCGGGAACGATTGGAGCCGCGCGGTGTCCAGATTTTTGCCCCGTCGCCGCGCCTCGCGACGGACAACGCGGCGATGATCGCGCGTGCGGGACTCTTTCATCTCGAGCGCGGCGAGCACTCCGAGCTCGACCTCAACGCCTTCGCTAGTCAGCCCATTCCAGGAATCGTCGCCGCATGACGCTCGCCTCCGATCCAATCGTCGCTCACACCTTCAAGTTCGGCATCGGGAGCTTCGAGCTCACCGGTTTCGGCATCGCGGTGTTGATGGCGTTTCTCATCGCGCAGGTCGTGTCGGAGCGCGAGCTCGCGCGGCGCGGCCATGACGTCGAAGCAGCGGCGGTCGGCGACGTGTTGTTCGCTGCGTTGCTCGGCACGATGATCGGCGCGAAGCTGTACTACGTCACGATCGTCACGCATAACGTGAGAGACATCTTCACGCGCGGCGGGTTTGTGTTTTGGGGTGGCTTCATCGGATCGGTGCTGCTCTGCGCGGCGACGATCCGGTACAAGAAACTCAGATTCCCGCGATACGCAGACGTCGCGGGCATTGCGATCGCGGCTGGATACGCGGTCGGCAGAACCGGCTGCTGGGCAGTCGGCGACGATTACGGCAAGCCGTACACGGGACCGTTGGCCGTCGCGTTCCCCGACGGAACGCCGCGTTCAACGGTCGCCGAGATGGTTCAGGTCTTTCACATCACTCCGCCCGCGGGCACGTCGCCGGACACCGTGTTGTCGGTCTACCCGACGCAGCTCCTCGAAGTAGTGCTCGGATTCATCATGTTCTCGATCCTGTGGCGCATTCGCGATCACAAGCACGCCGAGGGTTGGTTGTTCGGCGTTTACTGTGTCCTTGCGGGCATCGAGCGGTTCATCGTCGAGTTTTTCCGCGCGAAGGACGATCGCTTCATGTGGGCCGGTGGTCTCAGCATGGCGCAGCTGATCGCGCTCGGCATCGCATTCGCCGGCGTCGCGATCATGCAAATTCGAAAAACCACGAGCGCGTCGAGTCCAGGGATCTACGCCGGAACGGTCGTCGCCTAGCGGCCGGCGCGAATGGCGAGGGATCATCGCGCTCGGGTAGTTCCCAGGAGAACGCCCGAATCGGCGGCCATGGTTGCAGAGGTGAAGCGCGCCATGGCAATCACTGCCGCGCTGAATCGTCTTGCGTTCGATGACGCCGGTCAGATTCGCGCGCTATTCAGCGATTTGATCGGGAAGCCCGTCGACGAAAGCTTCACGCTGATTCCGCCGTTCTACGCCACGGGCGGACGCGAGACCACCGTCGGACGAAACGTCTTCATCAATCAGAACTGCACGCTGTACGACCTCGGCGGAATCGACATCGGCGACGATGTGATGATCGGGCCGAACGTGAGCATCATCACCTCCGGACATCCGATCGCGCCCAGCGAGCGACGCAATGGCGTCATCGGAAACCCGATCGCCATCGGTCGCAACGTGTGGATCGCGGCGGGAGCGATCATCATTGGGGGCGTGACGATCGGCGAGAACTCGGTCGTCGCAGCGGGTTCGGTCGTCACGAAGTACGTTCCGGCAAATGTTCTCGTCGGCGGAAATCCCGCGCGCGTCATTCGATCGATTGCCTGATTTCGGAAAGACTAGGCCGAAATCCCGATGGCTAAACGGACGGTCACGACTATCGTTGGTCGCCTCTTGATGCCCAACGCGGTTCTTCGTTTACACCCATCGCGGGAGGATCGATGTCCGATTTCAACAAGCAACTCGCTGAGCGTTTTCACAACGACATCTTTCTCGCGGGAAGGCTGGAGGTAGCCGACGAAATTCTCAGTCCGAGTTTTGTCGCGCACGGGCCGGTGCCGCCCGAATTCGCGACTGGTCCCGCCGGCGTCAAACAGTGGGCACAGTCACTTCGCGGCGGTTGTCCGGACGATCTCTGGATCACGCATCATCAGATCATCGCCGAGGGTGATCTCGTCATGGTCCGGTGGCAATCCGGCGGCACTCAGACGGGTGAGATGCTTGGCATTCCTCCCACCGGCAAGACGACCAATGTGACCGGCGTCGATCTCTTTCGAATCGCGGATGGGAAGATCACCGAGCTCTGGCAGGAGTGGGACGTCATGCAGTACATGCAGCAGCTTGGAGTGATCCCGTCCTCCTCGACACGGCCGGCCGACGTTAGCGTTGTCTAAAGCGCGCGAAATGACGCGACATGGATTCCCAGCCGCGAACACGTCGGCTGGGATATCTGTACGGCGGGTCCGAAGAGCGCGTTTCCAGGCAATCGTTCCGGCCGGCGTCAGCGTGATGATGACGCGTGCCTGGCCGATTGGTTGCACGGCGGAGCTATCGTGCTCGACGTCGATGTGCTCGATCATCGGCGCTTCGAGCGGAATGATCAGTTTTCGGTTCGGCTCCGTGTCGCCCGGCGGTATCACTGCGAGTGTTCGCTCCGCCGAGTCCCTGATGACGATACTGAATGCAACTCGTGGAGCACGCTTCGAGCCAGGGCACGCGTCAATGCAAATGCGGAGTCCGGTTTTGACTATCGGATCTCCGGGCAACGTCGCGACTGCCGGACGCGGCAACGATCCGAGAAGATCCTGTGGCGTCGGCGTCTGAGCAATCGCCACAGGATGAGAAACCACAGCGGCCAGTGCGAGCGACACGGCTAAGAGGAGATGCAAGCGCACGAGATAAGAACTCTCTGAACGCCGAGTCCCGTCACTCCGGCTCCTTCTACGAGTTCACGCGCCCATCGCCGCGAGTACCTCACCATACCGCGGATGGTTCAACACAGGTTCGATATCCGGAAACCGCAACCACATGTGCCCAATCCCATCGCGTGATGCAGCGGACTTGAGCGCGTACTCGAACCCATCTTCGATCCGGCCGAGATAGATCGCCGACACCGCGAGCGAGAAGAACGGAACGCTCGACGTCCTCGCCCGCGCCTCGAGCTCCGCGTGAATCGCCGCGGCGCTTTCCTTGTCGCCGCGCCGCATGAACAGTCCGGTCATCACCTGTAGCATCCACGGGTGCCGTCCGAATCGCTCCATCGCGCCCTGCGTGAACGCGAGCCCCTTCTCAGTTTCTCGTGCCCACGTGTACGCCCACGCGAGCGCATAGTGCGGCGCGAACGCGCCCGGCTCGCGCTCGCAGGCGCGAATTCCCTCGGCGACAGACTCCTCCGGACGACCGACGACGCCCATTACGATCGCATACACCGTCGAGCAGAGCGGGTTGAGCGGGTCATCGGCGATGCTGCGCTCGACCTCGCGCACCGCCCTCGCGTCGTCGCGACCTTCTCGCGCGATCGCATTACCCCAGCCGCCGCCGAGCGACCGAAGCTCCGACAGACGCGGATTCAGCTCGAGCGCTCGCTCCATCAACGCCCGCCCTTCGCCGCGCCGGCTAAGGTCCTCCTTCGACAAAATGATCGCCGCGAGATATCCCATCGCCTCGGCGTGACTCGGATCGATCGCCAGCGCTTTGTGCAAATACTCATATGCTCGCGGATGACACTCGCCGCGCGTGCCGAGGCCATATTGCTCTTTCACACGCCATGCGTTGCCGAGCGCGGCGAGAACATCGGGATCGTTCGGCGTGATTTGCAGCGCTTGATCGAGCGCGACGATCGCATCGAGAATCGGACGACCGCGCTGCACCGTTAGCGCGCGACCGCGAACCAGCAGCTCGTACGCCTTCACGTCACTCGCCGAAACCGGCGCCGACGGCGCCGCGCTCGCGAAGGTGAGGCGTAGTCTCTTCGCGATCGCCGCGGCGATTTCGTCTTGCACGGCGAAAACGTCGACGAGCTCGCGGTCGTACCGCTCCGACCAGAGTTGATAGGCGTCATTCACGGCGACAAGCTGCGCGGTGATCCGAATGCGCGACCCCGAGCGGCGAATGCTGCCCTCGAGAATGGTCGCGACCCGGAGATGATGACCGATCTCCTTCGGCTCGGCATTCTTGTTCTTGAACGAAAACGCGGACGCGCGCGCCGCGACATGCAGTCCCTCGATGCTCGCGAGCGCGTTGATGATGTCTTCCGCGATGCCGTCGCCGAGGTACTCGTTCTCACGATCGGCGCTGAGGTTGACGAAGGGCAAGACCGCGATCGAGCGTGCCGGCGGATCATCGGCTCGTGCAACGGGCGTCTCGTCGACAGCAAGTAGCGCGTCGGCAAATGCGGCGGTCGTCGCAAAGCGATCGATCGGCGTACGCGACAACGCGCGATGCACCGCTCGGCCGACATTGCGCGGCACCGCGTCGCGAAGTGCAGTGACATCAGCCGGCGTTTGGACAAAGCGCTTCGCGATCACGGCTTGGACATTCGGCCCAGTGAACGGCGCTTCGCCGACGAGCGCCTCGTACAGCACGCAGGCGAGCGCGTATTGGTCGCTGCGTCCGTCGACCGATTCGCCCGCTGCTTGCTCGGGGCTGATGTACGCAGGCGTGCCAACGCTCATGCCGGTCACGGTCATCGCTTCGTCGCCCATCTCGCTGATCGCTTTGCCGATCCCGAAGTCCGCGACGAATACATGGTCGTCTTGCAGAAGAATGTTCTCGGGCTTCACGTCGCGATGCACGATTCCCTGCTCGTGCGCGTGCGACAAAGCGCGCGCGGTCGCGACGACAATGCGCAGCGCGTCAGCGACAGGAAGTTGGCGTTCGCGCTCGAGCCGGTCGCGCAGCGATTCGCCGCGCACGACGGGCATCACGTAGTAGACGACGCCCGCTGCCTCACCCGAGTCGAACAGCGGCAAGACGTGCGGATGCGACAGACGCGCGGCAAGTCGGATCTCACGCAGAAACCGATCGCGCCCGAGCGTCTCGGCGAGATCATCATGGAGGACTTTGATGGCGACGTCGCGTCCGTGCTTGACGTCATGCGCGAGATAGACCGTCGCCATGCCGCCCGTCCCGAGCTCGCTGGTGACGCGATATCGGTCCGAGAGCGCGATCGAAAGTTCGTCAACAGTAGTTGCCACGGGCTAAGCACAGCGAGGCGAAGGAGGGAAAGCCAATCTCGCCAATTTCAAGGCTGTGTCCAGTCGCGCGAAACTAACGCTTTCTTAGAACGACATGCGTCGCCGCCGCGGTCGGGATATGCTCGACGCACTCATAGCCGAGTGCCGGAAGATCGAGGCCGTGCAACAGGTGCTCGCCTGACCCGAGCAGTCTCGGCGCGATCGCCACATGTAGCTCGTCGATCAACCCCGCTTCGAGATACTGACGGATGGTCGACACGCCGCCACCGATCTCCACATCCTTTCCCGCGGCAGCCTCGATCGCTCGATCGAGTGCCTCGCGAATACCGCCCGTGACGAAGTGGAAGATCGTGCCGCCTTCCATCGGGATCGGCTCGCGTGCGTGATGCGTCAGCACGAACACCGGGGCGTGATACGGCGGATTCTTGCCCCACCAACCTCGCCAGTTTTTGTCGGTCCACGCGCCACGAATCGGGCCGAACATGTTGCGACCCATGATCCATGCGCCAACCCCGACGCCAAAGCGCGCCGCGATGTCGTCGTCGACGCCCGTCGTGCCACCGGTCTTGCCGTTGATGCTCTGAAACGCGCGGGTCGGGATGAACCACTCATGGAGCGATTCACCGCCGACGCCGAGCGGCTCGTCGCGCGTTTGACGTGGGCCGGCGCCGTAGCCGTCGAGAGAGATCGTAAAGTTGTGTACGCGGACGCGAGTCATTCCTTGCTCCCAGTCAAAAGTGGCGATCGAAACAGGCTTCTGTACTTACGACGAACGACGGCGAATGAAATCGACGTTCGCACAATCTTGGCCTCTTCTCCAGGCGACGTCGGGATCGATCACGATACGGCGAGTCTTGCTGTGCACGCGATTCGCCGGTGGTGGAATCAGATGGGCCGGCGCGCCTATCCAGATACCCTCGCCCTGTTGATTACAGCCGATGCCGGGGGCAGCAATGGTCCCCGCGTGCGTCTGTGGAAATGGGAACTGCAACAATTCGCGAATCGCTTGGGGCTGACCGTCACGATCTGTCATTTCCCGCCCGGCACGAGCAAGTGGAACAAGATCGAACATCGCCTGTTTTCCCACATTGCGATGAACTGGCGCGGGAAGCCGCTCGTGAACCTGGTGACGATCGTGAGCCTGATTGGCGACACGACAACGGCCGCGGGCCTCCGCGTTCGATCCGAGGTCGACTCAAACCGATACGCGAAAGGCGTCGTCGTGACCGACGACCAAATGGCGCAGGTTCATCTAGTCCCGCATGGGTTTCACGGAGACTGGAACTACACGATCCGATCCATCTATATCATGAAGAGTGGACCAAATAGAGCGATCTTTAATGAGTACGGATGGTTCACCGTCGCTCACGAATTCGGTCATGCGCTTCATTCGCGGGCTCTCGGAGGTATTTATCAGAATGGATCATGCTCCTCATCCGGCCACTCAATGTGGACCGCCTACAACATGGGTTGCGCATGGGTCGAAGGCTTTGCCGACTACCACGCAGCGGCGATTCTGTCGAGTAAGTCCGGGTACTGGACCTCTGACATTATCGGGTCGCACACTGACGTGACGAACGGTCGAGACATCGAAGGCGAAGTCGCGCGAACACTCTACAACCTTGCCCGAGGTTCGTCGAATCTTGGCGATGCGTACATCGCTTCAATGGTCAAAGACTGCCGGTTGTCGGGCGCTCATATCACAGGGGCGGACTTTCTTGTCTATTGTGCGGAAGAGTCTGTCAGCACTGATGCGAGCAGTCACTTTTCTGCATATAACAGCCGCCACGCACCGTCTCATGGCCAACACCCCGGGATCGTGGAACCTTTCTGCAATCCGCAGTGTCTGGCACCACTATCTGTTTAACGAATAGGCAATCGATCGCGCGGAGCGGCTGCAGCCGCTCCGCGAATGACTCGATGCATGAGGAAACGTTCATGAACTTAGTTTCGTCTTCTTCGAAGAGCACCTTCAGATGGGTCTTATCAGGTGCCTGCCTATTGCTTGCGATCGCAGTAGGTTCGTGCAGCTCGCCAATCGAAACGAAACCACTCTTTGCTGCAGTCGTGGGCTTTGTCTCGACGAGTTCAGGAACTCCGTTCGCCGCAGCGACGGTGCGTGCGGTATCGTATTCCGAAGGTTGCGCGGGCAACGTTAGCGCGACAAATAGCGACAACAGACGCCCGGGGTCCCTACCGGATTCGATTGACATCACCGGGTGGCGCCAACCCGGCGTGTATTGGCGTCACCGCTGTGCGGCTGGAAAACGGCACGCAGGACAGCATTACTACGAGTGGCGCACAAGTGCATTTCGCAACCGATCGATCAACGGGTGATGAGGACAGCGTGCGAGTGGACATCCGTCTACCTTGACTCCTATTAGAGTTTTCGGCAGGCTGCCGATGCAATCGCGTCGTTTGCTTCTAGCGATTCGCATCAGCCGACTGGCTTGGTTGTTCAAAGTGCATCTCTGTAGAGCACCGACGACCTCAGAATCGACGGTCTCGTTTTGAAATTGCTCAATACGATTGCCCGCCCCCATCATGTCGACATTGCCAAGCGCGATGAGGACGATCCTCGTGACTAGCGTCGTCCCATGTCTCCGCGCCATCATCCCGTGATGATGCGAACCTTGCCCGAACCGCGTGTTGGCTCTCGCATCACGGTGTCGATATTACGACCGAGGCACGTAAGGACGCGGAATAGCTTCTCCGGTCAAAAACCGCGCGTTCGCCCATTGACGATCAGCCAAACCTCTGACGGCGAGCCGCGAACGGCGTACGCTGCTTCCGTCTGCGTGATTTCTTGCTCTTCGAGAATCCGCGCGATTTCTTCGGCGAGCGTTTCTCTTGAGATCACAGACTCGGTGGACGGCGGGTGCGGCGCTGCTTGGGCATGTTCGATCTAGTTAGTGTCCGTCCTGAAACTCGTTTTGTAAGAGTTTCTGTATGACAAACGAGTAACGCATCCGGTGATGGTGTTCTCACAGCAATGATGTACGTTGGCGTTGTCAAGACCCCAACCTCATCACGCGGAGGCACCGCCGGATGCGTCACACCTCGCCCCAGTTGCCACTCAGCGCGCCCTGGATTGCCCATGCGCACGCCGCGGAACTCGCGGCGATGAGCGCGTTGCTCGATGAGCAACCTGCGTTGAGCGCGGGCGTTCAGCAAGACCTCGAAGCCGGGTGTCCGACGAACGCCCGAACGGGGCGACCGGGACTCTCAGGCGAGCAGACGCTTCGCCTGTTGCTCGTCCGCCAACTGACCGGGTGGACGTATGCGGAGCTGGCGTTTCATCTCGCCGACTCCCTGACGTATCGCGCCTTCTGTCGCGTGAGCGCGCTGACGGCGACGCCGTCGAAATCCGTCTCCGTGTCTGCCCACGTCGAGCGTTGGCGCGATGGCACAAGTTGGAGGTACGGCAGGCCGCACGGCTCCCAGCTGCAGCACATCGAGAGTCTTCGAGAGACGCCGGCCGCCATCGCGAAGCCGTACGCCTTCGCCGGATCGATTCTCCCCGACCGGGACCGCGACAGTCGAAACTGCCGAAGGTGGCGACCTGGGTCGCGGGCGTCGCGCGGATCGTTCTACTCATCGCCTATGCGAACGTCGCCAACCTGTTCCTCGCTCGCGCGCTCAAGCGGCGACGCGAGATCGCACTTCGACTGGCACTTGGCGCCCGGATGAACGACGTCGTACGAATGGTGATCGGTGAGGGCGTGCGACTGGCGGTGACCGGCGTCGTCATTGGCGCCGTCATCGCACTCTGGGCCGGTCGTTGGGTTCAACCACTCTTGTTCAACGAGACGTCGCGCGAACCGGGCGGATTCGGATTTGTCGTAACGCTGCTACTTGTCGTAGCCGTCGCCGCGAGCTGGCTACCCGCGTTTCGCGCGTCGATCCGCAGGTAACTCTGCGCAGCGAGTAGTCAGATCGTCACCGTCCGCCGGCGGTGGCGATCTCCGGTCGCAAGTTTTGTTTGAAGAACGCGTCCACGCGATGCCACGCATCTCGCACGACGAAGCTCCGGTCGAAGTAGTGAAACTCGCCGGGGTATGTCATGAAGTTCACAAGATCGCCCTTCCCTGCCTTGAGCAGATGATCCATCAGCAGCACTGAATGGATGTACGGCACGTTGACGTCGGCCGTCCCGTGTAGAATCAGCAACGGATGCTGAATCTGGTCGACGTGTGACATCGGAGCCGCCTTCGCGTAGACCTCGGGATGTTCCTGCGGCGTTCCGATGCGGCTCGTCGTCCAACCGCCGTGATACGGATCGTCATAGTAGAGCGCGTAGTCGGCGACGCCCGCGACGTCGACGGCAGCGCGGAACCACGTCGGCTCCTGCGTGATCGCGAGCAGCGTGAAGAATCCACCGTAGCTCAAGCCCCACACGCCGATGCGATCCGGATCGACATAGCCGGTCGACTTCAAATAAGTCGCGGCGAGTCTGGCATCCTTGGCATCGTTGCCGCCGACGTCCATGTAGACGTCGTTGCGCCAATCGCGTCCGTAGCCGATGCTGCCGCGATAGTCCGGCGCGATGACGACGTAGCCTTGCTGCAATAAGTATTGATGAAACTCGTAATACACCGCCTCGTTGCGGTCCGTGTGCCAGCCGTCGTAGTTCTGATTGACACCGTCGGGATGAATCCACACGACCGCGGCGTGCTTCTTCGTGCGATCGAAGTTCTTCGGCACGAAGAGCCACGCGGGCACCGACTTGCCGTCGGGACCGGGATAGTGAATGAGCTCCGGCGCGACGAGCTGCGACTTGTCGATGCTCGCCGGCATCGACGACGTCAGCCGCGTCACCTTGGCGTTCGTCACCGGTTCGGCGACATATAGATCTGCTGAATTTTGATAGTCGGTATGTTGAAACACTAAATGCTTGTCGTCGGGTGACCACTGCGGACCGGTGTTCGTTCCGCTTCCCGACGTCACGCTCACGATCGTCGCAGTAGAAGGATTATCGCCGATCGTCGCGACTTCGATGTGACGCGTCCCCGGCTTCTCCTTCGTGTTCGCATCCCACGCGATACGTTTGCTGTCGTGCGACCACGTCGCGCGCCAATGTTCGCCCGGCGCTTTCGTGAGCTGAACCGGCGTGCCTCCAGTCGTCGGGACGACGTAGATCTGATCCCAACCCGTGACGTCGCTCGTGTAGAGCAGCCAACGGTGGTCCGGCGACACCGCGTTCGCCGTGTTGTTGACCGCGCTGAAGAACTTCGATGCGCTGTCGACGTGCAGTATGGTCGGCGCGCCACCATTCACGTCGATCGATTCCGTCGTGCGGACTGTTCCGTTGTTCGACATGCGCGTCGACAGCATGTGCGTCGCGTCGATCGCCGCCGCACCCCCTCGGCCGCCGCCAAATCCTCCTCGGCCGCCTCGACCACCACCGCCGCCGGCGATCTGCGTTGGCGTGCCACCCGTCGCGGGAACCGTGAACGTCGTTCCACCCCCGCCACCCCGGCCGCCTTCGGTCGCAACGAAGATAAG
>Ga0070684_100002474_pt1 | contig 13604 bp, 12 predicted proteins | sample KBSC723LmetaG_FD_65653 | JGI IMG/M metagenome (GOLD analysis project Ga0070684, IMG submission 65653) | Corn rhizosphere microbial communities from Kellogg Biological Station, Michigan, USA - KBS C7.2-3L metaG | ecosystem: Host-associated > Plants > Roots > Rhizosphere ...
TTGAGGCGCTTCATCGATGTTCCCTCGTGCCTTGTTGCTGTTTTTTGCCGTGTCATTGGTAAGCTACCTGCCCGGAGGTTTCAACGCTGGCGCTTGCGGGGCGGCAATGCATTTTCCCGGGAAACGGAAATTCGGGCCCCCGACGTCGACGCGGCGCGCCTTTGTCGCGATGACAACGAAGGCGTGAAGGCCTGCTTACCTCCGAGGTAATCGCGGAGATGATTGCGAGCTGAGATATCCGGTGTAACGGAATTCCAGCAAGGCTCTCCTTCCCCATGCATCAGATGGTTTCAGCAAACCTCGAGACGTCGCGCCGCTGGTGGGTGCTCGCGATCGTGGTCGCGGCACAATTCATGTTCGGTGTCGACGCCTTCGTGGTCAATGTCGCAATTCCAACCATTGCCGCCGAGCTGCATGCCAGCGCAGCCGAGATCGAATCGGTCATCGCGATCTATCTCATCGCCTATGCGACGCTGATCGTCACCGGCGGCCGGCTCGGCGATATCTACGGCACCAAGGGCATCTTTCTCGCCGGCGTATTCGGCTTCACGTTGACCTCGTTGTGGTGCGCCCTGGCGCAGTCCGGGACCGAGCTCATCATCGCGCGGCTGGCGCAAGGCGCGACCGCGGCGTTGATGGTGCCGCAGGTGCTCGCGACGCTGCACCTGTTGTTCTCCGATTCCGCGCGCAGCCGCGCCTTCGGCATTTACGGCATCACGCTCGGACTTGCGGGCGCGGCCGGCTTCGCGCTCGGCGGCATTCTGGTCAGTCTCGATCTTGCCGGCGTCGGCTGGCGCGCGGTGTTCCTTGTCAACGTGCCGTTCGGCATGGTGATCCTCGCCGCCGCGATCCGGATCATGCCGTCCGTGCCGCGCCGGGCCGGCACCAGGCTCGATATCGGGGGTGCGATCGTGCTGTTTCTCGGCCTGTTGTGTCTGATCGGGCCGCTCCTGTTCGGCCAGGATCTTCACTGGTCGCCCGCTGTCTGGCTCGTGATGGCTCTTGGCGTTGCGATCGTCGCCGCCTTCGTCAGGCTCGAGCGCGCAGTCGAGCGAAGCGGCGGCATGCCGCTGATCGATCTTGCGCTGCTATCGGACAAAGCCTTCATGCGCGGGCTGGTCGCGACATTTTTCTTCTTCTTCGCCAACCTGTCCTTCTACCTCATCATCACCATGTACATGCAGACGGCGCTGCAAATTCCGCCGATCAAGGCGGGCCTCGTATTCGTGCCGCTGGCGCTCACCTTTGTTGTCGCGTCCCGCCACAGTGGAGCACGCGCCAAACACCGCGGCACGCTGGTGCTGATCGAAGGCTGCGCGATCCAGGTCGCAGGGCTTGCGGCGCTGGCGCTGATGGTCGCGACTGTCGCGACGCCGACCGCGCTGATGCTCGCGCTGATCCTGATGATCTTCGGCTACGGGCAGGGTTTGGTGATGGCGCCGCTCTCGGGCGTCGTGCTGTCGAGCGTGAAACCTTCGAGCGCCGGCTCCGGTTCCGGCATGTACGGCACCACGTCGCAAATCGCCAACGCATCCGGCGTTGCCGCGATCGGCGCGGAGTTCTTCGCGATCGAAACCGCCCGCTCGACACGGCAAGCAATTTTCGTCTCGATCGCGCTCTTTATTCTCTCGATTGTTACTTGCGCCGCATTGCTGTCATGGATGCGTCGCGCGTCCGCCTGAAGTCTAAGCGGGCGTTCACGTCAACCGTTGCAAATTGGCTTCAGTCGCAGCGTTTCTGGGGACTGACAGCACACAACCTTTTTATTTTGCGGTGCAGCAACTATCTTGTCATGCTGGAGTTGACGATTTCTCGCATGATGGAGTGCCGGTGTCGCTGGCCAACAACGTCGATTTCTTTAGAAGCCTGCACAAGCTCAATCGGCTGAACCGATTGTCCGAGCTCGGCGTCGGCTTGCGTCCGGATGTCGAGAGCCCGCTGGTCGAAGTCCCGGACTTCGGACCAAACCCGGGCGACTTGCGCATGCTCGCGTTCGTTCCCGAGCATCTGCAGCAGCCGCGCGCGCTGGTCGTCGTGCTGCACGGCTGTGGCCAAACCGTTTTCGGCTATGACCATGGCGCCGGCTGGTCGACCCTTGCCAGGCAATATGGCTTTGCCTTGCTGATGCCGGAGCAGGTGGTTTCCAACAACGCCAGTGGCTGCTTCAATTGGTTCAATCCGGAAGACACCGCGCGTGATCGCGGCGAGGCCGCGTCGATCCGGCAGATGATTGCGCGCATGGTCGAAGATCACGGCATCGATCCCCATCGGATCTTCATTACCGGGCTTTCCGCCGGAGGCGCCATGACCTCGGTGATGCTCGTGACCTATCCGGAAGTGTTTTCGGCCGGCGCGATCATCGCCGGCCTGCCCTATGGCGTGGCCCATGACGTGCGCGAGGCACTGACGATCATGCGCGCCACGCCCGTCCGCACGCCGCGCCGGCTAGGCGATCTCGTGCGCAAGGCTTCGCAGCACAAAGGGCCGTGGCCCCGGCTCTCGGTGTGGCACGGCAGCGTCGACGGCGTGGTCGCGCCGGCCAACGCCCGCGAGATCGTCAAGCAGTGGCTCGACGTGCATCATTTGCCGCAGGCTCCGATGTCCGAAGGCATGGTCGACGGCCATCCGCGCCGGGTCTGGTGGAATGCGGACGGCGAGACCGTCGTCGAATCCTACACCATCACCGGCATGGCTCACGGCACGCCACTCCGCATCGCCGACAATGAGCAGCGCTATGGCGCGCCGGGCGCGTTCATGATCGAGGCCGGCATCTCCTCCTCGTTCCACATCGCCAAATTCTTCGGCCTCACGAACTGGATTGGCGAGCCCGAGGTCAAGCCGGATGTGAACGCTGAGGCGAAGTCAGATCTCAAGGTTGCGGCAAAGTCGGTCAAGCCGCCGCGCAAGCCGGCTCCGAAGGCCGCGAGGCCGGCCGACGCCATTACGCCGGTCGTTCCGCCTGTGCCGATGCCGGACTTCACCGAGGTGTTTGATCCGGCCATGAGGATGCATGCGCGTCCCGAGCAAAAGCCGAAGCCGAAGCCCAAGAAGGAACACGGCCGCCGCTGCATCGACGTGGGCGCCGTGATCACGCGAGCGCTGACCGCTGCGGGCCTGATTAAGTAGTTGGCACGCGCTCTGCTACTCATGGCGGCGGAATAGAGAGTGAAGCTGCGCCGAGTTCAGTTCACCTCGCCCCGCTTGCGGGGAGAGGGAGAGGATAAAGCTCACTGAGGTACGAGAGAAACTAAAGCTCGCCGGTGATGAACGGATTGGTCATCCGCTCCTGGCCGATGCTGGAGCCCGCGCCATGGCCGCAGATGAAGCCGACGTCGTCGCCGAGCGGCAGCAGCTTCTCGGTGATCGACTTGATCAGGGTGGCGTGACTGCCGCCGGGCAGGTCGGTTCGGCCGACCGAGCCGTTGAACAGGACGTCGCCGACATGGGCGAAGCGCAGCTCCTTGTTGAAGAACACCACGCTGCCCGGTGAATGGCCGGGACAGTGCAGGATGTCGAAGGAGAGTTCGCCGATCCTGACCTGCTCGCCTTCCTCGAGATAGCGATCCGAAGAGAAATTGCGCACGCCGGTCATGCCGAAGCGCGCGCCGCTCTCGACCACATGCTCCAGCATGTGGCTATCTGCCTTATGCGGCCCCTCGATCGGCACCTTCAGCGCATCGCGCAGCTCGGCCGCCCCGCCGACATGGTCGATATGGCCGTGGGTCAGCCAGATCTTCTCGACGGTGACACCGGCCTGCTTGATCGCCTCCAGAATCTTCGGCACATCGCCGCCGGGGTCGATCACGACCGCCTTCTTGCTCGGCTCATGCCAGAGGATGGTGCAGTTCTGCTCGAACAGCGTCACCGGCACGATCATCGCGCCGGCCTTTGCCTGATTCTCGGCCTGATTTTCGGTCTGGGTGTCCGTTTGCTGTGCCATGGACGCACTTTGCCGATTTTTGCTGCCCCGCCAAGGCAAAGATTCGCGCGGGAGCCCATTGAAATCGGCTAGGATGGGGCAATGGAATCGCCCGTCCCAAAGATCAGCCTGGTTCCCCCGCCCGACCGCCGCCAGTCCGAGACGGCGCTGGCGGTCGCGCGCGGCACCGCGCGGCTGCTCCGCTCGCTCGGCTTCACCTCGGTCAGCGAACTGCCGTTGCCCTCGGGCCGCCGCGCAGATCTGGTGGCGCTGAACGAGAAGAGCGAAATCTGGATCGTCGAGATCAAATCCTCGCTCGAGGACCTGCGTGCCGACCACAAATGGGAGGATTACCGCGCCCATTGCGACCGGCTGTTCTTCGCCTTCACACAGGAGCTGCCGCCGGAGATCTTTCCAAAGGACACCGGCCTGATCGTCGCCGACGCCTATGGCGCCCACATGCTTTGCGACGCACCGGAGCATCGCCTGCCGGCGCCGACGCGCAAATTGATGACGGTGCGCTTTGCGATGGCGGCGGCCTTGCGGATCAACCGGCTGGCCGACCCGCAGGGGCATGAAGGGATTTGAGCTGGCGCGCCTGCAGACCGGGACAGGGCAGACGGCAGGCTCTTTTGCTTTGGAGATGTCGATGCCTTCCGAACCACGCTCGCCCCGCCTGGCAGTCCTTATCGATGCCGACAATACTTCCTCAAAGATCGTCGACGGCTTGTTCGAGGAAATTGCGAAGATCGGGGAGGCGAGCGTTCGGCGAATCTACGGCGACTTCTCCCACTCTCGATCGAAGGGTTGGGCCGATACGTTGTCGAAACACGCGATCATCCCGCAACAGCAGTTTGCCTACACCACCGGCAAGAACGCTTCGGACATCACGCTGGTCATCGATGCCATGGATCTTCTGCACAGCGGCAGGTTCGACGGGTTTTGCCTCGTGTCCTCTGACAGCGACTTTACCCGCCTTGCCGCCCGTATCCGCGAGCAGGGCGTGGACGTCTTCGGTTTCGGCGAGCACAAGACGCCTGAAAGCTTTCGCCAGGCCTGCCGAAGATTCGTCTACACCGAGAATCTTCTGGTACCCGTCTCAAACAGTCAGGATGCCGCTGCCGCGCCGAAGCGGCCTGCCAGTGCGGCGACCCCCCTCATCAAGAAAGTCATCAACCAGATGGAGAGCGAAGATGGGTGGGTAACCCTGGGAGAAGTCGGCATGCAACTCGCGAACCTTGTTTCCGACTTCGATCCGCGGACCTATGGCTTTCGCAAGCTCAGTGATCTCGTGCGCAAGACCGATGCGTTCGATATCGAGCAACCCAAGGGAGGTTCGCTTCGTATTCGCAGGAAGACTCTTGCGAAGTCGCCTGCAAAACAGAAGACGCCCGCCAACGATGCGACGTGACGAACAGATCGGCAATCGGCCGCAGCGCCGGTACGTTCGCGCGGTGCCCGCGCCGCGGATGGAGAGCGATTCAGCGCGGCGCGCGCTTGGCCAGGATGCGCTGCAGGGTGCGGCGATGCATGTTGAGCCGACGCGCGGTCTCGGAGACGTTGCGGTTGCACATCTCGTAGATGCGCTGGATGTGCTCCCAACGCACGCGGTCCGCCGACATTGGATTCTGCGGCGGCTCGGATTTTTCCATTCCGGTCGCGAGCAATGCCGCAACGACATCGTCGGCATCGGCAGGCTTGGCGAGATAATCCACCGCGCCCATCTTCACCGCGGTCACGGCGGTGGCGATATTGCCGTAACCGGTCAGCACGATGGCGCGTGCGTCGGGCCGTTTGCGCTTTAACGCCGACACCACGTCGAGCCCGTTGCCGTCGCCGAGCCGCAGATCGACCACGGCGAAGGCCGGCGCGGCCTTGCCGATCTGGGCGAGGCCATCTGAAACGGTGTCGCAGGACGTGACCTCGAAGCCGCGGGTCTCCATCGCGCGCGCAAGCCGCTCCAGAAACGGCTTGTCGTCCTCCACGATTAGCAGGGAGCGGTCGGTGTGCTCGTCAAGTTCAGCGGTGGCGTTCAAGGTTTTAAATCCCGGTTACGTCTACCCAACGATATGGGTGGCGTTCGCGCGCTGCCAAGGCCGCCAAACGTCGTAAGCCATCAAGACGTTGACTCACCGTCGTTTTCAGCCGCCTCGAAGCGTTCGCGCGGCCAAGCGACCTGTACCACCGCACCGTGGTCGGGGAAGACGCGATTGGTAAACGAAACCTTCGCCCCGGTGCGCTCCAGCAAGGTGCGGGCGATGAACACGCCAAGCCCGAGCCCGGCGCGTTCGCTCGGGTTCTCGTCGACGGGGCGACGCCGCGACAAATAGGGCTCGCCGATCCGCTTCAGGATGTCGGGCGCAAAGCCTGGCCCATCGTCGGAAATGACGATCTCGACGGTCTCGTTGTTCCACCATGCATTGACCTCGACTTCCTCGCGCGCGAAATCGACGGCGTTTTCGAGGATGTTGCCGACGCCATAGAGAACCGCCGGGTTGCGCGAGCCGACCGGCTCGCGGCTGCCGGCGACCGCGATGCGGACCTTGATCTCGACGCCGAAATCGCGGTGCGGCGCCACAGCCTCCTCGATCAGCGTCGAAAGTTTCATGCGGTCAAATGGCGCACCCGTCGACGAGAGCTGGGTGATCTTGGACAAAATGTCGCGGCAGCGCTGCGCCTGCTCCCGCAGGGTTCGGATGTCGCCTCCGGCCTGGGCGTTGAACTGGGGGTTGTCGGCCAGCGTCTTCTCCAGTTCGCGCGAGACCAGCACGATGGTCGAGAGCGGCGTGCCCAGCTCATGCGCGGCGGCGGCGGCGAGCCCGTCGAGCTGGGTCAGATGCTGTTCGCGCGCCAATACGAGCTCGGTGGCGGCCAGCGCGTCCGAAAGCTTGCGCGATTCCTCCGTGACCTGGAACGAATAAAGGCTGGTGACGCCGATCGCGAGCACGATCGAGAGCCAGACCCCGATCAGATAGATCGGCGGCAGGATCAACGGCTCGTCGCTGTCCCACGGCAGCGGCTGGTGAAAAAAAACCAGCAGCGTCGCGCAGGCGACGGCCAGCAGGCCGAGCGTGATGGTCAGCCGCACCGGCAGCGCGGTCGCCGAAATCAGGACCGGCGCCAGGAACAGGAAGGAGAACGGATTCTCAAGTCCGCCGGTGAAGAACAAGAGGGCGGCGAGCTCGATGATGTTCAGTGCCAGCAGCGAGGCCGCGTGCCGCGGCTCCAGCCGCTGCATCGGGTTGAACGCGACCTGCAGCGCCAGATTGAGCAGCGCCGAGGCGCTGACGATGGCAAGACACGGCACGATCGGAAGATCGAATTCGAGGCCTTGAGCCACCACGAAAATGGCCGCGAGCTGTCCGAGCGCGGCAAGCCAGCGCAGCCGCAGGATGGTGTCGAGCCGGACATAACGCTGCGGGTGGCGCAGGTTGGGGGTGGCCGCGATATCGGTCATGATTCCTGAGCTTAGCCGCGTGATCCGCCGATCACAAATTGGTCCCGGCCAGGCGCGCCGGTTGCGTTGGCCGATGTAATGCCTCAATGAACGCCTCGCATGGCGCAGAACGACGCAGACCCGGGCTCGGCTTTGTCGGCGGATCCAAAAGGAGCTGCCGCGATCGAGATCGTTCACCTCGTCAAGCAGTACAAGAAGACCCGCGCCGTCGACGACATCTCGTTTCACATTGCGCGCGGCAGCATCACCGGCCTGCTCGGCGGCAACGGCGCCGGCAAGACCACGACGATCGCGATGATCATGGGGCTGGTGCTGCCGACCTCGGGCAGCGTCGCGGTGCTCGGCCATCCGATGCCGGGAGGGGCCGCCCATGTGCTCGGCCGGATGAACTTCGAGAGCCCTTATGTCGACATGCCGATGCGGCTCACGGTGCGGCAGAATCTCACCATCTTCGGCCGGCTCTATGCGGTCGACGATTTGAGCGAGCGGATCGGCGAGCTCGCCTCCGATCTCGACCTCGGCGAATTCCTCGACCGTCCCAACGGCAAGCTTTCGGCCGGACAGAAGACGCGGGTGGCGCTGGCGAAGGCCCTGATCAACCGGCCGGAGTTGCTCTTGCTCGACGAGCCGACCGCTTCGCTCGATCCCGACACCGCCGACTGGGTGCGGGAACATCTGGAAACCTACCGCAGCGCGCGCGGCGCCACCATTCTGCTCGCCTCGCACAACATGTTCGAGGTCGAGCGGCTGTGCGACCGCGTGATCATCTTAAAGCGCGGCCGCATCGAGGAGGACGACAGCCCCGACGGCATCATGGCCCGCTACAGCCGCGCCAATCTGGAAGAAGTGTTCCTCGACGTTGCGCGCGGCCGCCTGCAGGAGCCGGCGTCATGAGTGAGTTCGCGCTCGTCCGTGGCATCTCCTTCCGCCGTATCAGCGCGATGATCCTGCGCTATTGGTACCTGCTGTTGTCCTCGTGGCCGCGCCTGTTGGAGCTGTCGTACTGGCCGATCCTCCAGGTCATCACCTGGGGGTTCCTGCAGATGTACATCGCGCAGAATGCCGGGTTCTTTGCGCGCGCCGGCGGTACGCTGATCGGCGCCGTGATCCTGTGGGACATCCTGTTCCGCGGTCAGCTCGGCTTTTCCATCTCGTTCCTGGAAGAGATGTGGGCGCGCAATCTCGGCAACCTCATGATGAGCCCGCTGAAGCCGATCGAGTTTCTCCTGGCGCTGATGGTGATGAGTATCATTCGGCTCGCGATCGGCGTCATTCCGATGACGGCGCTCGCCTATTATATCTTCCACTTCAATTTCTACGGCCTCGGCCTGCCGGCGATCGCCTTCTTCTGCAACCTGATCTTCACGAGCTGGGCGGTCGGGATCTTCGTCTCGGGCCTCGTGCTGCGCAACGGGCTCGGCGCCGAAAGCATCGTGTGGACGCTGATGTTCGCGCTGATGCCGCTCGCCTGCGTCTATTACCCGGTCCGGGTGCTGCCGCACTGGCTGCAACATGTCTCCTGGTGCCTGCCGCCGACTTACGTGTTCGAGGGCATGCGCTCGCTCCTGATCGACCATGTTTTTCGTGCCGATCTGATGGTCTCGGCGCTCGCCATCAATGCGCTGCTGCTGGTGGCGTCGTTTGCGGCGTTTCTTGCCCTTTTGAACAGCGCCCGTCGTCACGGATCGCTGCTTGGGGGTGGCGAATAAGTCACTTTCCCGTGGATTCCCGGGCTGTTGGCTGGTGCAGGAGCATGGATATACCGATGTCTGCATTGACGCATTATATTGCATTGTACACTATGCTGCGGCGCAAAAGCAGGGGTCTGAGAAAATCACATGGCAATTGGCGAGTTTGGCAAGGCACCGCCATTGGCGGGCGAAGGCAGTCCGGCGCTGACGACGCCGATGTACTGGATGTACGAGATGGCACAGGCCTCGCTCAATCCGGCGCGGGCGGTCACGGATGCCACGAAAATCCTGTTTCAGAATCCGTTGAACCCATGGGCGCACACCAACGTCGGCAAATCGATCGCGGCGGCCTGCGAATTGTTCGAGCGGACCACGCGCCGCTACGGCAAGCCGGAATGGGGCCTGCACGAAACCGAGGTCAACGGCATTCACACGCCGATCGAAATCAAGTGCGTCTGGGAAAAGCCGTTCTGCCGCCTGCTGCACTTCGACCGCAAGCTGACGCGCCCGCTGCGCATCCCGCAGCCGCGTGTTTTGATCGTGGCACCGATGTCCGGCCACTATGCGACGCTGCTCCGCGGCACGGTGGAAGCCTTCCTGCCGACCCATGAGGTCTACATCACCGACTGGGCGGATGCGCGCATGGTGCCGCTCGCGGCCGGCCGCTTCGATCTCGACGACTATATCGACTATGTCATCGAGATGCTGCAAATGCTCGGCGGCAACATGCATGTGATCGCGGTATGCCAGCCTGCGGTGCCGGTGGTGGCCGCCGTCTCGATCATGGAAGCCAATCGCGATCCCTTCGTGCCTTCGTCGATGACCTTGATGGGCGGGCCGATCGATACCCGCCGCAACCCGACCGCTGTCAACAACCTCGCCGAACAGCGCGGCATCGACTGGTTCCGCAATAACGTCATCACCAAGGTGCCGTTCCCGCATCCCGGCGTGATGCGCGATGTCTATCCGGGCTTTTTGCAGCTCAACGGCTTCATCTCGATGAACCTCGACCGCCACATGGATGCGCACAAGCAGCTGTTCGCCAATCTGGTGAAGGGCGACGGCGATCTCGTCGACAAGCATCGGGTGTTTTACGACGAATACCTCGCGGTGATGGACCTTGCCGCCGAGTATTACCTGCAGACGGTCGAAACCGTGTTCATCAAACACGCGCTGCCGAAGGGCGAGATGACCCATCGCGGCCGCCTCGTCGAACCCTCGAAGATCAAGCGCGTCGCGTTGATGACGGTGGAAGGCGAGAAGGATGACATTTCCGGCCTCGGCCAGACCGAAGCGACCCATGGACTGTGCACATCGATCCCCAAACATCGGCGTATTCATTATGTGCAGAAGGGCGTCGGGCACTACGGTGTGTTCAACGGTTCCCGTTTCAAGTCGGAGATCGTGCCACGCATCAACGATTTCGTGATGTCGGCGGCGAATCCAAAGTCATTGCTCGCGCTCGCCGCTGAATAGGCAGCGACTCGCTCGCGCTCATGCACGAGATCGCCGCGAGACACTGCGTGGGATGCGAATCCCGCAGTGCAGCTAAGTCCCTGAATCCTCGCCAGGAAAGCCCGAATCTGGGCTTGACGAAGGAGTGAGTGTTAACTCACCCCTTGGAGGTGGGAACCGGGCGGGTTCCAGACGAAAAATTTCGCGCCAAGGCCCATCCCGTGGGGCCTGACGGCCGGCCAGCCCCTGTATATTGGGCAAATGATTTGTTTTTGCGCCGAGCGCTTTCCCTGGCTACGGATATGGCAGAGTCCGGGCGAACTACTCTTCCCCGGACTGACAGATATGGCCACCCGCGCGCTCCTCTATCGGCGCCCCGCCGAACCCTCGACTCTTCTGGTCAAGCATGGCTCGCAAGTCTTTGCGATCAGGCTGCGCCGGCATAGACGCGCGCGCCGCTACACCTTGCGCATCCATCCGACCGATCGCGAAGCCATCCTCACCATGCCGCCGCGCGGCACGATCATCGAGGCGCGCGACTTCGCGCAGCTCCATGGCGGCTGGATCGCCGCGCGTCTCGGCCGTCTGCCGAAGGCCGCGCCCTTTCAACCCGGCACGGTGGTGCCGCTGCGGGGAGTTCCCCACCGCATCGTGCATCGCTCCGGCGAGCGCGGCACGGTGTGGACGGAGACGCGCGAGAGCGGCGACAAGGTCATCTGCGTTGCCGGCGAGTATGAATTCATGGACCGCCGCGTGCATGACTTCCTCAAGCGCGAGGCGCGGTGGGATTTGCAGAGATCGGCGACGGAATACGCGCAGGCGCTCGGCGTGCGCGTCAAGCGGCTCTCGATCCGCGATCAGTCGAGCCGCTGGGGGTCGTGCACGTCGGCTGGCTCCCTGTCGTTTTCCTGGCGGTTGATCCTCGCGCCGCCCTACGTGCTCGACTATCTCGCCGCGCATGAGGTCGCGCATCTCGTCGAGATGAACCATTCGGCGCGTTTCTGGCGCGTGGTGGCGCGGATCTGCCCCTCGGCCGAGCGTGCCAAGCGATGGCTCGATACCTGCGGCAACGATCTGCACAGGTACGGGATCGAGGATTAGGTTCTTCGCAACACATAACGCTGTCATCGCCCGCTTTAAGCGGGCGATCCAGTATCCCAGAGGCGGTTGGGCTGGAGCCGATAGGCCGCGGCGTACTGGATGCCCCGGACAAGCCGGGGCATGACAGCGAACAAGTGGTTTAGACCACGCTTACCTGTTCCCGCCGAATAGCCGGTCCATCAACCAGCCATCCAGTCCCGCGGCGGGCTCGGGCCGCACTGGCCCGCGCGGCGATCGCCCGGGCGGACCGGCTTGCACCGGCGCAGGCGCCGTCGGCGCCGTGATCTGCGAGGCGATCTGCGACAGCGTCGGTCCCGTCAGCTGCGAGTTCGGCAGGCTGGCTACCGGCACGCCCTGATGCGCTGACCGCATGAAGCGCGTCCAGACTTCCACCGGCAGTCCACCGCCGGTTGCCTTCCTGGTCGGCGAGTTGTCGTCATTGCCGAGCCAGACGCCGGTCACGAGATTGGCGGTGTAGCCGATGAACCAGGCGTCGCGGAAATCCTGGCTGGTGCCGGTCTTGCCCGCCGCGGTCCAGCCCGGGATCTCGGCTTTCTTCGCGGTGCCGGAGATCAGCGTCTGCTCCATCATGGTGTCCATCATCGCGACATTGCGCGGCTCGATCACCTGGTTCGGCTCGTCGCCCTGGCGGGTGTAGATCACCTTGCCGTCGAGCGTCTTGATCCGCGTCACCACATGCGGCGAGACCGCAAGCCCGCCATTGGCAAACACCGCATAGGCGCCGACCAGTTCCAGCATCGACACTTCCGAGGTGCCGAGGGCGATCGAGGCATTGGGCTCGAGCTTGGACGCAATGCCGAGCCGGTGCGCGGTACGCACCACGTTCTTCGGTCCGACCTCGAGCCCAAGCCGCACCGCTACCGTGTTGAGCGACATGGAGAGAGCCTGGGTCAGCGTCACGGGGCCGAAATATTGATGGGTGTAGTTTTCGGGCTTCCAGCCCTTGATATCGAGCGGGGCGTCCTGCCGGATCGTTTCCGGAGTCAGTCCGGCTTCGATCGCGGTGAGATAGACGAACGGCTTGAACGCCGAGCCCGGCTGGCGCTTCGCCGTGACCGCGCGGTTATATTGGCTCTCGCTATAGTTCCGCCCACCGACCATGGCGCGCACGGCGCCGTCGGGGCTCATTGCCACCAGCGCGCCCTGGCTGACATCGAACTTCACGCTCTTGGCCGCAAGCTCGTCGATCACGGCGGCTTCCGCGGTCGCTTGCAGCTTCGGATCGATGGTGGTTTCCACCACCACGCTCTGCTCGATCTGGCCGATCAGGTCGTCCAGCACCTCACCGATCCAGTCGGCGACGTAGTTCACGGTGCCCGCGCCCGCCGGCTTCACCGACATCGCCGGATGGGCGCTCGCAGCCTGCGCCTGGGCCTCGGTGATGAATTTCGCCTCCGCCATCGCCGCGAGCACGGTTTTCGCGCGGGCCTCCGCGCCTTCCGGGTTGCGGTTCGGCGCAAGCCGCGAAGGCGATTTGACGAGGCCCGCCAGCATCGCGGCTTCCGCGAGCGTGACGTGCTTTGCCGACTTGCCGAAATAGCGTTGCGCTGCGGCCTCGACGCCATAGGCGCCGGAGCCGAAATAGACGCGGTTCAGATAGAGCTCGAGGATCTCGTTCTTGGAATGCTTGCGCTCCAGCCATAGCGCGAGCTCGACCTCCTGCAGCTTGCGCGCAAGCGTGCGCTCCTGAGTCAGGAACAGGTTCTTCGCGAGCTGCTGGGTCAGCGTCGAGCCGCCCTGCGACACGCCCCGGTGCAGGAGGTTGGCAACGGCCGCGCGCAGGATGCCGTAGGGATCGACACCGTAGTGCGAATAGAAGCGGCGGTCTTCGATGGCGATGAACGCCTTTGGCAGATAGGGCGGCAAGTCCTTCAGCGAAACATTGGCGCCGGCCATCTCGCCGCGCTGCGCCAGCACGGTGCCGTCGGTGCCGACGATCTCGATGGTCGGCGGGCGCTTG
>Ga0070684_100002475_pt1 | contig 13601 bp, 15 predicted proteins | sample KBSC723LmetaG_FD_65653 | JGI IMG/M metagenome (GOLD analysis project Ga0070684, IMG submission 65653) | Corn rhizosphere microbial communities from Kellogg Biological Station, Michigan, USA - KBS C7.2-3L metaG | ecosystem: Host-associated > Plants > Roots > Rhizosphere ...
CGGCGCTCGGGCTCTGGGAGCTGATCTCGCAGACCGGGGTGATCTCGCAACGCGACCTGCCGGCGATGAGCACGACCGTGCAGGCGCTCTGGGACATGGTCCAGACCGGGACGTTCTGGAAAGCCCTGGGTGAGACCGTCCGCGGCTGGGCGATCGGCCTCGGTCTCGCCGCCGCGCTCGCCGTCCCGATCGGGGTCGCCCTCGGCTCCAGCGACTTCGCGGCCTCGGCCTTCCGTGTGCCGATCGAGTTCCTGCGGCCGATCCCGTCGGCGGCGCTGATCCCGCTGCTCTTCCTCACGCTCGGCACAACGCTGAAGAGCGAGATCTTCCTGGCCACGTTCGGCGCCTTCTGGCCGCTGCTCGTCCAGACGATGTACGGCGTGCGCGACATCGACCCGGTCGCGGTGGACACTGCGCGCTCGTTCCAGCTCACCCGGAACGAGCGGCTGTTCCGGGTCACCGTGCCCAGCGCCCTGCCGTACATCATGACCGGCGTCCGGATCTCGTCGACGGTCGCGCTCATCCTGGCCTTCACCGCCGAGCTCTTCATGGGCACGCCCGGCCTCGGCCAGCGGCTCAACTACGTCGAGACCTTCGGGCTCAACGACCAGATCTACGCGCTCGCGCTCGCGACCGGCTTCCTCGGCGTGGCGATCCACTTCGCCGTCTCGGCCGTCGAGCGGCGAGTCCTGCGCTGGCATCCCTCGCAACGGAAGACGTCGACGACGTGAGCCCGCGCGTCTACCGCACGCTGAAGATCGGCGCGGAGATCACCGTGCCCTTCCTGATGCTCCTGGCCTGGTGGCTCTACACGGTTCAGCGCGACGACCCGAAGTTCCCGCGGCCGACGACGATCGTCGCCGAGGTCCGGAACCGCTTCTTCTTCGCCGAGTTCGACCTGCACGTCGTCCCGAGCCTCGAGCGGATCGGCCTCGGCTTCGCGATCGCGGTCGGCCTCGGCGTCGCGATCGGCATCCCGCTGGGCCTCTCGCGGATCGGCCGGAGCGCGGCGATGCCGCACATCGAGTACTGGCGGGCGATCCCCCCGCCGGCCCTGCTGCCGATCTCGATCATCCTCCTGCACTCGATCGGCAACACCCAGAAGGTCTCGTTCATCGCCTTCTTCTGCATCTTCCCCGTGCTCCTGAACACGATCGACGGCGTCCGGGCGATCGAGCCGACGCTGATCGACACGGCGCGCTCGTTTCGCATCCCGGCGCACGAGCGGATCCGGCGGATCGTCTTCCCGGCGGCGCTCCCACAGATCTTCGCCGGCATGCGGACGAGCCTCGCGCTCGCCGTGATCATGATGGTGCTCAGCGAGTACTTCGCCTCGACGAGCGGCGTCGGCTACGTCCTGCTGATCTCGAAGAACACGTTCCAGTTCCTGCCGATGTGGGCTGCGATCGTTCTGATCGGCGTGCTCGGCTATCTCCTCAACGCGCTCTTCCTGCTCGTCGAGCGCCACGTGCTCGCCTGGCACCGCGGCTGGCGGGCCGCCACTCCGCGATAGGCCGATGCTCGAGATCAAGAACCTTTCGAAGACCTACGGAACGGGCGCGACCGCGACCCACGCGGTCGGGAACGTCTCGTTCTCGATCGAGGAGGGCGAGTTCGTCTGCGTCGTCGGTCCGTCGGGCTGCGGCAAGACGACGCTGCTCAAGTGCATCGCGGGCCTCCTGCGGCCGTCGGCGGGCGAGGTGCTGCTGCGCGGCGGCCGGGTGACGGGCCCGCCGGAGCAGATGGCGCTCGTCTTCCAGGAGTACAGCCGGTCGCTGATGCCCTGGATGTCGGTCCGGAACAACGTGCTGCTGCCCCTGCGGCACAAGAAGCTCTCCAGGGCCGAGCGCCGATCCCTGGTCGAGGACGCGCTCCGCGCGGTTGGGCTCGTCGGGTTCATGGACCGCTACCCGTGGCAGCTGTCGGGCGGGATGCAGCAGCGGGTCGCGATCGCCCGCGCCCTCGCCTACCAGCCGCAGATCCTCCTGATGGACGAGCCGTTCGCGTCGGTCGACGCCCAGACCCGCGGCGACCTCGAGGACCTCGTCCTGCAGGTCCGCGACGAGTTCGGGATCACCATCCTCTTCGTCACACACGACATCGACGAGTCGGTCTACCTCTCCGACCGGGTCGTGGCGCTGACCCACGCACCGACCGAGGTGAAGGAGGTGATCCCGGTCGCCCTGCCGAAGCCGCGTGACCAGATCGCCACGAAGGAGCTGGCCGAGTTCGCGCGGCTCCGGGCGCACGTCTACCGGCTGATCAAGCGCGAGCAGGACATCGAAGATGTGGAGAGGCCCGTTCCGGTAAGTGGAACAAGCGTCTAGCAATCGGACATCCGACGCTCCATAATCGCATCCGCACGGCCGGACGTTTGACGGTACGAGCGACCTCTTGGAGGTCGGGGAGGTACACGCGATGACACGCACCGCGATTCGTCGGCTCGCGTTGACGCTTGCTCTCGTCGGCGCAGCCGTCCTGCTCGTCGGGCCGGCGGCAGGCTCACCAACCAGAGAGCAGCGGAAGCTGGCCACGATCACCCTCGACTCCCTGCCGATCGCCAACGGCTTCCCGCTCGACATCGGGATCGCGCAGGGGTTCTTCGCCAAGCACGGCATCGAGATCAAGAAGACCGTCTTCCAGAGCGGGAACGACATCGTGCTCGCGATGGCCAACCACAACGGCGACATCGGCTACATCGGCTGGGTGCCGGCGATCATCGCCCGGTCGCAGGGGATCCCGGTGGTGACCGTCTCCGCGAGCGACGACGAGGCGACATCGGTGGACGACAACTGGCAGAACGTCCTCGTCAAGGGGTCGAGTTCGATCAGGACGCCGAAGGACCTGGAAGGCAAGACGATCGCCGGGAACGCCCTCAAGGGCGTCTGCGAGATCGTGATCCGGGCGGCGCTCAGCAAGTTCAACGTCAACCAGGACTCGATCAAGTTCGTGGCGATTCCGTTCCCGGCGATGCGGGCGGCGCTGAACTCCGGACAGGTGGACGCGATCTGCGCGCCCGAGCCGTTCATGACCCAGGGCCTGACCCTGGACGGCGACCGGATCCTGGTCGCGCCGGGGCCCACGCTCGGCAAGTACTGGCCGAACGGCACGTACGTCGCGCTCCAGGACTGGGTGCAGAAGAACCCCGCGCTGGCCAAGGGGTTCCACGACGCCATGGCCGAGTCGTTGGCGTACGCGCAGGCGCACCCGGACGCTGTCCGGGCGATGCTCCCGGCCGCGACCCGGAACATCCGGCTGCCGGTCTGGAGCTCGCTGATCGACCGCCGCCAGCTGGTCCAGCTCGCAAAGTACTGCAAGCAGTTCGGTGCGATCACGACGCTGCCGAACCTGGCCGCGCTCGTTCCTGCGGCGATCTCGACAGGGCTCACGCTCCAGGGGGACGTGGGTCGCTCCGCGATCTCCATGAAGCTCGACGGCAAGCCGCTCAAGTCGCTGCTCGCCGGTTCCTACACGTTCGTCGTCTCCGACCGCTCGGCGACGCAGAACTTCCACCTCAAAGGCCCCGGCCTGAACAAGTCCACGGGGAAGAAGCAGGTGGGCCGGCTCAGCTTCACGACGAAGCTGGCCAAGGGTCGATACACGTACTCGAGCGACGCGAAGCCGTCCCTCCGGGGCAGCTTCACCGTCAGCTGAGGGAGCGTGGCGGGTGGGCGCGGGCCTGCGGCCCCGCGTCCACCCGCCGCCTCTTCTACGCCGGATGGCGGTAGCCCAGCCGGGCGGAGATCTCGCCCGCGCAGCGCGTGAGCGCGGGGCCGAGACGGACGATCAGGTCGTCGAGGGAGACCATGGTCCTGTGCACGGCGAGGTTGATCGCAGCGGCGACGTCGCCCGAGGCGCCCCGGACCGGCACCGCGATCGAGCGCAGGCCGTAGGCGAGCTCCTCGTCGTTGACGGCGATGCCGGTCGCCCTCACGCGCTCGAGGTCCTTCAGCAGAGCCTGGCGGCTGGTGCGCGTGTTCGGGCCGAGCCGGCTGAACTGCACGCGCTCGACCGCGGCCGCCCGCTCGTCGTCGGGCAGGAACGCGAGCATCGCCTTGCCCATCGAGGTGCAGTAGGCCGGCAGGCGCGAGCCGACGTGCAGGTTGAGGTCGATCTCGCGCTGGCCCCGCCGCGAGCTGCGGCAGCGCTCGATGTAGACGATGTCCGCCCCGTCGAGGATCGCCATGTTCACCGTGTGGCCGGTCTCGTCGCTCAGCCGCTGCAGGTGGGGCATCGAGATCGCCCGCAGCTCCATCGAGTTGATCGCCGAGAAGCCGAGGTCGACCACGCGCGGGCCGAGCCGGTACTTCTTCGTCGGCGCGTCCTGCTGGAGGTAGCCGAGAGCGGCGAGCGTTGCGATGTAACGATGCGTGGTGCTGCGGTTCAGTCCCACCTCGCGGGCGAGCTCGCTGACCCCGAGCAGCGGCTGGACGGAGGTGAACGAGGAGAGGATCGCGAGCCCCCGCTCCAGCGACTGCGAGTGCGCACGCCGTTTCGCCGTGGTCGCCCGTTCTCCCGGCTGCATCCCGGTGTTCTAATACTCGGGAAGGTGTATTGACAAGTGGACAATCGGCCCCATAGCGTCCGGTAGCGCTATGCCCGCGATCGTCCCGCTCACCGATGCGGTCGCCGAGTACGTCCACGACGGCGACGTCGTGGCGCTCGAGGGGTTCACGCACCTGATTCCGCATGCCGCGGGGCACGAGCTGATCCGGCAGGAACGGCGCGACCTGACGCTGGTCCGGATGACGCCCGACATCGTCTACGACCAGCTGATCGGGATGGGCTGCGCCCGGAAGATGGTGTTCTCCTGGGGCGGAAATCCCGGCGTCGGGTCGCTGCACCGGTTCCGCGACGCGGTCGAGCACGGCTGGCCGGTGCCGCTCGAGCTCGAGGAGCACTCGCATGCCGGCATGGCGGCCGCGTACGCAGCCGGCGCGGCCGGCCTCCCGTTCGGCCTGCTCCGCGGCTACCGGGGCGGCGACCTTCCCGCGCGGACACGCGTCGAGCGGGTGACCTGCCCGTTCACGGGCGAGGAGCTCGCGGCCGTCCCCGCCAACCGGCCCGACGTCGCCGTCGTCCACGCCCAGCAGGCGGACCGCCGCGGCAACGTCCAGCTCTGGGGCATCACCGGCGTGCAGAAGGAAGCGGTGCTCGCCGCCAGGCGGGCGATCGTGACCGTGGAGGAGATCGTCGACGAGCTCGAGCCCCGGCCCGGCGGCGTCGTCCTGCCCTCCTGGGTGGTCGACGCCGTCTGCCTCGCGCCGCGCGGCGCTCACCCCTCGTATGCGCACGGCTACTACGAGCGCGACAACGACTTCTACGTCGCCTGGGACGAGATCAGCCGCGACCGCGACACCTTCCTCGCGTGGATGCGGCGGCACGTGCTGGAGACCGCGGACGTCCAGGAGTATCGAGCGAGCCTGGAGCAGGCGGTGCCGGCATGATTGTCGCTCGCCTGCGGCTCGCTCCCGCGGGGGAAACGGCGACCGCACGCGAAGCGTGCCGGGCAAACCGGAAGGCAGCCGCGCCCGCCAGGTCGGTCGCGGCGGCGGAACTGCCGTGAGCGTCACGGCCACGTACACCGCCGACGAGATGATGGCGGTCGCCGCCGCCCGCCGGCTGACCGACGACAACGTCTGCTTCGTCGGAATCGGCCTGCCGAGCGTCGCGGCGAACCTCGCGCGTCACACGCACGCGCCGGGCTGCACGCTGATCTACGAGAGCGGGACGATCGGCGCCAAGCCGGAGGAGCTGCCGCTCTCGATCGGGGACGGCGAGCTGGCCGAGACGGCGGACGCGGTCGTCTCCGTTCCGGAGATCTTCAGCTACTGGCTCCAGAGCGGCCGGATCGACGTCGGCTTCCTCGGCGCCGCCCAGATCGACCGGCACGGCAACCTGAACAGCACCGTGATCGGCTCCTACGACGCGCCGACCGTACGGCTGCCGGGCGGCGGCGGCGCGCCCGAGATCGCGCTGGGCGTCGAGCAGGTCTTCGTGATGCTGCGCCACTCGGCGCGCGCGTTCGTCGAGCGGCTCGACTTCACCACCAGCCTCGGTGACAACCTTCGGGTGGTGATCACCGACCTCGGCATCCTCGAGCCGCACGACGGCGAGCTCACCCTCGTGTCGATCCACCCGGGCGTGGACGTCGAGGACGTGCGGGCGGCGACCGGCTGGGAGCTGCGGGTCGTCGACGACGTCGGCGAGACCGACGCGCCGTCGGACGACGAGCTGACGGCGCTGCGGGCCCTGAAGACGAAAGGACGCGACTGATGGCGCAGCTTGAAGCGGACCCGGTCGTCCTCCCGGACGACCCGGGCGGAGGGCCGGAGGTCCAGGTCGACTACCCGGGCTACCGCTCGACCCGCTGGCGGGTGGCGGAACGGCCGCTCGTCACGCTGCCGGAGGAGTTCCACGCGCTCGACGGGCCGGTCTTCGGCGAGGACGCGATCGGCGAGCTCGACAACGACCTGACGCGGCAGCATCCGGGCGAGCCGATCGGCGAGCGGATCACCGTCACCGGGCGGATCCTCGACGAGGACGGGCGGCCGATCCGAGGCACGTTGGTCGAGATCTGGCAGGCCAATGCGGGCGGACGCTACCGCCACGAGGTCGACCAGCACCCCTCGCCGCTCGACCCGAACTTCTCCGGCGCCGGCCGTTGCCGTACCGACTCCGACGGCCGCTACCGGTTCGTGACGATCAAGCCGGGCGCGTACCCCTGGGGCAACCACGAGAACGCATGGCGCCCCCAGCACATCCACTTCTCGGTGTTCGGCCGTCAGTTCACACAAAGGCTGGTCACCCAGATGTACTTCCCGGGCGACCCGCTGATGGAGTACGACCCGATCGCGACATCGGTGCGCGACCCGAAGGCGCGTGCATTGCTGGTCGCGCGCTTCGACCTGGACACGACGCAGCCCGAGTGGGCGCTCGGATACCAGTGGGACATCGTCCTCGGCCGCGGCGGCGCGGGCACGACGCCGCTGGAGGATGCGTGACGCTGCCGCGGACGCCGTCGCAGACCGTCGGGCCGTTCTACTCGATCGGCCTGTCCCGCGACCCGCAGAACCAACTCGCGGATCCACGCGATCCCGCGGCGGTGCGCCTGATCGGAGTGCTCGTCGACGGGCAGGGGGCCCCGATCCCCGACGGAATGGTCGAGCTCTGGGATCCGGCGGGGAGGCGCTGGGGGCGGAGCGGCACCGATTCGGAGGGCCGGTTCTCGTTCGTGGTCACCAAGCCGGAGCCGCTGCCCGGCGAGGCGCCCCGGTTCGACGTGCTCGTGTTCGCCCGCGGGCTGCTCAAGCACGAGCTCACGCGCGTCTACTTTCCGGACGAGACCGAGGCGAACGCGGCCGACCCGGTGTGGCCTGGTCTCGACGAGGAGAGCCGCGCGACCCTCGTCGCCGAAGCGGAGGACGGCGCGTTGCGCTTCGATATCCGCATGCGGGGCGATCGCCACACCGTCTTCTTCGCGCATTGACCACGTTCGAGGCGCTGTACGTGCCGGCGCCGCTGCGCGAGGCGGTGTCCGACCAGGCATGGCTGGCGGCGATGCTCGAGGCCGAGCAGGCGGTTGCCCGGGTGACGGGCGCGGACGTCGCCGACGACGTCTTCCGGCCCGAGCACTACGACATCGAGGCGCTCTGCGAGCAGGGCCGCGCGGACGCGAGCCCGGTCGTTCCGCTGGCACGGGCGCTGCGTGAGCGGGCTCCCGGAGCGCACGGCCCGGCGACGAGCCAGGACATCCTCGACACGGCCGCGATGCTGGTCGCGCGCAGCGCCCGGTCGCTCGTGCTCGTGGAGCTGGACGGAGCCGCTGGGGCCGCGGCCACGCTGGCGGAGGCGCACCGCTCGACGGTGATGGCGGGGCGCACGCTGCTCCAGCGGGCGAAGCCGACCACCTTCGGGCTGCGCGCCGCCGGGTGGCTGGTCGCGCTCGTCGAGGCGCGGCGACGCCTGGTCGACGCTCGCCTTCCGGCGCAGCTGGGCGGGCCGGTGGGAACGCTGGATCCGGAGCTCACGTCGCGGTTCGCCTTCGCGCTGGGGCTGGAGGTCCCGGTGGTGCCGTGGCATGCCGACCGGGGGCCGGTCGCCGAGCTGGCTGGCGCGCTCGACGCGGTCGGTGCTGCGTGCGGGACGGTCGGGCTCGACGTCGTCCTGCTCTCCCAGAACGAGGTCGGCGAGGTGTCCGAGGCGGAGGCGGGCGGATCGTCGTCCATGCCCCACAAGCAGAACCCGGCCGCGGCCGTCCTCGCGCGCGCCTGCGCGCGGCTCGTCCACGCGAACGCGTCGCTGCTGACCGGAGGCGAGCAGGAGCTCGACCGTGCAGCGGGTGCGTGGCAGGCGGAGTGGCCGGCGCTCTCGGCCGCGCTCGGGTTCGCCGGCGGAGCGGCGGCGGCCGCGCGGCGTTCGCTGGAGGGGCTCGAGGTTCATCCGGACCGGATGGCCGAGAACGCCCGCGACCTCGGCGACGATGTCAGCGCGGCGGAGGCGCTCGTCGATCGCGCGCTCGCCCGCTACCGGGAGCAGGAGTGACGGCGCTGCACCACCGCTTCGACGGGGCGGAGGAGGCGCCGGTCCTCGTGCTCTCGAACTCGATCGGGTCGACGCTCGAGCTCTGGGACCGCCAGGTGCGGGCGTTCGCACGGTCGTTTCGCGTCCTCAGCTACGACCAGCTCGGGCACGGACGCTCGGCGGTGCCGCCGGGCTCCTACGCGGTGGAGCTGCTGGCGCGCGAGCTGCTCGGGCTGCTCGACGAGCTCGAGGTCGAGCGCTTCTCGTTCTGTGGGCTGTCGCTGGGGGGAACGGTCGGCATGTGGCTCGGAGCGAACGCGGGTGACCGGCTCGACCGGCTCGTGCTGGCGGGGACGTCCGCGTACTTCGGGCCGCCGGAGCGGTGGATCGAGCGGGCCGAGACCGTTCGCGCGCAGGGGATGGAGCCGATCGCCGACGCGACGATGGCGCGCTGGTTCACGCCGGCGTTCGACGAAGCCGAAATCTTCCGGGCGCTCTTCGTCTCGACGCCGCCCGAGGGCTACGCCGCCTGCTGCGACGCGCTGCGCGACTGGGACTTCCGCGCCGAGCTCGGCTCGATCTCGGCGCCGACGCTGGTACTGGTCGGCTCCGAGGATCCGGCGACCCCACCCGACCAGGCACAGCTGATCGGCGACGGGATCCCGGGCGCCCGCGTCGAGGTGATCCCGGAGGCCGCGCACCTGCTCAACGTCGAGCAGCCCGAGGCGTTCAATCGTGCTGCCCTCGTCCACCTGGCCGGAGAGGAGCACGCGTGACGGACGACACGTACGACCGCGGGATGAAGGTGCGGCGCGAAGTGCTCGGCGACGGGCACGTCGACCGCGCGACCGAGAACGCGACCGCGTTCACCGCCGACTTCCAGGAGCTGATCACCAGGTACGCGTGGGGCGAGATCTGGTCGCGGCCGGGTCTCGACCGGAAGACGCGGAGCTGCATCACGCTCGCGGCGCTGGTCGCGCTCGGCCGCGAGCACGAGCTGCCGTTGCACGTGCGGGCCGCGCTCCGCAACGGCCTGACCGTCGACGAGATCAAGGAGGTGCTCCTCCACACGGCCGTGTACGCCGGCGTTCCGGCGGCCAACTCGGCGTTCGCGATCGCCCAGCGGGTGCTCGACGAGGAAGGGGCGGTGTGAGCCGCACGCAGGTCGGGATCGTCGGCGCGGGGCCGGCGGGGCTGACGCTCGCCCACCTGTTGCACCGCGAGGGGATCGACTCGGTCGTGATCGAGGACCGCAGCCGCGAGTACGTCGAGGCGCGCATCCGCGCCGGCGTGCTCGAGCAGCGGACGGCGGATCTGCTCGTGGAGGCGGGCGTCGGCGGGCGGATGCAGCGCGAGGGGATCGTCCACGACGGGATCGAGCTGCAGTTCGACGGAGAGCGGCACCGGATCGCGTTCGACCGGCTGACCGGCAATTCGATCGTCATCTACGGCCAGACCGAGGTGGTGAAGGATCTGATCGAGGCGCGGCTGGAGAGCGGCCTGCCGCTGCTGTTCGAAGTCGCCGACGTCTCGGTCTCGCACCTGGCCACCGAGCGGCCTCGGCTCGCGTTCACCCACGAGGGCGGCAGGCAGGAGCTCGAGTGCGACGTGATCGCGGGCTGCGACGGCTTCCACGGCGTGTGCCGGCCGAGCATTCCCGCCGGCGTGCTCAGGGAGTTCTCGCGCGAGTATCCCTTCGGGTGGCTCGGGATCCTCGCCGCGGTCGAGCCCTCGATCGAGGAGCTGGTCTACTCGGCCCACGAGCGCGGCTTCGCGCTGCTCAGCCTGCGCACGCCCGAGCTTTCGCGCTACTACCTCCAGTGCGCGCCCGACGAGGATCTCTCGCTGTGGCCGGACGAGCGGATCTGGGCGGAGCTCCAGCTGCGCGTCGGCCTCGAGGGGTGGACGCTCGAGGAGGGGCCGATCCTCGAAAAGGGCGTCACCGGGATGCGCAGCTACGTGGTCGAGCCGATGCGGTACGGCCGGCTGTTTCTCGCCGGCGACGCGGCGCACATCGTCCCGCCGACCGGTGCCAAGGGGCTGAATCTCGCGATCGGGGACGTCAGGCTGCTTGCCGAGACGATCGTCGACTGGTACCGGTCGGGCGACGACTCCGTGCTGGAGCGCTACTCGGCCGAATGCCTGCGCCGCGTCTGGCGCGCGGAGCACTTCTCCTGGTGGATGACGACGATGCTGCACCTGCCGCCCGACGAGGACCCGTTCGGCTACCGGCTGCGGCTCTCCCAGCTCCGGTACGTGACGGGCTCCGAGGCGGCGGCGACTTCCCTGGCTGAAAACTACGTCGGCTACTGAGCGGTCTATTCCTGCTCCGCCAGCCAGGCCTTCGCCTCGCGCTTCTGCGCCCGGGTGAGCCAGGCGCCGGCGACGAGGTCGGCGAGCTCGCGGCGGTCGACCTGCTTCAGGTCGGGGATGCGGATCAGCACCGCGTTGTAGCCGTTCCAGTGCGGCGTGGTGAAGAAGATCCCGCGCGGGTCGGAGAGGACCAGCTCCTTCTCGTCGGCGTCGGCGACGCGGAAGACGAAGACGTCCTCGAGCCGCTCGCCCGTCTGCGCGTCGACCGCGTCCGGCCGTGGCCGGCGGTGGAAGCAGAAGAACTTCCCGCGCGCCGAGTAGCTGGGGCGGCCGTCGTCGTCGACATCCTTCGTCGCCCCCGGCATCGCCAGGGCGAGCTTGTCGACGTCGCGCATCGTCGCCACGGCCTCAGTCTAGGGACGGGCCGGCACGGCTCACGCGCGCGAAGCCAGACGCGTCCCGGCCGCTGCCGCGACATAGGCGCCCGCTGCGACCAGCACGATCGCGCCGCCGGGTGCGAGGTCGGCGTAGTACGAGATCGTCAGGCCGACGAACACCGAGCCGAGCCCGATCGCCATCGCGAGCGCGAACGTCCAGGCGACGCTGCGCGCGAGCCGTCCCGCAGCGGTCACCGGCAGGACCATCAGCGCGGCGATCAGCAGGATCCCGACGATCCGCATCGAGAGCGCGATCGTCACGCCGGCGAGGCCGGCGACCACGACGTTCAGCGTCCCCACCGGCAGGCCCGAGACCCGCGCGCCCTCCTCGTCGAGCGCGACTGCGACGAGCGCGCGGTAGAGGACGGCGATCAGCGCGAGCCCGGCCCCGCCCATCACGGCCACGAGCAGCAGCCCGCCGCGGGTGACGGTCAGGATCGAGCCGAAGAGGAACGAGAAGAGGTTGGCGTTCAGCGCGCCGGCGGACGAGATAATCACGACGCCCGCCGCGATCCCGGTGTAGAAGAGGAGCGCGAGCGCCTGGTCGCCGGCCGTGCGGCGGTTCGTCCGCAGCCATTCGACGGCGATTGCGCCCGCCACCGACGCGACCAGTGCCGTCGCCACCGGTGCGACTCCGAGCAGGTAGCCGAGCGCGACCCCCGCGAAGGCGACGTGGCCGATCCCGTCGCCGATCAGGCTCATCCGCCGCTGGACGAGGAAGAAGCCGACCGCCGGCGCGAGCACGCCGACGACGGCGCCTGCGCCGAACGCGAGCCGCATGAACTCGTGGTCAAGCATGAGCGTGAGACGGGTCGTGCCAGCGCTCGGGGAGCTGGGCCGGGCTGCCGTCGAAGGCGATGCCGCCGCGGACGAGGAGCAGCCGCTCGGCGACGTGCTCGACCGCGCCGAACTCGTGCGAGACGTAGAGGATCGTCACGCGCAGGTCCCCGTGCAGCCGTGCGAGCAGCGCCGCGAGCGCGTCCTGGGCGTCGGCGTCGACGCCGGTGGTCGGCTCGTCGAGGATCAGCAGCCGCGGCTGGGCGACGATCGCCTTCGCGATGAACGCCCGCTGCTGCTGGCCGCCGGAGAGGATCGTGATCGGCTCGTCGGCCTGTTCCGCCAGTCCGACCCGCGCGATCGCCGCCGTCACGGCGTCCCGATCCTCGGCGGTGAGCGGACCGAGCAGGCGCCGCCGGGTCACGCGCCCGGCCGAGACGACCTCGCGGACGGTCGCGGGCGCCTCGATTCCGAGCTGCGCCCGCTGCGGGAGGTAGGCGACGAGCCCTCGTCGGGTCGCCGCACCGACGGAGCCGCCGAACAGCCGGATGGTGCCGGCCTGCGGCTGATCGAGGCCGACGATCAGCCTCGAAAGCGTGGTCTTGCCGCCGCCGTTCGGGCCGGCGATCGCGACGAACTGGCCTTCGGGGATCTCGACGTCGACGCCGACGAGCACCGGCCGCCGGGGGTCGTACCCGAAGGTGACGCCGCCGAGCTCGACCGCTAGCGGCAACCGAGTCCTCGCTCGATCGCGCCGAGGTTCGCGCGCATCACCGTGAAGTAGTCGGCGCCGCGGTCGACCTCGCGCGGGGTCAGGCCCTCGAGCGGGTCGAGCGTGGACACCGTCGTTCCGGTCTCGCGTGCCACCGTCCGGGCCACCCGCGGCGACGCGAGCGGCTCGGTGAAGACCGTCGTCGCGCCGCTGTCGCGGACGGCCGCGACGACGCGGGCGAGCTCGCGTGGCGCCGGCTCCGCTTCCGGAGACAGCCCCTCGACGGCGACCTGCCGGAGGCCGTAGCGGCGCGCCAGATACCCGAAAGCGGCATGTCCGGTGACCAGCTCGTTGCGGGCGCAGTGTGCGATCCCGGTCCGGTACGCGCGGTCGAGGGCGCGCAGCCGGGCGAGGAGCGCGGATGGATCGTCGTGCAGCGCAGTCCCGACGGCCCGCACGAGGACCGCGTAGCGGACGGGATCGAGCCACACGTGCGGGTCATTGCCGACGCGGCCGAGGCCCGGCGTGTCGAGCAGCGTGACGACGCGCGCATTCGAGTCGGTGGCGGCACGCTCGAGCTGCGGCTGGAATCCGTGCCCCATCAGCAGCACCGTCCCGGCCGACTTCACCGTGGCGACGTCGTCCGGTGACAGCTCGAGGTCGTGCGGCTCGACGCCGGGCGGGGTCAGGTTCGTGACTCGGATGCGCGCTCCGCCGACCTGCTCCGCCGCGTAGGCGAGCGGATAGAACGCCGCCACGACGCTGCTCCGGTCGGCCGGGCGCTGGTCGCCCCCGGCTGCGAACGCGGCCGCGACGGTCCCGACCACGATCGCGCCGAT
>Ga0070684_100002479_pt1 | contig 13597 bp, 14 predicted proteins | sample KBSC723LmetaG_FD_65653 | JGI IMG/M metagenome (GOLD analysis project Ga0070684, IMG submission 65653) | Corn rhizosphere microbial communities from Kellogg Biological Station, Michigan, USA - KBS C7.2-3L metaG | ecosystem: Host-associated > Plants > Roots > Rhizosphere ...
GGCCTGCGCGGCCTCGTCGGGATCGAGGAGCGGCTTGGAGACGTCCCACTCCACGTCGATCAGGTCGAGCGCCGCGCGCGCCAGCTCGATCGTGTCGGGGCGACTGCAGCGACGGACTGGCCCTGGTGGCCCGGCTCGTCGGTGAGGACCGCGAGGTCGCCCGGCCCGACTGCAGCCCGCACACCCGGAGCTTCGAGCGCTCGCTCTAGTGAGATTCTCTTCACGCGCGCGTGCGCGTGCGGGGAGCGAAGGACAGCGGCGTGGAGCATCCCGGGCAGCCGCAGGTCGGAGGTGTAGCGCGCCTCGCCGCGGGCGCGCATCGGGCCCGTCACGCGTTGCGCCGGCTTGCCCACGACCTCGCGCGGTCCGGCCGGCCACTGCTCGAGTGCGTCCTCCTCGACGACGAGCCAGACTTCTTCGAACCGGCCCTCGACCTCCTTCTCGGTGCGGATCAGTCTTGCCACGCGGAAATCGCCTCCTCGATCTTGGGGTACGTGCCGCAGCGACAGAGATTTCCGGCCATCGCGTGCCGGATCTCGTCGGAGCTCGGATGCGGGTTGCTCTCGACGAGCGCCGAGGCGGACACGATCTGCCCGGGGGTGCAGAACCCGCACTGCAGCGCGTCCGCCCGCACGAACGCATCGACGAGCGGGTGCTCGCGGAGCCCCTCGATCGTCGTCACCTCGCGCTCGCCGACCATGTGCGCAAGCGTGATGCACGAGTAGACGGGAACGCCGTCGAGCAACACCGTGCACGCGCCGCAGTGGCCCTCGCCGCACGCGATCTTCGTCCCCGTCAGCCCCAGCTCCTCGCGCAGGGTCTCAGCGAGCGTTCGCCCGACGGGCACGTCGAGCTCGTGGAGCTCGCCGTTGACGCTAAGCCTCGGCACCGCTCGTCACTGCGTAGATGTCGGCAAGGTGGACGAGGTGGCGCGTCGTGCGGGCAACGTCGGCGCGGTCCTCCTCCTCGATCTCCGGGAAGACGCGCCACAGATCGCGCGCGGCGGTCAGGAGCTCCCTGATGCGCTCGAGATCTTCCGGGTAGCCGTTGCGCTCCTCGGTTGCGTTCAGGGCGAGCCCGATGATCCCGATCGAGTCGGGCTGGCTCATCCAGAGGAGCGGCGTCGCCATCGAGACGTACTGGTGGATGCGCGCGAGGGTCATCGGCTGCCTGAACGTGCCGTCGCCGGTCGGAGCGGTCGGCTGCCGCGGCTCCTCGCCGCTCGCGATGCGGTTTGCGGTGCCGGCGAGCAGGTCGCGGAGCTGGTCGTCGTCGAAGCCGGCGGCGCGCGCGGTCCGGACAGCGTTCAGCAGCGAGCTCGGCGGTCGAGCGTAGGGGTAATCGGACGCGTAGAGCACCTGCTCGGGCGCGACCAGGTGGAAGAAGCTGAGCAGGTCGACCGGGCTCCAGACGGAGGTGTCGAAGAAGACGCCCGCCCTGCCGCCGAAGCGCCCGGCCAGCCCGGCAAGGTCGGCGATGCCGGCGTGGGCGATGATCAGCTGCGCGCCCGGATAGTTGTCGACGAGGCGCGCGAGGTGATCCGAGATCGGTGGCAGCCCGCGGCCTCCGTGGATCAGGATCGGGACGCGCCGCTCCGAGGCGACCGCGAACACGGGCGCGAGCCGCTCGTCGTTCAGCATGAAGCGCTGGGCGCGCGGATGGAGCTTGATCCCGCGTGCGCCGAGGTCGAGACAGCGCTCGGCCTCCTCGATCGGGCTCTCCGTCAGGTCGAGGCGAACGAACGGGATCAGCCTGCCCTCCGAGCGCGTGGCGTACTCGAGCGTGCGGTCGTTCGGCGCACGGAAGGCCGGGTGCCGGTCGGGCTCGTCCATGCAGAACATGAACGCGCGAGACACGCCGTGGCGGTCCATGCTCCGCTCGAGCTCCTCGTAGATCCCGCGCATGCCGTCGATGTCGTTCCCCAGGTGGACGTGCGCGTCGAAGATCTCGCCGTCGGGAACGAGCCGACGCAGCTCGTCGTCGTAGCTCGCGATCAGCTCCTGGGCCCGTTCGAACTCACGCTCCACAGGTTTTGAGTCTAGTCACGCTCTGGAAGAATCCGGCCGGTGAGAATCTGCGCCCTCGCCTTTGCCTCGGCGTTCCTCGTGGCCGGGTGTGGGCATCTCAGCAAGCTCGCAATCAGTACGCACAGTTCAATCGAGGTGAAGCGCAACGACGGCTCGCTTGTTCGATTCTCGGATCACCTCTTCGCCGACTGTCACGAGGAAGACGGTCACCGCGTGCTCAAGGTCCAGTCGGCGCAGGTCCCGTCCGCGAGACCCCGCCTCGGGTTCTGGACGTTCTCCAGAGCTACGGATTCGATCGAGGACGCTCGTGAGCTCGATTTCCCCGAGCACGAGACGAACGGCGGCGCGTTCTTCGTCTACGACCCGAGGACGAAGTACGAGCTCTCTTCCGAGGAGCCCGGGGCCGCGGGAGGCCTCGTCGTCGAACGATGGGGTTGCGGTCCGGGCGACGAGGTTCGCATCCGAGTGCGCGGAAAACTCCAGAGCGACATCGACGGGCTCGAGAGCGTGACGCCGGTCGCCGGTGAGATCGTCGCGGCTATCAACAACTGAGACGAGCGGCCGAGCTAGGATGCCCGCGACTTGCCTGACGTACTGATCTTCGCCGACACCGTCACCAGCCCGGAGATGCGCCACGAGGTCCCGGTGCTCGTCCCGGATCCGTTCCTGTACGCGGAGAAGGACGGCAAGAAAATCACCATGTCCACGGCCTTCGAGGTCGAGCGGATCGCGGAGGCGGGCATCGAGCCGCACGCCTACGAGGAGTTCGGCTACGACGAGCTGCTCGCGGAGGGCAAGCGCACCCGTTTCGACATCATCGCGCTCGACCTGCCGCTGAATGCGTGCCGCGCGTGGGGCATCGAGGAGGCGGTCGTTCCCTGGAAGTCCCCGGCGTACGTGGTCGACCACCTGCGCGAGAACGGGATCACGCTCACCCCCGATCATCAGTTCTTCTCCGACCGCCGGCGCGTCAAGAACGAGGCCGAGCTCGAAGGAATCCGCAGGGCGCAGGCGGCGGCGGACGCGGCGATGGGCGCCGCCCGTGACGTTCTCGCGCGCGCCTCGCAATCGAACGGGTCGCTGACCGTGGACGGAGAGCCGCTGACCGTCGAGCTCGTGAAGGGCGCGATCCGCCGAACGTTCACCGAGCACAACGTGGCGAGCGACGACTTCATCGTCTCGCACGGTGCTCAGACAGCGATCGGACACGAGCTCGGTCACGGCGAGATCGCTCCCGACGAGCCGATCGTGATCGACCTCTGGCCCAAGGATCCGGAGTCGAGCTGCTACGCCGACATGACCCGCACGTTCGTCGTCGGCACGCCGCCGGACGAGCTCGTCGAGTACCACAGGCTCGTGAAGGAGGCGCTCGACAAGTCGCTCGAGGCGACCAAGGCCGGCGTGCCCGGCGTCGACATCTTCAGGCTCGTCTGCGAGCACTTCGAGGCAGCGGGCCAGCCGACCGTCCTTTCGAAGAAGCCGGGCGAGGTGCTCGAGGACGGCTTCTTCCACGGGCTCGGCCATGGAGTCGGGCTCGAGGTGCACGAGGCGCCCAACCTCGGCCGCGGCGGTACCGCGGAGCTCATCCCGGGAGACGTCGTCACGCTCGAGCCGGGCCTCTATCGCCAGGGCTTCGGCGGCTGCAGGCTCGAGGACCTCATCGTCGTCACCGAGACCGGCGCCGAGAACCTGACCGACTTTCCTTACGATCTGACTCCATGAGCTCGGAGCCTCGGTCGCACGCGATCGAGACGATCTTCTCGGAGGAGCGGCGCTACCCGCCGCCGGAGGAGTTCGCCGCGCAGGCGAACGCTCAGCCCGAGATCTACGACCGCTCGTTCGAGGAGTTCTGGGAGTCCGAGGGCCGCGAGCGGGTGTCGTGGTTCGAGCCGTTCACCGAGCTGTACGAGTGGGAGCCGCCGTATGCGAAGTGGTTCCTGGGCGGCAAGCTGAACGTCTGTTTCAACTGCGTCGATCGTCATGTGGAGCGAGGCCAGGGCGAGAAGGTCGCTTATCACTGGGAGGGTGAGCCCGAGGGCGAGCGGCGGACGATCACGTTCGCGGACTTGCAGCGCGAGGTGGTCAAGCTCGCGAACGCGCTCAGGAAGCTCGGCGTCGAGAAGGGGACGCCGGTCGGGATCTACATGGGGATGGTCCCCGAGGTGGCCGTGGCAATGCTCGCCTGCGCGCGCCTGGGTGCTCCGCACACGGTCGTGTTCGGCGGCTTCTCGGCGGATTCGCTGTCGGGGCGCCTGAACGACATGGGCTGCGAGCTGCTGATCACCCAGGACGAGGCCTGGCGCAAGGGCTCGACGGTGCCGTTGAAGCGGAACGCGGACGAGGCGCTGGCCGAGGCGCTCGGCGTGAAGCAGGCCGTGGTGCTGCGCCGGACGGGCAACGAGGTGCCGATGCAGTCGGGGCGCGATCTCTGGTGGCACGACGTCGTCGAGGGCGAGAGCGACGACCCTTCGTCGTGTCCGTGCGAGCCGATGGACTCGGAGGATCTGCTCTATTTGCTGTACACGTCGGGGACGACTGCGAAGCCGAAGGGGATCGCCCACACGACTGCCGGCTACCTGGTCGGCGTGGCGACGACGCACCACTACATCTTCGATATCAAGCCTGACTCGGTGTACTGGTGCGCGGCCGATGTGGGCTGGGTGACCGGCCACAGCTACATCGTGTACGGCCCGTTGTGCAACGGGACGACCGGAGTCCTGTACGAGGGGGTCCCCGACCACCCGGAGAGGGATCGTTGGTGGGCGATCGTCGAGCGTTATGGGGTGGACATCCTCTATACGGCTCCGACGGCGATCCGCTCACACATGAAGTGGGGCCGTGAGCATGCGGACAAGCACGACCTGTCCTCGATTCGGCTTTTAGGGAGCGTGGGGGAGCCGATCAACCCGGAGGCGTGGATCTGGTACCGGGAGGTGATCGGCGCCGACCGGGTGCCGGTGGTGGATACGTGGTGGCAGACGGAGACGGGGATGATCCTGATCACGCCGCTGCCGGGTGTGACGACCTTGAAGCCGGGCTCGGCGACGAAGCCGTTCCCGGGCGTGGATGCGGCGGTCTATGACGAGCAGGGGAGCGAGGTCGGCCCGGGCGGGGGCGGCTATCTGGTCTTGCGCAGGCCGTGGCCCGCGATGCTGCGGGGGATCTACAAGGACGACGAGCGCTACCGGGAGACGTACTGGTCGAAGTACGACGACACGTACTTCGCCGGGGACGGTGCGCGGATCGACGAGGACGGCGACTTCTGGCTGCTGGGCCGGGTGGACGACGTGATGAACGTGTCCGGGCACCGGATCTCGACGATCGAGGTCGAGAGCGCGCTCGTCGACCACCAAGGTGTCGCCGAAGCGGCGGTTTGCGCGCGCCAGGACGAGCGCACCGGGCAGGCGATCGTCGCGTTCGTCTCGCTCAAGGGCGGCGAGGAGGGCTCGGTCGCCATGCTCGACGAGCTGCGCGACCATGTCGCGCACAAGATCGGCCCGATCGCCAAGCCCGCGAACATCGTCTTCACGCCCGAGCTGCCCAAGACCCGCAGCGGAAAGATCATGCGCCGCCTCCTGCAAGACGTCGCCGAGAAACGGCCGCTCGGGGACACGACGACGCTCGCCGACCCGACGGTGGTCGAGGAAATCCGCGACCGCTCGGTCGAAGAAGCGCCGCGGGAATGAGCGAGGAGCGTCAGCGCGGTGTCGATCTCTTCAACGAGGCCTGGCGCCTGATGGAGACGCGCGAGGACGATGACCGCCTGCTGCACATCACGCACGCGTCGCGTTACCACTGGGGCCAGGCGGAGGAGTGCCGGCCGGAGAACCTCGCGCGCGGCGAGTGGCAGGTCTCGCGCGTGTACACGGTGCTCGGAAGGCCGGAGCCGGCGATCTGGCACGCGCGGCGCTGTCTCGAGCACTGCGAGGCGAACGGGATCGGGGACTGGGACCTCGCGTACGCGTACGAGGCGCTCGCCCGCGCGCACGCGCTCGGAGGAGACGACGAGGCCGCTCATTGGAAAGCGAAGGCGCGGTCAGCCGGCGACGCGATCGCCGACCCCGAGGAGCGCGAGCACTTCGACGAGGACTACGCCACGCTCTAGCTAACCAACCCGACTGCTCACCGTCAGGAGTCGTGCGTGAACAGGGCGCTCAAAACATCGGCGCGCGCGGGGTTTCTCGTGGCGCTCACCCTTCTCGCTGTCGGCTGTGGCGACGAGACGCGTGCCATCCCCACGGTGACGGGCGAGGACTCCGACGTGTACGAGGCCTACGAGCGTTTGAGCGCAGCCGAGTTCAAGGTCGAGATCACGGACGGCTTCAGGACCGGGCCGTCCTGTCAGTGCGAGAACGCACTTATCGAGCAGTGGCCTCCCGCAGGAACGCGCGCGAAGAGTGGATCTACGGTCGAGATCACTGTCGGTGGGCCCGGCCCGGTGCGCTCGGATGGCGTGAGGGCGGCGCCGCCTTATCGGCAGCTCGACCTTCCGAACTTCGTGGGGCTTCGGCTCGATTCAGTGGACGGCTGGCTGGCCGCACACGACATGGGGTGGTCTGCTGACCTTCCTCCGCTGCCCGCGACGAAGGGCAAGGATCTGCTCGAAGCCTATGTCGTGACCGCGCAGGAACCAAAGGGCGGGGACTACGTGGAAAGCGGCGACTCCGTCGACCTAGACGCCGTTCCGACAAAGGCGAACCAGTGGCGCGAGAAGACCGTCGTCGTTCCGCACGTGAACGGCAACCGATCCCTCGTCACAGCATACGACCGCCTGCACGCCAGAGGCCTAGCCGTCGCCACGGATCGACCACTCTCCCACGGTCCCTATATCCGGGTCGTCGGGCAAAGGCCGTCGGCCGGGACAGAGGTCGAACGCGGGACGACCGTGACGCTCATGCTCGACCCGAAGTTCGACACCCGACGCGTCTGCTGCGACTCTCGAAGTCTCCCGATGCCGAACTTCGTCGGCCGCAACCTGGGCGACGTCAGCGAGTGGCTCTTCAAACGCGAGCTCTACTGGAAGCTCGTCGATACGCCTGCACTACCGCCGACGAACCGCCTGCACATGCTTGATCCGTACGTGGTGACCGGCCAGGAGCCGCCCGTGGGAACCAGGATTCCGGACTCGATTCCGCGCGGCTCCGGCGACCTGCAACCGATCGAGCTCCGCGCAAAGCTCGTCGCAGGCTAGTCGGCGAGGAGCTTCTCGAAGCGCTCCCGCTGGTCCTGCTCGAACGGTCCGATCAGCGCCAGGTTCAGCCCGCGGCTGCCGAGCACGTCCTGCGCAACCCGCTGGACGTCTTCGACCGTGACCGCGTCGAGTCCGGCGACGATCTCCTCCGGCTCGCTGACCTGACCCTCGAGCACCTCGCGGCGCAGCCCGAACATGATCAGGCCGTGTGGGCTCTCCGTCTGCAGGACGAACCGGCCCTTGGCGACGTTCCGCGCCTTCTCGAGCTCATCGCTCGGAACCGCCTCGTCGGTGATCTTCTTCAGCTCGGCGACGATCGTGGTGATCGCCTCGTCGACCCGCTCGATGTCGACACCCGCCTGCGAGAAGAGTGAGCCCGCGTCCGTGTAGCTGTGGTTGATCGCGTAGATGTAGTACGCGAGCCCGCGGCGTTCACGCACCTCCGTGAAGAGGCGTGAAGACATGCCCGTCCCGAGCACCGTCGAGAGCACCTGGAGCGCGTACCGGTCCGGGTGCACGAGCGGATAGCTGGGGACGCCCAGGCAGAGGTGCGCCTGATCTGACGCCTTCGTGTGGATCTTGACCCGAGCCTGTCCGTTGGCCTCGACGCGGGCCGACTCCGGCACGCCCGTGTCGGCGGGCTCGAGGTCGCCGAGCAGCCCTTCGATCTCGGACTGCAGGTCGCCGTCGATCTTGCCGGCGACTCCGACGACCATGCGCTCCGGCTTGTACCAGCGGTCGATGTAGCCGAGGAACGTGTCCCGGCTCGCCCCGCGCACCGTCTCCTTGCGGCCGATGATGTCCCACCCGAGCGGCTGATCCCCGTAGAGGAGTGCGTCGTAGACCCCGCTGATGTAGTCGCGCGGAGTGTCGAAGTACATGTTCATCTCCTCGACGATCACGCCCTTCTCGCGCTCGATTTCCTCGGCGTCGAAGGTCGAGTGGCGGAGCATGTCGACGAGCACGTCGAGGGCGATCGACCGGTGCTCGCCCGCACAGCGCACGTAGTAGCCCGTGTACTCCTTACCCGTGAAGGCGTTGAACTCGCCGCCGATGCCGTCGATCTCGTTCCCGATGTCGCGCGCCGTGGGGCGCTGCTCGGTGCCCTTGAAGAACATGTGCTCGGAGAAGTGCGCGATCCCGCTCGTGTCCGGGGTCTCGTAGCGCGAGCCCGCGGCGAGCATCACGAAGCAGGAGACGGACTGCGCGTGCTCGATCGGCGCAGTGAGCAGGCGGAGTCCGTTGGACAGGGTCTGTCGCTCGAAGACGGGCATCAGGCGGCGAGGGCCTCCTTCCAGGTGTCGGGCAGCTCGATCGGCCGCCCGCTCTCGTAGTCGTAGGAAACGATCACCGTCGTGGCCTCGGCGGCGACCGTGTCGCCCGAGCGAACCTCGTATTCGAGCTGGAAGCTCTTCGTGCCGACCGAAGCCGGCCGGACCCCGATCTCCAGCTCGTCTCCGGAACGGAGCGGGGCGCGAAAGTCGATCTCCGCGCGGGCGAGGATCATCTCCTCGACGGTGGCGTCGAAGCGGAGCAGGTAGGCGATTCGCGCCTCCTCGAGATACGTGAGGAAGACCGCGTTGTTCACGTGCCCCATCGCGTCGACGTCCCGAAAACGGACTTGCTCGCGGTGCACGAAGTCGAACCCCTCCACCCGGGTGATGCTACCGCCCCTCCCAGGCCGCGAGCAGCCTCGCTTCGCGCTCCGGGGCGAGCCCCGCGCTCTCGGTCGTGTCGGCGAGCTCGAGTGTCGCCCGGACCGTGTCGGTCAACGGCCGGTAGGTGAGGCCGGTCGCGAGGGCGCGGGAGGCGTCTGCGCGATGCAGCCCCTTGTCGGACTCGTCCTCGATCCACATCGGGAGGCCCATCCACTGCTCGATCTTCTGGTCGAGCAGGAACTTGCCGTCGATCCAGACGAATCGGGCGTCGGAACCGGTGACCTCGCGGCACGTGTCGAGCAGCTGTGACCACGGGACTCCCTCGTTGACCGCATTGAACTCTCCGGCTGCGCGCTGCTCGCAGAGCCCGACCATCCACTCGGCCAGGTCGCGCACGTCGATGAACTGGACGCGGTCGTCCGGCGGCGCCGGAGCTGCGACGTCGCCGCCCCGCGCGACGCGGTGCGGCCAGTAGGTGAAGCGGCCGGTCGGGTCGTGGGGGCCGACGATCAGGCCGGGTCGGGCGTTCGCGTGGGCGTCGGGGAACGTCTCGGCGACTGCGGCTTCGGCCAGCGCCTTGAGAGCGCCGTAGTTGGAGTAGTCCTCGAGCAGGCGGTCGTCGGGCATGTCGCCTAGCTGCTCCAGCGCGTCTCCCTCGACCATCCGCTTGCTCCGGTCCGCGTAGACGGAGAGGCTCGAGACGAAGAGGTAGAAGCCGGCCGAGCCGGAGAGCTTCTCGGCGGAGGCGCGGACGACGCTCGGCACGTAGCCGCTCGGGTCGACCACGGCGTCCCACTCGCGGCCCTCGAGCGCGGAGAGGTCGTCGGTTCGATCGCCGTGCAGCTTTTCCGTCTCGGGGAAGAGCTCCGGATTCGTCTGGCCACGGTTGAAGAGGGTCACCTCGTGGTTTCGGTCGAGGGCCGCCTCGACGGTCGCGCGGCCGAGGAACTTCGTCCCTCCGAGCACCAGGAGCCTCATCGTCCGAACGCTACCTGTGGATTTTTGACTAGTCCTGCACGGACGGAGTACGGTGCCCCCGTGAGGTTGCGCCCGCTGAGCGAGGCCGAGGCGTATGCCCGGTGCTACGGCGAGGGCGACGACAACGTGCGCGCCGTCAAGCTCGAGCCCAGGAGACCGAGGATCTTTCGAGGCGTGTCCGGCGAGGATCTCCGGCGAGCGTTCGAGAGTCGTTTGCGCAAGCGTGAGCCCGAGTCCGTTTCGGAGCCTTTCACCGAGATGTCCGCGAGTGACGAGGCTCTTTCGGACGGCCATAAGCCCGCTGCAGCCGCCTGAGTAAAGGCACCCGCCACCTCCTCCCCGGCGCGAAGCGCCTGTCCGCACAGCGGACCCGGGGAGGGGGTCTGGGGGAACCGGGAGGTTCGCCCATCGCCTCGCGAGGTGGACACTGGGCCGTGATGCTGTGAAACGCCCTCGCGTCGAAACTGTGACAACGCCGAGTGCCGTGCCGGACGTGCTCGGGCCGGGCCTCGACGTCATTTTCTGCGGCATCAACCCGGGTCGAGTCTCCGACGCCGCGCAGGCGCACTTCGCCAATCCGCGCAACGACTTCTGGCGGCTGCTCCACCAGGCCGGCTTCACGCCGCGGCAGCTCGAGCCCCACGAGCAGTTCGAGCTGCTCCGCTTCGGGATCGGCGCGACGAACGCCGCCTACCGAACCACCCCCGGCTCGAGCGACCTGCGCCGCGCGGACTTCGCCGGCTCCGCAGAGCGTCTCGAACGACTCGCCCTCGAGCTCCGGCCGCGAGCGATCGCGTTCGTGGGCAAGGAGGCCTTCCGGGGCGCATTCGGCACGCGTGCGGAGCACGGCGCCCAGACACGAACGCTCGGAGACGTGGGCTTGTTCGTCCTGCCCTCGACCTCACCGGCGAACGCGGCGGTCCCGTACGCAGAGCGGCTCGAATGGTCCCGCGCGCTCAAGGCGTGGCTCGAGCCGACGGACCGCGCAGCTGCGCGAGCGTTGGTCTTGGACGAAGAGGCCCGAACGCTCCTCGTCCAGTTCCGCGACGAGAGCGGCCAGGTCTGGTGGGCGACGCCTGGAGGCGGCATCGACGAGAACGAGGACGCTGAACAGGCTCTCCGCCGCGAGCTGGCGGAGGAGGTCGGTCTCGACGAGTTCGAGCTCGGCCCCGAGCTCTGGACGCGCGAGCACATCTTCGCCTGGAACGGGAGGATCCTTCGACAGCGCGAGCGGATCTGGCTCGTGGAAGTCGCGGCTCACGAGCCCGCTCCGCGGGTCGATCTGGCGGCGGAGCTCGTCGCCGACGTTCGCTGGTGGACGCCGGCAGAGCTCGAGACGGCGACGGAGACGCTCGTCCCGGAACGGCTGCCGGAGCTTCTCCGGGAGCTGCGCGAGAACGGCCCGCCGTCGGCGCCGTTCGACGTCGGGCTCTAGCCGCGCCAGAGATTCGTGATCGGCAAACGCCAGTCGCGGCCGAACGCCTTCGGGCGCAGCTTCACCCCGGGCGGCGCCTGCCGTCGCTTGTACTCCGCCCGGTCGATCATCGCCAGCGCGCGGTCGACGACCTCGGGGTCGAACCCGTCGCCCGTCAGGTCCTCGCGCGACTGGTCCTCCTCGACGTAGGCCTCGAGCACCCGGTCGAGCTCCGGATAGGGCGGCAGTGAGTCCTCGTCCAGCTGGTCTGCGCGCAGCTCCGCGCTCGGCGCCCGGTCGATGATCGACTGCGGGATCAGCTCGCGCCCGGCGCGCTCGTTCAGGTGCCGCGCCAGACGGAACACGTCCGTCTTGTACACGTCCTTCAGGAGCGCAAAGCCCCCGGCCATGTCCCCATACAGCGTGGCGTAGCCCACCGACAGCTCGGACTTGTTCCCGGTCGCCACGACGAGCCAGCCGAACTTGTTGGAGAGGGCCATCAGCTGCACCCCACGGACACGAGCCTGGAGGTTCTCCTCCGTGAGGTCCGGCTCGCGCCCCGCGAACGGCCCGGCGAGCGCCTCTTCGAAGCTCGCCACGATCCCCTCGATCGGCAGCTCGAGGAACTCGGCGCCGAGGCTCTCGGCGAGCAGCCGGGCATCGCCTCGGGTTCCCTCGGAGCTGTACCTCGACGGCATCGAGATGCAGTGCACCCGCTCGGATCCCAGCGCCTCGCACGCGAGCGCCGCGGTCACGGCCGAGTCGATTCCTCCCGACACGCCCAGGACGACGTCCGAGAAGCCGTTCTTCCGCACGTAGTCGCCCAGGCCGAGCTCGAGCGCGAGTCTCATCTGCTCGAGGTCGTCGAGCAGTGGAGCGACCGTAGGCTCGACCCGGCCGTCCTGCTGGCGAGGGGAGCCGACGTGGATGACAGGCGCGTCGGGAGCAGCCTCCCGTTCGCCTTCGAGCGACCGTCGCCGAACGTCGCGCAGCCGCCGCCCAACTGCCTCCTCGGGCTCGATGTCGACCACGAGCAGCGCTTCCTCGAACCCCGGAGCACGCGCGAGCACCTCGCCCTCGTCGTCGAGGACGACCGAGTGCCCGTCGAACACGAGCTCGTCCTGCGCGCCGACCGCATTCACGAACGCGACGTAGCAGACGTTGTCGCGCGCACGCGTCTGGAGCATCTGCTCGCGCTCTCGCTCCTTGCCGACGTGGAACGGCGAGGCCGAGATGTTCACGATCAGCTGCGCACCCGCCAGCGCGAGGTCGGTCGCCGGCGGCCCCGGCTGCCAGATGTCCTCGCAGACGGTCGGTCCGATGAGCGCGTCGCCGTGCGCGAGCAGGAAGAGATCACGGCCGGGAGCGAAGTAGCGGTGCTCGTCGAACACGCCGTAGTTCGGAAGAAACCGCTTGCGGTAGAGCGCCTTCACCTCGCCCGCGGCGCACACGGCGCACGCGTTGTAGAGGTCGCGCTCGAGGTGCGGCGTGCCCAGGAACGCGACGATGCCGCGCACCTCGCGCGCGATCGCGCTCAGCGACTCCTCGGCCGCGCGGACGAAGCTCGGCCGTAGGAGGAGGTCTTCCGGGGGATAGCCCGTGACCGCGAGCTCGGGGAAGAGGACGACGTCAGCGCCCGCCTCCTTTGCCTCGGCGAGCCGCGCAAGGATGCGCTCCCGGTTCCCATCGAGGTCGCCGACGGTCGAGTTGATCTGGGCAAGAGCCAGGCGCATAGGTTTTCGACTGTGAGTCTAAAACGTAGTCTAGCCGCGGTGGAGCACCTGACGATAGAGGCCCGCTTCAACGGGCCCGACGGATCTGCCAACGGCGGTTACACGTGCGGCCGCATCGCCGCCCTGCTCGACGGCCACGCCCAGGTGACCCTGCGTTCGCCCCCTCCCCTCGAGCGGCCGCTCGCGGTCGACCACGTCGGCGACGGCCTGCGAGTCCTCGACGGCGACAACCTCGTCGCCGAAGCCGCCCCGGCCGCGGTCGAGCTCGAGCTGCCGGGCTCTCCGTCCTGGGCGGAGGCGGAGGCCGCGTCGGCGCGCTATCCAGGCTTTGCGGAGCATGCGTTCCCGCGCTGCTTCGTCTGCGGGCCGGAGCGCGACCCGGGCGACGGGCTCCGAGTCTTCGCCGGCCCGTTGGGCGATGCCCGCTTCGCCGCGACCTGGATTCCGTCGGAGGTGTCGCCGGAAATCGTCTGGGCCGCGCTCGACTGCCCGGGCGCGATCGCGGTCGGCTTCCCGGATCGAGGCGAGACCCTGCTCGGGCGTTTTGCCGTGGAGATCGACGAGCTGCCCGAGCCCGGCGAGCGCTGCGTCGTCCT
>Ga0070684_100002482_pt1 | contig 13588 bp, 10 predicted proteins | sample KBSC723LmetaG_FD_65653 | JGI IMG/M metagenome (GOLD analysis project Ga0070684, IMG submission 65653) | Corn rhizosphere microbial communities from Kellogg Biological Station, Michigan, USA - KBS C7.2-3L metaG | ecosystem: Host-associated > Plants > Roots > Rhizosphere ...
CGGCTCGGTCGAGAACAACCACCACAAGAGCGTCTACGGCGATCCGTCGGTGTGGCCGTACCACAACTTCATCAACGGGGCTCGGGACAAGGCCGGCAACTGGGTGCAGTTCGCGCCCAAGCTGAAGTCGGCCGGCGGCAACTTCGACCCGAACGACTGGGCGCAGCTGTTCGCCGACGCCGGTGCGAAGTTCGCCGGGCCGGTGGCCGAGCACCACGATGGCTTCTCGATGTGGAACAGCAGCGTCAACGAGTACAACTCGGTCGCCCGGGGCCCGAAGCTCGACCTGCTCCGGCTGCACGCCGACGCGATCCGGGGCAAGGGGTTGAAACTCTTCGTCGCGATGCACCACGCGTACAACTTCACCGGCTATTACCAGTGGGTGCCGGCGCAGACCGATGGGAGCCTGAAGAAGCTCTACGGCCAGCTCGGTACGCCGGCCGAATATCAGCTCTGGTACGACAAACTGCGCGAGATCGTCGACGGCTACCAGCCCGACATCCTGTGGGAGGACTTCAACCTCAGCGCCATCCCGGAGTCCTATCGGCTGAATTTCCTGTCCTACTACTACAACCGGGCGGTCGCCTGGAACAAGGATGTGGTCGCCACCTACAAGGACGGCTACAACACCAACGGCGAGGTCTTCGACTTCGAACGCGGCGGCCCGGCCGGCATCCAGTCTCCTTATTGGCTCACCGACGACAGCATCAGCAGTTCGAGCTGGTGCTACACGGTGGGAATCGGCTACTACACGCTCAACCAGATGCTGCACTCCCTGATCGACCGGGTGAGCAAGAACGGCAACATGGTGCTCAACATCGCGCCGATGGCCGACGGCACGATTCCCGCCGGTCAGCGCAGCGTCCTGCTCGGCATGGGCGATTACCTCAAGCGCTTCGGTGAGTCGATCTACGCCACCCGGGCCTGGACCGCCTTCGGCGAAGGCCCGACACAGATGGGCGGTGGCTCGTTCAGCACGCCGCGGGCCGGCACACCCCAGGACATCCGGTTCACCCGCGACAAGGCAAACCGGGTGCTGTACGCCACCGTGCTCGGCTGGCCGGGCAGCACGTTGAACGTCACGACGCTCAGCGCCAACCGGATCAACCTGAGCACGCTGAGCTCCGTGCAGCTTCTCGGCGCGACCGCCGGCACATACATCGACCTGCCCAACCGCACGCAGGACGCCAACGGTCTGCGGATCAGCCTGCCGTCCAGCGCCCCCTACGGCGCCCCGGCCTACGTGGTCAAGCTGACTTTCTCGGGAACGATCCCGGCGCTCAGCGGCGGCCCGGGTGGCGGCTCGTACGTGCGCATCGCGAACGCGTCGACCGGCTTGGTCCTCGACAGTGGCGGCAACGTCGCCTCCGGCTCGGTGCTCAAACAGTGGAGCTGGGACGGCAGCACCAACCTCCAATGGCAGCTCGTCGACCTCGGCACCGGCTACTACCGCATCGTCAACCGTACGAACGGCATGGTCGCCGATAGCTGGGGCAACGCGGCCAACGGCGCCAACGCCATGCAGGCACCGTGGAACGGCGGCAACAACCAGCAATGGCGGCTCAACGGCGTCGGCAGCGGCCGCTACCAGATCATCAACCGCGGCACTGGTACGGCGCTCGACGGCATGGGCAACGGTGCGGTCGGCTCGACCGTCGGCATGTGGGCACCCAACGGCAGCACCAACAACCAGTGGAGTATCACCGCGGCCTGACGCGACAACCGCAACGAAGGGTAACTTCATGCGCTCACCTGACAGAGTCTTGCGTAGCTGGTTGGCCCGAGGGCTTGCGTTGCTGCTCGCGGTCGGCGGCACCGGTTGGTTCATCGACGTGCGCTCGGCCGAGCCGGCGCAGGCGTGGTCCAACGGGTTGGCGCTGACGCCACCCATGGGCTGGAACGACTGGAACGCCTACGGATGCAACGTATCCGAGACACTGGTCAAGCAGACCGCCGACAAGATCGTGTCGTCCGGGCTGGCGGCCGCCGGATATCAGTACGTGAACATCGACGACTGCTGGATGCAACACAGCCGGGACGCCGCCGGCAATCTGCAGCCCGACTTCGGCAAGTTCCCGGACGGCATCTCGGGCACGGCTGCCTACGTCCACTCAAAAGGCCTCAAGCTCGGCATCTACGAGGATGCCGGCACGCAGACATGCGCCGGCTACCCGGGCAGCCTCGGCCATGAGACACAGGATGCGAGAACGTTCGCCGCCTGGGGAGTGGACTACCTGAAGTACGACAACTGCTTCAACAACGGCAGCACGACCACGCAACAGTACATCGCGCGATACTCGGCCATGCGTGACGCGCTGGCGGCGACCGGCCGGCCCATCGTCTACAGCATCTGCGAGTGGGGCGTCAACGCACCGTGGACCTGGGCCGGAAACGTCGGGCACCTCTGGCGCACGACCGGCGACATCGCTCCGCAGTTCTCCAGTGTACTGTCGATCTTCCACCAGAACGTGGGCCTCGACGCATACGCAGGCCCCGGACACTGGAACGACCCGGACATGCTCGAGGTCGGCAACGGCATGTCCAGCACCGAGGACCGGGCTCACTTCAGCCTCTGGGCCGAGATGGCGGCTCCGCTGCTGGCCGGCGACAACCTCGTCAGCGCGAGTGCCACGACGCTGTCGATTCTGGGCAACCGGGCAGTGATCGCGGTCGACCAGGACTCGCTCGGCGTGCAAGGCCGGCTGGTCAGCTCATCCGGCGGCCACGATGTGCTGGCCAAGCCCCTGTCCAATGGAGACGTCTCGGTCGTCCTGTTCAACGAGAACACGACAACCGCGACGATCAGCACGACGGTCGCCGCGATCGGCAAGAGCGGTGCTTCCAGCTATGGGCTCAACGACCTGTGGACCGGGGCCACGAGCACCACCAGCGGCACGATCAGTGCCAGCGTTCCCGGGCACGGCGTGGTCATGTACCGGGTGTCCGGCGGCACCGGCGGTGGCGGCGGTGGATCAACGACAACCATCCTGCGCGGCACCGGGTCCGGCCGCTGCCTCGACGACCCCAACAGCAGCACCACCAACGGCGCACAGGTGGCGATCTGGGACTGCAACGGTGGCGCCAACCAGCGCTGGACCTATACCAGTGCCAAGCAGTTGCAGGTGCTCGGCAAGTGCCTTGACGCCTACAACAACCAGACAAGTCCGGGCACCAAGGTGGAAATCTGGGACTGTCACGGCGGCGCCAACCAGCAGTGGCAGATCAACGCCGACGGTACGATCACCGGCCTGCAGTCGGGGCTGTGCCTGGACGTGGCCGGCGCGGCCACCGCCAACGGCACACCGGTGCGGTTGTGGACCTGCACCGGCGGCAGCAACCAGAAGTGGACCCGCGCCTAGGGCCCGCGCCCCTTCGTCAGCTCATCAGCCCGGCGAGCTCCTCCATCTCGCGGTCGGGATCGACAACCGGTTGGATGACAATCTCGTCGATCCCGGCCTTCTCCATCGCCGCGATACGTTCGGACAGTTCGTCACGCGTGCCGATCAGCCCCAGCTTGTCCACCAACGACGGCACCACCAGATCGCGATCTTCGGGGTCGATGCGGCCCAGGTAGTTGCGGTACAACGTCTTGTGCCGATCGGTGGCGGTCGCCGTGGTCCCGCGCCGCTGCAGCAGCCGCTGCACGGCGTCGGCCTCCGCCGGCTCGAGCGAGTCACCGAACGCCGGATTGTCGGCGGCGAAGATGAGCAGCGCCATCGCGACGTGCCCCATCGTGTCCTTCGCGAGGTCGCTGTGGCGGTCTTCGCCGGGCGCGAGGACGCGCAACGACGTCATCACGTAGGAGTCGACGGCGATCGCCTGGCCGGCCTCGCGCGCCGCTTGCCGGCGCGTCTCGTGGAACGCGGCCCAGACCTCCGGGGCGAGGAGGCCGAAGGAGATGAGACCGGCACCACGGCGTCCGGCGATCGCCGACGCCTTGAGCCCGAAGGCGGCGACCACGAACTCCACCGGGTCCTCGGTGTTGACGTACGGCCCGACATGCAAAAACCTGATGTTGCGGCTGCGTGTGCCCTCGGCATACTCGGTATCCCGGCCGGCGGTCAGGTCCTGCAGAGCGCGCGTGAAGGACTCCAGCTGGGCCATGGTGGTGGGCAGCATGCCGAGTGTTCGCCGGGCGGTGTTGCCGGTGCCGACACCGCATATCACCCGGCCCGGTGCGATCGCGTTCAGGCTGGACACCGCGGCTGCGGCGGCCGGCGCCGAGCGCAGCGCCGGAGAGGTCACACCGATGCCGAGCTTGATCACGCTCGTCGCCTTGGCGCACAACGCCAGTGAGACGAACGGATCGCCGTTCACCATCGGTGTGTCATAGACCCAGAAGCTCGTGAAACCGAGGTCCTCGGCGCGCGCCGCGAGGTTTTCGATGCCGGGTCGGGCGGTCACGACGATTCCAGTGCGCATGGCTTCTCCTCATCGTTGAAAGGAACAGGACCAGCACCTGACTAAGCGCATAGTCACCTACCGCAGGAGCCACGTCAAGGCCTGGCGGGTTTGGTTCAGTTTGTTGGGATCCGTCCCGCCGGAACCGGGGGCTGCGGGCCAGCGTTCGAGCTGCCAGCCACGAGTTTCAGGGCCAGCTCGGCGTAGAACTCGCCCAGTTGTTCCGGCGAGTCCGATCCGTCCAGCCGGTACCAACGCACAAGGTCGATGCTGAGCGACAGCATCGCGCGGGTGACCCGCTTGACATCGACCGGCGCGAACGAGCCGTCGGCGACCCCGCGCGTGACGGCGTCGCGGAAGAACGCGTTCGTCTGGTGCCGGAGGTCGAGGATCTCGTCGTAGTGCTCGGCGGTGAGCGCGGCGAGTTCGAACTGGCAGACGCGAGCGGCGACATGATGACGGCCGTGCCACGCGGTGTACCGGGAAACGATGGCCCGCAGCCGGTCGCTCGAGTTGTCGGTCGCGAGGACGGCGGGGTCTTGCACATAGGCCAGCGCCTGCCAGTGGCCGGCGCGCATGATTTCGAAGAGGACCAGTTCCTTCGACTCGAAGTGCACGTAGAGCGCTGCTGGGCTCAGGCCGACGCCGACGCTGATGTCCCGGGTGGTTGTGGCGTGGTAGCCGTTCTTCGCGAAGCAGCGCACCGCGGAGGTCAGCAGCTTTCGCGGGACCTCGCCGAGTTCTTCGCTCCAGAGATCGGGGGAGTAGTCCTGAAGCCGTTGGTCGTCCGCCAGGTCCTCGGCGGTGAACCGGGCCTGCCGTCTCGCCATGCGCGACCCCTTGCCTTCTTCGAGTCTGGTGGATAGTACCGATGCTCCTCGGGGGAGCCGGTCGGCTCCTGTGACCCTTGACACAGGCAATGTACTCGGTGACTATGCGCTTAGTCAGTAGGTGACCAACTCCCCGCCACCCCACGCCTGAGGGAGAGCAAATGTTTCGCACCTTCCGCCCCGGTCTCCTCGCCGGTGTGCTTGGGCTGAGCCTTTTCGCCGCGGCCTGCGGCAGCAACACCGGCACCTCGTCGGCCTCGTCCAGCGATGGCTCGACCACGTCGCTCAAGGGCAAGACGATCGCGCTCGTCGGGTACGGGAACAGCAACCCGTGGGGCGCCTACTTCAACAAGGTCTTCGCCGAACAACTGGCGCCCACCGGCGTCAAGATCAACGACATGACGACGATGGACCCGGGTACCCAGGTCCAGAAGTTCAACCAGGCGGTCGCCCAAAAACCCGACCTCATCGTGCTCGCAATCCTCGACACGCAGGCCCTGGTGGCCCCGATCAAGAAGGCCAAAGCGGCGGGCGTGCCCGTGCTCGCGGTCGACGGCCCGACCGATCCCTCGGTGGCCGGTGACGTGATGTCGGTGCTCTCGGACAACGAGAAGCTCGGCGAGTACGCCGCCCAGAACATCATCGAAGGCCTCAAGGGCCAGGGCCGTGACACCGGCAGCATCATCGTCCTCACCGGCACGAAGTCCATGCTCGTCACCCAGGACCGGATGAAGGGCTTCAACAAGGTGATGACCACAGCCCCCCAGTACAAAGTGATCGACGAGCAGGACGCCAACTGGGATCCCCAGCTGTCCGGCACGATCGCCCAGCAGCTGCTGGCCAAGCACGGCCGTAGCGGGGTGCAGGCCGCCTACGGCATGGCCGACTACATGGCGCTGCCCATCATCCAAGCGGCCAAGCAGGCCGGCTTCCCGGTGGCCGGAAAGGACGGGCTGATCGTCACGAGCAGCAACTGCTTCAAGGCGGGCATCGACGCCATCAAAGCGGGCGAGCTTTACGGCACGGCCACCGAGGACCCCGGCACGATCGCCAAGCAGTCAGCCAACTATGCCGTGCGCTACCTGACCGGGCAGAAACCGCCGCCCAGCGAAACCGTGCAGGAAGAGCGGGTCACCGCGGCCAACGTGGACCAGTTTGCGGAGCAATGCAGCCACGCGTAGTCGAGGTCGACCGGCTGACCCGCGCGTTCAACGGCGTCCCCGCGGTCCGGGACGTGTCGTTCGCGGTGGCCGCCGGCGAGATCCATGGCCTGTGCGGGCACAACGGCGCCGGTAAGAGCACCGTGGTGAAGATGCTGACCGGCCAGCTCGAGCCGGACGGCGGCCGGATCGTGATCGGTGGTGAGCCGGTCGAGCTGCGCAGCCGGTCGGCCGCCCAGCGAGCCGGCGTGGCGCTCGTCGACCAGGAACTCAGCGTCGTACCAGCGTTGACTGTGCTCGAGAACATGTTGCTCGGCGACATTCATGTGCCGATGGCCAACCGTCGGCGCAGCGCCGTGGCCCGCTGCCGGCGAGTCCTGGACGACATGGGCCTCGAGCGCATCGACCCGGATCAGCCGGTGTCGACCCTCAGCATTGGCGAGCGGCAGCTGATCGAGATCGCCAAGGCGCTGAGCCAGCATGCCCGCCTGGTGATTCTCGACGAGCCGACGGCGACCCTGACCGACGTCGAGAGCGCGTACGTGTTCGCCGCGATCCGGCGGGTCGCGGCGACCGGCTGTTCGCTCGTCTTCGTCTCCCACCGGCTCCCCGAGGTGCTCGAGCTATGTGACGCCGTGACCGTCCTGCGAAACGGCCGGAGCGTAGCAACCACTCCGGCCGCGCGGCTCACCGTGGACGAGCTGATCGTGCAGATGCTCGGCGAACCGCCACACCGGCTGGCGCCTACCCGTATGGCGGACCCGGACCTCGCCCATGCGCTGCGGATCGCTGGGCTGACGGTGCCCGCGCGCCTGAAAGACTTCTCGCTCAACGCTCGGGCCGGCCGTATCTACGCGTTGGCCGGTCAGCTGGGCAGCGGCGCCTCGGATGCCCTGCGCGCCGTCGCCGGGCTGCATCCGGCCGCCACCGGCACCGTCGAGCTGCGGGACCGGGCGGTGCCGTTGGGCGACCCGGTCGGCGCCGCCCGCCGGGGGATCGCCTTCCTGTCCAACGACCGCAAGTCCGAGGGTCTCTTCCTCGACAAGTCGGTCGCCGCGAACCTGACCGCTACCCGCCTACCCAGCCTCGCCCGGGCCGGCATCCTGCAGCCGCACCGCGAACACGCGACGGCGCAAACCGTCGCCGAGCGATGCGGTCTGCCGGAGCACCGGCTGGGCGAGCCGATGGCCGCGCTCAGCGGCGGCAACCAGCAGAAGGCGTTCGTCGGGCGCTGCCTCGAACGAAACGACGTCTTCGCGCTTCTCCTCGACGAGCCGACCCGCGGCGTCGACATCGGCGGCCGCGCGGCGATCCACCAGCTGCTCCGCGAGGCCGCCGACAACGGGCTCGTCGTGCTCCTTGCCTCGACCGAACTCGAGGAACTGCTCGAACTGGGCGACGTGATCATCACCATGCGCGACGGGCACATCGTGCACCGGTACGACGGCGACGTCGACGGCGGCCGGCTGATGCGCGACATGACACAGGGACGGAAATGACGGCGGCCGACAGCACCCGTCCCGCTCCGCTCCGGCTGGGCGTCTCCACGGTCGGCCTCGCCGTCCCGCTGCTCGTCCTCGGCGCGGTGGCCATGACGACGCACCGGTTCCTCAGCCTCGACAACGCACGAGCCATCCTCGCCTCGAGCGCCTTCGTCGGCATCACCGCGATCGGTGCAACCCTGGTGATGATCGCCGGTTCCGGAGTATCGCTGGCCGCCTCGCAGACCGCGACCGTCGTCGCGATGTTCTTTCTGGCCACCCAGCAGCTCGGGCTGGCGGCCGCGGTATTGATCGCCCTCGCCGCCGGCGCCACGCTCACCGCGCTGCAGGGCGCGATCGTTGGCTACTGGCACGCGAATCCGATCGTGCTGAGCATCGCGGCCGGCTTCGCGATCGGCGGGGCGACCACCTGGTTCAGCGGTGGCACCCCGGTCTACCCGCGCACCCGCGCGTTCGACGTCCTCAACGGCACCCCGTTCGGCCTGCCTCTAGCCGTGTACGTCCTGCTGGCCGTCACCCTGCTGGCCGAACTGACGCTGCGTCGGACCACCGCGGGACGGCAGATGTATTTGGTGGGCGAGAATCGGGCCGCCGCTCGGGCCGCCGGCCTGCCGGTAGGCCGGGTGACCGTGATCGCCTGGGCGTGCTTCGGCGTGTGCATCGCGCTGACCGGGGTGTTCCTCGCGTCGTTCACCACGTCGGCCACCGTAACGCTCGGCGGCACCCTCACGCTCGATGCCATCGCGGCTGTGCTGGTCGGCGGCACGGCGATCACCGGCGGCCGCGGCTCGGCCCTGCGGACGCTTGGCGGCGCCGTACTCATCTCGGTCATCTCCGACGTACTGCTGCTTCGCGGCTTCTCCACTGGTATCCAGATCCTCGTGAAGGGAATCCTTGTGCTCGCCGTCGTCGTCACCGTCCACCTGCGCACGACCAGGGGCCGGCAATGATGCGCCGATGGGTAGCCCGACCCGAAGCCGTCATGCCGCTGGTCTCGATCCTGGTCGTCCTGGGGGCGTTCGGGTGCTCGCCGTTGCTGAACGGCAAGCCGCTGCAAGTCTTCGATGTCTACAACGCATTGCAGGGCTTTGCTCAGCTCGGTCTGCTGGCCCTGGCGATCGGGCTCACGATGATCGCCGGCGAGTTCGACCTGTCGGTCGTCGGCACGTACGCGTTGGGCGGCATGCTGGCGGTGCAGCTCGGCGCCAAGTCGCCCGTTCTCGGCGTGCTGGCCGCGCTCGGTGCCGGCGCCGCGGTCGGCCTTGTGCAGGGAGCGTTGATCGCTCGATTGCGCATCGCGTCCATGCCGGTGACGCTCGCGACCTACATCGCCCTGCTGGGCTTGACCTACGCGATGTCGGGCGGGCTGAGCAAGTCCTATCCGAACAGCGCCGCGACACTGTGGGTTGACCAGTCGCTCGGCGGCGTCTTCTCGCCGCGCAGCCTGTTGACCCTGACAGCGTTCCTGATCGCGGCCGCCGTCCTGGGCTTCACCAAGCTGGGGCGCGAACTTCGGGCGATCGGCAGCGATCGCCGGGCCAGCCGCGTGGCCGGGGTCCGCGTCGACCGCCGGCTTATCGCCGTCTTCACCATTTCCGGTGTACTGGCTGCGCTCGGCGGGGCGCTGCTCAGTTACAGCTACGCCTCGGCCAACCCGGATCCCGGCCTGCAGCCGCTGATTCTGGCCGCGGTGGCGGCACTGCTCGGCGGCGTGTCCCTGGCCGGCGGTCGCGGCGCTCCCCTCGGAGTCCTGGCCGGAGCGTTGTCGGTGGCCGTCCTCGCCCAGATCGTCGCCGTCACGGCCCTGCCCGACTTCACAACCCAGCTGCTCTACGCGGCGCTGCTCGCGGTGATCGTGGCCATCGAGAGTCCTGGCCTCCGAGCGTCATTGGACCGGCTGCGCGCAAGGCATGCCGATGGCTAACCTCAGCTTCGACTTCAGCGGCCGGACCGTCGTGGTCACCGGGGCGGCGCGTGGCGTCGGCCGGGCCGTCGCGGCCAGCTTCCGGAATGCCGGCGCGACCGTCTACCTCGTCGATGTCGACGCCGAGCCGGTCGCGGGCGCGGCGCAGGAGATCGGCGCGATCGGCCTGGTCGCCGACGTCTCGGACACTGGCCAGGTCACCGCCGCGATGGACCAGGTGATCGCGGAAACCGGTCGCATCGACGTCCTCGTGAACAACGCCGGCATCCTCCGCGATGGCGTCGTCTGGAAGCTCACCGATGACGACTACGAGGCAGTGCTCGCGGTACACGCCGGCGGAACGTTCCGTTTCACCCGCGCCGCGGTGCCGCACTTTCGGCGCCAGGGGAGCGGGCGCATCATCAACGTCACGTCCTACACCGGGCTGCGCGGCAACCCCGGCCAGTCCAACTACGCCATGGCGAAGGCCGGCATCATCGGCTTCACCAAGACGACGGCCAAGGAACTGGCCCGTTTCGGCGTCACGGTGAACGCCATCTCACCGAATGCTCAGACCCGCATGATCACCTCTATTCCCGCCGAGAAGCGCGCCCAGCTCGCCGCCGATATCCCGATGGGCCGCTTCGCCGAACCGTCCGAGATGGCCGCCGCCGTCGCGTTTCTGGCCTCTGATGAAGCCGCTTACATCACCGGGGCCGTGCTTCCGGTCGACGGCGGCCTTTCCATGTAACCAACCTGCTGGAAGGAACGACGAACATGACCGCGCAGATGACGACAGTGGTCGACGGTTTCAACTTCCTCGAGGCGCCCCGCTGGCGCGATGGACGACTCTGGTTCTCCGACTTCTACGGCTACAAGGTCCGGTCCATGCGCGAGGACGGCTCCGACATCCGCGTCGAGGCCGAGGTGCTCGGACAACCATCCGGACTCGGCTGGCTGCCCGACGGACGGCTGCTGATCGTCTCGATGGTCGACCGCAAGGTCCTTCGCCGGGAGCCGGATGGCACCCTCGCGGTTCACGGCGACCTGAGCTCGCACGCCACCGGACACGTCAACGACATGGTGGTCGACGCACGCGGCCGGGCGTACGTCGGCAACTTCGGCTTCGACCTGATGGCCGGGGACCCGGTCGAGCCGGCGACACTGCACCGGGTCGATCCCGATGGGCAGGTCAGTGCGGTGGCCGACGACCTCTGGTTCCCCAACGGCAGCGCGATCACGGCGGACAACGTGCTCCTGGTGGTGGAGACGTTCGGCAACCGGGTCAGCGCATTCGATCTCACCGGCGACGGCCAACTGGTCAACCGCCGGGTGTGGGCCGAGTTCGGGCCGCTGCCCAGCGACCGCGGCGTCGCCGAGGCGCTCGGCCAGGTGCAGGTGGCCGGCGACGGCGCATGCCTCGACGCCGAAGGCGCGTTGTGGATCGCCGACGCGATCGGCGGCCGGCTGGTGCGCGTGGTCGAGGGCGGCACGATCACCGACGAGATCGATCCGGGCTCCCCGGTGTACGCGTGCGCGCTCGGAGGGGCCGCCGGTACGACGTTGTTCGCCTGTGCCGCCCCCGACTTCCACGAAGGCCCCCGCAAGGCGGCCCGCGAGGCGCGCATGCTGGCCACCAAGGTCGCGGTCCCAGCCGCGGCGATCAGCTGACGGAGCAGGCTGCCCCGTTGAGGGTGAATGTGCCTGGTGTGGCGGTGTTGCCGGTGTGAGTGGCCTGGAAGCCGATGGTGACGGCCGCGCCAGGGGCGATGACGGCGTTGTAGGCGAGGTTTCTGGCCGTCACCTGGCCCGAGGCCGGTGAGTAGCTGGCATTCCAACCGGAGGTGATGGTCTGCCCGCTGGGCAGGGTGAAGGCCAGCGACCAGCCGTTGACGGCGGTGGTGCCGGTGTTCGTGATGGTGATGCTGGACGTCAGACCGGTGTTCCAGGCGTTGACGGTGTCGGCGACCCGGCACGCGCCAGTGCCCGGCGGTGAGCTGCTGGGGCTCGGGCTCGGGCTCGAGCTGGGGCTCGGGCTCGGGCTCGAGCTGGGGCTCGGGGTCGTGGTCGTCTGGAACTGCGCGAAGAAGTTGTACACCGCGGCCGAGGTCCAGGTCCTGGCGCCGCTCGACCCGGTGGACCCGTCGACCGGGTCGGGGGTGTGGTCGCCGTCGAACGCGGCCCACTGGACCGGGTAGCCGGACCGGCACCCTACGTAGGCAGTGACGATGTGCGTCAGGCTGCCCCGCGCCGGTTCGGGCGGATTCTGCGGGGTGCAGCCGTTGTTCCGGACGAACGTGTCGCGCAACGACCGGCCGTTGGAGATGTTCAGGACGCTGTCGTGGATTCCGTGGATGCCGAAATAGGCGACGGGTTGGGTGCCGCCGCTGCAGCCACTGAGGTTGGCGCCGGAGAAGACCGCGACGGCCCGGAAGACCGTGGGACGGGCACAGGCGATGGCGTAGCTCATGGCGCCGCCGTAGCTCCAGCCAAGGGCGTAGAGCTGCGCCGTGTCGACGCAGAGATCACCTTCGACCAGTCGGGTCAGGTCGTCGATGAGGGTCAGGTCGCGACCGCCGGTGTTGGCCCACCCGTTGTCGATACCCTGAGGCGCGACGAAGATCGTACTGTTGTTCGACAGTTGTTTTTGTCCGTAAAAGGCCCAGACGGCTCCGTCGGATCCGCCGGTGGCGACGTCGTTGGCGGTGCCGTTCAACCAGTGCAGTCCGAACATCAGCCGGTAGGCGTGGCTTCGATCGTAGTTGCCGGGCAGGCTGAGGATGTAGGTGCGGTTCGTGCCGCTGCTCTGGATCGTGTGGGTGCCGGTCGTCAGCGTGGGCTCCTTGCCGCAGCCGGCCGTCGTCGCCGCGGAAGCGGCACCACTCACGGCGGACGGGGCGGCCGAGGCCAGGTGGTTGCCGATCATCCCGGCCGCAAGGAGGACGAGTGCGGTCGTGGCGGCCAACGCCGCCCGCCGACCGGAAGACTTGAGCTGTCGCATGGGCTCTCCCCGCATGACACCGAAAGTTTCGGCTCCATTCCCGAAAGCGGACCATAGCTCAGACTTCGTTGACGGTCAATGTCTGGGCCCGGAAGCGATCGGCACGACCCTCCTGCACCACAGCGGCATAGGCGCCGGCAACGCCGACGAGCGTCGGCCGCGCCGGCGAACCGGACGGCAAGGGGCGCAGCGGCATCTTCAGAAAGTTTCAAGCGGCATGATCATGTCACTGCTGTCCGGCCGCGTCGCCGACCTCTGACCCCAAGCCGCCGACTGTTGCCGGTGCCAGCTCTTGCTCGGGGGGCTGGTAGGCATTGACCGGTCACGAAGTGATGAGTATCGTTCGGCGCCAGCTATCGGAAACAGCTCCGAAAGTTTCAGCGACGCAGTGAGGGGCAGACGCGCTGACAACTGCCGAACGTCGCTGCGCCTGGCTGCCGACCGCGGGCCCGGCAGGCAGGTGCGACGGCCGTGACGCACGACGAAGCATCGCTATTCGAGGAGTGTCATGAAACGTGTGATCAGATCACGCCGGTACCGGGTGGTGCTGGCCGCCGCGGCGGGTGTGCTTGCCCTGGCCGGTGTCGTCCTCATCGTCCCGGCCGCGAACGCGGCGGCCACGACGCTCGGGGCGGCGGCGGCGCAGTCGGGCCGGTACTTCGGCACCGCGATCGCCGCCGGCAAGCTGGGTGACTCGGCGTACACCACGATCGCTGCGCGTGAGTTCAACATGGTCACGCCGGAAAACGAGATGAAGATCGACGCGACCGAGCCCAACCAGAACCAGTTCA
>Ga0070684_100002486_pt1 | contig 13578 bp, 8 predicted proteins | sample KBSC723LmetaG_FD_65653 | JGI IMG/M metagenome (GOLD analysis project Ga0070684, IMG submission 65653) | Corn rhizosphere microbial communities from Kellogg Biological Station, Michigan, USA - KBS C7.2-3L metaG | ecosystem: Host-associated > Plants > Roots > Rhizosphere ...
GCGTCGATGACGGAGGCGACGCAGGCCGCAGCTCGGCAAATCGCTACGACGGCAACGGCGGTGGCGAAGCAGAAGGTCGACTCGGCGGCCGACGCCGCGAGCGCGAAGGCGCGCGCCGAAGCCGAGCGGATCGTGGCCGAGGCGGAGCGTCAGGCCGACAGCGTCCGGGCGGCGGGCAGGGCACTCGCCGACAAGCTGCGCCGCGAGGCCGACTCGCGGATCGATTCTCTCGTTGGAAAGGCGACGAACCCGATTGCGAAGCTCGCGGCGCAGAAGGCGGCCGACAAGCTGCGCGATCAGACGAAGCAGCAGACCGACAGGGTGGTACGGGAAGCGGATGCGCGCGCGGATTCGATCGTGGCGCGGGCAAGACAGATGACCGTGGCACCTCCGAAGCCGACTCCGTAGCGGGCGACGGTTTATCGACTTCCGCCTATCGTTCCCAGCCGCAGCGTTCGCAGGCGTTGGAAACCGAGGGCAACTGGTTCTGGCAAACCGGACACTCGAACCACGAAAGAATCCCGCGGTCTCCAGGAACTGACTTGATCTTGCCCGGGCTCGCCGCACAGTAGCCCCCCACGTCGGGGCGGGTCGGCTGCATCCCCGCGGCAAGGCGCGCCATCTGATAGTAGAAGAATGCCGTGTCGGTTATGAACAGAGGACTCGGCGGTTTTCCGGACAACGGAACGACCAATTCCGGTTGGAAGCCGAATGCAGCGCCCTGCCGCTCGCGCATGATGAATGGAGCACACCTCGGATCGATGTCGTCATTGTCAGGAGGGTAAAACCTGCGTGCCAGGCGCGCGAGCGATTGAACTCGCCGCGCGGGCGCATCCAACCAAACCGAGACCTCGAACCGCAAGCGACGTTGGATGTACTCACGCGTGGCCACGGCTCGCTCGCCCGCGCCTACATCTGCCCATATCGCCAGGCTGACGTTGCTGTCCGCGAGGAGCTCTCCGAGATGAACTCGAATGGATTCGACTCCAAACCGGTCGGACACTAGCGGTCGCCACCTGAATAACTGATGTCGCGTCCGTCGTTTAATAACGCTACGAACCGCTGAAGCCAGCTTGAGAGTCCATGCCTCAGTCACTTCGATTACGTCTGACATCCGAATGATGACAATTGATTTCGTGAACGATCGGTTCGCGAAGCGTCGGAACAGACTTCGTTCGCTGACCCAACCATTAACTGCCGAGAAACGGTTCGAATCGCTCGTACATGTCGCGCTTGAACTCAAAGAGGTTTTCAATGCCGTGACGCTCCCGTGCGGCGGGCAAATCTGAGCGCCAAGTAGGATCGTTAGCGAGCTTCCAAAAATCGATTCGCAATTCCTGCCTTTTGCAGACGCTAGACCCGGCGCGCTTTGTCGTCTCGGCTAGGCGGATTTCTCGATCGCTCACGCGTAGCACCCGTCTTGGGTTCCCGGTTACCGGAGTGAAAATGATCGTTTCGCCGGCCTTCATTTGATCTTCGAGCCACGTCCAGTATTCGTTGAACGCAGCGTTATATCTGGCTCTATCGATCATGGATTAGGAAGGCAGAGGCCTTGTTCAATTTGCGGGGTCGGGCGCGCACTTGGTGTCTCGAAAGTCGCATAGCGGGATCATGCTGTTAAAGTCCGACCTTGTTACTATCCTCCTTGGCTGCAAATGACGGCTCAGACGTCAACGACTTCGTGACGCCCGAGCACCATCCGGCTTGGCGGTACCCGCAGAACTCACATTCGGCGGGAAACGCCGTAAGCCGCCGCTCACCGGCACGAGCAAGCTGAATCAAGCGCGCGAGCGCAACCAAATCCGACTCGCGCTGCTCATCCGTTCGAGGTCCGCCCACGAACGCCCCCGTGCCCGCGAACTGGAACCCAAACGATACCACTGGGGCTTCAGCAATCGCCTCGACCGCCGCCGAGTACGCCGCCCGCTGCGGCGCGTACATCTCGGCTTTTCGCGCCGCACCATCTGCATCCGTCTCCCTGGTCTTGACGTCGACGATCGAATATCCGTCGCCGCCCGGCGCGATCAGATCGATCGCCCCCTGGATGTACTCGCCCTCGCCGCGCACGTACGTGAAGCCCAGCTCCCGCTCCGCGCCTTCATGATTCTGCACCGCTCGATATTCCGGGCTGCTGAGGATCGACTCGACTCCGGCCGCGAGACGCCGACGGTATCGCACGCCGCGCTTTGCCTCCGGCGGCGGTGCGTCCGGATCCCAGCGGCCGATCGCCGCTTCGATCAACACCCCGAGCTCAATGTCTTCCTGATAATTCTCTAGTACGTCATGCACGACCAAGCCGCGCCGAATCGCGTTCGTCGCATCGTTCTTTTTATGCTCGTGCAGGGCTGGCTCTTTGAGCCCTGCGACGTAGCGGAACCAGTGCCGCCGCTCGCAGCGCGACATCGACAACAACTCGGTCGCCGAGTGTCGTCCGCGTCCGAAGGGCACGACGACCGCGTCGCGCGGCTTCGCCAGAGTTGCGGGGTCAACACGCTCGGACTCGTCGGCGCGATCCGCCGCGGCGTCCAACTCCGCGGCAATGGTCACAGTCGCCGAATAAAGAACTCCCTGCGAGCTCTCGTACTCGGCTACACCATCGGCTAGTTGCGGGAATGAACTCCGAAACAACTCCGCCGGTGAGCCGTCGACGTTTCTCCCGCCGTTGCCGAGTACGACCCCAGACAACACGAGCAGATCCTTCGCGCGGGTTGCTGCCACATACCACAGCCGCTTCGACTCGGCGATTCGCTCGTGCTCGAGCTCCGTCCAAAGCTCGTCGAACGACGGCGGCGCGTCACTGGCGGCCTCGTTCATCAATACGCGATCGCGTCCGATGAGCAGCTCGTTCTTGGGGACGTGCACCGGCACTCGCGAGAGATCGCACCAGAAAACGGCGCGCCAATCCAATCCCTTGGCGCAATGCACGGACGTGATGGTGACGACGTCTTCGCGCTCGCCGTAGAGCTGCGCTTCACCCTCGCGCGCCTCGAGGTCCCGCTGCCGAGCCGCCACCTCGAGAAACTCACCGACGCCTCCATCCGGCATCGCCCGAGCCATCCGGACGAGCTTCTGCAAGTTTGCGATCCGCTGCTTTGCCTCAGGGCCTAGCAGCTCGAGGTGGGCGAGATAGCCGCTCTCGAGAAGCAGCGTATCGATCAGCTCCGCGGTCGAGACCTTGTCGCGCAGCGCGACCATCCGGGAGAACAGGGCGACTCCTCGCGAGAGCCGCTCCTGCTCGCGCGGATCGGGGAGCGAGACCGACGACAGGCCGGACCAGCGCGGCGAAGTGCACTGTTGCGCGATGCGGAGAAGCGATTCGTCAGTCAGTCCGACGAACGGACTCCGCAGAACGCCGAAAAGGGTCCGGTCATTCCACGGATTCCGCACCGCATCGAGCGCGACCAGCGCGTCGGTCACCTCGAGACAGGCGTAGAATCCTTCGTCGCGGAGGATGTAGGTCGGAACGCTTCGCTCGCGGAGCGCTGCCTCGTACTTCTCGGCGTCGCCCCACGCGCACAGCAGCACCCCCATGTCACGCCAGGCGAGTTTATCGTTGTCGTGCAGCGCCCGCATACGCTCCGCGACCGCTTCCGCCTCGATGAGGCGGGACTCAGGGGCCGGACGGATCTTTCCATTCGCTGCAGGCGGGACCGCGATTATCTCCACCGCGCGCTCGTCAATCGCCGCTCGCGACGCAGTCATAGCCGCGTACGGAATCTCGTAGTCCCTGAGCGCGCCGCCGTCGATCGGCGTGTCGAGCAGCTTCCCCACAGTGTGGTCGACGAGGCCGAGGATCGCGGGCACACTTCGTCGGTTGACGAGCAACGGAACAACGCGCGCCCTTTTGCAGTCCGGTCGAGAAAAGTCGCGCGCGACGTCATGCCAGACGGTGACGTCGGCATTGCGAAAACGATAAATGCTCTGCTTCGGGTCGCCGACGAGCACGAGCTTGGTGCCATTGCCGCGCCAGTCGGCCGGATCGCCGAGCAGGTAGGCGATCTCACGCTGAACGGGATCGACGTCCTGAAACTCGTCGATGAACAGCACTTTGATCCGCCGCTGCAGGGCGCGCCGCACTGTCGAATCGTCACTCAAGAGATCACGCGTCCAGATCACGAGCCGGTCGTAGTCGACGCGGGAATCGGTTTCGAGCTTGGTGACCAGAGTATCGCGAGCGAGCTCGGCGAGGCGAAGGATGGCCTGCTCGCGAGGAGCGTGTTCGTCGACGCGCGCCAACAGGTCCGACAACCGGTCGCCCTGCTTGACGAGCCGCACGACCTGCTCTTCGATCCTTCCGACGTTATACTCGGCGACGATCTCCTCCAGGCCCGGGATCAGCTTGTCCTCGAGCGCGGTGAGCAGCGCATCGCGCACCGAGTCGGCCTGCAGCGCCAGACCTTCGGCTTCGTCAATGAGCTCCATCGACGGGTCGCGCCCGGTGCGTAGCGCGAACTCGCGAAGGACGTTGGCGCAGAAGCTGTGGATCGTGCCGAGTCGCGCGCTGTCGACACGGTACGCCTCGCGCCGGCGGCCAACGGCGCGGAGGGCGTCGCGGAGCTTGGTCTTTAGCTCGGCGCCGGCTTTGTTCGTGAAGGTGATCGCCGCGACGTCGGAGAGCTCGATCGGCGTTGGGCACGTTTCGCCGCGAAACTCGACGCCGAGCTGGTAGAGGATCCGCGTGATGATCGTGTACGTCTTGCCCGTACCGGCGGACGATGCAACGAGCAGATGGTCGTCGATCGAACGGATCGCCTCCCACTGCTCGTCGGTCGGTTCCGGATAGTCACGTACCATTCTTCGGCCCTCCGGGAATCCGACAGATGTCGCGGCCGTGACACCACGGAGGGCAATTGCACGACGCGGGCGGCTTGGCGGGGAACTCACCTGCCCGCGCGCGGCGGACATGCGCGATCGCGTGATCGAGCGCCGCCTGCCACTCGGCGACCGCGTCGGTGTCCTCTTCGACCCGGCGCGCCTTATCTATAGTATAGAGCTCGAGCGAGTGAACCCGCTCAGGCGGCCGGCCCTTCAGCGTTTGATACTCGACGCGCGCGATGTCCTGGCCGGGCCGCAGCGTCTCGAGCGCGTGCGCATAGAGCGGCACTTGCAGCACGACGCCGTCGTCCCACGCGCCGGGCTTTCCACTTCCCGGGGTCGAGTACTTGGTCGTCTTGTAGTCGATCGCGGCGACGAACCCCACGCCCGGCGCGCGGTCGTCCACGCTCACATCCACGCGGTCGATCGACCCGCGATAGCGGATGCGTACTCCGTCTTTCTCGAACGACATGTCGTCGAACGCGACCTCGTGCTGATCGGCGCCGGTTCGAACCATCTTCACCTTCTTCCACTTCTTCGGATCGTGCATTTCCTCGTGAAGCCCGGCTTCCCACTCGATGAAGCCGCGCAGCAAGCGAAGGAACTCGGCACGATGTGCCGGCTGCAACACGGGATGCCCGAGCCATCGCCACGCGCTTTCAGCGAGCGCGCGGTCGAGCGCCGCGGCCATCATCTCGCGGGCCCATTCCAAGTCCACAGTGCGCAGGAACACCGGCCCGCCGACGCGCACCTTGGCTGCGTCGTAGAAATGACGCAGCGCCAGGTGAAGGACACTGCCGCGCGTCGCGGGATCGATGTCCTCGTCCGGATCGTCGAGCTTCTCGACGGTGAGCAGCCGCTTCGAGAAGTACGCCCACGGACACTTGGCGAACTCCTCGAGCTGCGTCGGACTCCAGATCTTGTCGTCGCCGAAGTGCGACTCGAGGAAGTCGCGCAGATCGGCCGACTCGACGAGTCCGTTGTAGAGCGACAGCCCGTTCATTGCGCGCAGTCGCTCGATGGCCGCGCCATGAACCGCTTGATCGAGCGACTCTGACGACGAGTAGAGAGGCACCCCTTCGATCGTGACCTTGCTCGTCGGGATCTCGTTGAGCGCGCACTCGGCGACGTCCTTGACCGCCTCGACGAACGATGACGGAATCACGTCGCGCCCGAGCTCATCGAGGCGCGAGTAGCTGAGCGTCAGCGACTTCCTGGCGCCCGCCGTCAGGACACGAAAGAGCTCCTGCTCGCGCTCGTCCCACACGGCGCGTGTATCGAGCGGCAGACCAGCCCGCGCCAGCTCCTCGCGTTCTGTCTCGTCGAGAATGGACGACTGCGGCGCCGGAGCGGGGAAGGCCGAGGCCTGCATGCCGACGAGGAAGATGTGGTCGAAGGTGCGGTAGGCGGCCGCGGGCCCCTCGAGCACGTTCACGCCCTCGCGCGCGAGCGTCCAGATCGCGGCATCGCCGGAGAGAAAGGCGCGCAGCTCCTTCTGAAAATCGGCGATGGCGACCGCTTTGCCCTGACGCGACGCGGGCAGCGCCGACAGCGCCTCGCCCCACTCGTTGAGTATTTCCTGAACGCCGTCCAACGCCGCGAGATCGCGGCGGACGACGTCGAAGCGGTCTTGCGCCAAGGTGTGCGCATTCGCGCGCACACGAAACGCGTCGCGATCGAGCGCCGCGCGGAGCCACTCGACCCAGCCATGAATCGCACGCTCCCCGTCGAGCGGACGAGCGATCGAAGCAAATGCCCCAAACGACTCACGCGTCGCGACGACGGCGTCGCTCGGCGGCGGCGGAGTGCCACGCTCATCCAACTCCTCACCGGCGGCAAGCCGCTCTTCCCGCTCACGACATTCGCGCTCGAGGCGCCGCAGCGCGATCTCCCAATCATTCAGCCCGGCGACGCGGCGACGGAAGCCGATGTAGCTGACGACTGTCGGATCGATCTCGGTATTGAGGTACGGCTGACAGCCGATCTCGACGAGCCCGGCTCTCGTCCACCCATCCGCCGCGGATTTCAGCAGTACGTCGATCGCGCGGATCGCGGGAATCGTCATCAGTCCGAAGCGCTGCCGCCCCAACGCCGGCACGCCGACGCGCTCGAGCGCCGCCACCGCGAGGTCCAGGTGCGGCCGAGCCTTGCGAGAAACGACAGCGATGCAACTCGGCGCGACGCCCGAATCCACGAGAACGCGAATTCGACGCGCCACCTCGTGATGTTCGCGGTCGACGTCGGGCGCCGAGAGCTCGAGCGGCTGCGGCGATGCGAGCCGAGTGCGCTCACTCTCGGCGAAGAGGGCCGATGCAATAGCCGCGAAGTCGGAGGAGCCCTCGGGCAACTCTTCGAGCGGAACGCCGAGGTTGAGATTGCGAGATGTCGAATAGACGATGACGCCGTCGAGCGCCGGCGAGTTGTCGAGCGCATCGAGAAGCGTCTTCCATCCGCGCCGGAGATCGGCCAATCCAAAGACGCGAATCTCGCGGCGGCCGCGGAGCGCGGATGTCAGATCGGCGCGGCCGGCGGCGATCTCGGAGGCGCAGTAATGCCACTCGTCGCGGCCGTCGCCTTTGCCGAGCCGGTCTAATAACGCGATGTAGGCGGAGTAGGCTCGGGCCAGGTCAGCGTCGCGGCCGCGTTGGAAGTCGTCGCGGTCGGGGCGGGCGGTGAGCGCTGATTGGAAATCTTCGGCGGAGACGCCGTTGGAGAGCAGCTCGCCGAACAGGGTGTCGACCGAGTCGACGAAGCGGTCGGACCGGTCGTCGTGGGCGAAGACTTCGCTCCCGACGTCGCGAAGGATTGCGGCCAAGTGAACGGCCCGCTCGTAGTCGCCGAGGGCCGGGCGATCTCGGACGCCTAGCCAGCGTGGGAGCTCGTGGAAGATGCAGAGCGGGGGATCGAACCAGCCGCTGATGCCGGACTGCGCGGCGAGTTCGAGGAGTTCGTCGCGGAGGCCGCCTTGGCGGAGGGCTAGGACGTGGTTCGGGGTCGGAAAGGGGTTCGCGGGGGTGGGTTGGACGCGTTGCAGAAAGCCGCTAGCGGCGGCGCGCAGCAGGGGCTTGGGGTCGGCGGATGTGACGTAGCGGAGGGACATCGGGCGACGGGGCGGGAGCGGTGTCGCCAAGCCTAGTGGGCCCGTCTGACAGCGTGGCGGAAGGAGGTCAAGAGTAGTGATTCTGCCTCCCGTGCGAAAGTACAGGATGATCGTTACCGTATTTCAGCATTCTCATTGTGCGATGCCCGCAACGGCTGCGCTGTCCGCACAGCCGGGCTCAGCCAGCGATTCCCGATTCCCAAATTCAGACCGTGCGCGCCGACCCTTCGCGGTCGGCGTTTTCTTGACCTCTAAAGAGGATTAGGTCAGTTCGTTGGCGAACGCGCAGCCTGGACAAGACGTGCGCCAGAGGCAAGAATTGACGTGCTAAACATCTAGGTAATTTTCGCCCCGACACTGTCAGACCCCGCTGCTATCCTGCCCGGGTGTGCATTTGCGCGCCCTTATCACCATACAATGACCTCTACCTCCAAGGGCGCTGACTTCGACGAAGCCGCCGAACTCAAGGCGCTTCAGAAGGATGCTCAGACTCTCGCAAGACGGCTCGAGTCACTCAGCAAGCTCAAGCCGGGCGATGCAAAGGCAATCGATGCGTTAGAGCAAGCGCTGAGCGGATTGCCTACTGGCAGCGACGTCGGTAATGCCGTAGACGAGCTCCGCAAACGTGCGCAGGCACTTCTAGAAAATGCCCGCGCACAACGTGCCGCGGATTCGCGCTCGATCGAATCTGACTTTCTACGGAAGCAGCGAGAGTCCGGCGAAACGGTTCGCGAATCGGGTGAAGGAGCCTGGCGCGTTGGACCAGTTGAAGTTCAGCTGGATCGTGAACGAGCGCGGGCGCGCGTTCTGTATAACAGGGAAGCAGTGAGCGCCTGGTCACCGATCGGCAAGGCGGAAGATTTGTCGTCTCTGGTGAGCGGCGCGATCAAAAAGCTCTCGGAATGGGCGATCCCTGACGAGGACATGTCAGAGATCTTCTGGGCGGCATACGAACACCTGCGGCAGACAAGCAAGGGAGGCGCAGGATCAGCTACGCGAGTCCCGCTGCCGGAATTCTATAAGGAAGTAAGGGTCGTAATGACCCGACATGAGCTCCGAGCCGGAAAGCCTGACCGCAAGTTATCGCGCTCGGAATTTCCGAAGTGGGCCTTCCTACACAACCTCGACCGATACCGCAGGCTTGTTATCAATCTCCCGGCGGATCACCGACTGACGCTCGAGACTGGAAGTCAGAACGATCACCAGAAGGGCATGTCGATGATCGTCAACGGCCTGGACGCAAAGGACGATTACAAGTCGTACTGCTATGTACTCGCGAACTCCGGGGCCGCGCGATGACGCGAAAGCTCCCATCTCGAGACGAAGTGATCGATGCGCTGGAGGAACTCGCGCAGAACGGCGTCGCGGGGCCTGGGACGGCGGCCCTGTTCGATGTCGGCACGACGGAGTTTCTCAAGTATTTCGAACGTGAGGTATTCGACGAGCTCGTGGCGAACGGCGGATCGACTTGCAAGATCTTCGAGGGCGCCTATGGAAGCGGAAAGTCTCATTTGCTCCAGCTGCTTCAAGAAAGCGCGTTGCAACGCGGGATGGCTGTAGTTCGGACAGATCTTTCGCAGGCGCTGAACCTCGAGGACTGGCACCTCATCACAAAGCACGTCCTTCAGAACATCGAGTGGCGGTCGAACTTCGGTACCGTGCGGTCACTGCCTCGAGTTCTGGACGCTGTTCGGCGGGAGCCCTGGGCGAAAACCGAAGCGGTCAAGAGCAGCGCCATGGCGCACCCAGGATTTGCCCGGGCCATCTCTCTGGCGTGCAACCCAGACACCCTGCTGTACGACGGTCGTGTGCTACTCGGGCAATTTTTGCAGGGTGAGCGCGTCAGTGCCGCAGCGCTGAAGGCGTGCGGAGTGCTCAATGTCAAACACCCTCTTTCGAAACGAAACGCTGAGTTGGTCCTGAAAACAATTCTGTCGACGCTTCGCGCGATTGGGGTACCTGGAACTCTCTTGCTCTTTGACGAAACAGAGAAGACTTTCGCGTTCAACAGAGCAAATCCGCCAAGAAAGGTCGTGGTCGGCGCCAATCTGCTCCGTCGATTGATTGACGCATCGGCTAACGGCTCGCTCGTTAGCGCCGTCATAGTGTTCGCCGTCCTTCAAGACTTTGTAGACAATTGCGGGTTCGCCTACGCCGCCTTGGGTCAGCGCTTGCGTCGAGCGCCAACAGGTACTCCTGTCGCATGGCGCTGGCCCGTCCTGGCACTCGATGCGGTGAACTCCGCGCCTGAACCGAAGGATTTCGTCAAGGCGTTAGCCGCTCGCCACGAGTCTGTTCTGCAAGGTTGCGGAGTACACGCGAACGGTGCGCGCCGCGAATTCGTAGAGGCGGGGATGATGACCATTTCGCGGCACGCTGGCTCCGAGTACAAGCGGTACGTAGTCAAAAAGATCGCCTCGATGGCGTTAGACCATTTGTCATGAGTGTTCTGCGATGAGCCTTGATTTCGTCGACCTATTCGAGTCGCTGGCGGAGCACGGGAATGCTCCCGAGGACGGGTGCAGCCTCTTCGGGGTCGGTTACGACTCCGAGTTTCAGCAGCTCGAGTCGAAATACCTGGTTGAGCGATTTGCGCGCGGTGGCTCCGCGGAAAAGTTCGTGATAGGACCGTTCGGCTCCGGCAAAACCCATTTCCTCCGCCAACTCATGGAAACAGGCCGGAACCGCAACTGCGTTACGGCCGAGATCAAGCTGAACAAGAATCTCGACTATAGTCAGGGCCTGGTCGTGTACCAGGAGATTGCGCGCCAAGTTCGCGCCCCGGGCACTGAGAACCACGGGCTCCAGTCGCTTCTGCTCGAGGCGCTTCGGCGAATTACCGAGAAGGCTGAGGCGGCGGGCTTACCGGCTGACGGGATTCTCGACGGGTGGATTGCCGCGCTGGACGACCAGGATTTGCCGCTGTCTTCCTTCACCAGGGTGTTGAAACGCGGTATTCAGGACCATCTCACTGGGGAAGTCGAGGGATTCCAGGCCGCGATGAGGTGGCTTTCGGGCGAGGTCACCGACCGGCCGTTGTCACGGAGCCTTGGTGAAAGCCCAGTGTCAACAAGCGAGTTGCGCATTCACGCACATCACGCGCGGCTTTGCCTTTACAAGTTCATTCGTTATGCCGGCTTTGCCGGGACCATCGTCGGATTTGACGAAGCAGAGCAGGGGATTGACGTCGAGAAAAAGAAGAAGACGAAGATCTTCTCGCAGTTACTGGCCGAGATCAACTCGATAATTGACCTGAAGGGGGGATCCGCGCTGATCGTTTACGCGATTACCCCAGATATCATGACGAAGATCAACGCCGAAATGCCGATGCTCGCCCAGCGCTTAGCCGATCCCGGCGAAAACCGCGGGTTCTTCGATGGGAATGTGCTGGCGCCCCGGATCGACCTTACGCGCCGGCCGGATCCCGTAGACGAACTAACCAGAATTGGCGCGCGTCTCGTGGAACTCTTCTTCGAGAAGGTCGCCGACGCAGATCGGACTCGAAGTGCGGAGGCGCTAGGTGCTGTCAGGCCGATTGCCGAAGAAGTCGAGCGGCAAGAGCAGTCGAGTAGCTCGCGCCGCGATATGGTGAGGCGGACCTGTACTCTTCTGGTGACCGAATACCGTTCCGGGTCGCCCAGCGCATCGATCGACTCCGGTCGGCATCGCGAGGCCGAGGTATAATGGCTTTCAAACCGTCGCCCGGAATGCGCGTCATTTCGTCGCGACTCGGGCCCGGAATGGTCGTGAAGATATCGAACTCCTCGGCTGTCGTCGCGTTGGACAAAATGCCGGGCTTACCTGTCAGTCTTGCATTTAGTGCGCTCCGCCCAGAGAGCCCGGTGGTTGTCGACGAACCGCCCGCACAAGAGAGCTCCGAACCAACACGAATCCAGAAGCGCCGGCCGATGGCCGAGGATCAGGTGCGTGCGAGGCGGTCGATTGAGGCTCTGAGATTCGGCATCGTCCCCTTCGGAAGCATTCGGGATCTCACTGTCGATTTCGACGAGCTCCAAGGGTGGGTTGTCGAACACCTTCCGCACGAGCGCGATGGATTCTCTCACGTGTCCGCCGTTTGTGGTCCGTTCGGAAGTGGCAAGAGCCATACAATGGCGGCCATTCGCGTGATCGCAGCTGAATGCGGCTATGTGACGGCGCACGTGGAAGTCAGTGGGAGTGACGTGAGCCTTTCGGATCCGGAAGGCGTACTTCGACAACTATGGCCGACGTGCTCAGTGGCCGAGCGCGAGTCGGCAACACCCTTGCTGGACCTAAACCTGGCTGCCATCGCGAATGGCAAAGCGCAGACATCGACGGCGCTTGCCGAGTACGAGCGCGTTTTGGCTAATCTTGATGCGATCGGGACGCTCAAGCGGCTCGACTGCCTGGATCCTCACGTTGACGACATCGAAGGCTTCGTGGGATGCAGCGATGCGCTCACGGCCAATGAGCTTCAGCGGAGAGTTTACGAGGATGTACAGCGGCATGGCGGCAATTGGCGCAGCGACCCGTTCACCTTCAAGCGATTGATCGGATCGAGTTTGTCCGAGCGCCCGCGAGATTTTGTGAAGTGTTTGCTGGGATACGCATCATTGGCTCGGCGCGCCGGACACAAGGGCCTGGTCGTGACGATCGACGAGTTCGAAGTCGAGCATAATTTGTCGGACACAAAATGGGTGCGGCTGACCTCGTTGCTGGAGACAATGGAGGACCAACTCGGTGGCGAGGCTGCACCCTTGTCGATTTTCATCGCAACCGTTGGCCAAGAGGGTGAGCGTGGCGATCCCGTCGTAGACAATCTTGTTCGAGTTACAGGCGGCGACTGCTACTATCTGAAGGGCTGGTCTCGAGACTCGATGTTGGAGCTCGCCAAGGGCATCCACCGACTGTACCGCCAGGCCTATGAGACCGAGACCTCGTTCGATCGCAGGTTGGTTGACCGAACGTATGAAGCTCTTGACCCCGATGATTTGGATGGAAGCGGCGTGGTTAGAGCGTTCATTAAGCATTACGTGGCGGTGGTGGATAGCATCGACGGCCCAGGCGCGAAATGACTGCAGACGTTGAAGGGCTTGTTCTTGGCCCCGAATGGGAATCCGATCGTCAGATCGCCTTGCGGCTCTCGCGGGCGTGGCCGGCCTTCTTTGCCCGCTTCGGACGGCTCACGGATGTTCAGCGCGCAGTTGTAGAGCCGATCCTCGACGGGACAAGTATCCTGGTTTGCGCGCCAACCGCAGCCGGCAAAACTGAGGCGGCCTGCGCACCGCTGATGGAAAGATCTATCGGCAACGTGAAGCCGTGGACAGTCCTCTATATCTCGCCGACTCGCGCGCTCGTGAACGACCTGTACGAGCGACTGCGTGAACCTGTTACTACGCTCGGTCTCAGAATCGCTCGACGAACAGGGGACTATCACGACCCGCTCGATCCGCAGCCGCATGTGCTTCTCACAACCCCGGAGTCTTTCGACAGCCTGCTTTGCCGCGGACGCACGGCTGAAGGGCACGTGCTAGCGCCCGTAAGCGCGGTTGTGCTCGATGAGGTGCACCTAATGTACGGCACCGATCGAGGGGAACAGCTGCGGTGGCTCCTGCTGCGCCTTCAACGACTCCGCGACCATGCGTGCGCTGAAGGATGGTCTCGAGATTCTAGCCTTCAGATCG
>Ga0070684_100002487_pt1 | contig 13574 bp, 11 predicted proteins | sample KBSC723LmetaG_FD_65653 | JGI IMG/M metagenome (GOLD analysis project Ga0070684, IMG submission 65653) | Corn rhizosphere microbial communities from Kellogg Biological Station, Michigan, USA - KBS C7.2-3L metaG | ecosystem: Host-associated > Plants > Roots > Rhizosphere ...
GCCCCGGCAGGCGTAGGCGGCGAAGCCGCCCACGCGAGGATTAGCCGCCGAAGAGGATACTCCACGCCTCCCGAGCCGAGATGCGTAACAGCAAAGCGCGGCTGAAAAACTGATAACTAGCGGCGGAGCGAGAGAGCGCTGCCGCGACCCTCGCCCGAGATGCGCATGAGGATGCCGACGGCGAGCCAGCTCGCGAGCATGAACGAGCCCCCGTAGCTGAAAAATGGCAGCGGGATGCCGGTGATCGGCATCAGGTTGAGCGTCATGCCGACGTTGACAAGCACGTGCACGAACCAGCCGGACATCAAGCCGAACGCGACGAGGCTGCTATAGGAATCGTTGGCGCGCTCGGCGATCTGGGTGATGCGGAGGAAGAGCCAGAGGAAGAGTGCGAGCGCAACCGTGACACCGATGAAGCCGAGCTCCTCGCCGACCACCGAGAAAATGAAATCGGTATGCTGCTCGGGGAGAAACGCGAGGCGCTTCTGGGTGCCGAGCGTAAAGCCCTGACCGAAGATCCCGCCCGAGCCGATCGCCACCTTCGACTGGATGACGTGATATCCCGAGCCGCGGACGTCAGCGGTCGGATCCAGGAAGGTCTTCAAACGATTCTGCTGATAGGGCGCGAGCTTCTCCCACATGATCGGCGCGATCACGCCGGTCGCGACGTTGAGCACCATCAGCACGATGCCTTCGATCAGGTAGGGTCGGTACCAGAGGACGAGCGCCAGCAGGATGAAGAACCACGCGCCCCACAACCCGACGCTGAACGACAGGATCAGGCTGATCGCGGGACTCGCAATGAGGATCAGCAGCGGCCACGCGACGCCGGCCCAATACAGCATCGCGAAGAAAATTCCGATGAAGACGATGCCCGTGCCCAGGTCGGGCTGCATCATGATGATCATCCATGGAATGCCGACCACGAGGGCGGGCTTCCACAAGTCGAGCAGCGACTTTGGCGCCTCGCGCTGATTGGCGAGTACTTTCGCCAGCATCAGCACGACGGTGACTTTCGCGATCTCCGACGGCTGGCCGATGCGGTGGCTGCCGATGGCGAGCCAGCTCTTGGTGCTCGCAGCGGTACCAGCGCCTTTGCCGATCACGAGTGTCAGCGCCAGCAGGAACACCGACAGCGCATAAAGTGGCGTGGTCATCCACTCGATGAATCGCACCGAAGAGTGACCGACGGCGTAGGCAAATCCGACGCCGATCAACAGCCAGAGAATCTGCGATTTGTAGACTGTAGCCACCGCGGTCGGGGTGTCGGTCTGCCCCGCCGAATACACCATGGCGACCCCGAACAGCGACAGCAGTCCTGCCGCGGCGAGAAGCTTGTAATCGGAAACGATGGGCCGACTCATCTCAGCCCTCGTCCATGGTGACGCTCACCGGACCGACCTTGAGATAGTGTCCGATGATCGCGGTTGCGATGTGAGCGGCTCGCGACCCGTGCAAACCAAACTCGAGCAATACGGCTACGACGATCTTTGGCTTGTCTGCCGGCGCAAACCCGACGAACCAGCCGTGATCCTCCCCGCCGGTGTTCTGCGCGGTGCCAGTTTTACCGGCGACAAACAAACCCTGGATGGCCGACGCGGCCGCCGTACCGCCGCTAGTGAGCACCGCCTTCATGCCCTCGAGCAAAACTGAATCCTGGGCGGCGGTAAGCTTGTAAAGCTGCTTGCGCTGCGGGACGAGGTGCGCGATCTCCGGCCGCGGCTCCATTCCACGCATCGCGAGCGCGCTATAGAAGCGCGCCATATTCGCCACCGTTTGCGAATTGGCGCCCTGGCCAATCGAAAGGTTCAGCGTTTCGGCATTGCTCCATCCGCGCGGCCCGTACTTCTTGTCGTAGTAATCCCTGCCATACGGCCAGAGCGGCGGATTCTCCTCGGGCAGATCGATGCCGGTGCGATCACGCATGTTGAGCGAGATTCCGCCGGCGATCATTTTGCTGAGACCGACCTTCAGACCGAGCTGATAAAAATAGACGTCACACGAGTGCTTGATTGCACCCTCGAGATCGAGTGCGCCGTGGCCGCGCTTGTCCCAGCACCGGAAGTAGCGATTGCCGAACTGGTAGCCACCGGTACACGGCACCGGCATGTGCTCCTTCAGTCCCACCAGCCCGTCCTTCAGCGCGATCACGGAAGTCGCGAGCTTGAACGTCGAGCCCGGCGGGTATCGGCCCTGAATCGCCTTGTTCACCAACGGGCGCCGCTTGTCCTCGAGCAGCTCCTTGTAGTAGTCGATCGGGATGCCGCCGGTGAACTTGTTCGGATCCCAGCTGGGCGCGCTGTAGAGCGCGAGCACTTCACCAGTGCTCGGGTCGATCGCTACGGCGCCGCCTTGCAATGAATCGGCGAAGATCCCGGCGGTGAATCGCTGCAGATCGAGATCGATGTTGGTGTAGAGCGGTGGCGCGCCTTCGGGATCGAGATCCGGGCGGGGTCCTTCACCGCGCACCGGACGACCGCGCGCATCGACCTCGTCGAAGCGTACTCCTTCCTTGCCGTGCAGAATCGATTCGTACTGCTTCTCGAGTCCGCCTTTCCCGATTTGCTGGCCGGGCTTATAGCTCGCGTACTTCGGCTCGTTGAGCTCCGACTCCGAGATTTCGCCGGTGTAGCCGACGAACGACGCGACGACCGGCCCATCAGGGTAGTAGCGCTTGGGCACCGACTGGATAATCAGACGCGGGAAATCGAGGCGGTGCTCCTCCAGCACGGACACGATGTCGATCGACGCATCGGGCAGAATTACCGTCGGCCTCGTGGGCGCGCGACGATAACGCCTGATCGCGAGATTGATGTCATTGTTGGTGAGCTGCAGCGTGGGTGCGAGCTGACTGAGCGCGCCTCGCAGGCTGTCGACGTTCGGAGCCGTGATCGAGACCGAGTAAGCCGGGAGATTCTCGGCGATCACTTCGCCGTGGCGATCGTAGATGATTCCTCGCGGCGCCGGCAGCGGTATGGGACGCAGCCGGTTTTCCTCGGACTGCATCACGTACTGCTTGTACTGGATCACCTGGGTCTTGAAGAACGCTCCGACCAGAATGAGAAATCCAAGTACCAGCGCATACGAGCTCCATCGCGCGCGACGCGCAACGTCGTTCGGATGAAAGCTCATGCGGGACTCGGCTCCAGTAACGGTCTCATCAGGAACAGTAACAGCACGCCCACCGCGGCGGTAACCGCCGCGGACAGCGGCGACCAGAGCAATAGCTGCTGAAGCAGCTCCACCCCGTGAACCCGTTGCTCGCCGATGAAGTAAAGAATGTCGAAGACCCACTTCCCGAGGAAAAAGAAGAAGGCGTTGAGGACGAGGTTATCGGCGAAGAAGACCGCTTTGAGGTAGGAGGCACCGAAGCCGACGATGGTCATCGCGATTGCGCCGGCACCGAGCGCACCAGGCGCAAGAGAATCCGAGATCAGGCCGAGCACGAATCCAAGCACGGCCGCCGTAGCGGGCCGCACCCGCACCGAGGCAAGCAGGAGCGCCAGGATCAGGAAATCCATCGGCGCGCGCCAGCCGAGCAACGGACGGAGCGTGTAGTGAAGAACGACGAAGATGAGGAAGCTGATGATCGCGCGAATCGCTCCGCCCATATTCATCGGTGCGCCTCTGGCCGAAGCGGAATTGTGTCGGTTCTGATGATCGTATCCCGCCGGACGGTGTCGCGACGAATAGTGTCGCGGCGAACCGGAGTGCCGGTGTCCACAGGAGTGGGCCGACGCTCAGGCGCGGGCCGCGGCGCCGGAGCGACAGCGCGCGCAGCGCGGCCAGTCGTGTCGACGGGACTTACCGCAGGAACGCCAAGTGGCGGTGCGCCATTCGCTCGCGCCATGCTATCTTGAACCGCGCGCCGCGCTGCCGCTTCGGCAAGCGCAGCCGCCTTCGCCGCCGAGTCTCCCGAGACCACGATCCGCTGCACCGCCTGATCGACCTGCGTCGCGTTCTGCCACACACCGTCGAGACCTTTGGCGAGCCGCTCCCGGCGGAGGATCATCACCGAGTATGCGTCGGCGGGATTCACCGCCGGTCTGAGCAAATAGGTCCGCGCCCAGCCCTCACTGGTTTTTATTTCCTGGAGCACTGTGCCGATCGGAATTCCCCTTGGCCAGACCCCGCCCCACCCGGAGCTCACGATCACAGCTCCAGGCTTGAGCGTCGCGCGGAACGGGACGCCGCGCAGCTCCATCAGAGTACTGCCGATGTCGCTACTGAGATGTGCCTGGGCGATCCCGAATGCAGTCCCGTCCGGCGACATCGCGCTGACGCGGAAGTCCGGATGGGTCCACAGCATCGCGTGGCTCATGGTTGGATCGACCTGATCCACCACTCCGACGAGCCCTTCAGGCGCGATGACGGGGCTCAGTCTGCTGACGCCGGCGCGCGAGCCCGCGCTCAGGATCACCGTCGTTTCGTCCCTGACGCCGCGTCCGTGCAGCGCTTCAGCGGGAATGAAGCCGTATCGAATTCGCGAGCCGATGCCGATCAGCTTTCTCAGGCGGTCGTTCTCGACCTCGAGCTCACCGGCCCTCATCGATGCGAGCGAGAGGCTATCGAGGTGAGACTGCTTCGCATCGGCCTGAAGGAGCGACTGGCGGCCGCGCTCGGCACGCTCCTGCAGCATCACCAGCGGCGCCAGGAAAGTGCGACGCATTCCGGTGGCGACGGGCTCACGCATGGAATCGGGGAGTGCGCGCGCCGCGAGTGCGAGGACGAAGCAGCTCGCCAGAACAATCAGATCGAACCGGGTGTTGCTGCGGAGCGCGCGGGCCACGTGTTACCTCAAGTCGCTAGGACAGACCAGTATTTCGCCTCGTCATCAAGAATACGGCCCGTACCACGCACAACACAGGTCAGTGGATCTTCGTCGACGTGTATCGGAAGTCCAGTCTCCTGGGAGAGCAGGACGTCCAGGCCCCGTATGAGAGCGCCGCCGCCGGTCATGACGATCCCGCGGTCGACGATGTCGGCTGCAAGCTCGGGCGGAGTGATCTCCAGCGCGCGCCGCACCGCATCGACGATCTGCTGAATCGGCTCCTGCACCGCATCGCGGATCTCCGACGAGTGCACGCGCACCGTCTTGGGGATGCCTGATACAAGATCCCTGCCTTTGACGTCCATTTCCTTCTCGTCCCCGACCGGAGCGGCAGATCCGATCTGGATCTTCACCTGCTCGGCGGTCGATTCACCGACCAGAAGGTTGTAGTTCTTGCGCATGAACTGCACGATCGCCATGTCGAGCTCGTCGCCACCGGTTCGGATCGAGGTGTCGCTCACGATGCCTGATAGCGCGATGACCGCGATCTCTGTCGTACCGCCGCCGATGTCGATCACCATATTCCCGGTCGGGGTTTCCACGGGAAGTCCGACGCCAATCGCCGCCGCCATCGGCTCCGCAACCATGAAGACTTCCTTGGCGCCCGCGCCGAGCGCGGAATCGCGGACCGCGCGCTTCTCTACTTCAGTGATGCCGGAAGGAACGCAGACGATCACTCGCGGCTTCACCTTGAAGACGTGGTTCTCGATGATGAGCGCGAGGAAGTAGCGCAGCATCTTCTCGGTGACGTCGAAGTCGGCGATGACACCGTCTTTCATCGGACGCACTGCGATCACGCCCTCGGGGGTGCGGCCGAGCATGCGCTTCGCCTCGAGGCCGACGCCCTTGATCTTCTTGGTCTCGCGATCGAGCGCGACGACGGAAGGCTCGTTCAGCACGATCCCTTCGCCCTTCACGTAGATCAATGTATTTGCGGTGCCGAGGTCGACGGCAATCGCGTTCGCCGGGAAGAGAGCGCCCGGTTTAAAGAATGGCCAGCGCATTAGTTCAAATATGAATCGGGTGGGGTATACGGCAAGGCAAATGCCTCAGCGACAGCGGGATATGTCACTTTTCCGTCTACGATGTTGAGTCCTTTTCTCAGCGCGAGAACGTCTTTGAGAGCTTGCTTCCATCCCTTGTTCGCGAGCTGCATCGCGTACGGGAAAGTCGCGTTGGTGAGTGCGAGCGTCGAGGTGCGTGGTACTCCGCCAGGCATGTTTGCGACTCCGTAGTGGATGATTCCGTCCACCACGTAGGTTGGATTTTCGTGAGTTGTGGCGTGTATGGTTTCGACGCAGCCGCCCTGATCGATCGCCACATCGACTATGACCGACCCTGGTTGCATGGTCTTGAGATCCTCGCGGCGAATCAGGCGTGGCGCGACCGCTCCCGGAATGAGGACGGCGCCGACGACGAGATCCGCGGTGGAGATCTGCTCCAGGATGTTATGACGATTGGAATAGATGAGTGTGACGTTGGCCGGCATCACGTCCGACAGGTACCGCAGGCGCTCGAGACTCAGGTCGAGGACAGTCACCTTCGCGCCGAGCCCGGCTGCCATCTTCGCGGCGTTGATTCCGACGATGCCGCCGCCAAGGATTACGACCTTTCCGGGCGCGACGCCCGGCACTCCACCAAGAAGGACACCGCGACCGCCGTAGATCTTCTCGAGGTACTTGGCGCCTTCCTGCACCGCCATCCGGCCCGCGACCTCGGACATTGGCGTCAAGAGCGGCAGCTCGCGCGAGGGGAGCTCGACGGTCTCGTAGGCGATGCACGTCGCACCGCTCTTGACGTGCGCCATGGTGAGCTCCTTGTCGGCCGCGAAATGGAAGTAGGTGAAAATGACCTGACCCTTTCGCATCCGCGGCCACTCGACCTTGATCGGCTCCTTGACCTTCATGATCATGTCGGCTTCGCGCCAAACAGTGTCCGCATCCGGTCCCACCTTCGCGCCGACGGCGGTGTAGGCTGTGTCGGGGAAGCCACTGCCCTCCCCGGCGCCTTTCTCGATCATCACGCTGTGACCGGCGCCGACGAGCGCTTCGGCTCCGGCGGGCACGAGTGCGACGCGGTTCTCGTTGGTCTTGATCTCCTTCGGAACGCCGATCTTCATGGAATTGTCGAAAGCTCTTATTGAAAGTGAAATGCGATCGCGATGGCGACCGTTAAGTCAAGCCGCGGCGCGCGGGCCGAGACTCACAAGCGTCTGCACAGATGGTGAATAGTAAGTCCTGCAGATTGCAGCTACCGTCTGGACGTCGATCGCATCGATCAGCGCCAGCACCTCGTCGAGCGTCCTGTACGGCTCATCATATAGCTCGACCCCAGCGGCCCGGTACATCCGGGATGTCGGGCTCTCCAGCGACAGTGTAATCTGTCCTTTCAGCTGGCTTTTTCCAGCGGCGAGATCGTCTTCGCTGAGTCCGTGCGACGCAAGTTTCTCAAGCTCTTCGTTGATGGCGTCCACCGCCGCGCGCGCACACTCGGGCGTCGTGCCGACATAAACACCGTGCATGCCGGCGTCTTCGTGGAACGACTGGAAGGAGTAAACGGCGTAGGCGAGGCCGAGCTCCTCTCTGATGCGCTGGAAAAGACGCGAGCTCATTCCACCGCCGAGGAGCATGCCGATCATGCTCATCGCGTAGCGCCGCGGATCGCCGTGTGGGAACACGGGGCTTCCAATCACGATATGGGTCTGGGCGGTGTCGCGCTCGAAGTGCACAGCGCGCGGACTCTGCACGATTGGAGCCGGAGACGTGAGTCGTGGCAGTCCTCCGCTCGGAACTTCGGTCCAGCCGGTGACATCGAGGGTCTCAAGCAGCGCGTCGTGCTCTACATTTCCCGCCGCGGCAACGATGATTTGCTCAGGGTGGTACGCCCGGCGATGGAGCGCGCGCAGATCGGACTCCTGAAGCGCGCCCACCGTCTCGCGGGTGCCGAGGATGGAATAACCGTAGGGATGCGCGCCCCATAACTGCGCGTTGTGGAGCTCGAAGACGAGGTCGTCGGGGGTGTCATCGACGGTGCTGATCTCCTCGAGCACGACCTTCCGCTCGAGCGCCAGGTCGGAGCCACGCAGAACGGGGCGAAACACGAGATCGGCGAGAACGTCGGCAGCCTGCGGAAGGTGCTCGTCCAGCACCTTTGCCTGATATGCAGTGTGCTCACGCGCGGTGTAGGCGTCCAGGGAGCCGCCCAGCGTCTCCAAAGCCAGCGCGAGGTCCTTTGCGCTGCGGGTAGGCGTGCCCTTGAAGACCATGTGCTCGAGCATGTGCGAGACGCCCATCTTCTCGGCGCTCTCGTGGAGCGATGCCGCGCGCACCCATGCCCCCAAAGCGACCGACCGTACTCCCGGCATGTATTCCGAGAGTACGGTCAGCCCGTTCGGAAGAACGGTACGGCGCAGGTCAGACGCTGCGGCCGGCGTGGCGAGGGTCACTCGCGCGAACGTCCTCCGCCGCCACCGTTTCTGCCGCGACCCCCACGGCCGCGACGCGGCCTGTCACCGCGATCGCCGCGCTCGGAGCGCTCTCCCTGCTCTTCGCCTTCGCCGCCGTCGCCGCCAGTCTCGGCGCCAACCGCCGCGAGTGCAGGAGCGTCACCGCTTCCCTCTTCGCGCCGCCCGCTTGCCGCTTCCCCCTCTGGCTTGGCAGTCAAAGCCTTCATTGAGAGCCGCAGACGTCCGCGCTCGTCACGATCGAGGAGCTTGACTCTAACGCGGTCGCCCTTCTTGACCACGTCTTCAGTCTTCTCGGTGCGACCGTGCTTGAGCTCGGAGATATGCACGAGGCCTTCGGTGCCGGGCATGATCTCGACAAAGGCGCCGAATGCGGTGGTGCTCTTCACCGTTCCTTCGTAGGTCTCTCCGATCACCGGCTCGGCGGTGAGCGCCTGGATCATCTGTCGCGCTCTCTCCATCGCCTCGCCGCCAACCGCGGCGATCGTCACCAGGCCGGTGTCGTCGACGGTGATCTCGGCGCCGGTCTCTTCCTGAATGCCGCGGATGGTCTTGCCCTTCGGGCCGATGAGATCGCCAATCTTCTCGGGATTGATATTCATCGTCACGATGCGCGGCGCATACTGCGACAGGTCCGCGCGCGGCTCGGATAGCGCCTTCGACATTTCGCCGAGGATGTGGAGTCTTCCTTCGCGCGCCTGCGCAAGCGCTTCCTTGACGATCTGGAAGCTCAGACCCTCGATCTTGATGTCCATCTGGATCGAGGTGATGCCGTGCTCGGTGCCGGCGACCTTGAAGTCCATGTCACCAAGGTGATCCTCGGTGCCGAGGATGTCGGTGAGAATGGCGTACTTGGGTCCTTCCTTGATCAGTCCCATCGCCACGCCCGCGACCGCGGAGCGAAGCGGGACGCCAGCATCGAACAGCGCGAGCGAACCGCCGCAAACCGACGCCATCGACGACGACCCGTTGGATTCAAGGACGTCGGAGACGATGCGGATGGTGTATGGGAAATCCTCGAATGCCGGGAGCACGCCCTGCAGCGCGCGCTCGGCCAGGTTGCCGTGACCGATCTCGCGACGGCTGGTGCCGCGCATCGGACGAACTTCACCGGTAGAGAACGGCGGGAAGTTGTAGTGGAGCATGAACGACTTGGTGGTCTCGCCCGCGTCGTCGATGCTGTCCAGACGCTGGACATCATTGGCGGTGCCGAGCGTTACCGCAACGAGAGCCTGGGTCTGCCCGCGAGTGAACAGCGCCGAGCCGTGCGCGCGCGGAAGAACGTTGGTGTCGATGCTGATCGGCCGGACTTCCTTGGTGCCGCGTCCGTCCACTCGCTTGCCGGTGTCGAGAACCTGGGAGCGGAGCGCGTTGTACTCCACATCACCGACGAGGTTGCCGAGATCCTTGGAGTTGTCCGGGAACTCGGTTACGAGCTGCTCGATCGCAGTTTTCTTGACCAGCTCGACTGCCTCGATGCGGCCGTGCTTGTCGGCCTGATTGAGCGCATCGCCGATCTTGCCGCGGGTCAGCTCTTCGACGCGCGCCTTGATGGCCGGCGCGATCTCGGCCCTGGTCCACTGCATTTTCGGGGTGCGACCCTTGGATAGCATCTCTTCCTGGATCGCGATCAGCTCCTGCACTCCGCGCTGTCCGACGTTGAGCGCTTCGATCATGTCCGCTTCCGACACCTCGAGTGCGCCACCTTCGACCATCATGATCGAATCTTTCGAAGCGGCGAGAACGACATCCATGTCGCTGTACGGGAGCTGCTGGAATGTGGGATTGAGGATCCACTTCTCCTGGACTCGTCCCACCCGCACAGCGGCGATCGGTCCCATGAACGGGATCTTCGAGGAGTTGATCGCGTAGGAGGCGGCGACCAGAGCCATTACGTCGGCATCGTTTTCCTGATCGGCCGAGATGACGTAGATGAAGACCTGGACTTCATTCTTGAAGCCTTCCGGAAAGAGCGGGCGGATCGATCTGTCGATGATTCGCGCCTTGAGGATTTCCGGATCAGAGGGGCGGCCTTCTCTCTTGATGAAGCCGCCCGGGATCTTGCCGGCGGCGTACGCCTTGTCTCTGTACTCTACCAGGAGGGGGAAAAACGAGAGGGGGCTTTCGGTGTCACTGACTGTTACGGCCGCGAGAACCATTGTCTCGCCGAATTGTACGACCGCTGACCCGGAGGCCTGCTTCGCCATGCGGCCTGTCTCGATGACGAGGCGTCTGCCGGCGAAAGTTCTTTCGATGCGTTGCATATGTCGTTTCGGTTGTCTTTGAGTAGCACAAACCGCGCGGACACACTGTGCGCCGCGCGGTGGGATCAAAGAGCCAGATTAGTACCGGAGGCCAAGATCAGCGATGATCTTGCGATAGCCTTCGAGATCCGTTCTCCTCAGGTAGTCGAGGAGCCGGCGCCGCTTGCCGACCATCTTGAGCAGCCCGCGACGGCTATGATGGTCCTTCGCGTGGGTGCGGAAGTGGTCGGTCAGGTAGTTGATTCTTTCGGTGAGAAGGGCGACCTGCACCTCGGTTGAGCCGGTGTCACTCTTGTGGGTGCGGTACTTCTCTACGGTGGGTGTTTTCTCGAATGCCATTGGTTGGTCTCGCCCCGGCCCATTTGCCGGAGCCCGTCACTGGTTCTTAAATCGCTATAGCCACTCAACTTAGCGGTTGGCGCTTCCTGTGTAAAGGAGTCGCCTCACATCTCGGCATTCCGGGATCCCGCGCTGGCGCTGGCCACTGTAGTCCTAAAGGTGGCAGGTGGAAGACGGTCAGAGGCGCGGGTATCAGTTTATCCGGCGCGCTCCAAAGTGGCGTGACGCAGCTAGAATGCGAGTAGAAAAACTGCTACCCGAGCATCTCTGCGCGTGTCTCCCACCTGCCACCTTTTTGACCAGGGGTGCCAATCGTCCAGCCGCGATCCGTACGCCGGGATTACAGTAGGCCCGCCTCGCGCGTCTAGAGTATGACCTAACCGGAGTAGCCGTGTTGCTGCGAGGATTTGCGCTGGCTGGCTTGTTGGCTGTGATGCACCCTGCACCTGAAAAAACGCTGCTCGACGGTACGGCGGTGCCGTGCGCGGACTCGAGAACCTCGACGTCCGGCGTGCCGGGCGTCCATGTCTATGCGTTCAACGCCATGAAAGTACCAGCGATCAGGAAATCGCTGTACATCCTCGACAGCCTCGACTGGGAGGCGGGCGACCCGGTGGCGATGCGCGCGGCGGCAGTTCAATACGACAGATTGCTCGCCCAGGTCCACAAGTCGCCGAAGCTCGGGTACGCGATGAGCAACGGGAACGGCGACTTCGAGATCACCGTCAATCAGATGGACTCGGTGCTGGTGTTTGGCGAGGCAAAAATGCAGGGCGAGCCGTTCTTTTATTCCGCCAAAACAGTCGGCGCCGTCGGCCAGGAAGAAGTCAGAGTCATCCTGCTGATGTGCAACCAGCAGCTGCTCTAAAAAGCGTGGCTCTGCGCGGGCTGCTAACGCGGCTCTGCGCGGCTGCTAACGCGGCTCTGCGCGCATGCTAACGCGGCGTCCAGTGCGGCGCGGCGGTGAACAAGCCGCCGTCAAATCCAATGTGGTGCGCGAGGTAGAGGCCGAAAACGAGACTCACCGCGCCCGACGCAATGCGTAGCGAGCGCTGAAGGTTCGGCAGCCGCGCGGCAGCCAACAGGGACGGCGCAGCAATCGAGATCGTGACGAGACTCATGCCGACGATCGTACCGAGCCCGAAGGTGAGCAGATAAAGCGCGGCCCAGCGGGCATCGTCCATGAGTGGCACGATCAACAGCGCCGCCGCCGCCGATCCCGCCAGACCATGAACGATCCCGACGAAGAACGGCCGCGACGCCCTCGGCAATCCGCCTTTCGCTCGCAGATCGAACAGGTTCAGCAGGCCGAGCACGATCAGCATGATCGCGACGCAGAACTCCATCGAAAGGCCGAGTCGGGCGTTGAAGCCGATCTTGAAGGCGATGATCGCGCCGCCGACCACCAACAGGGTTATGGTGTGGCCAAAGCCCCACACCGCGCCGACGCCTGCAGCCTTCATTACTGATCGTTCGCGCGTCACGATGGTGGTGACGGCAACGATGTGATCCGGATCCGTCGCGTGCCGCATCCCGAGCATCAGGCTCGTAATGAAGGTGAGGAAGAGACTCAAGGTGACTTCTCTTTGGCTTGCGCCCTTACCTCGCCGTCATGGAGCAGCAGGTTGAACACGAGGCCCGGGTCAAACTGCCGGGCCGATGTCAGCGCGCGGCCGTCCCCATCGCGCGCGACCGCATATCCGCGTGAAAGCGTCGCCAGCGGACTCAGCGCATTGAGCCGAGCCGCGACGCCGGACAGAGCGGCACGCCTCGTCGTGACGGCGCGCTGCGACGACTGAATAAGTGCGCCACGCACCATCGCCAGCTCGCGGCGGGCGTCGGCAACCAGCTGCGCCATGGTGGCCGACAATTCGCGGCTCGCGAGCAAGAGCGCTTTTCGGACCTCGTCGCGCGACGCGCAGGCGGCCGCCGCAGCGGCGGACGGAGTGGCAGCGCGGAGGTCCGCGACCGCGTCGCAGACGGTCATGTCGACCTCGTGGCCAACTGCGGAGATCACCGGGACCGGGCATGCGACGACCGCGCGCGCCACGCGCTCGTCATTGAACGCCCACAGATCTTCCTTGCCACCGCCACCACGTCCGACGATCACGACGTCGGCCTTCCCCCAGCGCGAAACGCGACGCAGCGCAGCCGCAATCTCGAGCGCAGCGCCATCTCCCTGAACCTTGGCGGGACAAACGACGATGCGGGCGCCAAGGTTGCGCTTGCGCAGGACAGCGACGATGTCGCGAAGAGCGGCGCCATCGGGGCTCGTCACCACCGCGATGCGCTTCGGGTAGTGGGGGATGGTGCGCTTGCGCGATTCGTCGAGCAGCCCTTCCTTGCGCAGCCGGGCGAGGGTCTGCTCCATCGCTTTCCGCCACAACCCGTCGCCTTCAGCATCGATCTTCACGACCTTGAGCTGCACCTCGGTGCGAGCCGCGAAAACAGTCGTGTGGCCAAAGAGCACCACCTGCATCCCGTCGTCGGGGGCGGCGGGCATTCTGTACTGATCGCCGGACCAGACCACGCACTTGATCTGGGCGGCGCGATCGCGCAGGCAGAAATACCAGTGACCGTTGCGGTGGCGCTTGAAGTCGCTGATCTCGCCGCGCACCCACACCGACCGGAGCCGCGACTCGACGACCTCCTTCGTTCGCAGTGCGAGATCGCCCAC
>Ga0070684_100002488_pt1 | contig 13572 bp, 12 predicted proteins | sample KBSC723LmetaG_FD_65653 | JGI IMG/M metagenome (GOLD analysis project Ga0070684, IMG submission 65653) | Corn rhizosphere microbial communities from Kellogg Biological Station, Michigan, USA - KBS C7.2-3L metaG | ecosystem: Host-associated > Plants > Roots > Rhizosphere ...
GCCCGCTGCCACGTGATGGCGCTGCCGAGCGTGGACGAGGCTTTTGGGGTCGCGTACATCGAAGCGATGGCGTGTGGGGTGCCGGGTGTCGGGTGTCGGGGCGAGGGCGGTCCGGAGGAGATCGCCGCCGCCGGCCCCGGCATGCGACTTGTTCCCCCCCGCGACCCCGATGCGCTGGCGAGTGCGATCAAAGAGCTGCTGGACGATTCAGAGCTGCCACAGCAGGCACGCAAGACCGCCGCCGACCAGTTCTCGTGGGAGGGCTGCGGCCGCGCCACCGTCAGGGCCTACGAGCAGGCCATCGAGGAGGGCCCGCGCTGAAGCCCGCCGCGCTGATCACGAACACGGTCACCGACTACCGCCGCGAGCCCTTCGAGCTGCTGGCGCAGGAGGCGAACGTGGAGGTGCTGGCCTGGGCCGACGGGGAGATCACCCAACGCGAGGCGGCCGCGCGCGTGGCCGAAGGCCGCTACCGGGCGGTCATCTGCGGCCTGGGCGGGCGCGTCGCGCTCCCCGGCAGCTACCTCGGCGCCCGCCGGGCGAAGATCCCGTTCGTGCTCTGGGCGTCGCTGTGGGGCCACCCGCGCACGCCCGCGCACGCCCTGTCCTACCTGCCGCTCCGGCACATCTACCGCCATGCCGACGCCATCGCCACCTACGGCCCGCACGTAAGCGCCTACGTCAGCCAGTTGCGCGGCAACAGCGAAAACGTGTTCGAGGCGCCGCAGGCCGTGTCCGCCGAGGAGTTCGGCAAGGACATCCCCGACGAGCTGCGCAGACACGCGCGCGTGCACGCGGGCGCGCCCGCGGATGCCGGCTTTCTCGCGCTGTTCGTGGGCCGGCTCGAGAAGGAGAAGGGCGTGCGCGTGCTGCTCGACGCCTGGCGCGAGGCGGACCTTGGCGAGCAGGCCGTTCTTGCGCTGGCGGGCGAAGGGCCTCTGCGCGGCGACGTGGCGCGCGAGCCCGAGAACGTGCAGGCGCTGGGCTTCGTGCCCCGCGACCACCTGCCCGCGCTCTACGCGGCCGCGGACGTGCTCGTGCTGCCCTCGATCCGGACCGAAACTTTCCTCGAGCCCTGGGGGTTGGTCGTAAATGAGGCCATGCACCAGGGAACGCCAGTGATCACGAGCGATGCGGTCGGCGCCGCCCGCGGCGGGCTCGTCCAGGATGGTCGCACCGGCTTGATCGCCCCGCAGGGAGACGCAGGCGCGCTTGCGGCCAGACTGCGCTCTATTGCGCAAAATGCGCAACTGCGCGCCGCTCTGGGAGCGGCGGCACGCCGGGACGTCGCGCGTTTCACGTACCCTGCCTGGGTTACGGGGATGAGGCGGGCGCTCGACGCCGCCGAGAGGACGTAGGAATGGAAATTGCTAGCCTGCGGAGGGAGCGGCCGTCCACGGCTCTTTTTTTCGCGCTGACCCCAGAGGACCGGCGCCGGTTGAAGGGTTGTGTAGAGGGACGCTCCCCTGGGAACCGTTGTTGTTTGTGATGCGTCGAATCCGCGACATCTTCATCTTTCTTGCAGCGACGGTTGGCGTAACCGTCCCGGCTGTGGCGATCGGCATCGCCGCCGGCACCACGATGCTGGCGGCCCCGAGCGTCGCCCAGGCAAGCCCGCAGCAGGTCATTCGCGACTGTGCGCAGGACGGCAAGCTCGACCGGCACTATTCGCTCAGCGATCTCAAGAATGCCGAGAAGAAGCTGCCGACCGACGTCGACGAGTACACGAACTGCCGCGACGTGATCAACCAGGCCGAGGTGCAGGGCTCGGGCGGCAAGTCGAACGGCTCGTCGCACCCCGGCGGTGGCGGCGCAGGCCACGGCGGAGGTGGCGGCGGCGGCACGCCGTCGAACCAGAACGACGTCAATGCTTTGAACAAGGCCAAGAGCGCGAGCGCCAAGCCGCTGACGCTCCACGGCGAGAAGGTCATGCCGGGCCACGGCGGCGTGTTCAAGACGGCGGGCTCGGCGAACAGCCTGCCGGTGCCCGTGCTGCTCGCGCTGATCGCAGTGATCGCCCTCGCGGTGGCAGGCGCCGTAGTGGCGCTGAAGCGCCGCTTCCCCGAGGTATTCGGTGCGGCGCTACGCATCATCCGCCGCTAGCGTCCTAATCGGCGCTGCGCTGGCGGGCGTAGCCTTTGGAGCGAAGGGCGGGTCCAACCTCTCGTCGCTCACCACGGTCGAGATCGCGCTGGTGATCGCCGGCGCGCTGCTCGTGGCCGCGTCTGTGGTTCACGGCCGCAGGGACAAGCTCGACGGCGGCTCCGCGCTGCTGGCCTTCGTCGCGCTCGCCGTGCTCACCACGGTGTCGGTGCTCTGGTCGATCGCGCCGGACCTCACCTGGGTGGAGGCCAACCGCACGCTCACCTACCTCGTGGTGTTCGCGGCGGGAGTCGCGCTCGCGCGGCTCGTGCCGGGCTCATGGAGCGTGCTGCTCAAGGGCGTGATGATCGGCGCGGCGGCCGTGGTGGGCTACGCGCTCGCCTCGCGCGTGTGGCCGAGCACGCTCGCCGCTGACGAGCTGTACGCGCGCATCGGCCAGCCCTACGGCTACTGGAACGCCGTGGGCGTGACCGCCGCGCTCGCGATCCCGCCGGCCGTCTGGCTCGGCGCGCGGCGCTCCGGCCACGCACCCGCGAACGCACTCGCGTACCCGCTGCTCGGCCTGCTCATCGTCGCGCTGTTCCTCAGTTACTCGCGGGGCGCGCTCGCGGCTGTCGTCGTGGCGCTGGCCGTGTGGTTCCTGGTCGTGCCGCTGCGCGTGCGGAGCCTCGCGGTGCTAGGGGTGTCCGTGATCGGCGCGGCGCCCGTGATCGTCTGGGCTCTGAACCGCGACGCGTTCACCAAGGACCTCGTGCCGCTGAGCGTGCGCGAGAGCGCCGCCGGCGAGTTCGGCCTGCTGCTGATCACGATGGTGGTGGTGCTGCTGGCTGCCGGCCTCCTGATCGGCTTCCGGGTGAGCCGAGAGGCGCCCTCGCCGCGCATCCGCCGGCGCGTCGGCCTCGCGGCCGTGGCGTTCGCGTGCCTGATCCCGCTGGTGGCCTTCACCTCGGTCGCCTTCAGCCAGCGAGGGCTGACCGGCACGATCTCCAACCGCTTCCACCAGCTCACGAGCGAGACGGCCGCCACCAGCGGCGGCCCGCAGCGCCTCACCCAGACCTCGTCGTCGCGCGGCCGCTACTGGCGCAACGCGGGGCACATCTTTGCGGCGCACCCCGTCGGCGGCACCGGCGCCGGCACGTTCGGCACCGCGCGACTGCGCTACCGCAAGGACGTGCTGGTGGCGCGGCACGCGCACGGCTTCTTCGCGCAGACGATGGCGGACATGGGCATCGCGGGGCTCCTGGTGGTGCTGGCGTTCGCGGCGGCCTGGCTCGCCGCGGTGTTCCGGACGCTCGGCGGCCGCCTGCGCTTCTGGCGGCCGGGCGGCGCGCCCTGGGACGCCGAGCGCGTGGGCGTGACGGCGCTGGCGCTGTCCGCGCTCGTGTTCGGGCTGCACTCGTCGATCGATTGGACGTGGTTCGTGCCGGGCTGCGCGGTGATGGGCATCTTCGTCGCCGGCTTCGCGGCCGGCCGCGGGCCGCTGCCGGTGCTCGCCGCCGGCGGGACAGCGGTCGCCACCGCGGGACCGTCGCTCCCGCGCAGCGCGCGCGGCTGGTTCGTGCCCAAGGACCCCATGCGCGCGGGCGCCGCCGTGGCCGTTGCGCTCGTGGCGATCCTCTGCGCGTGGGCGATCGACCAGCCCGAGCGCTCTGACTCCGCCACGCGCGATGCGCTCACCCTTGTGTCGCAGGGCAAGTTCCAGGCCGCGCTCAACAAGGCCGATCACGCGCACAACCTCAACCCGCTTTCGCCCAAGCCGCTGCTCGTGCGCGCCGCCGTGCAGGACTCGGCCGGGGATCACAAGGCCGCGCTGACCACGCTCGAGGCCGCGGTGATCGAGCAGCCGAGCAACCCGCAGCTGTGGATGAAGCTGGCCGACTACCAGCTCAACCGCATGCACCAGCCGAACGCCGCGCTGCAGTCGCTGCGCGCGGCGCTCTATCTCGACCCGCTCGAGCAGGCCGCTCAGCAGCAGTTCCTCGAGGCGAGCGCCGCCGCGCGTGGCGTGAAGGTGAAGAAGCACTCGTCGTCCACGGGCACGCCGGGCACCGGCGGCCTCGCGCCCTCGCCGGGCGAGTAGCTCAGCGCCGCGCCGTCGCGAGCAGCGTGCCCTTCTCCCTGCGGATGGAGCGCACGTCGTAGCCCATCTCGCCGAGCAGTCGCACGAGCGAGCGCTTGCTGAAGAAGCGCAGGTGGGGTGAGAACGGGTCGAAGACCGTGTCGAAGCCGCGGATCAGGATCCTGAGCCCCGTAAGCCGCGAGTGCGCGGGCGTCGTGACCGCCAGCGTTCCGCCGGGGCGCAGGACGCGGCGGATCTCGGACACGACGAACTGGACGTCGCGGACGTGCTCGAGCGTCTCGGCGCAGAGCACGAGGTCGAACTGCGAGTCCTCGAGCGGCAGCGGCGCGTCGGGCGTCAGCTCGATGATCTGGGCGTCGGGACCGAGCCGGTCCCGCGCCCGCTTGAGCGCCACCTGCGACACGTCCGACGCGAAGAGCTTGAGCGCGTCGAGCTCGTTCGTAAGCCGGCCGTCACCGCAGCCGAGGTCGAGCGCCCGCTCGGCCTGACCCAGCGAGCGGACGAACTTGACGATGTGTTCCGGCGGCCGGCCGCCGCCGAATTCCGGCACGAGCTCCCAGAGCTCGTCGTCGTACGCGCTCCCCATTTGGCGGAATCATGCCATTCGTCACCAGTCAACGACATTAGGGAGTAACGGGACTAGACTAGGCAGTGGGATGAACGAGGAACTGATCCCCATTCCCGCCGGTGCCGAGCTGATCGCCGACTTCGTCAACACGAACGAGCTCGACGAGCCCGACGGCGAGAAGCTGCGCGACCCGGATGCCCTCGGCGCATGGCTCGGCGCGCACGATCTGCTGCCCGCCGGCGCGACCGTGGGCGGCGACGACCTGGAGCGGGCGCTACGCGTGCGCGAGGCCCTCCGGAAGCTGCTGCTGGCCAACAACGGGGCGCCCCTCGACCCGGACGCGGTCGGCGAGCTCAACCGGACGGCCGACGAATCGCGCCTGCGCGTGAGCTTCGATGCGCGTGGCGCCGCCTCGCTCCTGCCCGAGGAGGAGGACGTGCCCGGCGCGCTGTCGCGCATACTCGCTGTGGCCTACACGTCGATGGCCGACGAGAGCTGGAACCGGCTCAAGGCGTGCCGCCTGGACGACTGCCAGTGGGCCTTCTACGACCAGTCGAAGAACCGCTCGCGCACCTGGTGCAGCATGAAGGTCTGCGGCAACCGCGCGAAGGCGCGGGCCTACCGCGAACGCCAGCGGGCGTAGCTCCGCAGCACCGGAATCTTTAAGAACACGTTGCGCAACTTCCTGTTGCCAGAGCGTGTTTTGCGAGGCACATCACGATCTCTGGGAGGGATCAATATGAAGGGACGTAGTACGCGCCTGATTGGGGCGACGGTCGTCTGCGCTGTCCTCGCAGTGGTGTTTGCGGCGACGGCCATGGCGGCCACCATCATCGGAACGCCGCACCGCGACAAGCTCCGCGGGACCAACGAGAACGACACGATCACAGCCCTCGGCGGCCGTGACGTGGTGCGTGCCTTCGGCGGCGACGACAACGTGGCCGGCGGCCGCGGCTTCGACCGCCTGTACGGCGGCAACGGCAACGACACGATGGACGGCGGCGACGGCATCGACTTCGTGTTCGGTGGCGCCGGCGACGACAACCTGTCCGGGGGCCGGGGACTCGACTTCCTCTTCGGCGGCTCGGGCAACGACCAACTGCACGGCAACATCGGCCGTGATCGTCTGTACGGCGGTCCCGGCGACGACGTGCTGACGGGCAATCCGGGCATTGGCCGCGACCGCATGTTCGGCGGCTCGGGCAACGACCAGATCAACGGCGGCAACGGCCGCGACCGTCTGCACGGCGGCGATGGCAACGATGTGATCAACGGCGCCGACGGCCGGGACTGGATGTCCGGCGGCACCGGCGACGACCAGCAGCACGGAGGCAATGGCAACGACGTGATCTTCGCCAACCAGGGCGTGGACGAGACCTGGGGCGACGACGGCAACGACAACCTCTGGGCGCTCTCACGTAAGGACGTGACCGGCCCGAACGACACAACGGGCGACACCCTGCACGGCGGCAACGGCAACGACACGTTCCACGTCCGCGACGGCGAGCAGGACAACATCGACTGCGGCCCTGGCTTCGACCGCGTGCTGGCCGACTTCCAGGACGTGATCGTGGACGCCACGCCCACCAACCCGAACGGCTCCTGCGAGCGGGTCATCCGCAAGGTGCCGAACTCGACGGATCAGAACGAGGAGAACAAGTTCCAGAATCCGTCGGAGGACCACCGCACGCACTGAGATCCACTACCTCTGGTGTGCGAGTGAAAAGGGCCCCGCGTTCGCGGGGCCCTTTTCGTTGGCGGTTCGCTGTTGGCAGTTGGCAGAGCTAGAGCTCGCCCGGCAGCAGCGAGAACATCGTGATGTCGGTGCGTTTGCCCTTCATCTCGGTGAACGAGCGCAGCAGGCCTTCGCGCGTGAACCCGGCCCGCTCCGCCACGCGCTCCGACGCCGTGTTGCCAGGCAGGGTGTGGAGCTGGATGCGAGCGAGCGAGAACTCGTCAAACGCCCAGCGGCACATGAGCCGCACGGCGCGAGTGGCGGCGCCGCGGCCGCGGGCGTGAGAACCGAGCCAGTAGCCGACCTCGCCGACGCCGGGCGCCGGGAGCCGCAGGCCGATGGCTCCGAGGAGCTCTCCGCTCTCGGCGTCCACAATGACGCGGGCCATCTCCGCGCGCTCGCCGGCCAGCGTCTCGCGGATGAACGTCCGTGCGTCTTCCTCGCTGTACGGCGAAGGGACGTTGGTCCAGCGCGGGATCTCGGGGTCCTGGCAGATCTCCGCGACGGCCGGCGCATCCTCCTCACGCCACGGCCGGAGGGTCACGACGCCGTCGCTGAAGCGCTCGTCTACCAGGCGCCCTTGGCCTTGATCACGGCCGGAATCGTCTTCAGCATGATGCTGAGGTCGAGGAACACCGACCAGTTCTCGAGGTAGAGGAAGTCGAGCCGCACGAGCTCGTCGAAGTCGAGCTCGGAGCGCCCGGACACCTGCCACAGCCCGGTGATCCCGGGCAAGACGAGGTAGCGCTTGCGGTGCCAGTCGGCCAGCCGGTCGAAGTCACGCTGCGGCAGCGGCCGTGGCCCCACCAGCGACATCTCGCCGCGCAGCACGTTGAAGAGCTGCGGCAGCTCGTCGAGCGACCAGCGGCGCAGGAACTGACCGACCGCCGTCACGCGGGGGTCGCGCCTGATCTTGAAGATCGCGCCGCTCACCTCGTTGTGCTTTTCGAGCTCGGATTGGCGCTTGTCCGCGTCCTCGTACATCGTGCGGAACTTGAGGCACGGGAACGGCTCTCCGCCGATCCCCGGCCGCGACGACCGGTAGATCACGCCGCCACGCGAGCTCAGCTTGACCGCGAGCGCGCTGAGCAGCATCACGGGCGAGAAGAGCACGAGCAGCACGCTCGAGCCAACCAGGTCGAAGGTGCGCTTCACGTACCAGTCCACGCCGTCGAACACCGGCGGCTTGAGCTCGAACAGCGGCAGCGTCTGGCCCGGCACGAACTCCACGCGGTCCATCAGGATCTCCATCGTGGATGGCGCCACGCGCACGCGCACGCCGTGCCGGTGGCAGCGGTCCACCAGCTCGACCGCCTCGCTCTGGGGGAAGTCCGGGTCGGCGATCAGCACCTCGTCGATCTCGCCGAAGTAGCGGTCCACCTGCTCGAGCGGCCCGAGGTTCTTCAGACCGTTCTCGGGCAGCGGCGTCAGGGACACGAAGCCGACAGGCTCGACCTCCGGGTGCTTGCCCCCGCCCAGCGCCGCGGCCACCTCCTGGATGTGCGGACCCGAGCCCACGAGCACAGCACGGCGCCGGTAGCCGGCGGCGCGCAAAAGGGCGCCGCTTGCCTGCTCGAAAGCCCAGCGGAACGCCGACACATAGATCAGCGCGAAGAACAGCGACCCGTAGAAGATGTAGTACGAGCTGAATTGACCGCCCTCCACCACGCCGTAGATCAGCGACACGATCATCACCTCGAAGAGCGATCCAATCACGCGCGAGAAGCCGGGCCTGATCGCGCGCGGCCCGTACAGGCGCGAGCGGGCGAACAGCAGGATCGTGACGAGGACGGCGAGCGGCGCGACGTCCCAGGCCTGGTGGAACGACAGCGTGAGGTCGGACTTGCCGCGCAGCGCAGCCTTCACCTCGAGCGCGGTCCAGATGGCGAGGAAGACACCCAGCGCGTCGAGCGTGATCAGCGTGGCCACGCGCACGATCGCCCGGGCCGACTCGAGGCGCAGGAGCAGCGGCTTGCGCGCGCGGACGTCGCGTGGCGGAAGCGCCACGGGCGCCGACTTCACTTCCTCAAGCTGTCTCACTAGCCCATTGGCCATTCTCGCCCTGCCCTTGGAAACCTCTCAGGCGCAGAAATGTATCGGTGCGCACGCAGTGGCGAGCGCGCCCGCGCCAGACGACCAGATACGACTCTAGAGACTGACCATGGAGGGAACCCCCCTTTGTGGGGGGATCCTCGCCAATGGTGGTCGGGCCAGCGACCGAAGGGTGAAACCGCGAACGGAGCGGAGACTTCTCCGAACCTACATGCGATCCGCGGATTTCGCCAGCACCGGCTCGCGAATCCACACCTCCACGCGCCCGCGGCCCGCGTCCTTGGCGTCGTAGAGCGCGCGGTCGGCTGCGAGGAAGAGCTGCTCGGCGTCCAGCGACGCCCCGGACACGCCCGCGCTCAGGCTGAGCTGTACCTCGTCGTCGGCGGTCTCGGCGGCGACCACGTCGAGCACGCGCTCGGCGAACGCCCGGGCGCCGGTCGCATCCACTCCGAACAGCACCACCGCGAACTCCTCGCCGCCGATGCGGGCGACCACGTCGCCGGCGCGGGCCTCGCGCTGGAGCAGGGTGGCGAAGCGGTGCAGCGCGCGGTCGCCCGCGGCGTGGCCGAGACGGTCGTTCACCTGCTTGAACCAGTCGATGTCGAACAGGACGAGGGACACCGGCAGCTCCGCGCGGGCGGCGCGGGCCACCTCGCGATCGAACGCGGACTCGAACGCGTGGCGGTTCAGCAGGCCGGTGAGCGAGTCGGTCGACGCGGTGAGCCGAAGCTGGCCGATCAGGGCGACCACGCGCTCCTTCAGCACCACCACGAGCAGGGTGGCGGTGGCCACGCTCGACAGGGTGTCGAAATAGACCATGAAGCGCGCGCCCGGGGCCGAGTGGTAGATGGCGAACCCGAAGCTCAGCGCGAACCAGGCGAGGCCGATCGCCACGTCGCGGCGCGAGAGGAAGTACGCGCTGTAGAGCAGCGACCAGAGGTAGAAGAACGGCGTGCCGGCGACCGGGTTGCTCAGCGCGACGATGGCGCTGATCGTGCCGGTGGCGTAGAGGGGCGCGAGCCGCACCATCCATTGGCGGGGCTTGGGGACGAGGGCGAGCGCGATGCCGGACAGCAGGATCAGAACGCCGATGATCGCCACCGCGCGGTGATCCGAGGTGTCGGGGTCGGGCGTAAGAAGGACCAGGAAAAGCGTGACCCCGCCCGCGAGCAACTGCCCGCTGGCGACGCGGCGCATCAACCCGAGCGCGGGCTGGTCCAGGTTCTGATGAACGGCAGATTCCAAGCGGTTTCCCCTAGATCCGGTAATCGGCTGCCCAAAAGGGGCCTTGACGCCCGTCTGCGGCGAGGCGATGCTCGGACCATGGACCGCTATGACGCACTTGTGGTAGGCGCGAGCGTTGCGGGATGCACGGCGGCGCGCTTCCTCGCGTTCGCGGGCGCGCGCGTGGCTCTGGTCGAGCGCCGCCCGGATCCCGACGCCTACAAGACCGTCTGCACCCACTACATCCAGCCGAGCGCGACGCAGACGATCGAGCACCTCGGTCTTGCGCCCCTGCTCGAGGAGCGCGGGGCGATTCACAACAGCATCGACCTCTGGACTCCCTACAGCGGCTGGATACGGCCGCCACGCGAGTTCCCCCACGGCTACAACGTCACGCGCCGGACGCTCGATCCGCTGCTGCGCAAGCTGGCGGCGGACACGCCCGGCGTGGAGTTCATGCCGGGGCAGACCGTGGTCGGGCTGCGGCAGAACGGCCGGGTGACGGGCGTCGAGCTGGAGGATCCTGCCCGCGCGCGGCGGACGCTGGGCGCCCGCCTGGTGGTGGCCGCCGACGGCCGCGATTCCGTGGTTGCGCGGCTGGCCGGCGTGCGGGGTCGCGTGCGACCGCACCGGCGCTTCTTCTACTGGGCCTACTGGAGCGGGCTCGAGCCGGGAAACACGCGCTCGCGCATGTGGTTCATGGAGCCGGACTGCGCCTACACGTTCCCGAACGAGGACGGCCTGACGTTGGTGCTGGTCGGGCGGCACGAGGATCGGCTGCCCGAGTTCCGCTCCGACCTCGATGGCGCCTACCGGCGCTTCATCGAAGCTCTCCCCGACGCACCGGACCTGTCAGGCGCCGTTCAGGAGTCCAAGCTGATCGGCAAGCTCAAGATGCCGAACGTGATGCGCCCGGCGGCCGCGCGTGGCGTGGCGTTCGTGGGCGATGCTGCCCTGGCCAGCGACCCGCTGTGGGGGGTCGGCTGCGGCTGGGCGTTCCAGAGCGCGGAGTGGCTGGCCGAGCAGGTGGGACCCGCCCTTGGCTCCGGCGGCGACGTGGACGCCGGACTCGAGCGCTACCGCAAGCTGCACCGGCGGCGGCTCGGGCCGCACCACTTCATGATCTCGGACCTCGCGACCGGACGGCCGGCGAACCCGTTCGAGAGGGCGATGTACGCCGCGGCCGCTCACGACGAGCGGGTGTTCGAGGCGTTCGAGGCGGTCGGAGCGCGTCGCAAGTCGCCCGCCTCCGTCTTCGATCCGCGGGTGCTCGCGCGGGTCGTGCGCGCCGAAAAAACTCGCTAATAGCGGGCTTCTAGCTCCGTTTGCGGTATTGCCGGGGGGCGAACTTCGCCCCACTCTGGACTTCCGGCAGGGGAATGCAGGAAGCGATCCGACACGGAGGTCGGGCGGCGGTCGACCGTCCCACGCGCGAGCAGATCTCGCCCGCGGCGGCTGCGCTCGTGGAGCGCCACAGCCTGCAGCTGATCGCGACCGCGCGCCGATACTCGCTCAGCGCGGAGGATGCGGAGGACGCGTTCCAGCGCGGGCTCGAGATCCTGCTGACGCGCGCGCCGTCTCTGGCGGAGAACGAGCTGGTCCCGTGGATGAAGACGGTGGTCAAGCACGAGGCCTTCTCGATCCGCAAAGCGCGGCAGCGGGCGGAGCTGGCAGGGGACCCGGAGCTCGCGGGCGGGCATGTGCCCGGCACGCACGAGCAAGCGGAGCGGCTCGAGCGGCTGCGGGTGGGGGTCGAGGCGCTCGGGCGGCTGAAGCCGCAGGAGGTGCGCTGCCTGGTGCTGCGGGCGGAGGGCTACTCCTACAAGCAGATCTGCGACGAGACGGGGTTCTCGTACACGAAGGTCAATCGCTGCCTGACCGAGGGGCGGCGGAGCTTCCTGGACCGGGTTCGCGGGATCGAGTCGGGGGCGGAGTGCGCGCGGCTCGAGCCGGCGCTGTCGCGGTTTGTGGATGGGGAGGCTTCTGCTGACGATTTGCTGGTGCTGCGCCCGCACCTGCGGAGCTGCCTGGCGTGCCGTGCTCGGCTGCGCGATTACCGCCAGGTGGCGGCGTTCCTGCCTCTTGTCGTCGCGCCCGGGTTGCTGCGGCGGGTCGGCCGGTTCTTGTCTCACCTCGGCTTCGCCAAGACGGCGGCCGTGGTGGCGGTGGCGGGGTCGCTCGTGGGGGGCGGCGTGGCGGTGGTGCACCGGGGGGACGCGCCGCACCACCGCCCCGCGCCACCGGCGCACGCCGCGGCTCGGACGCGCCCCGCGATTCATAAAAAGCAGCAATTACGGGTGAAGCGTCAGCACCGCCCCATCGCCGCGCACACTCGGCGGCGTAAGGCGATGCCCGCGCCTGCGCCTGCGCGCACGCCTTCGGCAACGCCCGCGCCCACCCCGGCGCCCGCGCCGACCTCGGCGCCCCCGCCCACCCCGGCGCCCGCGCCTACCCCGGCGCCGCGCCCCGCGGCCACCAGTGGCGAGTTCGGTCCCTAATCGCCAACTGTCCGCATTTGTGCATGTATTTGATGCTCAAAGGGGGACAGTTGGCTACGAGACCTCCGCGCGGACGATCTCGGCGCCCCCGGCCAGCGCGCGCAGCTTCATCTTCGCAACGGTCCGCGCGAGCGGCTTCATGCCGCAGTCGGTCGTGAGGTACACCCGCTCGGGCGGCACCACGTCGATCACCTTGCGGATGCGATCGGCCACAACCTCGGGTGTCTCGACCATCGTCGTGCGGATGTCGAGCACGCCGATGCCGACCTCCTTGTCGTCGGGCAGTGTCTTCAAGGCGTCGAGGTCGGTCATCTCGCGGTTGGCGAAGTCGAGCACGAACTGGTCGATGGGCACGTCGTAGAAGTGAGGCAGCACGGCCTCGTAGCCGGCGGGATACAGATCGGCCAGGCGGTTGCCCCAGGCGTTCCCGTAACAGAAGTGCCACGCGATCTTCGCGTCCACGCCGTCCACGCACTGGGCGATCACGTCGGCGATCCACTCGAAGTCGCTCTCGTCCTCGGTGAATAGCGGCAGCCACGCGCCCAGGTCCTCGAGCTGCAGGAAGGTCGCGCCCGCCTCCACCAGCGCCTTCATCTCGGCGTTGAAGATCGGCGCGAGCGCGTAGCTCAGCTCCTTCGCGTCCTTGTAGTGCTCGAAGTAGACGTGCCACGCGAGGTTGACCGGCCCCGCGCCCACGGACACCTTCATCGGCTTGGTCGCGTATCGAGAGGCGATCTTGTAGAGGTCGACCAGCCGGATCGGCCCGTGCTCGACGGCGCCGCTGTTGATCACCCCGCCCCAGTCGGACAGGAGCGTCAGGCCGACGCCCCGCTCGGAGGTTCCCACCGCCGCGGGGTGCTCCTCCTTGGCCTGCTCGAACCCGGGGATGCGCTCGTACATGTACCAGCAGAACGAGCCGATCACGCCGACGTAGTCGTCGTAGTACATCTGCCCGTCGGTGACGATGTCGAGGCCGGCTTCCTCCTGGTCGTGGATCACGACCTCGGTCGCATCCTCGTACGCCTCCTGGTGGTCGACGTGCTTGAAGGCCACTCGCACGTCCCGGCCGAGCAGCTGGTAGTCGAACCAGTGCGGACGGGGATAGGACCCGACCATCGTGGTGGGCAGGATGTGATCGACGATCTTGCGCGGCATTCGGTCCTCCGTGGGTCGTGGCCTTAAGCTGCGCGCCCATGCGGGCCCGTTCCGGCCAGTTGCTCGCGGCCCTGACGGCGCTCGCGGCGATTCTCCGCTTCTCGACCCTCCACGTCCAGAGCTACTGGTTCGACGAGGCGGTCACCGTCCGCCTGCT
>Ga0070684_100002489_pt1 | contig 13568 bp, 11 predicted proteins | sample KBSC723LmetaG_FD_65653 | JGI IMG/M metagenome (GOLD analysis project Ga0070684, IMG submission 65653) | Corn rhizosphere microbial communities from Kellogg Biological Station, Michigan, USA - KBS C7.2-3L metaG | ecosystem: Host-associated > Plants > Roots > Rhizosphere ...
GCAGCAACTCGGCGAGCCCGGACGGGCCGGGCGGCTTCTCGCCGAGCTGCTCGGGGGGCTTCTTCCAGACGCTCGGGCCTTGCCAGCTCCAGGTGAGCGTCAACCTGCCCGGCACCTACACGTTCAGCTGGTCGTACCTGACGTCCGACAACGCCGGCCCCGGTGGCGATCTGTTCGGCGTGATCGTCGATTCGACGCGGATCGTGCTCTCCGATTCGGGCGGCGCGAACGCGCAGGCGGGAACGCGCACCTTCGCCGCCGGATCGTCGTTCGGCTGGTTCATCAACTGCACCGACTGCATCGGCGGCTCGGCGAGCGCGACGATCTCTCAGTTCGCGTTCGCGCAGGCGGTCCCCGAGCCCGAGACATACGCGCTGCTCGTGGCGGGCGCGCTCGCCACCGCCGTCGGGGTGCGCCGCAGGCGCCGCGGCTAGCCTCGGCGAACGGTCGGCGCCTCAGCTCGCCGCAGCGCGCTCGGCCCGCGGCTCGGCGAGGAACGTCGAGAACGCGGTGCGGTACGAGGTCGCGCTGCGGTGGTCGTTGACGACCTCGACGAGCGTCCCGTCGCGCAGCCAGAAGCCGATCGCCCGCGCGTCGATCGCGACGCCGTCGCCGCCGGCGCCCTGCAGCAGCGGCGCCAGCGTGCGCTCGATCGCCGCGCGCTCGTCGCCGCTCGTCGCCACGGGATCGAACAGGAACAGCGTCTTCGCGGCAGCGCCTTCGTCGAGCACGCGCTCGATCTCCCAGCGCACGCCGGCGGTGGCCTTCATGACGATGACGATGCGCTCGGCGCGCCGGATCTTGTCGGCGACGTAGGCCTGCCATGCGGAGTCGGCGAGGAACTCGCGGTACGCGAGGCCGCCTTCGGTCGCGTCCTGCGTTCCCGGCTTGCCGACCGCGATCAGCGGCAGGTAGCCGTCGGCGACGTCGAACAGCTCCTCCTCGATGCGCACCGCGAGCGGGCGGTACGAGAAGAACCTGCTCCAGGGCGGCAGCCTGGGGGTCGGCAGCACGACGTCGTCGGTGTCGAAGGGTCGGAGATAGAGAAGGAAGCCGTCGTTCGGACGCTTCAGGACGTCTGAAACGCCGATGCCCCCGAGGCGCTTGCCGAGTGACTGCAGCCAAGCGGAAGCCTTGATGCCCACGACGGCGAGCGGCAGCGTCCATGCCAGCTGCACGGCGAGCTTCGAGGAGGCCGCGACGCAGTTCGGCAACAGGTCGCCCTTGCACGCCGCGGCGAATACGCTCATCGCGTTGTTCGCGCCGCCGAAGGTCAGAAGGTGCATCAGCGACATCACGAGGACGACCGCGCCGGCGAGCGAGAGCCCGTACGCCAGCGCCGCCTTCGGCGTGTGCATCGGCGTGCGCGGCAGGTCGAGCAGCTTGTTGACGTATGCGCAGGGGCCGGCGACGAGTCGCGGGTCGAGCGTCGCGACGAAGCTCGATCGCTCCGGCACGCCAGAAACCTGCCACAGGGAAGTCGCCACGACCGCGAAGAAGACGACCTGGACAAGCACGCCGATCGTCGCCAGCACGGCAAAGGTGCGGTCGAGATGGGGGAACGCGAACTGCAGGTTGTGCCACGCGTTCGCGATGATCAAGAGCATCAGAAACAGCGTCGCCGCGGCCAAAAACTTGAGGACGCGCGGGCGAACCGAGGTGATCGCGCGGTACATCCAGACGAGCATCCCGAGAATGATCGCGAAACCGATCACGAGGGCGATCACCCACAAGGTCGGATCGCCGCCGTTCTGCCGAGTCACGATCGCGTCGGCGCGCAGCGAGCGGATCGTGTTGTCCGCGATCGGGTAGAAGCCGATGACGCCGGTGAGCTCCCACACCGCGAACGCGATGCCGGCGAGCACGACGTGCAGCACGATCGCGCGCAGGAACTTGATGACGTAGAGCACGCGGAGGAGGACGCTCTCCGAAGGCGACTGGTCGAGCGTCACACGGTCCACGTCGCGGGCGCCGCGTGCGGGCGTCAGGCGTTGACCGCGATCCGCCGCCGCTGCCGGATCTCGTCGCGCGAGAAGCCGACCGCCTCCACGACCTTCGCGCTCGCCGCGAACGGCACTGCGACGCTCGCGCCTTCGCCGATCGCGAAGCTGCCTGCGGGATGGCCGTCGACGAAGGCGTCGATGCGATCCAGCCCGCTCGCCGTCAGCGTCGCCCGGCGCGCCGCCTTGTCGACGACGAACGCGAGCGCGCTCGGCGGCTCGGCACGAAGCAGCTCGACGCAGTGCATCAGCAGGTCGCCGTTGCCGGCGAGAAGGTCGTTGCGCGTCATCGCGTACGGCGTGCCGGCGATGCCGACGTCCTCGATCGTCAGTCCCTCGCTCGGCCCCGAGCGCGTCGCGCGGCGAAACGCGAAGCTGAGCCCGATTCCACTCGCAAGCGGCGGCAGCGCGAGCGGCGTTCCCTGCAGCGCTTTCCTGAGGTCGGCGTACTCCCAGACGTTGGCGCCGCCGGCGCCGGTCGCTTCGCCGACGCAGACGAACGGGCCGATCGCGTTGTCGACCCAGCCCGCGGAAAAGATGTCGCCCGACGAGTACGTGTTGGTGTCGCCGACCAGCAGCACCGGCCCCGGATAGCGCTGGCCGATCGCGTTGCAGTCGGCGCGCTCGGAGATCGGCACCGGTTGCGCGTAGAGCTCGCCGTTGCGGACCGCGGCGTCGAGCGACGCCTGCCACGGCGCGAGGTCTTCGGCGAGGCCGCGCTGCGCCGCCAGCTCGCGCGTGAACGTCGTCGCCAGCACCGAGAAGCGCACCGGCTCGATCGCCTTGGGCGTGAAGAACTGCAGCGAGTGCTCGGCGGCGAGGATGTAGCCGCCGGGGTTGCCGCGGACGTCGACGACGAGGCCGGCTTGCGGCAGCAGCGGCAGCAAGCGCAGCAGCTCGGCGACGAAGGGCTCGGGCTCGGTGTCGAACGCCCAGATGCGCAGATAGCCGATCGCTCCGCCGGGCGCCTGCAGCGACTGCGCGCGCAGCGTGTCGGGGATCGTCGTCCGGATCGTCGAGGCGGCGAGGCCGCGGCCGCGCGCTCTGCCGGCGACCGAGACCGCGCGCTTCGGGGTCGCCGGCGTCTCGCCGACGAGCGCCTCGGGTGCGAAGAAGAGCATCTTCGCCATCCGCACCGCAGCCGCGGCCGGATTGACCGCGCGCGTTCGCCGCAGCGCCTGGGCGCGGCGGCCGCCCGCGGGGCCGCCTGCGAGCAGGTTCGACACGGCGCCGGGGTCGACGACGCGCCACGGCACGCGTACCTCGCGCTCGCCGCCGACCGGAGCGCCGGCGGCGTCGGTCTTGCGGTAGCCGACGACGACCCACTCCTCGTCGGGCGGCGGGCCGAACTGCAGCGAGCGGAACGTGAGGCTCGCGACCGACGCGGCGCGCAGGCTGTCGGGACGTCCTGCGCATTCCTCGTCGGCGTGGCGAACGACGGCGCGGTCGATCGGCACGCCGTTCCAGTGCTGCACGACGACGCCGGGAACGAAGCCGGCGTCGAGCCCCGTGCCGACCTTGGTGACGACGTACGTCGGCGCGGCGTCGGGACCGTACATCTCGATCAGGAACGGCAGCGCCGCGACCTTGCCCGCGAACGCCGCCGGCCACGTATAGCGCGTGTGGTAGTCGCGAAGCTGCGTGACGATCGCGGCGAGCTCGACGTGGAACGCGTTGTCGTCGAACGCGCGGACCTGCGTGCGCAGGATGCGCAGGCGCTGGACCGGGTCGAAGCCGTAGCGCGCGCGCTTGAGCGGCAGGTGCGTGTACACGCCGCCGATCACGGTCTCGAAGGCGTCGAGCAGGCGCAGCCGCTCGGCGGTCGAGAGCGCGGCCGGCGCCGGCAGCGTCGCGCTCGCTGGGGCGCGCGAACGCCCGGCGACGCCGCGGGAGCGGACAGCGCGGCGCTTCGCCTGCGCCGCCGCGGCGGCCGTGCGGCTCGGCATCGCCTCGGCGAGCGGAACGCCTTGCTGCGCCGCAGTGAAGCGCGATTCGTTCATGCCGACCTCCCTGGACCGACCGTTCGAAGCGTCGAGTATCTTCGTGCTTCGCGCCGCAACCGATCGGGAGAACGAGGTGCTGTTCGAACCGGGCCGCCACGAGCCGCTGACGCAGCTCGCGTGGGACGAGCCGCGCGCCCGCGCGCTGATCGAGCGGATCGCCGCCGACGCCGCTGCGCGCTTCGGCGACGGCGTCGTGCGGCCGGTGCACCCGCGCGACGGCGCACCCGCGCGCGAGCTGCACGGCGAGCTCTACCACGGCGCTTGCGGCGTGCTGTGGGCGCTGCATCACCTGCACGCCCTCGGCGTGACCGCCGCGAGCATCGATTCCGCGATGGTCGAGCTGGCGCTGCAGCGCCATCGCGAATGGCAGGCGTCGTTCGGCGGCACCGAGTTCGCTTCGTATCTCATCGGCGACATCGCGCTGCTGCTGCTCGCGTACGACCTCGCGCCGAGCGACGCGCTCGCCGCGCGCATCGAGGAGCTGGTCCGCGGCAACATGCACCACCCCGCGCGCGAGCTGATGTGGGGTGCGCCGGGAACGATGCTGATCGCGCTCTTCCTCGCTCGCCACACCCGCGACGAACGATGGTCGCAGCTGTTTCGCGCGACGGCGCGTGCGCTCGCGAGCGAGCTCGAGTGGTCGACGGAGCACGCCTGCCATTTCTGGACGCAAGACATGTATGGCCGGCGCAGCACCTTCATCGATGCCGTCCACGGCTTCGTCGGGGCGGCCGCGGTCGTGGTTCGCGGACGCGACCTGCTGCCCGCGGACGAGTGGCACGAGTGGGAGCAGCGCATCGCGAACACCGTCGCGCGAACGGCGACGGTCGAGGGCGATCTCGCGAACTGGCGGACCTACCTGGTCGAGCCCGCAGACACGCCGCCGCGCGCGCTGGTCCAGTTCTGCCACGGCGCTCCCGGCTTCGTCATCGCGCTCGCCGGGCTGCCCGGCGGCACGCTCGATCAGCTGCTCCTCGCCGGCGGCGAGATGACGTGGCAGGCGGGGCCGCTCGTGAAGGGCGCCAACCTCTGTCACGGCACCGGCGGCAACGGTTATGCGTTCCTCAAGCTCTTCCGTCGCACCGGGGACGAGCGCTGGCTCGCGCGCGCCCGCGCGTTCGCGATGCACGGCATCGGACAGTGCGAGCGCGACGCCGTCCGCTTCGGCCAGCTGCACGCGTCGCTCTGGACCGGCGACCTCGGCTTCGCCGTCTTCCTCTGGAACTGCATCGTCGCCGGCGACGAATTTCCCTGTCTCGACGTCTTCTTCGCGCCGCGGCGATCGCCGCAATGAGCCGCGCAGATCAGCCGTGCAGCACGACGCCGAGCACGATCGCGACATCGAGCGCGATCCAGCCGATGCACGGCACCCAGATCGCCTTGTCGCCCTCGCGAACGCCGTGGACCATCCACAGGCACGCCGAGACGAGATAGGCCGCCCACGAGAGGAGCGAGACGCCGGCCGCGTCGCCACGCCAGACGGCGACCGCCTGCGGCACCGTCATCGCCATCGTGACGATCGAGAACGCGTTGAGCAGCCGCAGGAAGCCGGGATGCTTGGCGCTGGCCCCGCGGTTCGAATGCGCCGCCGTAACGTCTGGATGTGAGGTCATGTCATGCTCCGGACCGCACGTCGTTCGGCGCGTGCCGAACCCTGCTCGCTGCGGCTGGTCGCGATCTTGCCTCGGTGACGGCACGGTGCCGCCGCTTCGGTAGCGAGCCGATGTCGACCGCGTTTCAGTGGGCATCGACGTGGTGACGGCGTGCGACCCGCGTGCAGCCCTCGTGAACCCGGCGCCCTGGGCAGGTGGCACCATTGCGTCCGGACCGGCGCGGCGACCGCGGCGGCCGTCGCTGTTTCACCGACCGGAGATGCCATGGCCCGCACCGTCCAAGAGAAGCGCGCCGCGTTCCGCGCGCTGCACGCCGAAGGCTGCTTCGTGCTGCCGAACCCCTGGGACATCGGCAGCGCGCTGATGCTGCAGGGGCTGGGCTTCCAGGCGCTCGCGAGCACGAGCTCCGGGTTCGCCTGGTCGACCGGCCACGCCGACGGCACGAGCTCGCGCGACGCCGTCCTCGCCCACCTGCGCACGCTCTGCGAAGCGACCGACCTGCCGGTCAACGCCGACTTCGAGGGCGGCTACGCGACGACCGCCGAAGGCGTCGCCGAGAGCGTGCGGATGGCGATCGCGACCGGCGTCGCCGCACTCTCGATCGAAGACTCGACCGGCGATGCCGAGCAGCCGCTGCGCGCCGTCGCCGATGCGGTCGAGAGGATGCGCGCGGCGCGCGCCGCGATCGACGGCAGCGGCGGCGACACGCTGCTCGTCGGCCGCGCCGAGAACTTCATCGTCGGCCGGCCCGACCTCGCCGACACGATCGCGCGCCTGAAGGCGTACGCCGACGCCGGCGCCGACTGTCTCTATGCGCCCGGCATCCACACGCGCGAGCAGATCGACGCCGTCGTCGCGGCGGTGAAGCCCAAGCCGGTCAACCTGCTGCTCGGCGCCGCGACCGACTGGACGCTCGCCGACGTCGCCGCGATGGGCGTGCGCCGGATCAGCGTCGGCGGCGGGCTCGCACGCGCGGCGTGGGCCGGGTTCCTGCGCGCAGCGCGCGGCCTCGCGCAAGGCCGTTTCGACGGCCTCGCCGGCGCGACGCCGGGTCCCGAGCTGAACGCGTTCTTCCGCGGCGGCGCGTTGAAGCGCTAGATGACTTTCGACGCGCGCAACTGCGCGATCTGCGCCTCCGAGTAGCCGAGCTCGGCGAGGATCGCGTCGCTGTGCTCGCCGAGCAGCGGCGCGCGGCCGCGGATCGCACCCGGCGTCGCCGATAGACGGATCGGCGTGTCGACCACCGGTGCCGCTCGCGTGGCACCGGGGTACGCGATCTGGCGCAGCACGCCGCTCGCGCGGACGTGCGCGTCGTCGAGCGCCTCCTGCGGGCTGTGCACCGGCCCGGCGGGAATGCGCGCTTCTTCCATCGCCCGCAACGCATCGGCGCGCGGACGCGCCGCGCACCACGCGGCGAGGCGCTCGCTGACGACGTGCGCGTGCTCGCCGCGGCCGCGGTCGTCGGCGAAGCGCGGATCGGCGAGCCAGTCCTCGGCGCCGAGCATCGCGCAGAACTTCCGCCAGAGCGGCTGTCCGACGACCTGCACGATCAGCCAGCGGCCGTCGGCGCACTGGAAGAGGTCGGCCGGCGCCGACGCGTAGCCGAGGTTGCCCTGCGGCACGCGATCTGGTTTGGCGATCGCCTGCTCGATCAGGATCGAGTTCGAGACGGTGAGCGCCGTCGCCATGAGCGAGCCGTTGACCTCCTGGCCGCGGCCGGTGCGCTCGCGCGCGATCAGCGCGAGCAGCGCACCGAAGGCAGCGCCGATCGCGGTGCCGAAGTCGACCCAGTTGACGCCGGCGCGGCGCGGCGCGTCCGGGTCGCCGCTCATGAACACCGCGCCCGACATCGCCTGACCGATGCCGTCGAAGCCGACCTTGTGCGCGCCGGGCCCCGTCCTGCCGAACGCATCGGTCGCGACCAGGATCGCGCGCGGGTTGATCGCCGCGACGCTCGCGTAGTCGAGCGCCATCGACTTCAGCGTCGACTCCGGCATGTTGGCGATCACGATGTCGCTGCGCGCGATCAGCTTGCGCACGATCTCGCGTCCCTCGGGCGTTGTCGGCTCGAGCGAGAGCGACCGCTTGCCGCGGTTGACCTGCATGTAGAGGCCGCCTTCGCCGCCGGCGGCCAGCGGCAGCACGAAGCGGTCCTCGCTGCCCCGGACCTTGTCGATGCGGATCACGTCGGCGCCGTGGTCGGCGAGCAGCGCGCCGCAGAACGGGCCGGCGATGAAGCGGCCGAAGTCGAGGACGCGGATGCCTGCGAGGACGCCTTCGTTCATGGTCGGGAGTGTCGCCCAGTGGCGAGGTGGATCGCCTCGGGCAAGAATCTCCGCACAGGAGAACCGCCATGACGATGCTTCGCGACGCCGCCCGCGCCTTCATGCCGTATCCGGACGCGCCGGTCCGCCACGCCGACCACGGCCCGCTCGCCGGACTGACGTTCGCGGTCAAGGACCTTTACGACGTCGCCGGCTATCCGACCAGCGGCGGCCAGCCGTTCGTGCTCGCGATGTCGGGGATCAAGACGACGACCGCGCCCGCGGTGCAGCGGCTGCTCGACGCCGGCGCGCGCTTCGTCGGCAAGACGATCACCGACGAGTTCGCGTTCTCGATGAACGGCCAGAACGCGCACTTCGGCGCGCCGGTCAACGGCGCCGCGCCCGATCGCATCGCCGGCGGCTCGTCGTCGGGGTCGGCGTCGGCGGTGTCGAATGGCCTGTGCGACTTCGCGCTCGGCAGCGACACCGGCGGCTCGGTGCGCGCACCGGCGAGCCACTGCGGCCTCGTCGGCCTGCGTCCATCGCACGGCCGCATCTCGCTCGCGAACGTGATGGACCTCTCGCCGAGCTTCGACACCTGCGGCTGGTTTACGCGCGACGTCGCGACGTACGCGCGCGTCGCCGAGGTCCTGCTCGGCGCCGATCCTGCACCGCTGCCGGCGAAGCCGCGTCTGCTCGCGCCGACCGACGTCTGGGCGCTGCTCGCGCCGCAGGCGGCCGATGCGCTGCGTGCGCCGCGGGCGCGGATCGAGTCGCTGCTCGGCGCGGCGGCGCCAGTCACGGTCGTCCTCGACGGCTTCGATGCGATGTACTGGAGCTTTCGCCATCTCCAGGCGCGCGAGGCATGGCAGAGCGACGGCGCCGTCATCGAGCGCTTCGCGCCGCCGATGGGGCCGGGTGTTCGCGACCGCTTCGCGTTCTCGCGCGCGGTGACCGACGCGCAGGTCGCCGACGCCGCGGCGTTCCGTGCTCGCTTTCGCGCCCGCTTCGACGCGCTCGTCGGCGCCGATGGCGTGCTCGTGATGCCGACGATGCCCGACGTCGCGCCGCTCGCCGCCGCCGAGGAGAGCGCGCTCGAGGACTACCGCAACCGTGCGATCCGCATGCTCTGCATCTCGGGGCTGGCGGCGTGTCCGCAGATCTCGCTGCCGCTCGGCGAGCGGCTCGGCGTGCCGTTCGGCATTTCGCTCGTCGGGCCGTTCGGCAGCGACCGCAGCCTCGTCGCGCTCGCCGAGCGGATTGCGGCGACCGCGCGCTGACGCGCGAGGCGCTCGCCTCAGGCGACCGTCGCGGTGACGCGCAGGTAGGTCGCCGGGATCACCGTTCGCGCTGCGCTGCCGCTCTTGTTGTGGGCGCGGAACAGCGCCTCGAGCTCGCGCTGCAGGGCGTCGGCGCGACCGTTCTTGGCGGCCGCGTCGAATGCGTTCATCGTCGGGCCGTAGTAGTCGCGGAAGTCGGCGACGAACTGCTCGGGGCTGCCGGCGAAGTCGAACGTGAACGTCTCGGGGACGCAGCGCACCGCATCGCCCGGAACTCCGGCAGCCGCGAAGCGCTCGCGGACGTGGCTCTCGACGCCCCACGTCATCGGGCTGACGAAGCCTTCGGGAGGCGGCGGCGAATACGCCGAGCTGATCTTGAGGATCTGGGCGACGAGCGTCGGGTCGCCCGGGATCCAGTTGCCCATCACGACGCGGCCGCCCGGCTTGGTGACGCGGACCATCTCCTTCGCGACCTCGACCGGCTTGGGCGCGAACATCGCGCCGAAGATCGTGACGACGAGATCGAAGCTCCTGTCGGCGAGATCGCGCAGCTCGCACGCGTCGCCTTCCTGGAAGCGCAGGTTGGCGAGGCCGAGCTCCTTGGCGCGACGGTTGCCGGCGGCGACGAGGTTGCTCGCGATGTCGACGCCGAGGACGTCGGCGCCGAGCCGCGCCTCGGGCACTGCGGTCGTGCCGTCGCCCGAGCCCAGGTCGAGGACCTTCATGCCGCGCGTGATGCCGAGCGAGCGCACGAGCGCATCGCCGCTGTCGCGCATCGTCTCGGCGATGCGGGTGAAGTCGCCCTTTTCCCAGAGCGCGCGGTTCGGGTTCGCAGCGGCGGTCATCTCGGCTCCTGTCGATGGGGCGCAGACGCTAGCAAAGTTCGCGCTTCGCGACAACGCTCCATGCGAGCACGTGCGGATCGGGTCCGTCCCGTGGCAGCCCTGCCGCGGCGGCGCTACGCTCGTTCGGCAACGACTTCGAAGCCGAGGAGCTCTCATGCCTGCCACCCGCCTGGCCGCCGCCGCGCTCGCGATCGCGTGCGCGGCCCCGGCCCACGCCGCGCCGCCGACCGTCGAGATGACGTGGATGTCGTTCAAGGACGACGCGATGGGCGGCTACCTCGAGGCGCAGAAGATCGCGCTCTACGCGCAGACGCAGTACTTCGACAAGTTCGTCCTCTCGCCGGGCGGACTCGCGCGCGACGTCAACCACGACGTCAAGAGCCGGCTCGGCTTTGCCGATGCGCAGAAGTTCAGCCAGTCGCTCCTCGACGCGGTCGATCGTGTCGCCTCGACGAGCGTCGGCGACGACTGCGGCGAGGGGTTCGCGCCGCCGAGCCCGTGGGCGACGATCGCGCCGGGCGAGGCGAGAGGCAGGCCGCGCTGAGCGGCTCCGCGCAGCGCGCGCCGACGGGCGCACCCGGCGACGGCCGCGCGCCCGGACGCGCCCGCGAGCGCACCGCCGACGTCGCCGTGCGATCCTCGTCGTGGCTCGTCGTCGTCGCAGCGCTGCTCTTCGCGACGATGGGCGTCTGCATCAAGCTCGCCGCGGCGCGCTACAGCAGCGGCGAGATCGTGATGTACCGCGGCGTCGTCGGCGCGGTGCTCATCTTCGTCGTCAGCCGCTGGCGCGGCGAGACGCTGCGCACGCCGATTCCCCTGCGCCATCTCCTGCGCAGCGTCACCGGCGTGACCGCGCTCTGCCTCTGGTTCTACTCGATCGCGGCGCTGCCGCTCGCGACCGCGATGACGCTGAACTACACGTCGTCGCTGTGGCTCGCCCTGTTCGTCGTCGGCGGGGCGGCGGTGGTCGGCAGGCGGGCCGCCGACCACGCGCTCGGCGTCGCTGCCGCCATCGGCTTCGCCGGCGTCGTTCTCGTCCTGCGACCGACGATGGAGCACGGCCAGCTCTGGGGCGGAGTGCTGGGACTGTTGTCGGGGATGATCTCTGCGCTCGGCTACCTGCAGGTCGCCGCGCTCGGCCGCTCGGGAGAGACGGAGGGCCGGATCGTCTTCTACTTCTCGATCGGCGGCGCGATCGGCGGCGCCGCGATCGCCACCGTGACCGGCTGGCACGCGCACAGCCTCGTCGGCGTCGCCCAGCTGCTCGCGATCGGCGTGCTCGCGACTGCCGCGCAGCTGCTGCTGACGCGCGCCTATGCACGCGGCAACACGCTCGTCACCGCCAGCCTGCAGTACCTCGGCATCGCGTTCTCGTACCTGTACGGCGTCGTCCTCTTCGACGACCGGGTGACGTGGCTCGCGGCGGCGGGCATGGTCGCGATCGTCGGTGCCGGCGTCCTCGCGACGGTGGTGCGGGCGCGATACGCACGCCGCGAAACCGCGGCGCGTCCCTGAGCATTACTCCGCACTTCGGCGCGAAATTTTTCACGCTTGGAGTCGCCCCGCTGGCTGCCGGCGACGGCCGCGAATATCGTCGGCCGCGCAACTTCAGCTCTCGGAGTCGCCTCCATGTCCTACGGTTCCACCGTTCGCGCGCAGAGCAGCCAGTCAGGTGCCGCCGCGATCGACCCCTCGACCCTGAGCGAGGTCGCCCGCATCATCGACCACGCCTGGGCCTCCGGGCCCGGCGGCGTCCAGCCGCGGATCGTCTACGACGCCGTCGAATGGGTGACCGACGCGCTCGACGCCGGCCGCATCCGCGTCGCCGAGCGGCTCGCCGTCGGCGAATGGTCGGTCAACCAGTGGGTCAAGAAGGCGGTGCTGCTGTCGTTCCGCCTCAACGACAGCAAGCTGATCAGCGCCGGCGGGATGTCGTACTTCGACAAGGTCGACTCCAAGTTCTCGGGCTTCGACGAGGGCGACATGCGCGCCACCGGCGTGCGGACGGTGCCGCCGGCGATGATCCGGCACGGCGCCTATCTCGCGCGCGACGTCGTCGTCCTGCCGAGCTTCGTCAACATCGGCGCCTACGTCGACGAGCGCACGATGGTCGACAGCTGGGTCAGCGTCGGCTCGTGCGCGCAGATCGGCAAGGACGTCCACCTGAGCATGGGCGTCTCGATCGGCGGCGTCCTCGAGCCGATGCAGGCGCACCCGACGATCGTCGAGGACAACTGCTTCGTCGGCGCGCATGCGGCGCTCGCAGAAGGGATCATCATCGAGGAGAACTCGGTCGTCGCGATGGGCGTGCGGATCGGCCGCAGCACGAAGATCTACGACGCCGCGACCCGGCAGGTGAGCTACGGCCGGGTGCCGGCCGGGTCGGTCGTCGTCCCTGGGACGTTGCCTTCCGCGGACGGCAGCTACAGCACGTCGTGCGCCGTGATCATCAAGAAGGTCGACGCGCAGACCCGCTCGCGCACCAGCATCAACGAGCTGCTGCGCGCTTGAGCCGGCGCGGCGGCCGCTGCCGCCGCGAGCGCCGGCCCCGCTAGTACTGCGACTGCCGCTGCAGCTCGACGACGCCGCCGATCGCGCGTGCAAGTCGCTTGATGTCGATCGGCTTGGCGACGTGGTCGTCCATGCCGGCCTCGAGATACGTCTGCCGGTCCTCGACCATCGTGTTGGCGGTGAGCGCGATGATCGGGATCTGCGAGGTCGGCCCGTCGAGGGCGCGGATGGCGCGCGCCGCGGCGAGGCCGTCGAGGTTGGGCATCTGGATGTCCATCAGCACGAGGTCGTACGACGACGCCTGCACCTTCGCGAGCACCTCGTGGCCGTCGCGTGCGAGGTCGGAGCTGTGGCCGAGCTGCGCGAGCATCGCGCAGATGACGAGCTGGTTGATCTCGTTGTCCTCGGCGACGAGGATGCGGAGGCCTCCTTCCATCGAGCGGTCGGGCTCGAAGCGCGACTCGGCGCCGATGATCTGCGACGACTGGCCGCGCTGCAGCTCGACCGAGATGCGGAACGTGCTTCCCGAGCCGATCTCGGTTTCGACCGCGATCGTGCCGCCCATGAGATCGAGCAGGCCGCGGCAGATCGCGAGACCGAGCCCCGAGCCGCCGTAGCGGCGGCTGATGCCGCTGTCGGCCTGGCGGAAGCGCTCGAACAACGACGGCAGCGCCGCCTGGTCGATGCCGATGCCGGTGTCGGCGACCGCGACCTCGAGCAGGACGCGGTCGTGGCCGAGATCGCGGTAGTCGACCTGCACCGTCACCGAGCCCTGCTCGGTGAACTTGACGGCGTTGCCGATCAGGTTGAAGAGCACCTGCCGCATCCGCCCTTCGTCGCCGACGAGGACGGCGGGCAGGCCGCTCTGGTAGCGCACCTTGAAGGCGAGGCCCTTCTCGTGGGCGCGCGTCGCCACCGAGGCGGCGACCTCGTCGACGAGTCGGCGCGGGTCGAACTCGGCAAGCACGAGCTCGAGGCGGCCGGCCTCGACGCGCGAGAGGTCGAGGATGTCGTTGATGAGCGCGAGCAGCGCGTTGCCCGAGCTGCGGATC
>Ga0070684_100002492_pt1 | contig 13560 bp, 12 predicted proteins | sample KBSC723LmetaG_FD_65653 | JGI IMG/M metagenome (GOLD analysis project Ga0070684, IMG submission 65653) | Corn rhizosphere microbial communities from Kellogg Biological Station, Michigan, USA - KBS C7.2-3L metaG | ecosystem: Host-associated > Plants > Roots > Rhizosphere ...
TCCAGAGCAGGCCGGTCAGATCGTCGAGCTCGAGGATCCGCTGCGCGTTGTTCACGGTCGACTCGACCTTGGGCCGATTGCGCACGATGCCCGGGTCGGCGAGCAGCCGCTCCATGTCGCGCTTCCCGAACCGGGCGACCTCCGCCGCATCGAAATTCGCGAACGCCTTCCTATACCCCTCGCGCTTGCGCAGGATGGTCAGCCAGGAGAGCCCCGCCTGCGCGCCCTCGAGCGTCAGCATCTCGAACAGGTGGCGCTCGTCGCGCGACGGGACGCCCCACTCCTCGTCGTGGTAGGCAACGTACTCCGGTATCCCTTCGGGGACCCACTCGCAGCGCTTCATGCCTTCGCGATCTGGGGCACCTCGCTGCCGCCGTCGGTGCGGATCTCGACCGCCAGCACCTCGTCCTTGATCCAGTCCGCATGCTCCAGCAGGTCGGACGCGCCCTGCGGCAGCGTGACGACGATCCGGTCGGTCAGCTCGAGCCCGGCGTCCCTGCGCATCGCGTTCAGCTCGTGGATCAGGTCGAGGACGCGCTTCTCGACTTCGAGCTCGGCGTCGAGCGTCGTGTCGAGAGCGACCGTGAGCCCGTCGCCGTGCGCGACCGCCCATCCCTCGCGCCCAACGCGCTCGACGAGCACCTCGTTCTCCGAGAGATCGTGGCCCGCGGCGCGGAAGCCGCCGTTCACCTGCTCGAAGTCACCGGCTTCGAGCGCAGCCCGCACCGCGCCGAGCTCCTTGCCGAGCTTCGGCCCGAGCAGAGGCAGGTTCGGCTTGACCCGCAGCTCGGTTGCCTCGACCTCGCCGAACTCGACCTCCTTCACGCGCAGCTCCTCGCGGATCTCGTGTTCGTGTTGCCTCGACAGCTCCGCGCCCTGCACGACGAGCCGCCGCAGCGGCTGGCGCAGAGGAAGCTGGGAGGTCGCGCGCGCCTGGCGCCCGAGATCGACGACCCGCCTCGTCTCCGCCACTTCTGCGAGAAGCTGTTCGTCGCGCTCCCCTTGCTCCGGCCACGCGACGAGGAAGATCGACTCCGGCCCACCCTCGCTCCGCAGCACTCGCCACAGGTGCTCCGCGAGGAAGGGCATCACGGGCGCGATCACGACGAGCGACTTCAAGAGCGCATGCCGAAGCGTCACGAGCGCGGCGGCGTCGCCGTCCCAGAACCGTCGGCGAGACCGGCGGATGTACCAGTTCGACAGGTCGTCGACGAACGACTCGAACGACGCGATCAGGTCGGGCGTCCAGAAGCGCTCGTAGGCGTCGGTCATCTCGGCCACGAGCTGCTCGACACGCGATTCGAGCCAACGGTCGAGCGGCTCGAGCTCACCGGCCTCGCCGTCCTCCGACACGTTCGCGTAGTCGACGAAGAACTTGACCGAGTTCCAGAGCGTCAGCAGCCGGCGCTTGACCTCGTGCGCCGGCCCGTAGCCGAACTTGATGTTCTGGCCGGGGTTCGCCTCGCAGAAGAGCCAGCGCATGACGTCGGCGCCCATCGAGTCGAGCGCCTCGTCGGCCGAGATCGCATTCCCCCAGGAGCGGTGCATCTCGCGCCCGTGCTCGTCGAGGAGCTTCTCGTAGGTGAGCACCGCCTTGTACGGCGTCTTCCCGATCAGCGTCATCGACATGAACGAGATGGAGTAGAACCACAGCCGGATCTGCTCGCGCATCTCCGAGATCCAGTCCGCGGGGAACCAGCTCTCCCAGTACTCGTGGTCGGGCAGGTCCGCCCCAGACAGGCCCTTTGCCGCACCGGTCGCGTAGCCGTGCTCGATCCACTCGGGGTTGTTCCAGCCGAGCGACGAGAACGGGACGATGCCCGCGTCGAGCCAGGCGTCGCCCACCTCGGGGATCCGGTGCACGTCCTTGCCGCACGCCGAACAGGCGATCGTCACGTCATCGATCCAGGGCCGGTGCAGCTCCTGGAGCTGGTCGATCCCCGCCGTCGCTCGCTCCTCCAGCTCCGCGCGCGAGCCGATCACGTTCAGCTCGCCGCAGTCGCATGGGTAGAGAGGCAGCGGCAGCCCGAAGTAGCGCTTGCGCGAGATGTTCCAGTCGCCCATGTTCCGCAGCCAGTCGTCCATGCGCTTCGAGTAGAAGTCGGGCGTCCACTGCACGGTCGCGTTCGCGTCGAGCATCGGCTGGCGGATCTCGTCGCAGGCGATGAACCAGTCGTCGACGACACGGAAGACGAGCGGCGTCCCACAGCGCCAGCAGGTCGGATAGCGGTGCGTGATCGTCCCGGACTCGACGAGGAGCTCGCGGCGCCGCAGGTCCTCGATGATCACGTCCTCGGCCTCGTCGGTCGAGAGCCCCTCGGCCGGCCCGAAGCCGGCGAGCATGCGGCCCGACTCGTCGATCGGGACGAGCACATCCAAGCCGTGGACGCGCGAGAGCTCGAAGTCCTCCTGGCCGGCGCCCGGAGCGATGTGGACGATGCCGGTTCCCTCGTCCAGGACGACCTCGTCCCAGGAGACCACGCGGTGGACGATCCCGTCCTGCGCCGGCGCGTCGTCGAACGGGCCGGCGTACTCGAGCCCGACGAGCTCCTCGCCCTCGACCTTGCGGTCGTAGTCCTCACCCTCGTGCGCCAGTCGCCACTGGCCTTCGCGCAGCCCGTACTCGGCGTCCGGCTTGACCGCCGCGGCCACGTTGGCCGGGAGCGTCCACGGCGTCGTCGTCCAGACGACGAGCGCCTCGTCCTCGCGCTCCTTCAGCGGGAAGCGCACATACAGCGAGGGGTGCTCAAGCTCCTTGTACTCACCGGCGTAGAGCTCGTGCTGCGAGATCGACGTCCCGCAGCGCGGGCACCACTCGGTCGCGCGGTGCCCCGTGTACAGCCAGCCGCGCTCGTGCACCGCCTTGAGGAAGCCCCAGATGTACGAGATGTTCGTGTCCGAGAACGTGTGGTAGTCGTTGTCCCAGTCCATCCAGCGGCCGAGCCTGCGGTCCTGCTCGGTGATCACGTCCGCGTACTCGGCCACGCGCTCCTTGCAGCGCGCGGCGAACTCCGCGAGCCCGTACTCCTCGATGTCGCGCTTCGAGTTCAGGCCGAGTGACTTCTCGACCTCGACCTCGACCCAGAGCCCCTGGCAGTCGAATCCGTTCTGGTAGCGCTGGTCGAACCCGCGCAGCGCCTTGTAGCGCTGGAAGACGTCCTTCAGCGTGCGGCCCCAGGCGTGGTGGACGCCCATCGGGTTGTTGGCGGTGATCGGACCGTCGATGAAGCTCCACCGCTCGCCGCCTCGGTTCTGCTCGCGAAGCTTGTCGAAGGTACCCTGCTCGTCCCACCACGCCAGGATCTCCCGCTCGAGCGCGGAGTGATCCGGGACCGGCGGAAGCGAGGGGAACGTCTGGGCCATCGTGTTCGATTCTACGGTCGTCCGGGAACAGCACGACCAGCGCGAGCGTTAGAAAAGAAAACGAGTCTGAAAGGACCTTTTGGAATGGCAGATGTAGTGACCACGACGACGTTCGAGCAGGAAGTGCTCCAGTCCGACACGCCCGTCCTCGTCGACTTCTGGGCGGAGTGGTGCGGCCCGTGCCATGCCGTCTCGCCCATCCTCGACCGGATCGCCGAGGAGCGCGCCGGGGAGCTCAAGCTCGTCAAGGTCAACATCGACGAGGAGCCGGACATCGCCGAGCGCTACGGCATCGCGTCGATCCCGACGATGGTGCTCTTCGAGAAGGGCGAGCCTGCGGCTGCGGCCATCGGAGCACAGCCAAAGGGCGCGATCGAGACGCAGCTGGGCCTAAGCCCCGCCGAAACGAACGGCTCCTCGGCCTAGCTCAATCCCCGCGAGGGCCAGGCCCGACCGAGGACAGTCCCACCGAGGGACAGTCCCTATGAGGGACAGTCCCTTGTTACAGCTGGTTCGAGGGACAGGCCCCGTGGGCCTAGCCGCCTCCTTCGGCCTCTTCCTTCTCCGGCAGGGGCATCGGCGACACTGCACGCTTCGTCGGCTCGTCGACGAGGCTCAGCACGCGCATCCCATGGGTGAACACGATCGCGCCTCCGAGCCAGCCGCCCAGGGTCAGCAGGCCGAAGCCGACGAGCGTCAGGATCAGTGGGCCGCCGCCGATCGAGCCCTCGACGTAGTCGCCGTGGCCGGCGCCGGCGGTGATCGCGAAGACGACCGTCGCCGAGAGCATCGCGCTCAGGTGCAGCGTGGCGGTGCGCCACAGCGGCGTCCCCGTGGAGATGCTGAGCCAGTCGATGAAGCCGGTGAGGGCGGTCGGGAGCGTGACGACGAGGCCGGCGATCAGTGCGATCCACCAGGCTGTGGCCGTGTTGTGCTCGCTGACTCCGAGGCGCGACAGCACGGCCATCGCCGTCGCGAAGGTGTACGCACCGACCGTGACGTCCGTCAGGGGCGGGTGGAGCGGGTGCCCCGCCGGGCCCTTCAGGAAGAACTTCATGGCTACCTCCTGCCGTCGACTCCGTCCAGCAGAGTCCAGTTACCCCGCAGAGCGGCCTCGGCAACCTCGACGAGGCGGTCGTCGTCCGGACCGTCGGTGAGCTCGCGCCGCGACTCGGCGGCATGCTCGTGATCGAGTTCGGTATGGAGCGCGAAGTACGAGGCGCCACGCTCGTCGGTCGCCACGGCGTAGTGCTCGGCGAGGCCGTCGAGCTTCGCCTGCGAGACGTCCGGCTGCCCGGCTTCGATCGCGTAGAGCACGGCGAGAGCCTCGCGGCGGTTTCCAGGAGCGGTCCAGGCGGTCACGCAGGCAGTCGTCTCCGCGCTCGGCTCCCGCGTCGTGTCCGCGCCAAATGCGGCGGCGAACTCGTCCCAGAGGTCGACGTGCGCCGCTTCTTCGCGCGCGTGCTCCTCGTTGCCGGCCTTGGCGGCCGTGTCGGCCAGCGCGACGACCGCGTGCCGGTACTCGCCGGCGTAGTGTGCGAGCTCGTCGCGGCTCAGCTCGCCGCAGCTCCAGCGCTTGTAGAAGGGATGCTCGAGGACGTTCCACCGCTCACGGGCGGCGTCGATTCTCTCGATCAGGCTCAAGGGGGTCTCCTTTGTCGAGGACGAACAGCGATGCTAACGCCGTGAGCGGCTTCCTCGTGATCAACCCGCGGTCGGGTCCGGGCGACTCGGCCGACGAGCTGCGCGCGGCGGCGGAACGAATCGGCATCCAGACGCACCTTCTGGGCGAGGGCGAGGATCCGTCCGAGGTCGCCCGGGAGGCGCCCGAGGGGCCGCTCGGAATCGCGGGCGGCGACGGCTCGCTGGCCGCGGTCGCCGAGGTCGCGCTCGAACGCGACAGCCCCTTCGTCGTCGTCCCGTCCGGCACCCTGAACCACTTCGCGCGCGACCTGGGCCTCGATCGCAACGACCCGGAAGGCGCGCTCCGGGCTTTCTCCGGCCGCGAGACCCGCGTCGACGTCGGTCGAATCAACGACCGGCTGTTCCTGAACAACGTCTCGCTGGGGCTCTACGCGCGGCTCGTGCACGAAGAGGAGGACGGCGTCGGATTCGCGCGCCTGAGAGCGCTGGGAATGCTGCTGCGCCGTCCGCGCGGTCTCGGGGTGACCGTCGACGGCGACCGGGCCCACGCTCGCGTCCTGGTCGTGTCGAACAACGCGTACAAGCTCGACGTGCTCTCGATCGGGCAGCGCGAGCGGATCGACGAAGGGGTGCTGCATCTCTACATCGCGCACGGCTTCCTGCCGCGCTCGTGGGAGGAGCGCTCGGGCACAGAGTTCGTCGTCGACGCGAGGCGAGGGCACCTGCGTGCGGCGATCGACGGCGAGCCGGAGATGCTGGAGACGCCGCTCGCGTTCCGGGTCGAGCCGGGCGCGCTACGTCTGTTGCTGCCGGAGGGCTGAGAGCACCTCGCGCGTGTGCGGGAACGCGAGCTGGTCCTCGGTCACGTCGGCCGGCGCGAACCAGCGGAGCTCGGCCACGTCGTCGGCCGGCTCCGGTGTGCCCGACACGATCCGGGCCGTCCAGTACAGATTGAGCGTCGTCGCAGCCGAGCCGTCGCCGCCGTACTTGTCCAGCCAGACGCCGAGAAAATTCAGCGGCTCGATCTCGACGCCGGCCTCCTCCTGCAGCTCCCGCCTCAGGCAGTCGAGCGGATGCTCATCCTCCTCGAGGAAGCCGCCCGGGAAGTCCCACTTCCCCTTCTCCGGCTCGATCGCCCGCCGCGACAGCATCACGCGCCCCTCGCCGCCGAGACATGCGGCGCTGGCGGTGGCCTTCGAGCTCGCGTACGCCTTGAACCCGCACTCGGAGCATTCGGCCTGGCCGCCCTCCGGTTCGACCGGCGCTCCGCAGCGCGGACAATGCTTCCACTGATCGAGCTCCCCCACCGTCCGCAAGAATAGGCCCGTGCCGCGTTTCGCGACCGCAACCGTGACCGAGCTCGCCCGGGTCGGGCTCTTCCAGGAGCTGCCCGGCGAGGTGCTGACGAAGCTCGCTCAGAACATGCGGCGTTCCGAGATCGCCCCGGGAAGCCCGATCGTGCTCGAGGGCGAGGAAGGCGACGACTTCTACGTAATCCTCCGCGGGCTGGTCGCGGTCTCGAACCAGGGCGGCCTCGGGCCGCGACGGATGCTCCGGCCGGGCTCCTACTTCGGCGAGGTCGCGCTCGCGATGGACATTCCGCGCACTGCGTCCGTGACGGCGCTCGTCCCTACGACGCTCGCCAGCTGCGACAAGAAGACGTTCGACGAGTACGTGCGTCCTCTGTTTGCAGATGACGACTCGCCCGCCTAAGGGCTTAGGGATTCGAGGCCCGACGCCGAAACAGACTGCGGGTACCCCGTTGTCCACCGCGCGCAAGATTCCCGTCCACCGCGGCCGTTTTGGGCCAGCCGAGGCCGAACGGCTGCTCTGGCGTGCCGGCTTCGGCCCGCGCCCCGGGGAGGCGAAGAAGCTCGCGAAGAAGGGACTCCACGGCGCCGTCCACTCGTTGACACATCCGGGCCGCGATCGCCTGGTGGGCCCGAAGCCCGTCGACGAGGACCACCACCCGATTGCGCCCCTCGACGCGTGGGGCCACGACCACCTCTGGTGGCTCGACCGCATGGTTCGCTCGAACCGACCGCTCGTCGAGCGCATGACGCTCGTCTGGCACGACTGGTTTGCGACCTCGAACGAAGGCGTCGGCTCGCAGCGGCTGATGCTCAAGCAGAACCAGCTCTTTCGCAGCCACGGCCTCGGATCGTTCGAGCAGCTCCTGCTCTCGGTGACGAAGGACCCGGCGATGCTCCTTTGGCTCAACGGGACGGAGAACGAGAAGGACGCGCCGAACGAGAACTACGGCCGCGAGATGATGGAGCTCTTCACGCTCGGCGCGAGCCGCGGCTACTCGGAGCGTGACGTGCGCGAGCAGGCGCGGGCGTTGACGGGCTGGCGTAACGACTGGGACGACGACAAGGGGCCGGTCAATTTCCGCTACGACGCGAAGCGCCACGACCCCGGCGCGAAACGCATCTTCGGCAAGCGTGGTCACTTCACGTGGAGGGACTCGTGCCGGCTCGCCGTGCATCACCCCAAGCACCGCGCGTTCTTCGTCGAGAAGCTCTGGAGCTACTTCATTCCAACGAAGCCGCCCGCGGCCACCGACCGGGCTCTGCAGGCGCTGTATGTGCGTCGCGGCTTCCAGGTCCGTCCGGTCGTCGAGGCGATCCTCAAGCACCCGCTCCTCTACAACGGGCCGCGAATGGTCAAGCCGCCGGCGGTCTTTCTGGCGGGGATGCTCCGCGCGCGCAAGCGTGGGATCGACACCGAGGCCTGGACCTGGCTGTCGAACCAGGCGGGCCAGCAGCTCTTCTATCCGCCGAACGTGGCCGGCTGGGACGACAACCGCTGGCTCGACACGGCGTCGTTCCTCGCGCGCTGGGACCTCGCCGGCCGCGTCGTTCGCCCGTACGCCCTCAAGACCGACGACAAGGCGCCGCTCGACCCGGACAAGCTCCTGGCGCGCGCGCTCGATTTCTGGGGCGGCCCGCGGCTGACACCGCCGACGCATCGCGCGCTCAAGACCTTCGCGGTGCACGCGATCGGCGACGCGGACCGCAAGTGGAAGAAGGAGCAGTACCCGCCGCTGATCGAGAACGCGCTCCGGCACCTGATCGCCGTCTCCCCCGACATGCAAACGTCATGAGGAACTGCGGCTGCAACGAGTTCTCGCGCTCCTCGCTCCTGCGCAAGGCAGTCGCGCAGGCCGGCGAAGGCCTGCCGGCGATCGAGCCCGGCATGCCGCTGCCGGCCGGCACGGGCCTCGACCGCCGCAGCTTCCTGGCCCGCTCCGTCGGGTTGGCAGTAGCCGTCTACGGCGCCACCGCGCTCTCGCCGCGCGCGCTCGACCACGGTATCGCCCAAGCGCTCGCCGCGGGGCCGCCGGACACGGTGCTCGTCTCGATCTTCCTGGACGGCGGCGTCGACTCGCTCTCCGTCCTCTTCCCGCACGGCGACCCGGAGTACAGGCGGCTGCGCCCCAAGCTGGCGCTGCCGGACTCGGGGCTCGTCTTTCCGGAGGACACGCGCCTGCGCTGGCATCCGTCCGCCCAGGCGTTCCACACGCTCCACTCCGAGGGCAAGCTCTCGGTGCTCCCGGCGATCGGCTACACGAACGCCGATCAGTCCCACTTCACGTCGCGGCACTACTGGGAAGTCGGGAACACCGATCCGCGCCTGGAGACCGGCTGGCTCGGGCGTTATCTCGACCATGTCGGTAGTCCGGACAACCCGCTCCAGGGCGTGAGTCTCGACGGCGACCTCTCCCCCTCGCTCGCCACGGCCAGGAAGCCGGTCGCGGCACTGAGCGGCCCGAGCGACTACTCGTTCTGGTCGCCCGGCGTCTGGGGCAAGGTCGAGGAGCGGATGCTCGACGCGATCGGGGCGCTCGGCTCGGCCCGCGGCCACGACGCAGCGCTGCGCACCGCGCGCGAGGTGACCTTCCAGTCGCACCGCCTGCGCCAGCAGCTCGAGCCCTTCGGCGGCGACTTCACCCCGCCCGTTGCGTATCCCGACTCCGACACCGGCTTTCCCAGGCAGCTCGCCGGCCTCGCCGCGATGCTCGGAGCGGGCCTGCCTCTCCATTGCGTTGCGCTCAGCGCGAACGGCGGGTACGACACGCATTCCGACCAGGCACAGGAGCTCGCCGACAACCTCGAGCTCGCGAGCAGGTCACTGCTCGCGTTCCAGCGCGACCTCGAGGCGCGCGGGCTGGCGGATCGCGTGCTGACGCTCGTCTGGTCCGAGTTCGGACGCCGAGCGGAGGAGAACGGATCCGACGGTACCGATCACGGCGCGGCCGGGATCGGGCTCCTCATGGGCGCGCGGGTGCGAGGGACGATGATCGGCGAGTTCCCAGGGCTGAAGAACGGGCTCGACGACGACGGGAACCTGAAGGCGACGGTCGACTACCGGACGATCTACTCCTCGGTGCTCGAGCAGTGGCTGCAGACCGACGCGGCCGCTGTCATCCCGAAGGCTGCCGCCTACGGACGGGTGCCGCTGCTGCGATGAAACGGCTCGCCGTTCTGCTCGTCCTCGCCGGATGCGCCTGCGCCCTGCCAGCGCAGGCCGCCGCGCCGCTGGGACGGGTGCAGGTCGTGGCAGTCGAGTTCCACTACCGCCTCTCGCGCGTCTCCGTCCCCGCGGGAAAGGTCCGCATCGAGCTCGCCAACTTCGGCCAGGACGAGCACAACCTGACGCTGCGCAAGGTCGGGACGACGAAGGTCTACGCGGTCCCGAGCGCGCTACCCGGCCAGCGGGAGACCGCGACTCTGAGGCTCAAGCCGGGCCTGTACGTCCTGAAGTGCACGATGGCCGACCATGCGCTGCTCGGCATGAAAGCCCGCCTCCGCGTCCGGCCCCGGACCTAGGTCTCGGGCTTCACCTCGATCTCGCCACGGCGCGCGATCGGGCGCCAGTGCAGGCGGCTCCCCTGGATCGCGGTCAGCACCGACTCGACGACGACGAGGTACATCAGCTGCCGGTAGACGAACTGCTGGAGCGGCATTGCCCACAGCACGCGTGGCGACTCGCGGTCGAGCCGGAACGCGTACCACCCAAGGAGGAGCTGCAGCGCGGTGAAGGTGATCCAGAAGCCGAGCACGGTCCAGGGGTCGAGAAAGAGCAGCCCGTAGATCGAGAAGAGATCGATCAGCGGCGCGAACAGCGGCAGCGCGATCTGGAAGAGGACGAGGTACGGGAGCCCGCGGCGGCCGATCGCACGCTCGCCGGGACGCCAGAAGGCTGCGCGGTGCTTCCAGACCGACTGCAGCGTTCCGTAGCACCAGCGGTAGCGCTGGCGCCAGAGGCCGCGGAGCGTCGCCGGGGCCTCGGTCCAGGCCCGCGCGTTCTCCTCGTAGACGACGCGCCAGCCCGCGCGTCCGACCGCGAGCGTCAGGTCCGTGTCCTCCGCGAGCGTCGCCCCGGACACGCCGCCGACGTCGACGAGCACCTCCCGCCGGAACGCCCCGATCGCCCCGGGCACCGTCGGCATGCAGCGCAGGACGTCGTAGAGCCGCCGGTCCAGGTTGAAGCCCATCACGTACTCGATGTGCTGCCAGCGTCCGAGGAGACGGCCGCGGTTGCCGACCTTCGTGTTGCCCGAGACGGCTCCGACGTCCGTTTCGCGAAACGGCTGGACGAGCTCGCGCAGGGTGCCGGGCTCGAAGACCGTGTCCGCGTCGACCATGACGACGATGTCGTGCCGGGCCTCCTCGATCCCGTGGTTCAGCGCGGCGGGCTTTCCCAGGTTCTCCTGGCGCAGGACGCGGGTTCGGGGCAGGTCGAGACGCTCGACCAGGTCGCCCGTGCCGTCGGTGGAGCCGTCGTCGACGACGAGCACCTCGAACTCGGGGTAGTCGCTCTCGTCGAGCGAGCGCACCGAGCGCTCGATGTTCACGGCCTCGTTGAAGGCCGGGACGATGACGGAGAGGGGAGGCGTGAAGCCTTCTTCGCGTGGCCGGCCGCGGACGGTCCTGGCGTGACGACGCGCAAACGCGAACAGCAGGAAGACGCGGGCGACGAAGAGCACCGCGACCAGGACAAGCAGCCAGGCGAGGATCGTCGTCGTCCAGCGGGAGATGCCAAGGGTCGTGATCAGGATCCGCCCGCGCGTCCGATCCCAGCCGCCGACCGGGACCTCCGCCTGGTCGCGTGAAAGGCCGGCCAGCTGCGACACGGTCACGAAGCGGAAGCCCCGCGCGCGGAGTTGCGGAACGAGGCGCTCGAGTGCCCGCACGGTCTGCGAGCGGTCGCCCCCTCCGTCGTGGAGCAGGACGATGCCTCCACGGGACCCCTGCGGCGTGGCCGAAGCGACGATCTCCTGGACTCCGGGCCGGCGCCAGTCCTCTCCGTCGAGGTCGGCGAGGACGACGTCGTAGCCCCGGCGCGCGATCGCCTCGATCGTGCGTGCCTGGCGCGTGTTGGCCGACGCTGGAACGGAGGAGTAGGGCGGCCGGAAGAGCCGCGGGCGGATGCCGACCGTCCCCGCCAACGCGTTGTCCGTGAGCCCGATCTGCAGCCTCTGCTCCCAGCCGGGGAGCGCCGCGACATCGCCGTGCGTGAACGTGTGGTTGCCGAGCTCGAAGCCCTCGCGATGCAGCCGTCGAACGACGTCTGGATGGCGCACGACCTCGCTGCCGACGACGAAGAACGTCGCCGGGACGTGAAGACGGGTCAGCGCTTCGGCGATGCGCGGCGTCCAGCGCGGGCTCGGGCCGTCGTCGAACGTGAGCGCAATCTGCTTGCCGGGATCGACGTCGCGCGACTGGAGCCGCCCCTCGCTCCACGCCAGGATCGGCCCCTGGCCGGAGAGCGGTCCCCCGTTGCTGGGAGCGGGCGTTGCGCTACGACCCGTCGTCCGCGTCGACAGGCCCTGGGCCCCGAGCAGGACGAGCATGGCCGCGAGCAGCAGGCCGAGGACGAGCCAGCGGGAAGCGGCCCGTCGCGAGGTGGTCAAATCAGCCCTTCTTCGGCGGCGGCGGCGGTGGGTCGAGAGCCTTCCTCACCTGGCCGGGCGGGGCGGGAGGCAGTGCGGCGGGCGGCGTCTGGCCGACGCGGCGGCCATGACTCGGCGGCGGCGGTGGAGTGGCCGTCGCCTTGCGGACCTGGCCCGGAGGCGCCTCGTAGTCTCTCCGCGCCCAGCCTCGCGTTCGCTGAGCGGGATTCACGGCTGCGACCGGCGAAGCCGGCTGGGTTGCGGCGCCCTGAGAGATCTTCTTCTTCGCAGCCACGCCTGTCCGCGCGCGTTTGTCCGCGGCCTGACCATTCGAAGTCCGCGAGGCCTGGATTGCCGCTGCCGCGGCCTGCACCGAGAGAAGCGCGCGGGCCGTTTCGCGGGCTGCGGCAAAAGGCGCACCCGCGGCCGGGGCAACAGGCGACTCGGCGCGCGAGCCCTTCGCGAGGGAGATCCCGGGCAGGCTGCCGTAGCCGAGCATCCCGATTCCGAGACCGACGACCCAGAGACCGGCCAGAACCGACGCCACGAGGGCAGCGCGACGCAGCCGGCGGGCACGGCGCCCGTCGCCGGAGACGAAGATCGCCTCGTCATGCGGCTGCATGCGAAGGGTCGGCTTTTCGAGTGTCGCCACTGGTATGAGCATGCCCATGAAAAGCACGCTTTGACACCCAAATACGTCTATTTTGCAGGTTCCTTACATTTCTGCGCGCACGACAGCGTCACTCAGGAGAGGCCACGCCCCCTTCGCCCAGTCCCCGAACTGGAGATCCGTGAGCACACCGAGTGCGAGGCTCCGCTCGGGGTCGACCCAGACGAACGTCCCGCTCCCACCCCAGTGGCCGAACGTACGGGGCGAGGTCAGCGAACCGGAGAAGTGCGGCTGCTTGCCGTCCTTGAGCTCGAAGCCGAGCCCCCAGTCGTTCGGGTCGAAGCGGCCCAGGTCGGGGATCACGCCGGCGAGGCCCGGGAACTGGACGCTCGTCGCCTCGGCGAAGGTCTCGGACGCGATCAGCGTAGGTCCGAGCAGCTCGCGCATCAGCTTCACGAGGTCGTCGAGCGAGCCCTGCAACCCGGCGCCGGCCGACCCGCGGAGCGTCGCCTCCATCCCGAGCGGGTCGAGTACCGCCTGTCGCAGATACTCCCCGAACGGCATCTCCGCGTTTTCGGAGATCTTCTCCGCGAGGGCCTCGAACCCGGCATTCGAGTAGATCCGCCTCGCCCCGGGCTTCGAGATCGGCGGGCCCTGGTCGAAGGGAAGCCCGGACGCGTGAGCGAGGAGATGCCGCACGGTCGAGCCGGGCGGCCCGGCGGGCTCGTCGAGGTCGATCGTGCCCTCCTCGGCCGCGACGAGGGCGGCCAGCGCGACGACCGGCTTCGTAACGGAAGCCCAGAGATAGACCCGTCGGGAGTCCCCGCGGCGCCCCAGCTCCCCCTCATTGGAGAGCGCTGCGACGGACACGTTCTCGGCCAGCCAGGCGTCGGTGAGTTGAAGGGAGTCCAGGGCGTCTCGATACTAGGGGGCGATGAAGCAGATCTATCCGTCGAGCATCACGGCAACCGGGTTCGCCGAAGGCGGAAGCGTCCTCGATCACGCGTTCGGGAAGACGGACCAGTACACGCTCGGAGTCGAGGAG
>Ga0070684_100002493_pt1 | contig 13560 bp, 14 predicted proteins | sample KBSC723LmetaG_FD_65653 | JGI IMG/M metagenome (GOLD analysis project Ga0070684, IMG submission 65653) | Corn rhizosphere microbial communities from Kellogg Biological Station, Michigan, USA - KBS C7.2-3L metaG | ecosystem: Host-associated > Plants > Roots > Rhizosphere ...
CCGGCCACAGCAATCTGGCCATCGACTGGCTGATGACAACGTTCCCGGTCGCAGCAAACGCCTCGCGCTCTTCGAATGTCCGCCCACTGATCAATGGAATCCCCATGGTTTCGAAGAATCCCGGCTCGACCAGCGACACGTCCACTACCGGCTTCTGTGACTCCGGGAGTTTTGGCATGCCTTCAGCATCCACGCCCGTTGCGGCAATGATGCCGGCGAATGGCAGAAACCCGTCAGCGCTCGCTGATTGCACTCCCGGCCTTGCGCGCAACGATCGCAGGATTTGCCCGAAGAACTGCGCCTTCTGCGCATCGTTTGTATATCGAGCATTGGGAAACTGCACCCACGCCGTTAGAAGGCCCTGTGACCGGAATCCGGGATCTACGGCCATCAGCCTTTGAAAGCTGCGGATCAGCAGGCCCGAGCCCATCAGCAGTACCAGTGCAATCGCTACCTCAGTCATCACGAGTGCACGGCGCGCAATTCCATTGCGCTCACGCCCCACCACCGCCGTAGCGCCTTCCTGCAGCGGCTCGCGAGGGGCGGTGCGGGCCGCTTCGATGGCTGGAAGGGTTCCGAACAGCAGACCCGTAAGCAGCGAAATCCCGGCCGCGAAAGCAAACACGCGAAAATCAAGGTGCAGCGACTCCATAGGAACCAGATCAGGCGGTGCCATCGACTTCAGGACTTTCAGGGCCGCGAGACCCACTGCGAATCCAGCCAGTCCGCCGGCAATTGCAAGGACGATGCTTTCCGTCAGGACCTGCCTTACAACTCGAGCCGTGCCCGCCCCAAGCGCCATGCGCACCGCGAGCTCATGTTTGCGCGCCGACGCCCTGGCCAGATTCAGCGTGGCCACATTCGCGCATGCGATCAGCAGCACAAGCCCGACTGCTGCCAAGAGCAAGCGCAGCCCCTCGGCAACGCTGCCCACCATCTGAGAGCGCAGAGGGACCGAATTCACGCTCCAGTTCTTCATCGTGGCGGGATCCTGCGCTTCTAACTGAGAAGCAAGATTCAGCATCGCGCTCTGCGCCTGCGCAAGACTCACTCCCGGACGCAACAGCCCTATCGACTGAAGGTATCTGCCATGGCGATTGCGATCGGCGGGAGAAAAGTTCATCGCGACCCATATCTCAGGGCGCTTCTGTGAGAACGAACCCTGCTTCACGAAGAACTGAAAGCCGCGCGGCAAAACCCCGACCACCGTGAAAGGCTTGTCGTCCATCATGATCTGGCTGCCGAGCACGTTGGGGTTCGATGCGAAGCGCCGCTGCCATACATCGAAGCTCAACATGGCTACGCGATTGGAATCGACACGTCCGTCCTCGGAGGCTACGAACGTTCGGCCCATTGCCGCATTGACGCCCAGAACTGCAAAGAAATTCGGCGAAACCGATGCCGTGGCGACCTGTTCCGGCGTGTCCCCACCCGTAAGGATCGACGAGTCGTTATAGATCGCGGCCATCTGCTCGAAAACGGAATTCTCTCGTTGCCAGGCGAGAAAGGTTGCAGGCGACGTGACATTCTGCTGCTCGCCGTCGGGCAGGCGACGTTCCCAGGCCATGACCAGGCGGTTGCCGTTGCCATAGGGTAGCGCGCGGATCAGCGTGGCATCGACGACCGTGAATATAGCTGTGTTGGCGCCGATCCCCAGGGCCAGCGTAACCAGCGATACGATCGCAAATCCCCGATGCTTGAGAAGCATCCGGATTCCGAAGCGCACATCCTGCCACAGTGTTTCAAGCAATCCGAACGCGTCTTCCCGCGAAATCTCTTCCAGAATGTTGGTTACATTGCCCAGCTTCATCCGTGCGGCTCGGCGCGCTTCCTCGGGGCTCAGTCCGCGTTGGAGATTCTCCTCGGTCTCGGCCTGCAAATAGGCTTCGAGTTCGCTCGCCGACTCCTGAAGTGTCTTGCTTCGCTGAAAGAATCGTTTCCAGCTCATGGGCTACTCCTTGACCGGTTTCAACACCCGGTTGACGGCACGAACCAGTTCTTCCCAGCGGCTGGTCTGGCGAAGGAGCTGCTTTCGTCCGGCAGCCGTCAGGCGGTAAAACCGCGCTTTCCGATTGTTTTCCGACGGTCCCCACTCGGAGCTGATCCAACCCCGGTTGTGGAGCCGGTGCAGCGCCGGATAAAGCGACCCATGCTCAATCTGCAGCACTTCGTCCGACCGATGTTCGATCACGTAAGCGATGGTGTGACCATGGGCGGGACCCGGCAAAAGCGTCTGCAGGATAAGCAGATCGAGCGTGCCCTGCAGCATGTCCGCCTCCAGCGGCGGCGCACCGCGCTTTGGCATGCCAATTCCTCCCATAGATCATCGACCTGAGTTCCAGAAGATGATCTATGGAAGAGACATACTCCCACCACCGCAGCAATAGCAAGAGAAAAGTTGTGTCCGCGATCAAACCGAGCGATCAGGGAGGTTCACTGCGTTTCTCCAGCGAAAGTCACTCGCCCCGAAAATACGTAATTCACTCGATTGGCCCTGCCGGCGATTCTCCCTATAGTTCACTTCAGCGGCCCGCCTGGCTGCGGAAGTCACGAACACCAAAGGGAGAAGAATTCATTATGAATACAGCAACTACAGCCGGACCATTCGTTCTGAAATCCGGCGAAGGACAAACCCTCCGCTGGGGCCCGCAAGGCAGGATTCGCATCCTCGCCGGCGCGAGTTCAACTGACAACTCGTTCAGCGTCGTCGAGGCCGTCGAGCCGCCTGGCGGCGGCGCTCCCCTGCATGTGCACCACGGCGAAGCGGAAAGCTTCTACATTCTCGAAGGCGCTATTGACTTGACCTGTGGCGATCAGACTGTGACTTGCCATGCCGGCGACTTCATCTACGGACCGAAGGACGTACCGCACAGGTACGTGGTGGTCGGCAGCAAGCCCGCGCGGCTGCTTTTATTCTTCTCGCGCCCCGGGTTTGAAATGTTCTTCGCCGAGGGCGGCTCTCCGCTCGATCAGCCACCCGCCGGGCCGCCCGATCCCGCGCTCTTCCGCCGCCTCGTCGAAAGATACGACATGGAGCTTCTTCAGGCCCCGGCGCATTGATCTCTGCCCGACGCGGAATACTCTCCACGTCACTCTGCCTGGCGGGACCTATGGCCGTTCGCGCGCACGAACGGTCCATGGTCCGCCTTGCCTCCGCGAAGTGCCGCCTCGATGATGTGATCCGTCGCGCGCACCAGCGCCGCCAGCTCCGCGCGCGAGTGAACCTGCAGCTTCTCGTAAATGTTCACCAAATGCGTCGAGACGGTCCGCTCGCTGATGCAGAGCCGGCCGGCAATCTCGCGGTTCGGAAAACCATGCACAACGTAACTGACGATTTCGCGCTCGCGCTCGCACAGTTGCTCGTCGAGCACAGTCTTCACCTGTCCGTCGGGAATCAGGTGCGCGATCCGCCCCCAGTACGATTCATTCTCGTGCTGCACCAGCGCTCGCAATTCACCTGGGCCAAACTGCTTGAACAGATCAATATCGTGAAACTTCCGGGCATGTTCCGCCGCCTTTTCCATCAAAGCTTCCTCACATCCGGCGGTGAACACCTCGCCGCACGGCGGGCATGTGAGCCTCAGTGTGTGACTCGAAGGCTGCTCAGGCTTCCGGAGTCTCCCCTTCCCGATTCCGTTCTTCGCATTAGAATGTTGCTCCCGGCTCCTCATGTCCCTGATCCCCTTGTCCCGAATCGCCGACTCTCAGGCTCACTCCGTCGTGCCTGGACCCGTGGCGCGTCCGCACGACACCGGCGCAACCAGATCCACTCATTCCCTTTCGGTAGGCATCATGACGACGATGCCGTGGGGAAGTCAAGCTCGCGAAATCGGCCAGCAGGCATCGTCGATCCAGGTCCCGGCAAAATCGGAGTATCGAAACGCTGACCTCTGCCCATTCCTTCGACTCACTCTACCCGGAACAACCCCGGCAACACCTCGCCGGCTTTGCCTTCAACGATAGTGGTGAAGGCGGCGGCGTTGAGCGGGCGCTCGGGGCCGATGTAGACGGTGCGCGCGTGATTGTTCCGCGCCCAGTTCACAAAATTTGCGGCCGGGTAGACGGAACCCGACGTCCCGATCACGACCATCATGGTCGAGCGGTCGATCTCGCGCTGAATCCGGCTCATCTCGAGCGGAATCTCGCCGAAGAACACGATGTGCGGCCGCAGCCGCGCGCCGCATTCGCAACGGCCCACCTCCTCCAGGTTGCGATAAATGGCGCGATCCGTAACTGGAGGGCGGCCGCACTCTGCTTCGCAGCGCGAAACGTAGAGCTCCCCGTGCATGTGCACCAGTCGCTGCGATCCGGCGCGCTCGTGCAGATCGTCCACATTTTGCGTGCATAGAAAGAAGCGATCGCCGAGTTTTTCTTCGAGTTCAGCCAGCGCCTTGTGCGCGGCATTGGGCTCGGCCTTCGCGCAATCGGCGCGCCGCATCGCGTAGAACTCCCATACCAGCGCGGGATTCTCTTCGAGGGCTTCCGGCGTGCACACATCCTCGACGCGATGCCCGGCCCAAAGCCCGTCGGAGGCGCGAAACGTGGGCAGCCCGCTCTCCGCGCTGATGCCGGCGCCGGTGAGGATGAAGACGCGGTCGGTGGGGTTGATGGAGATTATGCTCATCGGGAACAGCGTTCTGCCTCCAGCTACGAGCTTCTAGCCTTTCGGTCTTGGTTTCTTTCTGCAAAACCGATTTTCTCTTGTTTATCCGTACGACGTCTCTTAAGACGAGAGATGATCTCAATCACGACCCATAAGCCGGCAAGCCCAGCAACAACTTCAGCTGAAAAGACAATTCGATCCTGCCATTCAACCGCGAACCAGTACGCTCGATTGTCGGCGGCGAAGTCAGCCGGGTAATTGGGCCCCCGAACTGAGTTAAGCGCAAGCCACAAGAACTCGAGTACAAAAAACAGTAAGAGAAGTGTCCAGAATGTCAGTCGCCAACCACTCTCAGCGTTCTTCCGCTGCATGAACCAAGAATGAACGAGGAGCGCGATGCAAACGGCCGACAAAATTGCGCGCATGATCACAAAGTCGGGGTACCAGCTAAACCGTTCCGCAAACAACTCCGCGGCAGGGAGAACAAAGACCAGCGCAAAGCTCCAGAATCTATTCAAGAGATTGCGCACAATTTGCACCGGGCACTCCCGCGTTTATCCTGTTCCCTGTTCCCTTATCCCTGTTCCCTGCCTTCACGGCTCCAGCAGAATCTTCCCCGTCGTCTTGCGGTTTTCCTTGTCGGATTGTGCCTGGCCTGCTTGCTCGAGCGCGTAGACGTGTTCCATGCGCAGCTTGAGCTCGCCGCTCTTTACCCAGTTGAGAACGTCGCCGGCACGGTGCTCCAGCTCTTCGCGCGTGGCCACGTAGTGCCACAGGGTCGGACGCGTCACGTAAAGCGAGCCTTTGCTGCTGAGCTGGATCAAGTCGAACGGGGGCACTGCGCCGCTCGATCCGCCAAACAGGGCCAGCAGGCCGCGCGGACGCAGGCAGTTCAGGCTGCCTTCAAAACTGGTCTTCCCCACGGAGTCGTAGACCACATCCACACCCTTGCCGTGGGTCAGCCGCTTCACCTCGGTGACAAAATCCTGCTGCGTATACAGGATCACGTCAGACGCGCCCGCCTCGCGTGACAGCTCCGCTTTTTCTTCGGTTGAGACGGTCGTGATCACGCGCGCGCCGATTCTTGCCGCCATCTGCGTCAACAGCAGCCCAACACCACCTGCGCCGGCGTGCACCAGGCAGGTCTCGCCTGCCTTCAGCGGCCACGTCGAGTGGGCGAGGTAATGCGCGGTCATGCCCTGCAGCAGCGTTGCCGCGGCCTGCTCCGGCGTGAGGCCGTCGGGAACCTTCACCAGTTGCGCCGCGGGAACCAGCGCATATTCGGCATAGCTGCCCAGCACGGCCGTCGAGGCCACCGCGTCGCCTGCCCTGAACCCAGTCACGCCCGAGCCGCACTCTTCCACGGTGCCCGCGGCCTCGCTCCCCGGAACGACGGGAAGCGTCGCCTTGTACTGCCCTTTGCGGAAATAGATTTCGATGAAGTTCATGCCGATGGCTTCGATGCGAATGAGCACCTGTCCCGGCCCCGGAACAGGAATCGGCAGATCGACGAGCCGAAGAACTTCCGGCCCGCCTGTTTCACGAATCTGGATAGCTTTCATAACAGCCAAGAATAACCCAGGCGACGGGCGACACGAACAGGGAACCCGAAAATGACTGATTGACGAAACTGAACTGGCAAGTCGCCTTTCAAGGTTCTCCGCGCTGCCGGCGATCCTCTTCCATCTTTGCGCGACCAAGAATTCTGCGTGACGCGAGGATCTGCGAGAGCGCGGCAGCGCCAATCGTTGCCAGGAGAACCAAGTCAAACGGCGGCGTGCCTTTTGGGTCCGAGGATTGCAACCACCAACCGGACAATGAAGCCCTTATCGAGAGCGCCCATCCCACTCCGAAGTACAGCGCAATCGCATAGAGGAAATAAATCCCAACCAATCGGGGCACCTGTTCCTGAACGTATGGCTCATCGAGGCTGTACGATGTGAATTCCCACCTGGCGCGACAAAACGTGAAAACGAACACGATGCCGGTGTACGTAATGAGCGTCGCAATCTGGAAGCCGTGCGGCTCGTGGCGCAAAGAGCCAAAAGCGATCAAGGGGACGACGAAAACGAATAGAAGAATCAGAAACAAGCTTCCTGCTGCCTCCTCAGGCGCAGGTGGCGGATCTTGTGGCGGCTGCTGGCTGGGGTCGTCCATGTGTGCGAACACCACGTTCCCGGGGTGATCTCCATTTTATGAACTGCTCCCGCATACAACAAAGCCTCGCTATGTTGGCAGCGAGGCCTTGTCCATGTAGGCCTTGTCCATCTGTATCCGCAGCTTAATCCCTGTCGCTCAGAATGCTCGGCTCTTCCGGCGCCTGCAGCCGCACCAGGCGGTCAATCGCATACGGCGTGTTGTGCTGCGCACTGTAGTAGTGCCGCACCTGCAGCTCACCGAGTAATCCAAGGGCGAGCAATTGGATGCCCGCCAGGATCAGGACTCCGGCAATCACAAACAACGGAGCATGCTGGTCCATCACATTCGCGTGCGGGTGCAGGATCTTCATGCCCAGCAGCATCGCGGAGAAAAAGCTGCCCAGCAGTATGCTGATCGCGCCGAACGATCCAAAGAAGTGCAGCGGCCGGCTCATGTACTTAATGAGGAACCGGATCGTCAGCAGGTCAAAGAATACGCGGAACGTGCGCCCGATGCCGTAGTGGCTCTTGCCGCGCAACCGGTTCACGTTCTTGATGGGAATCTCGCAGATCGACGCGCCGTACCAGGCCGCCAACGCCGGAATGAACCGGTGCATCTCGCCATACAGCGGAATGTTGTGGATCACCTCGCGGCGGTACGCCTTGAAGGTGGTGCCGAAATCGTGAATGTCAACGCCCGATAGCTTTGCCATCAGCCAGTTGGCGATGCGCGACGGAATCCGCCGCATGACGAAGTTGTCGATGCGCTTCTCGCGCCAGCCGGATACCACGTCGTATCCTTCTTCGAGCTTCTCAAGAAAGTTGGGAATCTCGTTGGGATCGTGCTGCAGATCGCCGTCCATTGAAAGGATGAATTCGCCCGAAGCGTGATCGAATCCTGCCGCCAGAGCCGGAGTCTGGCCGAAGTTGCGGCGGAGTTTGACTACGAGGACCCGGCTGTCAACCGCCGCAATTTCTTCCAGCATCTTGTAGGTGCGGTCGCTCGAGCCGTCATCCACCAGAACGAGTTCGAACGTGTCCCCCACCTGCTCCATCACCTGCTTCAGGCGGGCATAAAGCGCGGTTACGTTCTCTTCCTCGTTATGAAACGGCACAACAATGGAATATTTCGGCATGTCACTAGTATAGACGCGCTTCAATTTCAAAGGATTTACCGAAATTGCCGAAGTGCCGGCGACGACAGCCGGCCCGGCCGGTCTCTATGGCTCCAATTCGTCGAGCATCGCCTGCATCTCGCTCAGGGCATGGCGGTTGCCGCTGCGCGCGGCGCAGTTTATGCCCGACCTGAGGCGCCCGATGGCTTCCTCAGTTCGTCCTGCCTTCGAGAGCGTTTGCGCCGCCATGAAGTATCCCGCTGTGTAATCGGGATCTTTTTCCAGCAGCTGGTCGAATTCCGCTATCGCGGTCTCCGTCTCGCCGCGATTGGCAAGCTCCACCGCGATGCCATAGCGGGCAAAGCTGTTTTTAGGATCCAAGGCGAGAATTTCACGTAGTCCTGCGATTTTGTCCGTGGTGCTCATTTAGGTATCTCGGCCACCTTATACGTTTCACGTACGATTTGCGTAATTGAGAGGGATTGCCGAAACTGGAACAGTGGCCCCCATGATCGGCCCCTCATCGCTTCATTGTAGCTGGAGGGAAGCTTTTCGGGTTGCCTCACGTAAAGAATGGAGCCAGCAAGAATGAGTTCCCCCGAAATAGTGCCCGCGGCACCGCGCACGGTGGCCGAATCGCAGTCGGAGATGAGCGAGATTGTTTTGCCCAACGATGCGAACATCCTGGGCAACCTGCTGGGCGGCCGCCTCATGCACTTTATCGATTTGGTGGGCGCCATGGCGGCCTACCGCCATTCACGCACTCACGTGGTCACCGCATCGATGGACCATATTGACTTCATCCAGCCGGTGCATCTGGGCGATCTGCTCACGCTCAAATCCAGCGTCAACCGCGCCTTTTCCACCTCAATGGAGGTTGGCGTGAAGGTCTGGGTGGAAAACACGCAGACCCAGGCCATGCTGCACGTTGCCAGCGCTTACCTCGTCTTTGTGGCGGTGGACCAGAACGGACGGCGGGTGCACGTTCCCGAACTCAAGCCCGTAACCGCAGACGAGGAACGCCGCCATCACGACGCGCTGCTGCGCCGTCAACATCGCGAACGCGAACACGCGCGCCGCAAGGCCGCACGACAGGCGACTGCCACCGCATAGTTTCCCCACCGCTGCCGCCGGTCGGCAGCACGAACCAGAATCAGTAAAGGAGTGAACACGACTATGGCACATGGACATGCCATGCCCCAGCCCGTTGCGTTGCCGGGGGTCTCGAAAATCATCGCGGTAGGTTCGGGCAAAGGCGGAGTCGGCAAAACCACCGTCGCCGTGAACCTTGCGATTGCGCTCTCAAAAATGGGCCAGCGCGTGGGGCTCATCGACGCCGACATCTATGGCCCCAACGTGCCGCTCATGATGGGGTCAAGCCAATCGCCTCGCGTCGGCGCCGGAAACGTCATTGAGCCCAATGAAACGCACGGCATCAAGACCATTTCCATCGGCTACATTTCGCCCGGCGACAAGCCGATGGTGATGCGCGGACCCATGCTGCACCAGATCATCCGCCAGTTCCTGCAGCAGGTGAACTGGGGCGAGCTCGACTATCTCGTCATCGACCTGCCCCCAGGCACCGGCGACGTCGTCATCTCGCTCGTGCAAACGGTTCCGCTTACGGGCGCGGTCGTTGTGTCCACACCCAGCGACGTCAGCCTGCAGGACGCCCGCAAGGCGCTCGAAATGTTTGCGCAGGTCAACGTGGAAGTGCTCGGCATCGTGGAGAACATGAGCCATTTCACCTGCCCGCACTGCCATGAGGTCATCGACATCTTTTCAAAAGGCGGCGCCGAGCGCACAGCGAAGCAATTCAACGTGCCGTTCCTCGGGTCGATCGAGCTGATTCCCGCCATTCGCGAAGGAGGGGACAAGGGCCTGCCGGTGGCGCTCGCCGGGCCCAATAGCCCACAGGCGAGCGGGTTCTATGACGCCGCGCAAAAGGTGATGGAGCGTGCCGAAGCCGCTGCTGCAGCGAGCAAGGACGTGTTTGAGATCAGTTAGCCACCTGCGATACGGTAACTGCCCTGCTGTCACTGCATCCTGTAACCGTCCATTCGAGATCTGCATTCCCGGAGCCGCGACATGAAACGGGTCCTTCTGTCCTGGAGCAGCGGCAAGGACTGCGCCTGGGCACTGCATGTGCTCAGGCAGCAGCCCGGCATTGACGTCGTCGGCCTGCTCTCCACGCTGAACGCCGAGTTCGATCGCGTCGCCATGCACGGAACGCGGCGGTCCATCCTGGAAGCCCAGGCAGAGGCTGCGGGATTGCCGCTCTGGACCATTCCCCTGCCCTGGCCCTGTTCCAATGAAATCTACGAGCAACGCATGGCAGAAGCCTGCGATCGCGCCGTTCGCGAGCGCATCGACGCCATTGCATTCGGCGATCTTTTCCTGCGCGATGTGCGCGAGTATCGCGAACGCCAACTGGCCGGCACCGGACTGCAACCACTGTTCCCTCTGTGGGAGATTCCTACCGATGAGTTGGCCCGCACAATGATCGATGGTGGGCTGCGCGCGAAGCTGGTGTGCGTGGATTCGCGTCAGCTACCGACTCCATTTGCGGGACGCGATTTCGACGCTGGTTTGCTGCACGATTTGCCTCCCGATGTCGACGCGTGCGGGGAACGAGGAGAATTTCATTCCTGCGTTTATGATGGTCCGATGTTCACCCATCCAATCGCGCTCGAGGCGGGCGAAATTGTGGATCGGGAGGGATTCATCTATGCAGACTTTTCCACGCCGCAGGAAGCCGTCATCAGGTAATCTGGCTGCGAATCGAATCGCCACCCCGGAGAATCCCTATGAGCACTGCTGGCAACGCTCCCCGCATCACTCCCTTTCTGTGGTTCGAGAACAACGACGCAGAAGAAGCGGTTGATTTCTACCTGTCCGTATTCCCCGACTCCCGCAAGCTCGACGAACTGCGCCACCCCAGCGATGCTGCCGGCCCGAAGGGCGCGGTACTCACCATCTCATTCGAACTGAATGGCCAGCGCTTCACCGCGCTGAACGGCGGGCCAGGCCACCCTTTCAACGATACTGTCTCGTTCGTGGTGGAGTGCGCCAACCAGCAGGAGATCGATCAATACTGGTCGAAGCTTCTGGAGGGCGGTGGCAGCGAGATCGCCTGCGGATGGCTGAAGGACCGGTACGGTCTGCGCTGGCAGGTGTGGGCTCCGCGCATCCTTGAGCTCATCCGGCACCCCAAGGCCATGGAGGCCATGATGCAGATGGTCAAGTTCGACCTGGCCGAGCTGGAGCGCGCCGCGCAATCGTGATTCGGCACGCCCGGCAATTCCGCTTCCGGGAACATTCCTTTCCCCCGCGGTGTCTAAGCCACCAAGACCTCATGTCTTTTACACGTCCCCTCGCGCTCGTTCTGGCGCGGGCGGCGTTCCGTGGGGAAAAGCCGCTTTACAGCGGCTGAGAAGAATGCTACATAGGTACACGGGGGCCGGGTATCCATGCTTGAACTACAGCGTGTCACCAAGCAGTTCTCGGGAATTCCAGCGGTCGATGATGTGAGCTTCTGTGCCCGGCCCGGCGAAGTGACGGGCTATCTGGGCCCTAATGGCTCCGGCAAATCTACCACCATCAAGATGATCACAGGCTTGCTTGAGCGCACTTCGGGCCAGATTCTCTTCGATGGCCAGCCCGTCGACGCCGACCTCATCGCATACAAGCGCCGCATGGGTTACGTGCCAGAGGAACCGCATCTCTACACGCACCTCTCCGGCCTCGAATACCTCACCATGGTCGCGCAGCTTCGCGAGCTGCCCTGGCGCCGCGCCTCCGAGCGCATCGACGGACTGCTGCGCCTGCTCTCGCTCTACGAGGACCGCCATGCCGGCATTGCCGGCTACTCCAAAGGCATGCGTCAAAAGGTGCTCATCGCCGGCGCGCTCCTACATAACCCCGACCTCATCCTGCTCGACGAGCCCTTCAGCGGACTCGACGTTGCCTCGGCCCTCGTCCTGCGCAGCCTTATCCTGCAACTGGCCGCGCGCGGCAAAACCGTTCTCTTCAGTTCCCATGAACTCGACACGGTCGAGCGAATCAGCCATCGTGTCGTCATTCTCCATCGCGCCAGACTCGTCGCCGACGACTCCGTCGAGCACCTGCGCTCGCTGATGGAACTACCCACGCTCGAAGCCATCTTCTCGCAACTTGCGGTCGAGCAGGATTCCGATTCGATGGCGCGCAGTATCGCGGACCTCATCGATGCGTAGACTCATCGCGGACCTTGGCAAAACTATTGGCGACCGCCTGCCGATGCAATTCCGCGTCCTGCACCGCCAGTTCCTACTGCGCGTCATCGACCTCGAAGCCCTCTCCATTGAAGCCGATATTCCTCGTTTCCTCGGCCAGTTCGCCGGGGTGCTCATCATGATCAGCTTCCTGCACGCGTTCGCCGTCTACGTGGCGATCGTCCAATATCCCTGGCGTTTGGAGCACTACCTCATCTCCACCATGATGCTCGTCGCAGGTCTGGTCACCGTCGTCGGCTGGGATGCCATTTTTCCCGACCGGCGTGACATCATGGTGCTCGCGCCCTTACCCATTCGCCCCACCGTGATTCTGATTGCCAAGGTCTGCGCCTCAGCCACTCTGCTGGGCATCGCCATCCTCGCCGTCAACACCGCTCCCGCCCTTGTCGCCTCGCTCCTGCTGGGCGGGCTGCACGCCACCGCGTTTGGCTTTTTTCAGGTCCTCGCGGCCTACGCCATCGCCATGGTGGCGGCCACGCTCTTCCTGTATTGCACGGTCCTCACAGTGCAGGGCATTGCCGCTCTGCTGCTCCCCCGCAAAGCGTTTCTGGTTTTTTCCTCGATCCTGCAACTCGGCGCGTTCGCACTGTTCGTCAGCGTCTACTTCCTCGAGCCCGCGCTGGGCACAGTGCCCGAACTGCTCGCTCCATCCAGCCGCGCGATCCTGGCTGTCTCGCCCCAGTTCTGGTTCACCTGCGTGTTCAACCAGATCAATGGCACGCTTCCGCCGGAGCTTTCCTGGCTCGCGACTCGGGCCTGGATCGCTCTCTCCGCCGTGTTGCTCGGCGCCGGCGTGTCGCTGCTGCTCTCCTACCTGCGGACCATGAAAAAAACTATCGAGGCGCCGGACCTCCTTCCTGGGGCATCGGGACTTCACTTCACCCCGCGACGCGGCGGCCTTCGCACCGCCATCGCCCTGTTCTCGCTGCGATCCATCCTGCGCAGTCGCCAGCACCGCGTCGCACTGGCCTTCTTCCTGGCAATCGTGTTCGCCATCGGTCTTACCTGCCTGCGCCGCGAGCTGTTCACGCCCGGCCACGAGCCCGTTCCCAGCGACTTCCTCATCTCGACCCTGATGATGCTCAGCCTTACCGTCTTCGGCGTTCGCGCGGTCTTCGCTCTGCCGATCTCGCTCAAGGCCAACTGGCTCCTCCAACTTACCCAGCTCCGCCCCACGGCAAAATACATTGCCGCCACCCGCACCACCCTGTTCGCGTTCGCTGTCTTGCCAATCCTCATCGTCACCGCACTGCTCGCACTCAACTACCGGCCGTGGCAGCACATCGGCGCGCACATCCTCATGCTCGCTTTGTACGGCCTGTTGTTCGTCGAGCTCGCTCTCATCCGCTTCGACAAGGTTCCCTTCACCTGCTCCTGGATGCCTGGCAAGGCGAATGTGCAGGTCATCTTCTGGGGCGCCGTCTTTATCT
>Ga0070684_100002494_pt1 | contig 13557 bp, 16 predicted proteins | sample KBSC723LmetaG_FD_65653 | JGI IMG/M metagenome (GOLD analysis project Ga0070684, IMG submission 65653) | Corn rhizosphere microbial communities from Kellogg Biological Station, Michigan, USA - KBS C7.2-3L metaG | ecosystem: Host-associated > Plants > Roots > Rhizosphere ...
ATGCTGATCGCGTCGGTGATCGGCGTCGGCGTGTGCCTCGTGCTGTTCGCGCTGGTGCCGAGCTGGCAGGTGGCGCTCGTCGTCGCGGTCGGGTTCGGCATCAGCGACGGGACGTTGCAGGTGCTGCAGAACGCCTTCGTCGCCGTCGCCGCGCCCGAGCGGGTGCGCGGCGGGCTGATCGCGTTCAGCGGGATGACGCGGAACGGCGGCAAGCTCGTCGCGCCGCTCGCGGTCGGCGCGCTGCTGCTCGCCGTCTCGCCGGCGGCGGCCTTCGCGATCATCGGCATCTCCACGTGGGTGCTCGTGCCGGCGCTGCGGCCGCTCCGCCAGCTCGACGGGCTGCTGCGGCCCACGGCCGAGGTCGAGCTCCTGGCCGCGCAGGAGGCGGCGGCCTGATGCGCCAGGACTTCCACGAGACGCTGACGGTGGCGCAGCCGTCGGAAGCCGTGTGGGCCGTCGTATCGCAGATCCCCACGGTGCTGTCCTGGATCTCGATCGTCGAGGAGGTGGAAGAGACCGCGCCGGACCGCTACCGCGTCGTGCTCGCGGACCGGCTGGGCCCGTTCAAGCTGCGTGCCGACCTCGAGGTCGGCGTGACGGAACGGGTGGAGCCGCTGAGCATCCGCGCGCACGGGGACGGGGAGGACCGGCAGATCGGCTCCCGCCTGATCGTCGACGTCGCGCTCGAGCTCGCCCAGCTCGCGGAGGGCACGCAGCTCGACGTCAGCGGGAGCTACGAGGTGACCGGCCGGCCCGCGGCGCTCGGTGCGGGCTCGATCCGCAAGAAGGCGGCGACGATCCTCGCCCAGTTCTTCGCCGCGGCCGATGCGTCCCTTTGACGCCGACGAGCTGAGCGGCCGCGCCGAGCGCGCTCGCTCGCTGCTCGAGGAGCGGTCGCTCGACGCCCTCGTCGTCTCCGGCGACTTCAGCGCCGGGATGAACTACTACTGGCTGAGCGGCCACCTGCCGCGCGACTTCCAGCTCAACTACTCGCGCCCGCACGTCATGGTGCTCCCGCTGCGCGGCGAGCCGTTCCTCTACGTCTACGACGTCAACGCCGAGAACGCGCGCGGGCTCTCGTGGGTGGACGACGTGGTGCCGTACGTCCCGCCGTTCGACGGCGCCGCGCTCGGGGCGGCCCTGCGCGCCCGCGGGCTCGACCGTGGCCGGATCGGGCTGGAGCTCGGCGAGGACCAGCGCATCCTCTTCCCCGCGCTCGCGCTCGACGAGCTGCGGCGCGAGTGCCCGCAGCTCGAGCTCGTCGACGCCGCGGAGCTGATCTGGCGGCTGCGGATGCTGAAGAGCGAGGCGGAGGTCGCGTACATCGCGGAGTCGAACAGGATCAACGGCGACGCGTTGCGCGCCGCGTTCGCGTCGCTCCGGGCCGGCGACGACGAGGTCGACGTCGCACGCGCCGTCGGGCGGTCGATCGTCGAGGCCGGCGCGGTGCGGCCGCCGTACGCGCAGCTGAACGTCCTCAGCGAGGCGAAGTCCCGCGCCCGCGGCGGCGGCGCGCGGCTGCTCGGTCCCCTGCCCGAGTTCTCGCTCGCCGAGGGCGACCTGCTCTTCGTCGACTCGGGCGCGGTCACCGCCGGCTACTGGGGCGAGTTCGCGCGGATGGCGGCGGTCGGCGACGTCGCGGACGCGAAGCGCGCGCATCATGACGCGATCCGCTCGATCGTGCAGCGCTCGATCGCGGAGTCGCTGTTCGCGGGCACGACGTACGAGGACGTCGTCCGCCACCTCGTCACGCTGTACGAGGAGCACGACTACGGCGCCGACCAGTACGGCGCGTACGTCCGCACGCCGCCGCTGCACTACTGCCACGGCATCGGCCTCGCCGGCAGCGAGCCCCCGTTCGTCCGCCACGACAGCAGTGACGTGCTCGAGCCCGGCATGGTGATCACCGCCGAGGCGTACCTCGCCGTCGACGGGATGACCTACGCCTCGGAGGAGGACGTCCTGATCACGGACGGCGCGCCGCGCATCCTCTCGCCGCTCGACGAGGGGCTCTTCGTCCTCTAGTTGACGGACGGGTCTTCGGGCATCCGGGCGACGAGCTCGTAGATGCCGCCCTTGCGTCGGAGGACGTCGGCCCAGAGCTCGTCCGGCGCCTCGGTGAAGGCGTCGTCGTTCGACGCCGGCTCGAGGATCCAGTCCTCGCGGGCGAGCTCGTCCTCGAGCTGCCCGGAGCCCCAGCCGGCGTAGCCGGCGAAGATCCGCCGCCGCGTGGTCAAGGGCACCACGTCGTCGGGCTCGTCGAGCGCGGGGAAGCCGAGCGAGCCGAAGAGCGGCACCGCGGCGTCGTCCGGGTCGAGGAACTCACCCAGCACGAGCACGGCGTTCTGCTCCACCGGCCCGCCGACCCAGACGTGCTCGCCGTCGTCGGCGAGCGGCTCCAGCTGCGGCACGGCTTCGACGACCTCCGCCTCGCTCGGCCGGTTGAGCACGAGGCCAGCGGCGCCCTCGGCGTTGTGCTCGGTGACGAGCACGACGGTACGCCGGAAGTTCGGATCGAGCAGCGACGGCGACGCCACCAGCAGCTGTCCCTGCAGGCTAGGCATCCTGCTGGTTGTTCCTGGGCGTGAGGGCGACGAGCAGTCCGCCGTCGTCGTCGTACGCGGGGAAGAAGTCGCCGGTGACGGGCTTGACGTGACCGGCGCGGGTGCGCAGCTCGAGCCGCTCCCCGAGGCGACGCACGCCCCACTCGAGCGCGAGCTTCGCCGGGTTGCGCTCGGCCTCGAACCCGCTCAGGCCGAACGCGTCGACCACCTCGCTCCCTAGCAGGTCGCTCTCCTTCCAGCCCGTCAGCTCGAAGATGCCGCGGCCGACGGCGAGGATGCGGCCGGCGCGGTCGCACGCGACCATGCCTGTCCCGGGGGCGGGGTAGTAGTCGTCCATCAGCTCGAAGAGGAAGCCGAAGCCGCAATGTCGGCACGTGACAGCCTGAGCGTCGAACCCTTCCGCGCCGTCGATGTCGATCGAGCGTTGCTTGCAGTTGGGGCAGATGAAGTACGGCATCAGGCGCGGGGCCTCTCGTCGACGCGCTCGGCCCAGCCGCGCAGCGGCGAGCCCGCGCGCAGCGGCAGGTGCTCGACGAGGATCCGGTGGAACAACTCGTCGTCGCCCTCGGGCAACCCGAAGACCGCGTACTTGAGGAACGGGAACGCGACCACGTCCGCGATCCCGAACTCGCCGAGCAGGTAGTCGCGTCCGTCGAGCAGTCCCTCGAACACGTCGACCGACGCGTGCATGCGCGCGATGAGCGCTGCCCGCTTTGCAGGATCGTCGACGACGCACAGCTCGTTCGGCGGCCGCTTCCACACGAGGTTGAACCACTCCACGAACACGGTGGCCGCGGCGCGCAGCGCCGGGTCGCGCGGGTAGAGCGGCGGCTCGGGCACCCGGGCCTCGAGCCAGTCGAGGATCCGCGGCGAGTCGGCGACGACCTCGGCGCCGTGCACGAGCACGGGCACGAGCGGCTGCCCGCTCAGCTTCTCGACCGGCGAGCGGTCGTCCGCGTCGACGTCGACCCAGTCGACGGCGATCCCCTTGTGGGCCGCAGCCAGCGCGACCCGCTCGACGTTCGTCGAGAACGGGATGCGGTAGACGCGGATCAGATCCAGTTCTTGCGCTTGAACCACCAGAGCTGCAACAGGGTCGTCACGACGATGACGCCCCAAACGTAGCCGTAGCCCCAGGACCAGCCGAGCTCCGGGATGTTCGTGAAGTTCTGGCCGTAGAGCCCGACGATGAAGGTGGGGAGGAGGAGCAGCGAGGCGACCACCGTCAGCCGCTTCATCACCTCGTTCTGGTCGTTCGCCACCTTGGCCTGCGAGTAGTCGCGCACGCTCGCCAGCAGGTCGCGGCTCAGCTCGAGCCCGTCGAGCGCGCGCATCAGCTTGTCGTATGCGGCGTTGAACGCGACCTCGACCTCCTGCGGGAAGACGTCGCGCCCCTCCTCGACCTCGACCGCGTTCATCACGACGCGGCGCACGGCGTCGCGCATCGGCGCGAGGGTGCGGCGGATGTGCAGGAGGTCGTGCCGGAGGTCGGAGATCCGCTGCCGCGTCTTCTCGGCGCTCTGTCCCTCGACGCGGTCCTCGAGCTCGTCGATCTCCTCGTCGAGGTCGTCGACGAGGTCGAGGTAGCGCTCGGCGAGGTCGTCGACGAGGCGGTAGAGGATCATCCCGCCCGAGTCGTCGTCCCGTACCGACTCGCGCACCGGCGCAAGGTCGTACGGAGCTCCGTGCTCCGGCGTCTTGCGCACGGTCAGCAGCGCGTCGCACGTGACCACGACGCCGATCTCCTGGTAGTAGACGGTGTCCTGCGCCGGTTGCGCGACCGCGAGCAGGAAGACGCCGAAGACGTAGTCGCCGTGGCCCTGCAGCGTCGGGCGCGGCTCGTCCTCGTGCTGCGGCTCCGCGGTCAGCAGCGCGAACGCCGTCTCCTCGAGGTCGCGCGGCGCCTCCGCGCGGAGCTCGTCGGGCGTCGGATCGAGGAGGTCGATCCAGTTCGCGGCCATCCGGCCGCGGATTCGACGCGGAGGAGGCTAGACCTCCGCCGCTTCCGGACTGTGCACTTCGTCTCGGGGCGCCGTCAGTGCGGTGCCCGCGTGCCCCTCCTCCTCGGCGAGGAAGCGCTCGGCGTCGAGGGCGGCCATGCAGCCGGAGCCCGCCGCGGTGACCGCCTGCCGGTACGTGTGGTCCTGTACGTCGCCGGCCGCGAAGACGCCGGGGACGTTCGTCTCGGTGCTGCCGGGCTTCGTGACCAGGTAGCCGGCCTCGTCGTGGTCGAGCTGGTCGACGAAGAGCTTCGTGTTCGGGTCGTGCCCGATCGCGACGAAGACGCCGTCCACCGTCTGCTCCCACGTGCGGCCGTCCTCCGTGTCGCGCAGCGTCACCGACTCGACCTTGCCGTCGCCGTGGATCTCGTCGATCACGGCATTCGTGACGAACTCGATCTTCTCGTGGTTGCGCGCGCGGTCGAGCATCACCTTCGACGCGCGGAACTCGTCGCGGCGGTGCACGACGGTCACCTTCGTCGCAAAGCGAGTGAGGAACGTCGCCTCTTCCATCGCGGTGTCGCCACCGCCGACGACGATCAACTCCTTGTCGCGGAAGAACGCGCCGTCGCAGGTCGCGCAGGCCGAGACGCCGTGGCCCTGGTAGGTCTGCTCGCCGGGCAGGCCGAGCCAGCGCGCGCTCGCGCCGGTGGCGATGATCACGGCGTTCGCGCGGTACTCGTCGCGGTCGACGACGACCCGGAAGGGCCGCTCGGAGAGGTCGACCTCGGTGACGTCGTCCGTGACGAACTCGGTGCCGAAGCGCTCCGCCTGCCGGCGGAAGTCGGCCATCATCTCCGGCCCCATGATCCCGTTCGGGTAGCCCGGATAGTTCTCCACGTCGCTCGTGATCATCAGCTGGCCGCCCCAGTTGAAGCCCTCGACCACGAGGGGGGCGAGGTTCGCCCGGGCCGCGTAGAGGGCAGCCGTGTAGCCGGCGGGGCCGCCGCCGATGATGATCAGGTCGCGTACGTCGTTCATCGTTCGTCCCTCCCGGAAAGTCGTTCCACTGTATTCAACGCTCGGGGCCGGACGGGCGTTCCCGCATGAGTAAGATCGTCCGCCGCGGGAAACGGACAACGGAGTCGTGGCGGCAAACGTGACCTGGGAACAACTGCGAGACCTGGCGGGATTCCGCGCCGAGAAGGGCTGCGCGCTCAGCCTCTACGTCGACCTCGATCCGAGCGAGGTGCCGACGCCCCCGTCCCTCGGGACGAAGGTCAACTCGCTGCTCGCGACCGCCGAGCGCCTGCTCGAGGAGCGGAAGGCCTCGATGCCCCGCGACCGGCGGGAGGGCCTGAAGCAGGATCTTCAGCGGGTGGCGGCCTGGTTCGAGGACGGCTTCGACCGTGGCGGGGTGCGCGGGCTGGCCGTCTTCGCGGACGGGCTGGACAACTTCTGGGCCACGCTGCCCCTCCCGGACCGCGTCGCCGACGACGTCCGGATCGGGCACGAGCTCTACCTGGCGCCGCTCGCCCGGCTGGCCGGGCGCGACGGCGGCCTCGTCGCCTTCGTCGGGCGGGAGCGCGGCCAGGTGTGGCGCCTGCGCGGCGGGGAGCTGCACGAGCTCGCCGACCAGTCCACGGAGGTGCAGGGCCAGCACTCGCAGGGCGGGTGGTCGCAGGCGCGGTACGAGCGAAGCATCGAGCACGACGTCGGCGAGCACCTGCGCGAGGTCGCGGCGACGCTCGACGGCTGCGTCCGCAGGCTGCGCGGGACGCGCGTCGTGCTGATCGGCGCGGAGGAGATCCGCTCGGAGTTCGAGCCGCTGCTCACGAACGAGGTGCGCGCGTCCGTCGCCGGCTGGGCGGCGGCGGAGGCGCACGCCGACCGCTCGGCCGTGCTCGAGGCCGCGAAGCCGGTGCTCGACGAGTGGTGGTCGGGCCGCGACGAGGAGCTGCTCGCCCGCTGGCGCGAGGAGGCGGGGAAGAACGGCCGCGCCGCGAGCGGCTGGGAGTCGACGCTCGAGGCCGCGTCCGACGGCCGCGTAGACCTGCTGCTCGTGCAGGAGGGCGCCGACCGGCCTGCGTACCAGTGCCCGCAGTGCGGGCGGGCGTCGCTGACGGACGGCTCGTGCCCGCTGGACGGGACGACGATGGAGTCCCGCGACGACGGCCTCGACCTGGCGCTGCACCAGACGCTCGCCCACGGCGGCACCGTCCATGTCGTTCGGGAGCGTCGTGACCTGGACCCTGTCGGTGGCGTAGGAGCCCTGCTCCGGTTCTGAAGCAGACGCACAGCGCTCTCGAACAAGCTGAAGGAACTGCGCGGGGGGCCGGCGCCCGCTCTCGGGGGCGCGCTGGTGCGGCTCGTGGCGCCGGCGACCCCCTACCGAGCTACTCGGGGCGGACGTACACCTCGAGGCGGTTCCCCGATGGGTCGGCGAAGAAGGCGGCGTAGTAGCCGGGCCCGTAGGGCATCGGCTTCGGGCCGCTGAGCTCGGCCGCGCCGGCCTCGCGGGCGATCGCCGCGACCCGGTCGACCTCGGCGGCGGACTCCACCCAGAACGCGATCCGGTTGCCGTTCGCCAGGTGATCCCGCTCCTCGGTGACCGCGAAATAGCCGGTTGACGGGAGCGGCTCGGTCGTCGCCCAGACCTTCCACGCGTCGCCGTGATACCGCTCGGTGAAGCCGAGCGCGGGGAGGAGCGCGTCGTAGAAGGCCACCGCCGCGCCGATGTCGCGAGCCCGCAGGTCGATATGACCGAATCGGCTCACCATGCGACCCTACGCCGTCCTCACGCAGCTCGCGCGAGCAGCTCGACGGCGTACGCCAGGCCGAAGCCTGCGGCCGGCCCGATCAGCCAGCCGCGCGCGATCGCTTCCAGCTGCTTCCGGTCGACGGTGTTGCGGCCGCGCGCGACGCCCGTCCCGGCCATGGCGGCGATCAGCGCCTGGTTCATCGACGTGAAGTAGCCCTGCGTCACGGCCAGGATGACCACGAGCGCCTGCACGCCCTGCGCCGCCGAGGCCATGGAGAGATCGAGCCTGACCACGTCGAAGGCGACGCGGTCGAGGATCCGGCGGCCCCACGTGAGCGCGCCGACGAACATGGCGGCGCCGCCGATCGCGCCGGCGGCGCGGAGCGAGGTGACGTGGACGAGGATGAGCGCGCCGGTCGCGTTGGCGACGTCGTTGGCGCCCATCGCGAACGACGCGCACACGCCGACCGCGACGAGCAGCAGCGGCAGCAGCCGCTGTGCGGGCGGAGCGACGCGGTCGAGACCGTGCGTGAACGCGTAGCCGAGGAGGAGCGCTCCCACGGGCGCAGCCGCCCAGACGAGCACGAGCCGTCCGAGCGTTCCCCAGTCGATCCGCAGGTGTGCCGCAACTGCCGCGCCGAGCACGCAGAAGACGAGGATCTGGATCGTCGACGTCGGCAGGCGGAGGTAGTTGAAGAGCATGGTCAGCGCGCCTGCGGTCGCGACGATCACGAGCGCCGTCGCGGTCTGCACATCGTGCGCGGGGACGAGGTGCTCGCCGACCGTCCGCTCGACGTCGCCGCTGGCGAAGACGGCGCCGAGGAGCGAGAGCGCCGCGACGACCGCGAGCGCGGGCCACAGGGAGATCGACCGCGACGCGTACGGCATCCCCATCGTCGCGCCGGTGTAGTGCGCGCCGAGGTTCCACGCGAAGAGCACGACGACCGCGACGAGCGCGGCGGTCACGCGTCGGCGAACCGGGACTTCGCGAGCTTCGCCGGCGCTCTCGTCAGCCACGCGTCCTCGACGAGGTCGGCGAGCTCGCGCCTGCGCAGCTGCTTCAGATCCGGGATGTGCAGCAGCACGGCCGGGTAGCCGTTCCAGTGCGGGGTGGTGAAGAAGATCCCGCGCGGGTCGGCGAGCAGGAGCTCCTTCGTGTCGCTGCCGTCGATGCGGAAGACGAGCACGTCCTCGAACGGCGCATCCTTCCGCCAGGGCCGGTGGAAGCAGAACGCCTTGCCGTTGACGGAGTACGAGGGGCGGCCGTCGCCGGCCACGTCCTTCGTGACCTCCGGCAGGGCGAGCGCCAGGGCGTCGAGGTCGCGCATCGTGGCCATCGCCGTCGATGATCGCACGACCGGGAGTACCCTTCCCGCATGGAGCAGCAGCAGGAGTTCGTCGCCCTCGGCCATGCCGGCAGCGACGCCTACGCAGGGCTCGAGACGTTCCCGAACCCGGGCGTGGAGTGGGTGGAGCTGGTCAGCGACGAGCTCGTCGCCGTCTGCCCGATCACGAGCCAGCCGGACTTCTACACGGTGACGATCGCGTACACGCCGACCGAGAAGTGCCTCGAATCGAAGTCGTTGAAGCTCTACCTCGCCCGCTTCCGCAATGAGGGCGTCTTCTGCGAGGCGCTCGCCGTGCAGATCCGCGACGAGGTCGCCGCCGCGCTCGGGGTGGACGCCGACGACGTGAGCGTCACCCTCGTCCAGAAGGCGCGCGGCGGGATCACCATCACCGCGTCGGCGTAAGGCCGACGACTGAGACCTGTCTGAAGGCAGGTCTCTAGGCGGCGTTCTTCGAGACCGGCAGCTCGACCGTCTGCGGCGGCTGCGCGGCGATCTCGACGGGCTCGAGCTCCGGGAGCTCCTTCTTTGCCGTGATCCCGTGCTCGGTGAACTTGCGGGCGCTCGGCAGCACGCGCCGCTCGAAGGAGCCGATCGTCTGGTTGTAGTCGGCGACCGCGCCGTTCAGCTTCGTGCCGAGCCGCCCGAGGTGCTGGGTCATCGTCGCGAGCCGCTCGTAGAGCACGCGCCCCAACTCCGCGACCGTCTCGGCGCTCTCGGCGACACGCGCGTCGCTCCAGATGCACGCGATGGTGCGGAGCACGGTGATCAGCGTCATCGGGCTGACGACGATCACGCGCTGGCCGCCCGCAATTTGCAGCAGCGACGGGTCGCGCTCGACCGCCGTCCGGTAGAACCCTTCGCCGGGGAGGAACATGAACACGTAATCCGGCGAGTCCTTGCCGAACTGCTCCCAGTACGCCTTCTCGCTCAGCTGCCGCGCATGTAGGCGTACGTGCCGGACGTAATCGTCGAGGTGTGCCTCCCGCTCGTTCTCGGGCGCGGTCATTGCGTCGAGTAGCGGCTTGAGCGGGGTCTTCGCGTCGATCACGACCTTCCGGCCTCCGGGCAACCGGACGACCATGTCCGGGCGGAGCGAGCGCCCGTCCGCGGCGACGTGCACCTCCTCGTCGAAGTCGCAGTAGGCGAGCATGCCGGCCGTTTCGACCGCGTTCCGAAGCTGCATCTGGCCCCACGCGCCGCGGACCTCTGATGAACTGAGCGCGGTGGCGAGGCTCGCCGTCTCGGCGCGCACCCGCTCGTTCGTCTGCAAGAGCGTCTCGACGCTCTTCGCGAGCGCGCCGTAATCCTGGCGGCGCGAGCGCTCGAGCAGGTCGACCTCCTCGGTCATCCGCTTCAACGACTCCTCGATGGGCTTCACGTTCTGGCCGAGCCGGTTCGAGGCGACCTCGAGGATCTGCTCGTTGTTCTGCCGGAGCGCGTCGACGGCGAGCGCCTTGAACGTCGTCTCGATCGAGCCGCGCGCGGCTTCGATCTCGGTAAGGCGCGCCGCGTACTGGGTCCGCAGGATCAGCCAGGCGACGGCGGCGCCGAGGGCGAGCCCGACGAGGAGCGCGAGCAGGAGCATGGCCTGCGAACGCTAGAGCGGGGGTCGGACGGCACAAAAAATGCCGCCTCCGACGAACCCGTGAGTCCATCGGATGCGGCTCCAGGAGCCTATGCGCCCGGGGGCCGCCGGGTCAAGCAGGAAAAAGGTGCAAATTGCGGACGACTACTGCTGGGCCGCTGCGTCGAGGGCGGCCGTCGTCTGCGCGAGGTCGGGCACGGCGCTGGCCGCGCCGACGCGCTTCGGCTTCGTGCCGTTCTTGCCCACGAAGACGGTCGGCGTGCCGGTGACGTTGTTCGCCTGCGCGGACGCGTCGACGTCCGAGGCCGCGCTCTTCACGTCGCCGCTGTCCTTGTCGGCGAAGAGCTTGACGACGTTCAGCCCGGGGATCGAGGCGGCAGCCTGCGCGAGCATCGAGTCGTCGAGCCAGCCCGTGTTCTCGGTCTGCTGGTTCAGGTAGAGGATCTCGGCGAAGTTCCAGGCCTTGTTCTGCTTGGCGGCGGCGAACATCGCGTGCTGCCCGCGCGTCGAGTCCGGACCGATGAACGCCCACGGCTCCACCTTCACGCGCACCTTGCCCGTGCGCACGTACTTCCTGACCACCGTCGGCATCACGGTCGTCTCGTAGTTCTGGCAGAACGGGCACTGGAGGTCGATGTACATGACCATCTGCACCGGCGCGAGCGCCGAGCCGAGATAGAGGCCGTCCTGCGGGATCCCCTTGTAGAGCGCCTCCACGTCGGCGGCGCCCGGCAGGCCGGTCGCGACGCTGCCCACCGTCGGCGTCCCCTTGGGGATGCCGCTGGAGTCGCCCCCACCGGCGAAGACGAGGCCGAGCACGATGCCGAGGACGACGAGGACGACGACTCCGCCCGCCGCGGCGAGCACGCGCGGGCTCGCCTGCCGGCGGCGCGCGGAGCCCTTGGACTGGACGGGCGGCGGCGCGGCGGCCGCAACGCGGCGCGCCTGCTTGCTCTTCTTACCGCTGGGCATCGGCCGGAAGGGTAGCCGCCTCCTCGGTCGGCTCGGCCACCGCCAGCGCTAAGAATCCGATGAGCAGGACGAACGCGGTCAGCGCGAGCGTGGGGATCGTCATGTAGCCGAAGTAGTCGATCCACTTGACCGTGCAGCCGGCGGCGACCTGGCACTGCGGCGGCGTCGCGACGACGTGGTTCTCGATCAGGATGTGGTAGACGGACACGCCCGCGCCGACGAGGGGGAACGGGAGCAGGTAGCGGGACGCGCGGTTGTCCCCGTGCCAGGCCATGAAGAGGGTGAGGATCGAGAGCGGGTACATGCAGATCCGCTGGAACCAGCACATCTCGCACGGGATGTAGCCCGCCACCTGGGAGAAGAAGAGCGAGCCGCCGGTCGCGATCGCCGCGACGACGAACGCCGCCCAGAGCTCGTACCCCCAGAGGAGCTCCCGCACCCGGTCCCGCGCGACGAGGAGCGCGAGCACGAGCAGCACGACGAGCACCTGGCCGACGAGCCCGAGCACTGCGAGCGCGGTGACGACGCCGTGGGTCATCCGCGAGGACGTTACCCTGCGCCTGCCGGGGTGGCGAAACTGGTGAGACGCGCCCGACTTAAAATCGGGTGCCTTCGGGCATGCGGGTTCGAGTCCCGCCCCCGGCATGGTGGATGCGCTTCTGACATTCGCGGACGAGCTGGAGCGGCGCGACACGGCCGTCGCGGCCGCGCTCGCGCGCGTCGAGTCGCTGCAGGCCGAGGTGGAGGAGATCCGCGTGCACGCGGCCGCCGCCGTGGACTTCCTCGCCTCGCTCCCCGCAGCGCTGGAGGCGCACGCGCGCGACGAGGAGGACGCGGCGGCGGACCGCGCCGTCGCGCAGCGGCGACTCGCGGAGGCGGCGCAGGAGAAGGACGAGACCGTGCGGACGCTCGCCGTCCGGCGCGCGGAGGAGGCGATCGCCGACGCCGGCCGCCGCGCGGAGCGCGCCCGCGAGCACCAGAGCGTGCTCGGGCGCGAGGGCGAAGCGTGGCGCGAGGAGGGTACGCGACTCGCCGAGCGTGCCGGTGTCGCGGGGCTCGACGCGGTGCTCCCGTGGGCCTCGCAGCGGCGCGGCGAGCTCGTGCTGGAGCACTCCGGGCTCGAGCGGGAGCGCGAAACGGTCGTGCGCGAGGCGAGCGAGCTGCTCGCGTCCGTGCTCGGCGACCCGCTCGCCGCGACGTCCGTCGCGGGCCTTCGCTCCCGGCTCCAGCGCGCGCTGGCCTAGACTCCGTGCGCCGTGGCGCACGTGGAGGCAACGCAGCACCCGCTCGAATGGGATTCGCCGCTCTTCCTGATGGCGCGGGCCCAGTACGAGCAGTCGCTCCCGTTCGCGGACATCTCGCCCGACGTCGCCGAGCGGCTCGCGTACCCGGAGCGCGCCGTGATCGTGTCCGTGCCGCTGCGCCGCGACGACGGCTCGATCGAGGTCTTCCCCGGCTACCGCGTGCAGCACTCGAGCGTCCTCGGCCCGACGAAGGGCGGCATCCGCTACGACCCGGAGGTCTCGCTCGGGGAGTGCGCGGCGCTCGCCACGTGGATGACGTGGAAGTGCGCGCTGCTGCGGCTGCCGTACGGCGGTGCGAAGGGCGGCATTCGCGTCGACCCGCGCGCTCTCTCGCAGCGCGAGCTCGAGCGGATGACGCGCCGGTTCACGTCGGAGCTTGTGCGCGAGATCGGCCCGCAGACCGACATCCCGGCGCCCGACATGGCGACGAACGAGCAGACGATGGCGTGGATGATGGACACGTACTCGATGCTGAAGGGGCACGCCGTCCCGGAGGTCGTGACCGGCAAGCCGATCTCCGTCGGCGGCTCGATCTTCCGGCGCGAGGCGACCGGTGCCGGCGTCGTGATGACGGCGGAGCGCGCGTGCGAGCGCCTCGACCTGCCGCTGCCCGAGCAGCGCTGCATCGTGCAGGGGTTCGGCAACGTCGGCGGCGTCGCCGCGACCGAGCTGCACGCGAAAGGCGCGACCGTCGTCGGCGTCGCCGACATCAGCGGCGGGCTGCACGACCCGAACGGGCTCGACGTCGCCGAGTTGCACGCGTACGTCGCCGAGCACGGCTCGCTCGAGGGCTACGACCGCTGCGAGCGGGTCACGGGTGAGGAGCTGCTGGAGCTGCCGTGCGACGTGCTGTTCGTCGCCGCGCGCGAGGACCAGCTGACGGGGGAGAACGCGGGCCGCGTGCACGCGCGACTTGTCGTCGAGGGCGCGAACGGCCCGACGACGCTCGAGGCCGATGCGATCTTCGCGGAGCGCGGCATCCCGGTCGTCCCCGACATCCTCGCGAACGCCGGCGGCGTCACGGTGTCCTACTTCGAGTGGGTGCAGGATCTCGGCCGGTTGTTCTGGGACCGCGACGAGAT
>Ga0070684_100002495_pt1 | contig 13556 bp, 9 predicted proteins | sample KBSC723LmetaG_FD_65653 | JGI IMG/M metagenome (GOLD analysis project Ga0070684, IMG submission 65653) | Corn rhizosphere microbial communities from Kellogg Biological Station, Michigan, USA - KBS C7.2-3L metaG | ecosystem: Host-associated > Plants > Roots > Rhizosphere ...
CCAATGAGCTGATCTTCCGCGCCGCCGACGACTATAGCGACCGGCTGCATCTGAGTCAGGCGATGGACCCGCTCTCGCTCATCGTCTATGAGATCAACGGCGCGCCGCTGCCCCAGGCCCACGGCTATCCGGCGCGGCTGCTGATTCCCGGCCTCTACGGCATGAAGAACGGCAAATGGCTGACCTCGCTGGAGGTCAGCTCCGGCGATTACATGGGCTACTGGGAGACGCGCGGCTGGACCCCAGAGGCGAAGGTGAAGATGACCTCGCGCATCGACCTGCCCAGCGACGGCGCGGTGCTGACGAGCAACAAGTCCACCTGGATCGCAGGCGTGGCCTTTGCCGCCGACCGTGGCATCAGCCGCGTGGATGTCAGCACTGACTCCGGGGCGACGTGGCAGCCCGCGACGCTCCGGCGTCCGCTCGGCGCGCTGACCTGGGTGCTCTGGCAGTATCAGTGGCAGCCAACCGCTGGCTCGCACATCCTGGCGGTGCGCGCGATTGACCTGGACGGCAACGTGCAGATCGCCTCGGGCGCGCCCCCACTCCCCGACGGCGCATCGGGCTACCACGCGATTCAGGTGCTCGTGGGATAAGGCATCAGTCACGGGCATGGCTCGGGGTTCAATCGTCCGACCGCGATCGCTGGCTTATCTGGAGCGCCAGGCCCAGGGCCGCACCGATGCCAACGCCGAACCCGACGCCGACAGCGATCTGATCGATGGCAACGCCAATCGCGGCGCCGAGGGCAACTCCAACACCGACGCCGAGGGCCACGAAACTCGCGGCCGTCCGGTTTTCGTTGCCGGGAGGTGGGGATGTAGACATATCGCGCTCCTTCCTTAGTAGTCTGCTTTCAGGGATTAATCCTTCGCATACAATGTACCCCTTCTCTCCATGCGCCTGGATCGGGGCAAATGCCCGCCACTGAGCGGGAGAAGTCTCTGGCGAGCGCCCCAGAGAAGTGCGCACCCAACTACCATCTATTAGGAAAGCCGCCGCAAAGCCGTCGCCTTGCGGCGCGGGGAGGCTCAATGAGCGGCTGCGGCGATTGGTCCGACATCTTCCAGGTAATGACGCGCGCACAATGCTGTGTAGGTCACGGCCGCTTCGCCATCAATGGCAACCTGATCGCCTTCCGCCACAAAGCACCCGTTGACCATGCGCGCGTTAAACTGCGCCCGGTGCTCGCACCCGCCACCATGGCCGCACATGGCGATGGATTCTCTCAGCTCATGCGCGATTTCCAGGAGCCTCAAGCTGCCAGGAAAGCTGCGAGTGCGAAAATCGGTGCGCAGGCCCCACGCCATCACCGGTATCGCGTGCAGGACCGCGAGCGCCAGGAGTTGGTCCACCTGTGCTGGCAGCAAAAACTGCGCCTCGTCCACCAGCACGGCGCTGATACGCCCGGCAGCTTCTCTCCAACGGAGCACCTCCGCCTGGACATCCATGCCCGGCGTGGTGAGAAAGTCTGCTTCGCGGTGTAAGCCGATACGAGAAACCAGGCTGCGGTCGCCCTTCGTATCCACGGACGGCTTGGTAATTAAGACTCGGCCACCATGCTCTTCAAAATTGTGTGCGGCGGCCAACAACTGGGTGGTCTTTTGCGCGCCCATCGTCCCATGCGTAAAGTAGAGCTTTGCCATCTGATTGCACATCCGTTTCGATGATTAGCATACGATTAGCATTCGACGCCACTGTCGTTCGGGTTCTCCCTCTCCTCCAGGGAAAGGGATGGGTGCGGTCGCACCAAGTCAGGCGCCAAGAATTTAGCCGGATCGAGTATAGCCTCAATTACGAGATAAAGCTAGCGGCTTTGTTGCAACAACAAGACGCACCACTAGCCAGCGAGTAGCGGAAACGAAGACAGCAGCCGTCGGCCTTTATCGGTCGGCGGCTGCGCTGTTTATCCAAAAGCGCACGCTACTCCGGCAGGTTGTCTATCGGCACTGGCTCGATTTCGTCCGCCGGGGTGTAGCCGAGGATGCGCCCGAAGAAGTATAGCTCCGCCTCCAGCGACCGCTTGATGTGCGCGGCCTGACGGAAGCCATGGCTTTCTCCCTCGAACGCGAGGTAGGCCACCGGCACACCCTTCGCGCGCAACGCCTCCACCATCGTCTCCGCCTGGCTCGGCGGCACGACCGGATCCTCCAATCCCTGGAAGAAGATGACCGGCGTATGGAGCTGGTCTACGTGGAAGATAGGCGAGCGCGCCTCATAGATGTCCTTACGTTCGGGATACGGCCCAACCATCTGGTCGAGGTAGCGCGACTCGAATTTGTGCGTATCGCGGGCCAGCGCGCCCAGGTCGCTGACGCCGAAGTGGCTGGCGCCCGCCCGGAACGCATCGCGGAAGGTGACCGCGCAGAGCGTCGTGTAGCCGCCCGCGCTGCCGCCGGTGATGGTCAGTTTGTTGCTATCCGCCAGCCCCTGTTGCGCCAGGTAGCGCGCCCCATTCACGCAGTCGTCCAGGTCCACCACGCCCCACTGGCCCTTCAGGCGGTCGCGATAGGCGCGCCCGTAGCCGGTGCTGCCGCCATAGTTCACATCGAGGACGGCGAATCCGCGGCTTGTCCAGTAGAGAATGCTGGGATTGAAGCCGTTGAAGGTCTGGGAGGTGGGGCCGCCATGGCTTATGACGCGCAGCGGCGGCAGGTCGCCCTCCGGGGCGGCAAAGTCGGGGTTGCGCGGCGGGTAATAGAAGCCGTAGGCCGTCAGCCCGTTCTCCGTCGGAAATGCGATCTGCTTCCCCACGGAAATCCAGCTGTCATCCAGCGTCAGCGCGCTGGACTGGCGTAGCGCCTCCTGCTGGCCGGTGGTGGTATCCATCCGCACGATCTGCCCTGTCTGGGTCGGTGAGGCGCCCACGAAAACGATCTGGCTGGCGTTCGCCTGTGGCTGGGCGATAAGGGTATAGGATGTCTCGATAGGCGTCAGCGCGCCGGTCGCGAGGTCGAGCGTGCCAAGATGGACGAGGCCGTCCTGCTGCCAGGTGCAGACGATGTGTCCGGCGTCGGCAAAGGCGTACGTCGTCATGGCAAAGCGCCACTGCGGCGCACCAAAATCCGCCTCCATCGGCGCCAGCGCCTCGGCCTGGCCGTTGCGCCAGCGATGGAGATTCCACCAGCCGGTGCGGTCGGAGATGAAGTGGAGCTCGCCATCGGGCGACCAGGTTGGCTGGAAGATGGACTCGTCTTTGCCGCCCGCAACCTGCTGCTCATTCGCCAGCGAGCCATCGGCGGCGACATCGGCCACCCAGAGCGTGGTACCATCCCAGGGCATATTGGGATGATTCCACGCCAGCCAGGAAAGCCGCGAACCATCGGGGCTGAGGCGCGGCGTCGAGACGAAGTCCGTGCCAGCAACCAGCACGCGCCCGCCATCGGCGTTCTCACCATCCAGCGCCAGCGCGACCAGCGTATTTTTCGCATCCTGGCCCGGTTCGCGGTGATCCTCGCGCACCAGAATCAGCCGGTTGCGCGTCGCGTCCAGTGTGGCATCGGCATAGCGCAGGACGCCGCCGGGCAGGTTGGGCGTCAGCGGCTCAGGCGCGGCGCCATCCCGCACGCGGTAGAGGCGCTGATCGGCGAAGCTAGCGAAGTAGACGGCTCCGCCAGCGGCCAGAAATGAACCGCCGCCGTATTCGTGGACGCGGGTGCGCGCATGGAACGGGGCAGGCGTCACATCGCTGATCTGGCCATCCGTGGTGCGGCGCACCAGCACGGTGCGGCCACCCTCGCCGGGGCGTAGCTCAGTCCAGTAGACTGTTTCGCCATCCAGCTGAAGCTCGCTCAGGCCCAGGGCGCTGGCCAGCAGCACATCCGCCGTCAGTGGCGATTTCCACGCGCCATAGGGCGCTATCATCGGCTCGGTCACGGATCTTTCCGCCTCCCTGTACTGCACTCCGTACTCTCTCAAAATACATAGGGTATCAATCGGCGCGTCCGCCGCATGTAGCTGATATATGGCTGGCCGAGGGCGCGCGCGAGCACCCGCTCTTCCACCATCACGCGATAGCCGAAGCCCACCGCGTTACCAACAATTATAGCGGCGAGGCTGGCCCAGTTGGTCAACACCAGTCCGAAGCCAAGCAACGATAGCAGTGCGCCAGTGTAAGACGGGTGGCGAATCAGGCGATACGGCCCGCGCTCGACTACCGACTGATCTGATCCGACGGCAACCGTAATCACGAAATAGCGGCCCAGCACACGAATAGCGTAGGTCCGTAGCGCCGTCCCGACGAGGATCAACGCGATACCCAGACCGAAAACGACGGTCCGCCCGCGCACCATCTCCGCGCCCGGCAGCAGCGCCGCCGCCAGCACCGCTGCGGCGAGGCTGAGCGCCAGCAATGTCAGCAGCAACGCCAGCGACCCACCATCGTACGCGGTGGCTCCCTCGCGGCGACGACGCCTCAGCAGACGGACGCACTCCGGCGCCGCGCAGATCACCAGCGCCAGCACAGTGAGGGCCGCCGCGAACGGCTGCATCGCGGGCAGGGGATACAACGCGGGCATGTCGTCACTCCGACCAGCAAAAACGGTCACCTGCGCTATCGAGCGGGCGCGCTGCCATTGTACACGATTGGCCTGGGCAGACGTTGTACGTTTGGGACGCCCGAACCGGATGTTACTTTCATGTCGTTCCAATAGTGTGTGAAATGAGAGACCTGTACAGCCAGGACATCGCGACATCGAGATATACGCGAGGCGATGAAAGGAAGCCGAGGAGATGGTTATCGCGGGCAGCTGGTCGGCGCGGAGAATCCGTCGCTCGCGGACGCCTGGCGCATGGTGGAAAATGTGGCACAGAACGCGCGCGCTGTCGAGGAATGCCGACCTGACCGAAATCACCGGCGCGCCTAAGCACACGTTGGCCAGCGCATCTGCTGATGAGGCTGCTGCTACTCATGACGCCACCAGTGCCAGCCCGCTTCCCTCCTTCGAGGCGTTCTTCCGACGACACGAGCGCGACATCTTCGGCTATCTCTGGCGGCTGACCGGCGATGAACAGGCGGCGTACGATCTCAGCCAGGAGACCTTCGTGCGCGCCTGGCAGCACTTCGACCGCATCGCCACCTATGAGCGTCCGGGCGGCTGGCTCTTTCGCGTGGCAACCAACCTTGCCCTGACCCACCAGAAGCGCGCGGCGGCTCCCGTTGGCGCGGCCCAGCCATTCTCCATGGCCAACGAACCGTCTATGAGCGATCCGGCGTGGCGGCTGGCGGAGAGCGAGGCCATACGCGCGACGCTGCTGGCGCTGCCGCCACAGCAACGGGCTGCGCTGGTGCTGCGGGAGGTGTGTGGCTTCTCATGCGCGGAGGTGGCCGAGACACTGGGCATTACGCTGGCCGCTGCCAAGATGACACTGTGCCGTGGCCGCGACGCCTTCCGCGCGCGCTATACGCGGGAGGAGCAGCACCCATGAGCCAGATAAGCGATACGAGCCAACAAACCACACCCACCTGCGCGCTTGGCCTGACCTCCGCCGACCTCTCGGCGTGGCGCGACGAGATGCTGACGCCGGATGAGACGGCCCACATCGGCGCGCATAGCGAAAGCTGCCTGGCCTGTCAGCAGCGACTACGCGGATTCGCGCTGGTCGCGGCGACACTTCAGGCCCAGCAGGTTCCCGCGCCCGACGAGCGACTCTGGCAGGCCGTGCTCGCGGCTGTCTCTGCCGACTCTACCGAACGGCGGACGACGAACGACGACACGATCACCGGCGCGTATGTCGTACCCAATCAGTCGGGCAACCGGAACCCGACATCTCAATCACATGTGCCCCCACGGAGCTGGCGCAGGCGCGCGCTGGGGACGCTGGCCGCTGTGGCCGCCATCGCGCTGGTGGTGGTCGGCTTTGCGCGGCTGTTCCAGTCTGGCGCGAGCAACCGCTCGCAGCCGTTTCAGCTGCACTGGCGCCAGGTGACGTTGCCCGATGCGATCACCGCCAACCCTGGCGCCAACGCCATGTTGAGCGTTTTTCCGGCGGATGGCTCGATTGCCTGGCTGTGCCAGTCGGGAACGAAACCCGCGCCCGGCCCGCTACATCTTTGGCGCACGAACGATGGTGGATCCACCTGGAAGGCCGTGGCAGTGGCGCGGATTGATAAGGCATTCTCATGTGAGATCACTCCCGATCAACTCGATCCCGATGTGGCCGCGCTCAACTACGAATTTATCCCCAACAAAGCGATCACTATACAGGGAGACAATCTCATCACGTTCGATGGCGGCGCGAGCTGGCATGAGGCGCCGTATTTCCAGCTCAACAGGGTGTTTGCGACGCTGAATGGCGCGATCTACGCCATCCGATCCGATGACACGAACACGAATCACCTTATGGTCAGCAGGGACGGAGCACAGACCTGGAATAGCATAGATAACGCCCTGTATATCCAGAAGCTGCTCAGCGACTATTTCTGGATCAATCCGACGACAGGGGCGCTACTCGTGGAGACGCATTCTGCAGCGAACAAAGATGGTTTCTTTTCGTTCTGGATGGCGAACGGCAGCGGCGCCAACTGGCGCAAGATAGGGGAGTTACCCGTCGGCGATATGGCGGCTACCCCCGCCAGCGACGGCGGTTGGTCTATCTGTACGCTGGTCGAGGGCGTCAGCGCCGATCCTCAACACCCCGATTTCCACAGCCATGTCTACTGTGGAACGGATCACGGCGGCTGGAATGAACGGCCCGGCCTCGACATCTTGCGGTCGAGCGGCGCGACGCCGTCGGTCTGCGCGGGCTGTGGCCAGTCGCCAAATAGCTCTGCCTATGGGGCGATCTCGCTCGTGGGTGTCGGCAACGATGGCGCTGTGCTGGCGACGGTTGAAAACCGCTTCGATGCGAAGGGTGACACGACGAAAAGCGGCCTCTACCGACTCCCGGCAGGATCATCACAATGGCAGAATGGCGGCGAGACACCGGGAACGCCGGGCATTGAAGTCGTGACCTATGTGCCACGGCCGGGCGGGGGAATCTTCTGGTCTATGCCCGTCGCATCACCCCTGGATGGGCAGGCGCCCGTGTCAGTCTTCACCGCCAGCTATCCCGGGCCAGCCGCGCTGCCGCTGCCCACACAGACACAGCAGACGCCGACACCCGCGGGCAACGTCGATCAGGGCGCGCCGCTGGCATGGCAGCCGATTGCCACTCCAGCGGATTTCCAGCCGCGGCTGACAAGCACCAACATTCTGGCGGTCGCGCCGAGCGATGGCCGCACCGCCTACGCCTGCGCGCAGCCGAACGCGGACCCGCCCGCCAAGCCTCTTCGTGGCTGGGTCACACATGATGGCGGCGCGTCGTGGTCAACGCTTCCGCTGCCACACGTCGCGGGCCGGTGCTCGCTGGTGGTGGACGAGGTGAACCCGCGCGATGTGCTGCTGGGCTTTTCGCACAATCCGCCGGGGAATCCGCCAGATTTGTATTATCGCAGCACCGATGGCGGGAACGCCTGGCAAGACATACCCGCCCTTGACGGCTCAGTGGTCTATCAATTCGCGACGCATGGCAGCGCAATCTACGCCCTGCGCGTTGAAACTCCGAACAGCGACACCGCAACGGCGGAATTACAGGCCAGCGCAGACGGTATGGCGACCTGGCATGCTGTGGATGGCGCTATCCGCAGCGGAAGCTCGAGCATTGGGCAGTTTTGGCTGAACCCCTATAACGGCGTGTTGCTCGCGACGAACGTCCCGCCCTCGTCCAGCGGAGCAGCAGCGACGAGCAGCACATCTATGGTGGTCTGGCGTTCCAGCGATGACGGGACGCATTGGAGCGACCTGAAAGCGCCAGCGTATGGCTTTACATCCGTGATCGTGAGGCCGCCACAGCCGAATCATGCCTGGGATATCTGTGTCTCCGACTTCATGGCAAGCCCGACCACGGCGCCGAGCAATTTGCTCTACTGCGGCGATGATAGCGACCAGGGCTGGCATGATATGACGGGGCTCGACACCGGCGACGCGAACGCTACGCCACGCTATACCGCCTTCACCAGCGACGGCGCGCTGCTGGCGATCACTATGGCGACGACCGGCAGCGGCGCGACCACATACAATGTGTATCGTTTGCCGTCCGGGGCGAACCGCTGGCAGGCGCTTGGCCCGACGCCCGAGTTCTCACTGCTCTATGCGCCGACGGCGAACGGGAATGGGATGCTCTGGTCCGTACCGGTGAATGGCATCGTCACCGACGCGCAGGGGAGGGTCTTCGCGGCTGCCGCGCCCTAGCGCTTGCTACGGGTTGTCGTTATCGGCTGGCTGAGCGGGGGAGATGTGGGAGCGGAGATAGGCCACCACGGCGGGCGGTGGTTCGGCGACGGCTTCGCGCGCGGGGTCGTAGAAGACGCTGACCATCTCCAGTGTGGCGCACAGCTGTTCGGGTTGTAGTGTGGTCAGCTCGAATCGAAGGCGGTAGCTGCGGGGGCGCGCGTCTATCACCTGATGTGTGATGCGAAGCAGGCTCCCAAGGGCTATGGGGTGCACAAATTCGCCGCTTAACGATTTGGTGATCGAGTCCAGCGGCGCGCCGCCCGCATGCGGCAGAATATCAGATTGCCAGTGCCACTCGCGGCAGCATTCCACCAGGCGCACGATGGCCGTATAGGCGAGGCGGTCCTCGCCCGCGACGATCCACGCGCGCCGTACCTCAACCTCCAGGCCGCCCGCGAAGCAACGGACACCGCCCTCCGCGAGCAGCCTCTCCAGCGTCGTCGGCTGCATCATCGTCGTTGTCTTGCCGGTACTGTCGTCGCCAGTGTTTACCATGTGTTTAGATGTGCCGTGTGCCTAGATGTAGCCGTCGAACGAGTCGATCTTGCCGCCGTTGAAGAGCAGGACCGGCCTGATGAGCTTCGCGGAGTAGTCCTCGCGCCCCATGTAGTTCGAGCCGTCGTCGAGCCCTTCAGTGGACATGCCGATGTAGATATTGACGCCTTCCCGGCGTTTCTTCTCGGCCACACGCATCACATCGGTCAGCCGCGGCGGCTGGTAGTCTGACGAGGTGTGCGCCTTTTTCGCCCACCGCGAACCATCGGCGGCGTACATGGGGTTGAGTCGCACCGAGAGATCGAGCCCGCGCGCCTTCGTCTGCTCCACCAGGTAATCGATGCTGGCTTCCGCCTCGGCGACGGCCTCCTCGTCGGTCATATCCCAGCGCGGCTTGAAGAGCACGTAGGACGTCAGCTGCGCGCCTGCCTCAGCCACCCGATCCAGCCCACGCTCGAAGACCTCGAGCGGTTCGCGCTTGAACAGCACTTTGTCGCGAATGTAGGGATCGTGTGTCTCGAAGCCGGTCAGGATATTGAGGGTGAGACGAGGAGCCGCCTCGCGAATCTGGGCCAGCACGTCCGTCTCGACAAACTCGAGCCGCGTCTCCAGCACGAGCGTGCGCACGCGGCGCAGCTCGTTGATTCCTTCGGCGATTTCGAGCATGGCCCCAGTGGGAAACGTCGCAGGGTCGAGCACAGATCCTTCATTGCTGAAAGTGACGCGATCCAGCACACTCAGCGAGTGTTTCAATTCCTTCACGACATACCAAAACTGTGAGACGATCTCGCTTCCTGGGATGAGCGTTGGTGAGCTTTTCGCCGGAAGCTGACAGAAGTGACAACGGTACTTGCAGCGCTTGGTATTGAAGATGATGAGCATATCCTGATCGCCGAGAAACGTCCTGTGCAGGAAATAGTGAGGCAGCCACGGACTGGGCGCGCTCACTCCCATCGGTTTGCGCTGGCCATACTTCGCATACAGTTCCCCAACTTGTTGCTTGATACTCGGTCGCGTCGCTCGCACCACCTCGACAGTCATTTTTCCTCCTTGTAGCAGGCACCCACATAAGCACGTCCCTATAGAACAAACGACTCTTGATGCGTGTCCCTGCTCAGTATAGCCCCCATAATGGCATCTGGGCCACGATCAGCCTACGCCTCCTATAGTACTTTCGTCAAGCCTCAATCTTTCGCGGCCAGACGATTTTTGTATTCTTGCTTTAATTGACACCGCACCGATGCGCTCATAGAATGCGGATGCTGGTTGGAATCCACATCAGCTACACGTCTCGCGCGCACACGGAAAACCCGCTAGTCATGAGAACTGGATGCAGGTAAAGGATAGCCAGTATCGTCTTGTGCAGGAGAGTACGACATGACAAGTGTTTCCAATGATTTGTTTTCACGCAACTGGGCCTTCATCACACCTGCGCTCCAGCACATACTCGATCATACGTGTTTGTTTGCCGCAGGCGCTGGACTGAGTAGTACTATCGTCACGCTGGCATGTCGCACTGGGTTCGGCTCGTTCATCCTCGCGGACGGCGACAACGTCGAGCTCTCGAACCTGAACCGGCAGGCGTTCTTTCGACGCCAGATCGGTGAGAATAAGGCTGTCGCGACGGCGCAGCTCCTGCGCGATATCCGGCCAGAGGTTGAGGTGACTGTCCTCCCTGAGTTCATCGAGAACGACTCGTATGTGGCCTCACTTGAGCGGGCAAATATCGTCATTAACTCCATTGACTATGACAATCCGGCGCTGTTCGCACTGGCGCGTGATGCCCGCTCCCGTGGCATTCCCATGATTATCCCGCTGAATCTGGGCTGGGGTGGCGCGGTGTTCGTCTTCACGGGGGATTCCATGCCGCTGGAGGAGGTGCTGGGCGTGGACCCTGCGGCTGCTCATAGCGCCGCCGATGTCTCGGGGCGACTCGTCGCCAGCGCCTTCGGGGGATCCCCCTTTGGCGTGCCGGACTACCTCGCCGCAACCCTGGCGGATTTCCAGACTAACGGCGCGCAGTGGCCCTGCGAGCCGCAACTGGGCGCCGCCGCCTCGCTCACCGCGGCGATGGTGGTGCGGGCAGCGGCGGCGCTCGCCGCCAACGAGCCGGTCCGGGTCGCGCCAGCGGCCTCGCATATTGATCTGCGCATGCTACTCGAACCATCCGCCGTCGCGCCTGCCGCTACGCCAGGTGATGAGCAGGCTGAAGTGGCTGTGGCAGCGGCAGCGACTGATGAATCGTCCGATGCCGCTGCCGATGCCGCCTCCGCGACGCTGCCAGCGCCAGCCCCGGTGAGCGCGACGCCAGAGACCCATAAAGCCAGCGCCAGCCCCGGCATCCTGCGAATGCCCGCGCCAAAGAAGTCTGACGACGATTTTCGCGTCTATCTGCGCAGCCGCCAGTTGAGCGCGCGCTATCCCGCGCTGACCGCGATAGCCACGAAGGGGAAGGATGCCCTCTATCTGCGCAACCGCCCGTCAGGATTATGGTCGTATGCGATCCGTCACGATATGCTGTCGGCAAGCGCCTTCAACGAATTCGGCGAGTTCAGAATCGATCAGTACGCGCTGGCGGGACTCTACGACACGACGAAGATTGCGCAACGCGGCTACCGCACCGACCCCACGCTGGCCGACCTGGCGGAGAACGCGATCCATGTGCTCTGTGGCACAGCCGCGGGGCAAATCCTCGCCTGTTGCTCGGTTGTGCCGCCGCGGGGGCCGCTCTATAGCGAGCCAACTGGGCTGCTGGTCAAGCGCCGCCGACCGCTGGTGCTCGCCGATCAGGAACGCGCGGTGTTTCCCGCCGAGAGCGAACTCTTTGGCCGCGGCGTCTTCGAGTCGCTGCCCGCGATACAAACGATACCCGTCGAGCGTATGCGTGAGATTGCCCATTTGATGCGGAACCAGGCCATCAAAACGCCGCTGACGGGGATTGCGGTCTTCGAGGTCTGCTACGCGCTGACGGAGGTGCTGACCAATCCCCGGCTGGGCATCGACCTGACCCTGGGCAGCAGCGGGCCAGAGGCGCGCAACCTGATGGAGCTGGTCAATATTCCGATGCTCTACGCGCCCTGGGCGCAGGTCGTTGTCTCGGAGGCGGCGCCTGAAGATGATTTCTGGATCCCGCCGACCAACGCGGAAGGCTATTTCTGGCCATTCGTCATGGCAACCGCCGACCTGCGCGCGATTGCGCCGTTTCGCCTACAGCTAAATGGCGCGCTGGCCAGCCCGGCGGAGTCCACGCGGAGCGCGATCATTGAGGTAGCGAGGCTGGCGCGGAATGCGAACCTGCCCCAGCCGATGTTTCTGCACGAGGCGCAGATCCCGCCGCGCTGGTATGCCTCACCGCCGTATGGCCCGCCGATCCCTCCGGTGGGGCAGTCGGGCCAGCCCTGAGCATATCGGGTATCGCGATGATGAGCGACGACTGCGGAAACAGCCGGGTTGATTGACCGATTCCTTGAATCCGCGTATCATAACTTCGTTAACACTTCCTGGCTTCGTCGGGAAGGTGAACAGCAATACTCTTATTTCCAGACAGGATTTCACGCGGTCTGGCGCTATCACATGGGTTGTGTGGCATATGTGGCAGGAGTGGATGCGGAGATATCCATCATTATCCCCAAGGACTGGTTGGTAGCGGATATCACGCAGGCACGTGTGCGTCTACAGGTGTAGGGTGAGGTGAATGAACATGCGGCCAAATGCTTCCTTCGAGCCTGAGCGGGCCCCTTATCGCTCGGCAGGTACGGCACAGACGCAAGGCACATCGAACTACTATGGCGGACCATTCGGCTGGTGGTTCCGGCTGTCAGTGCCCCCAGAGCCCCCCGCCAGCGCCGACTTTGCGACGCGCGACCGTGCCCGCCGCGGGCGGTTGGGCGGCTCGCTGCTCTTCGGTCTGCTCTTGCTGATGATCCTGGCCGTCTTCATCGGTCTGGGAGATCCCGCATCACTTATTAGCGCGCTCATCGGCCTTGGCGCCGTTGTCGTGGCCATGATCCTGAACCGCAGCGGCTTCGTCAACATCGCCGGTCTGATCATGGTCGCGCTGCCAGCCCTGGTGATTGTCTTGAGCATCGTTGGCGCGCCTAGTGGACAACTGGACACGCTCTATCTTCCCTTATTTGATTTGCTCGCGATTTCCATTGTCATAGCAGCTACGCTCCTAGCGCCGCCCGCGGTGCTCCTCGTCATGTTGGCCGCTATCGGGTTCACCGTCGCCGATATTTTGCTTCAGCCACACGTCGCAAGTATGAATCCGCTCTATGCAACCTCGGATGGCCTGCTCACCCTCATTGCCCGGCCGGTCGCGTTCCAACTCATTGTGGGGTTGATCGGTTTCCTCTGGGCGCGCAACACGGTGCAGTCCATCCGGCGCGCCGACCGCGCCGAAGAACTGGCCGAATTGGAACGCCGCGAGCTGGACCGCACCCACGAGCTGGAAGAGGGCGTCCGCCAGTTGCTTGCGGTGCACGTTCACCTCGCCAATGGCGACTTCAACGTACGCGCTCCCGCCATCCGCAATAGTCTGCTCTGGCAGATTGGCAGCAGCCTGAATAACCTGGTGGCCCGCCTGGGTCGGCTTGCGCAGGCCGATTTTGTCCTGCGGCGCACCCAGGAGGAAGCGAATCGCGTGACTGAGGCGATCTACATGCTCAATAGCGGACGCCAGCCCATCTGGCCCGCGCCCAGCAATACCCCGCTAGATCGGCTCGTGGATGTGCTGCGTGGGGCGCTCACACCACGCGCCCCTGGAGCCGCGGGCGCTGCGGGCGCTGC
>Ga0070684_100002499_pt1 | contig 13552 bp, 13 predicted proteins | sample KBSC723LmetaG_FD_65653 | JGI IMG/M metagenome (GOLD analysis project Ga0070684, IMG submission 65653) | Corn rhizosphere microbial communities from Kellogg Biological Station, Michigan, USA - KBS C7.2-3L metaG | ecosystem: Host-associated > Plants > Roots > Rhizosphere ...
CGTCCCACACCTCGCAACGGCCGGCTACTTCGCAGCGGCCTGAATTTACCTACGTGGTGAGGGTCACACGCACCGCGGTCCCGCGCCCTGCCCCCATCCGCGCCGCCGCCGACCCGTCGCGCCGCGCGATCTCCAGCTGGCCGCCCGACCCGATATAGGCGATCAGCGCGCCCGAATGAACATCCGAGAACGTGCGCCCGAAGACCGGCCGGAAGCGCCCTTCCGCACCCTCCACCTCGATCTGAACATCGGACGCGCCGGCGGTGCCGGCCGCGTCGAACACCTCCGCGGGCAGCGACGTGATGAGGTTGCCGAAGCTGTCGACGTGAATGACCTGGCCCTCGACGACGCCGCCCTGCTTGTGAAGCGGCGGCGCGCCCAGCTCGACGATCGTGTCGATGCTCGGACCGGCGTCCGCGGCGGCGGCGCCGGTGGCCATGCGGCCGGCGGTCGGCGCGAACACGTCGCGGCCGTGGAAGGTCGGGCTGACCGGATCGCGGCGGAACGTCGACGATTCGATCCGGTAGGCCCGACGCGGCGCCCGCGCGGCCAGCGACAGCACGCCGTTGTCCGGTCCGATGAACAGGCTGCCGCCGGATTCGATCAGGATGTCGGCGCGCGCGCCGCCGACGCCGGGATCGACGACCGCGATGTGGATCGTGCCGGGCGGAAACAGCGCTGCCGCCTGGGCCAGCGCGACCGCGCCCGCCGCGACGTCCATCGGGGGAACCCCGTGCGTGATGTCGACGAGCTGAGCCGCCGGCGCGATCGACAGCACCACCCCTTTCATTGCGCCGGCGTACCCGTCGCCGACGCCGAAGTCGGTCGTGAACGTCACGATAGGCATGTACGGATATCCACTTGCCGCGAGTATCGCATGCGCCGGCCCAGCGTTATCATTCAGGCCCAAATGGACAAGACCGTTGCCAGCGCCGACGAAGCGATCGCCGATCTCTTCGACGGCGCGACCCTGATGGCCGGAGGGTTCGGCCTGTGCGGCATCCCCGAGAACCTGATCGCCGCCATCCGGCGCAAGGGAACCAAGAACCTCACGATCATCTCGAACAACTGCGGCATCGACGACAAGGGCCTGGGCATCCTGCTCGCCAACGGCCAGGTGAAGAAGATGATCTCCAGCTACGTCGGCGAGAACAAGACGTTCGAGCGGCTGTACCTCGAGAAGAAGCTGGAGGTCGAGCTGAACCCGCAGGGGACGCTGGCCGAGCGCATCCGGGCGGGGGGCGCGGGCATCCCTGCGTTCTACACGGCGACCGGCTACGGCACGATCGTCGCCGAGGGCAAGGAGACGCGCGAGTTCGACGGGCGCAAGTACGTGCTGGAACGCGCGCTGCACGCGGACTTTTCGATCGTGAAAGCGTGGAAGGGTGACCGCTTCGGGAACCTCGTGTACCGGAAGACCACGCGCAACTTCAACCCGATGATGGCGGCCGCCGGCAACACGACGATCGCGGAGGTCGAGGTTTTGGTCGAGCCCGGTGAGCTGGAGCCCGACCAGGTGCACTCGCCCGGCATCTACGTGCAGCGCATCGTGAAGGGCGCGAAGTTCGAGAAACCGATCGAGCAGCGGACCGTTCGCAAGAGGAGCGCCTAGCCATGCCGACGCTGACACGTGACCAGGTCGCCAAGCGCGCCGCCCGCGAGCTGTCCGACGGGATGTACGTCAACCTCGGGATCGGCATGCCGACGCTGGTGGCCAACTTCATCCCCGAGGGCACGCACATCGTGCTGCAGTCGGAGAACGGCCTGCTGGGCATCGGCCCGTTCCCCTACGAGGGCCAGGAAGATCCCGACCTGATCAACGCCGGCAAGCAGACCGTCACCGAGGTGCCGGGCAGCGCCTATTTCTCGTCGGCCGATTCGTTCGCGATGATTCGCGGCGGCCACATCGACTGCGCGATCCTGGGCGCGATGCAGGTGGCCGAGAACGGCGACCTCGCGAACTGGACGATCCCCGGCAAGATGATCAAGGGCATGGGCGGCGCGATGGACCTGGTCGCCGCGGCCAAGCGCGTGATCGTCATGATGGAGCACGTGGCCAAAGGCGATGACAAGAAGATCGTCGTGAAGTGCTCGCTGCCGCTCACCGCGGTGGGCGCGGTTCACCGGATCATCACCGATTTGGCGGTCATCGACGTCACGCCGGCGGGGCTGGAGCTGCGCGAGCGGGCGCCCGGCGTCTCCGTCGACGAGATCCAGTCGAAGACCGGGCCCAAGCTGATCGTGCGCGGCGACATCCCCGAGATCGCCGTCGCGTGAGCGCGGACAAGCGGGATCCTTTCGAGACCACGGCCGGGATCCCGCTGGCGCCGGTCTACGGGCCCGACGACCTGGCCGGGCGCGAGCCGCCCTTCGATCCGGCGCACGACCTGGGACCGCCGGGCGCGTTCCCGTACACGCGCGGCATCCACGCGACGATGTACCGCGGCAAGCCGTGGACGATGCGCCAGTACGCCGGCTTTGGCACCGCCGAAGAGTCGAACCGCCGTTACAAGTTCCTGCTCGCGTCGGGACAGACCGGGTTGTCGGTCGCGTTCGACCTCCCGACGCAGATGGGCCGCGATTCGGACCACCCGCTCGCGCGCGGCGAGGTCGGGCGCACGGGCGTCGCCATCTCGTCGATCGATGACATGCACGTCCTGCTGGACGGCATCCCGCTGGACCAGGTGTCCGTGTCGATGACGATCAACGCGACGGCGGCGACGCTGCTGGCGCTGACGATCGCCGTCGCGGACGAGCGCGGCATCCCGCGGAGCGCGCTGTCCGGGACGATCCAGAACGACATCCTGAAGGAGTACATCGCGCGCGGGACGTACATCTATCCGCCCGGGCCGTCGCTGCGCCTGTGCGCCGACACGTTCGCGTTCTGCCAGGCGGAGGTGCCGCGCTGGAACACGATCAGCATCAGCGGGTATCACATCCGTGAGGCGGGGAGCGACGCCGTCCAGGAGGTGGCGTTCACGCTCGCCGACGGCATCGCGTACGTCGACGCCGCGCGCGCGGCCGGGCTGGCGGTCGACGCGTTCGCGCCGCGGCTGTCGTTCTTCTTCAACGCGCACGCGAACCTGCTGGAGGAGATCGCGAAGTTCCGCGCGGCGCGCCGGCTGTGGGCGCGCATCATGCGAGACCGGTTTGGCGCGAAGGACCCGCGCTCGCAGATGCTGCGCTTCCACGCGCAGACGGCGGGCTCGACGCTGACCGCGGAGCAGCCGCTGAACAACATCGTGCGCACCTCGATCGAGGCGCTGGCGGCGGTGCTGGGTGGCGCGCAGTCGTTGCACACGAACGGATACGACGAGGCGCTGGCGCTGCCCACCGAGGCGTCGGCGCGGGTCGCCCTGCGCACGCAGCAGATCCTCGCCGACGAGACGGGCATCGCGAACGTCGTCGATCCCGTCGGGGGCTCGTACGCGATAGAAGCGCTGACGTCGGAGATCGAAGCGCGGGCGGCGGCGCTGATCGCCGAGATTGACCGGCGCGGCGGGATGCTCGCGGCGATCGAGGCGGGCTTCCCGCAGCACGAGATCGAACGGCGCGCCGTCGAGCACCAGCGCGCCGTCGAGACGGGCGCGCGCGTCGTCGTCGGCGTCAACCGCTACGAGGACGCGGCGCACGCGACACCGCCTGCCCTGCACCGTCTGGATCCGGCGCTCGAGGCCGCGCAGATCGCGCGGCTGACGGCGGTCCGGACGAATCGCGACGGAAGCAAGGCGCGGGCCGCGCTGGACGCGCTCGCACAAGCGGCGCGCCGCACCGACAACCTGATGCCGCCGATCCTCGCGGCCGTCAAGGCGCGTGCCTCGCTGGGCGAGATCGCGGACGTGTTGCGCAACATCTTCGGGGAATTCCGACCCGGGTGATCCGTTGTGCCGTCGTGGTGCGTTTGGGATTGCACCGCACGAGCTGTAGAGTTACCGTTGTTCGCTGTTCAAGTAGCGATGTCGGTATGCGGATCCGGCTCGCAACACTGGACTCAGGGTGCGACGATGACGAAGTCGGATCTCATCGACGTGTTGTGCGAAACGCAGAAGCTGCCGAAGGGGCGCGCGGAGCTTCTCGTCCACGTCATCTTCGATGCGCTCGAAGCAGCGCTCAAGCGCGGCGAACGGATCGAGATCCGGGGCTTCGGCAGCTTCGAGCTGCGGAACTACCGGGGCTACGACGGACGTAACCCGCGTACGGGCAGCGCCGTCGAAGTGCGTCCCAAGCGCCTCCCCTTCTTCAAGGTCGGCAAGGAGCTGAAGGAACGCGTGAACGAGGGTCGCCTCGCGGCGCCGCGCGCAGCGGCCAAGCGCGCGCCGGTCACGGCGGAGACCGATGCTGCGCCAGTGTCGGTGTCCGCTCCGGTCGCCACGCAGGGTTCCACCACCGGTCCGGTCGCGGACACGGAAGCGGGCACGCCCACCCCGGCCAACGCGCGCGCGTCTGCTTGACGACGCGCGCGCGACCGGGTGTCGCGTCTACGCACCGGGCATGGGCATCAGCTCGACGACCTCGATGAAGCCGTCCTTCATCATGAAGTGAGGGTGGCCCTTCAAGACCTCCCCGACCGCTTCCTTCGATTCGCCCTGCAGGATCGAGTAACCGCCGAGGTCGTTCTTCGTCGGCGCGACGCCCGCCGGCGTGACCTTCACCGTCTGTCCCAGCGGCGCGCCCATGTCCACGATCGACTTGGAAGCCTTCTGCGCCCACGACATCCAGGCGTCCATCCCAGCCTTCTGCTCCGCCGGACTGGCCTTCATCGCCTGCTCGAACGACGTCAGGGGTGCCCTGTAGAGAACCATGAACTTCTTCATCACCGCCTCCTTTGGGGCGGTGATCTACGCGCGCGCCGCGGACCGGGCAAGGCCGATCCGTGCGACGTTTGCTAAGGCGAGGCGGCGAGCTGGCCGGTGATCGTCATGTCGATCCTCCCGGTCGGCGAGTGCGAGACCTTCAGCGTCGTCGCAGCGATGAACGTGAACGGCGTCTGGAGATTGCCGGTGAACGATTCCAGCACGGCGGCGGCGTTCGGCTCGAGGATGACGTCGCCGGACGTCGTGGTCATCGCCGGGATCGCGGGCAGCGTTCCGAACTTCTTCGCGCCCGGATCGTTCGGATCCATCACGCCCGACGGTGCGAGGTACAGGACGACGTCGGGCACGTTGATGTCCAGCGTGTTCGCGGTGATCTGGTAGCTGATTCGCTTGATCGAGATCGACACGATCCCCGTCAGGCCCGACAGCTGCTGGACCTCCTGCCCCAGATTCATCGTCTGGCTTTGCGAGATGCTCGCCTGCGCCATGCAGACGTCCATCCCGTTCTCGTTCTGCTCACAGGTGATCGGGTTCGCCGAGCAGTCCGGCGCGGGCAACGGCGCAGGCGGATTGCAGCAGTCGGTCACGATCTGACCGGCGCCGCACGGAACCTCGCCGGTGATCCCCGCCGGCACGTTGAAGGTCGACGAGTCGAAGCTGTACATGCGGGGCGGCAGGTTGAACTTGATCTCGGCGACATCCGACGAGATCAGCCCACATCCGGCCCAGACGCCCACCAGCGACAGCAGCGAGGCGAGAGCTAGTCTGCGCATGACTCCATAGTATCACTTCACCTCTTGCCGGTTGCTGGACGTTAGGGCCTCCGCGGCGCTCCAGGGATCGAGTTTTCGTGCGGCGACCTGATCGACAGTCGACGCCAGCGGCCCCGGCGCATCCTCGGTCCCGATCGCCGCGCGCGCGGCGGCGCGGGCCTGCTCCCCCACCAGCGCCGTGATTTGCCGCACCAGCTGACGGCGGCGGCGCTCGGCGCGCTCGATCGCGGGCGCGGCCCGCAGCGCATCGATCGCGGTGAGCACGTCACCGACGCCGGTCCCGTTCGCCGCGGCGGCGCGAATCAACGCCGGCGCCGCGCGCGCGGGCTCGCCCGGCCGCGCCGGGAACGCCGCCATCCCGAGCATCGTCGTCAGGTCGGCGAGCGCGCGGTCCGCGCCATCGCGGTCGCCCTTGTTGACCACCAGGACGTCGGCGATCTCCAGCAGGCCGGCCTTCAGCGCCTGCACCTCGTCGCCCAGCCCGGGCGCCGTCACGACGATGACGGCGTCGGCCGCGTCGGCGATGTCGATCTCAGCCTGCCCTGCCCCGACGGTCTCGACGAACACCAGCGGAAAGCCGGCCGCATCCAGGACCGCCACCGTCGCGGTCGTCGATCGCGACAGACCGCCCTGCTGCCCGCGCGTCGCGAGCGATCGGATGAACACGCCGTCGTCCAGCGCGTGACGCTGCATGCGGACCCGATCGCCGAGCAGCGCGCCGCCCGAGAACGGGCTGGATGGATCGACCGCCACCACGCCCACGCGGTCGCCACGCTTGCGGGCGGCGGTCACGAGCGCGTCGACCAGCGTCGACTTGCCGACGCCCGGCGCGCCGGTCACGCCGACGACGAAGGCGCGGCCGCCTTGCGCGTAGATAGAACGCAGCGCCTCGCGGGCGCCCGGGAGATCGTCGTCCAGGGCGCGCATCAGCGCGGCGGCGGCGCGCAGATCGCCTGCGACGATCTCGGCGACCTGCTCGTCGGGCCGGCCCCTCACCCTTACCCTCTCCCCGCTGCGCGGGGCGAGGACAAACGGCTACAGAGGTGCCCGCCGCGCATCAGTTCAGGCGGTTTCGGCGGCCTGGCGGAGGAGCTCGCGGGCGATGACCATCTTCTGGACCTCGTTGGTCCCCTCGCCGATCTCGGCGAGCTTCGCGTCGCGCAGGTACCGCTCGACGTCGAACTCGCGCGTATAGCCGTAGCCGCCGTGAATCTGCACGGCGGCGTTGCAGGCGCGCATGGTGGCGCGCGCCGCGTAGTATTTCGCGATCGACGATTCGGCGGTGGTCTTCCGCTTCTGGTCCTGCATCCACGCCGCCCGCCAGACCAGCAGGCGCGCCGCATCCAGCTCTGTCGCCATGTCGGCGAGCATGTGCTGGATCGCCTGGAACTCGGCGATCGGCTTGTCGAACTGGACGCGCTCCTTCGCGTAGCGGCGCGCCGCCTCGAACGCCGCGCGCCCGATGCCGATCGACCACGCGCCGATGCCAATGCGTCCCTTGTCGAGGATCTTCAAGGTGTCGAAGAACCCCTGGTCGATCTCGCCCAGCCGCTGCTCGTCGCCGACCTCGACCTCCTCCAGCACCAGCTCGGTCGTGTCCGACGCGTGCAGCCCCATCTTCTCGATGCGCTTGCCGGTGCGAAAGCCTGGTGCGCCCTTCTCGACGATGAACGCGGTCAGCCCCTTCGCCTTCTTCTCGGGGCTGGTCGACGCGAGCACGACGTAGATCTCCGCGACCGAACCCTGGGTGATGAACGTCTTCGTCCCGGTGATCACCCACTTGTCGCCCTTCCGGATCGCGCGCGTGCGCGCCGCGCCCGCGTCCGACCCCGAACCCGGCTCGGTCAGACCCCAGGCGCCCAGCGACTTGCCGCTCGCGAGTCGGGGCAGGTACTTCTGCTTCTGCGCCTCGTTGGCGGCCAGGTAGATGTGACCGGTGCAGAGCGAGTTGTGCGACGCCATCGTCAGCCCGATCGACGCGTCGGCGCGCGCCACCTCTTCCAGCGCGATGACGTAGTCGTGGAACTTCATGCCGGCGCCGCCGTACGCCTCGGGGATCTGCATGCCCAGCAGGCCCATCTCGCCGAGGGCGGGCACGATCTCATGCGGGAACTTCTCTTCCTCGTCCCACCGGCGCGCGTTCGGGACGATCAGGCGTTCGCACATCTCGCGGACGGAGGCCTGCAGGACGCGTTGGTCTTCGGACAGCTCGAAATCGATCATCGGGTCGTCGTCACTTTGTCTTTTGCTTCCCGCCGGACTGCGCGGCGCGGTAGCGCTCCTCCGGGCCCGCCGGGGCGAACACCTGTACCATGATCGTCTTCTCGGGACCGGTGAATTTCGCCGCGTGCGGCTGCCCGTCCGGGATGTGCAACGCCTCCTCGGCGCCGAACGGAATCTTCTCGCTGCCGACGGTGACGTTACCCTCGCCCGACACGACGTACAGGATCTCCGCCGATCCCGGGTGACTGTTGCGCGGCACCTCGGCGCCGGGCTCCGCTTCCAGGATGCCGACGTAGAGCGACTTGTTGCCCGTCTTCGCCGGCTCGAGCAGCGGCTTGATCTTTCCCTTGCCCGCGAACACCGACAGCGTGTCGGCGTCCGCCGCCGACGAGACGGTGAACTTCGCGCCCCCGGGCGCGGACGGCGCGGCGTCGCGGATCACCTCGAACGCGGCCCGGCCCGCCGGGTCCTTCGGATCGCGGTAGACGCGCTCGGGGCCCATCGGCGCGAACACGTCCAGCAGCACGGCGGACGACGTGCGCCCCATGTTCTCGATCGCGTGCGGCATGCCGCCCGGGATCAGGATCGCCATGCCTTCGTCCAGCTTCTCGGGCCCGACGCCCGACGGCCCCAGCACGCGCGCGTGACCCTTGAGGACGTAGAGGACCTCCGCACCCGGATGCTTGTGCATCGCGATCCGGTTGGCGGGTCCGATCGTCAACTGCGTCAGCGCTGCCTTCTGCGCGCGCATCGTCGCCTCGTCGACGAGCAGCTTCACCGAGAACGGCGGCGTCGGCGCGGGCGTGCCCTTCTTCTTTCCGGGCGGCGCGGGCGGACCGTGGTCGGGCGCGTCCTTCACCTTGACGGAGAACTGCGCGGCCTGACCCTCGAAGGCCAGCGGCACGATCACCGTGCTGCCCGGGTCGATGCCGGCCAGCGTCCAGGTCGCCGCGCTCTCGGTCAGGCAGGCGAGCAGCACGGGCGACTTCACGCCGTCGCTCGCGGGCGCCGCCTTGGTGACGCGTCCGTTCTCACCGACGTCGACCGCCAGCTCGATCTTGCCCGACACGTCCAGCGTGTCAGCCAGCGCCTTCTCGAAGCAGCGGTTGACGTCACCGCCGTGCTTGACCAGCGCGGACTGCAGGATGTCGGCGATGCGCGCCTCTTCCGTCTCGGCGCGGGCGTTGCCGCGGGCGGGCGGCGGCGCGACCGCGACGAGCAACAACGCGGCGAGGCTCAGCTTGGCGCGCGTCACGCCGCCGCTCCCTCGACGCGCGGCCGCAGGTCGCGCTCGATCCAATCGACGATCGCCTGGGTCGACGTGCCCGGCGTGAAAATGGCGGCCACGCCCAGCGCCTTCAGCGCCGCTGCGTCTTCATCGGGAACGATGCCGCCGCCGAACACGACGACGTCGCCCGCGCCGCGCGCCCTCAACGCGTCCAGGATCGCCGGGAACTGCGTCATGTGCGCCCCCGACATCATCGAGAGCCCGACCGCGTCGACGGACTCCTGCTGAGCCGCGGCGGCGATCATCTCGGCCGTCTGGTGCAGGCCGCTGTAAATGACCTCGTAGCCTGCGTCGGCGAGCGCGCGGGCGACGACCTTGGCGCCACGGTCGTGCCCGTCGAGCCCGGCCTTCGCGACCAGGATGCGGAGCTTGCGTTTCACGCGCGAAAGTGTACCAGCGAACCCCGCCGACGTCGCGACGCGGGCGACCGACTGAACCGGCCGGTCAGAAGCAGGCGGCCGCGGCCACGCACTCGGGGCGCGCCTGCGCGTCCATCAGCGCCTGGTCGGTGCAGGCGTTCTGCGCGGCGACGATCGCGGCCACGCAGTCCGCGAACTGGCCGACCGTCACGTCGCACACCGGGAACGCGGCGACGCAGATCGTCTGATCGGGGGGCGCGGAGATCACGTAGCTGGCACAGGTCGGGCTGTTCCCGTAGCCGCCGACCATCGGCGCGAACCAGTCGCACAGCGCGCCCTTCTCCGTGTCATCGGTGGCCGAGACCGCCTTGCTGCGATCGATCCCGGTGGGCCCGTTGGGCGGCCCGCTCGCGCCGCCACACGCCGCCGTGACGATCGCCAGGACCGCTGCCATCGCGAGCCGCTTGGTGCGCACACCTGTGCTCTCGGCGTTTCGGGGCCGGACTTTACCGGCCCGGACAGCCGCGAGGCGCCCGCGCTACGGCGCCGCGGCCGCGGCCGAGAACTGCAGCACCACCCCGCCCTCCTTCATGGGCGCGTCGGCGTCGACCACCAGGTGGTAGCGACCCGGGGGCAGCTTGGTGAACACATGCATGCCGGTCGCGACCCCGCTGGACTGCACGCAGGCGAACTGGGTCCCCACGTCGCAGGCGAGGTTCTGGTTCTTGTTGTCGTAGAGCGCGAAGACGTGGTTGCCGACCTGCGCCCACTCCATGGTCACGTCCGCCAGCGCCGGGACCTGGAAGTCGACGACGGCGTCCTGGCCGCCGGGCACGTCCGCGCACGACGTCCGCTGCTGATCGTCCATGGCCATCGCGGTCTGGACGACAGCCGACACCAGCGTTCCGTCCAGCGGCAACAGACCGGCGGCCTGCTCGGCGCGGCAGGCGAAGCGCGCGCAGATCGCCTCGGTGACGCACTTCCGGTCGGCGCAGTCGGCGGCGCCGTCGCCGTCGTCGTCGATCCCGTTGTCGCAGATCTCGCGAACCGTCTCCTGGACGCCCGTGAGCGTCAGGTTGACGATGCCTTCGTTGCCCGCCTGGAACGCCTGGACGATCACGTTGTAGGGACCGGGCTGCAGCTCGGGGATTGCGTACCCGCACCCGAACGGCAGCACCGCCGGGTCGACGCAGACGATCTCCGTCTCGTCGCAGGCGTCCAGCGGCTGCACCTGCCGCGCCAGCGCGAGCACGTGCGACCCGCCGTCCGTGCAGTCGTGCGCGAGGCTCATCGGCTGCGTCAGGTTCACGCGCAGCACCTTCTCCTTGCCGGTGCCACGGCTGCACGACGTCGGATACAGCGTGCCGCCGGTGCGCGTGTCGACCATGACCGTCCGGCGCGTGCCCCACGAGAACGACCCGAGGTCCTGATCCGGCATGCACGCCGGCGCCGGGCAGCCCGCGACGCCGAAGCAAACCGGATCGTCGCAGTCGGTCAGACCGTTCGTGTCGTCGTCGATGCCGTTGCCGCAGATCTCGACGCCGCGCCCGCTGAACGCGGACAGGCGCAGGTTGATGGTCCCGGCCCGCCCGTTCTGCGCCTTGACGATGAAGACGTAGCGTCCCGCCGGCAGGTTGACGAACGCGACCGCGTTGGCGGCTTCGTCCTCGAACGCGCAGGACCGCTGGTCGGCGTCGCACGCCAGGCCCGGCCCGGGCATCCGGTACAGCGCGAAGATGCTGCGCCCCGACTGCTGGAACTCGACCTGCAGGCCCGCCGCCTCGGCCAGGGTGAGGCCGATCGCGACGTCGCCGCCCGGCATGCCCGCCGAGCACGTCGACTGGTAGTCGTTGCTCGCGGTGGTGAGGTTCGCGGTGACCGCGCGCGCCGGGCCGTCGACGATCAGCGTCCCGACGTTGAGGTCGGGGTTGCACTGACTGCCGACGCAGGACGCGTCGTTCCTGCAGACGGCGTCCTGGCAGTCGGTCAGGCCGTTCTGGTCGTCATCCTTGCCGTTGGCGCAGATCTCGGGCGTCGCCACCGTTCCCGTCGACAGGGTCACTGTCGTCGGCCCGCGCAGGTTCGGGTACGACTCGACGATCACGTAGTAGACGCCGGGCGCCAGCGCAGAGTACGTGCGGCCCGCCGTCTGATCGTCGCCGGCCGGGATGCACATGTCGACGGGGTTGCGATCGCAGCGCTGGTTGGCGCCGGCGCGGAACAGGCCGACCGCGTGCGCGCTGGTCGTCCCCTGCTTGAAGTCGACGCGGACGTCGGCGGTCGTATCCAGCTGGAAGCGCCCGACGCGGCCGACGCCGTTCGGCGGCGCGCAGGTCGAGTAGCCGATCGTCGCGCTGGTCGTGTCCATCGACCGCGCGACGCTCGCGCCGTGCGCGGCGATCGTCCCGAAGTCGACGTCGACCATGCACGACACGGCGAGGCAGCCCGGGAACGTCGTGCACTGCGGGTCGGCACAATCGACGAGGTTGTTCTTGTTGTCGTCGACGCCGTTGTCGCAGATCTCCATCCCCATCGTCGGCTTGCACGAGAGGCTGTTCATGCAGTCCGGATCCGCGCAGTCGATGCGGCCGTCGTCGTCGTCGTCGAGGTTATTGTTGCAGATCTCCTGGCCGGCCGGCGCGCAGCGCGTGTCGCCGAAGCAGCCGGGGTCCTGGCAATCCGCGAGGTTGTTGCAGTTGTCGTCGACGCCGTTGTTGCAGATCTCCGGCTTCGCCGTGCAGGTGACCACGCCGCCGGTACCACCGCGGCCCGCCATGCCGGTCGTCCCGCCACGGCCCGCCATGCCGGTCGTCCCGCCGCGGCCCGCCGTCCCGCCGCCGTTGCCGCCGCGCCCCGCCGTGCTGCCGCCGTTGCCGCCGCGCCCCGCGGTGCCGGTGGCGCTGCCGCCGTTGCCGCCGCGCCCCGCGGTGTTGCCGCCGTTGCCGCCGCGCCCCGCGGTGCCCGACGTGCTGCCGCCGTTGCCGCCACGCCCCGCGGTGCCTGTGGCGCTGCCGCCGTTGCCGCCGCGCTCGCCCGTGCTGCCACCGAGGCCGCTGGTGCTGCCGCCCTCGCCGCCGCCGCCGTCGACCTCGCCGATGTCGCCGCCGGAGCCGTTCTTGTGACGCGCGCTAAAAAGATCGCTGCGACCACACGCGCCCGATCCGATCGCGGCGCTCACGAGAACCGGCAAAAAACCAAAGCGAAGCAAGCGGGGCATGGCTGGGGAGTCTACATGAGAGTGCCTTCGGTAGTAGAAAGGCGGGTCATGGAAACGCTGCGCGTGAACAACCCGGCGACCGGCCAGCTGATCCAGGAGGTCCCCGCCGGCGACGCCGCCGCGGCGGATGCCGCGATCGCCCGTGCCCGGGAGGCCCAACCCGCCTGGGGCGCGCTGCCATTTTCGGAACGGTCGCGAATCCTGCGGCGGGTCGCCCGGGCGCTGCGCGACGACGCGACGTTCTTGGACACGCTTTGCGCCGAGAGCGGCAAACCGCGCTACGAGGCCGAAAACATCGAGCTTTTCTACACGCTCGAGCTCACGCGCTATTACACAGGGCGGGCCGGGCGCCGCGCCCTGGCCGACGACCTGCGGCACCCGTTCGTGTTCAAGAACAAGCGCGCCCGTGTCGTCCATCACCCTCGGGGGGTGGTGGCCGTGATCGGGCCGTGGAACTGGCCGCTGCTGAACAACTACGGCGACTGCATCGCCCCGCTGGCGGCCGGCAACGCGGTCGTCCTGAAACCGTCCGAGCACACGCCGCTGACGTCGCTGCGGATCGCGGCGCTGGCGCGCGACGCGGGCCTGCCCGAGGGCGTGCTCCAGGTCGTCGCCGGCCGCGGAGACGTGGGCGCCGCGCTGACCGCAGCCGCCGACATGATCTTCTTCACCGGCAGCGCCACGACCGGCAAGCGCGTGGCGCAGACCGCCGCCGAGCGCCTGATCCCCGTCGTTCTGGAGCTGGGCGGCAAGTCGCCGATGATCGTGCTCGCCGACGCCGACCTGCCGCGCGCCGCGCACGCCGCCGTCTGGAGCGGCTTCGCCCACAGCGGCCAGGTCTGCATCCGCACCGAGCGCGTCATCGTCGAGGACAAGGT
>Ga0070684_100002500_pt1 | contig 13549 bp, 14 predicted proteins | sample KBSC723LmetaG_FD_65653 | JGI IMG/M metagenome (GOLD analysis project Ga0070684, IMG submission 65653) | Corn rhizosphere microbial communities from Kellogg Biological Station, Michigan, USA - KBS C7.2-3L metaG | ecosystem: Host-associated > Plants > Roots > Rhizosphere ...
ACCACGCTGGCCTTCGCCGACGCGATGGAAGGCACCACGATCAGCCTGCGGCTGAGCTCGGACGCTCCGTGCCCGACGTGCTCGGGGACGGGCGGCAAGCCCGGCACCCGGCCACACGTGTGCACCACGTGTGACGGCGCGGGCGTCGTGGTCAACACCGTGGGTGGCGGGTTCTCGATGAACGAGACCTGTCCGGAGTGCCACGGGCGCCAGCTGGTCTACGACGAGGCCTGCCCGACCTGCCACGGCTCCGGTCGCGGTACGTCGGCGCGCACCATCCAGGCGCGCATCCCGGCGGGTGTGAAGGACGGCCAGCGCATCCGACTGCGGGGCAAGGGCGGCCCCGGTGAGAACGGCGGCAGCAACGGCGACCTGTTCGTCACCGTGAAGGTCAGACCCCATCGGCTGTTCGGCCGCAAGGGCGACAACCTCACGCTCGACGTTCCCGTGTCGTTCGACGAGCTCGCGCTGGGTGCCGAGATCAAGGTCCCGACCCTCGGCGGCGGCCCGGTCACGCTGAAGGTCCCGGCCGGCACCCCGAACGGCCGCACGTTCCGCGTCCGCGGCCGGGGCGCCACCAAGAAGGACGGCACCAAGGGTGACCTGCTCGCGACGGTGCAGGTGCAGGTGCCGGCGCGGCTGAACGAGCCCGCACGTGAGGCGATCGCCGCCTATCGTGCCGCCGGCGTCGAGGGCACGCTGCGCGCCAACCTCTTCGAGAAGGCCGACGATGCCTCGGCGTGAGCCGCGGGTGCCCGGTCCCGACGCCGCGGTCTACGTGATCTCGGTGGCCGCCGAGCTCTCCGGCCTGCACCCGCAGACCCTGCGCTCCTACGAGCGGATGGGCCTGATCATGCCCGGCCGCACGGGTGGCGGCGGACGCCGCTACAGCCATCGCGACATCCAGCTGCTGCGCGAGATCGCGTCCCTGACCGCAGGCGGTGTGGGCATCGAAGGGGTACGCCGGATCCTCGAGCTGGAGCACCAGGTGGCGGCCCTCCGCGCGCGCAACGAGGAGCTCGCCGCCGAGCTCGCCGCGACCCGCGACGCGCTTCGCGCGGCCGTGACCTCGCGCCGTACCGACCCGAACAAGCTGCCCGTCCTCCGCCAGCCGGATCCGTCCGCCTCCGTCGTGGTCTGGCGGCGCACCCGCGACTGAGTCCGCCCGCCAGGCGGGGTTGGTAGGTTCCCCCGGATGGAGTCGCTCCAGGATGCGATCGACGGGGTGGCCGAGCGCACCGGGTTCTCCGGGGTCGTCCGCCTCGACCGCGCGGGCGACACCGAGATCTGTTCCGCCTACGGCGTGGCCGACCGGGCTCACGGGATCCCCAACACGGTCCAGACCCAGTTCGCGACCGCCAGCGGGACCAAGGGGCTGACCGCACTGGCCGTGCTCAGCCTGGTCGAGCGCGGAGCGCTCGAGCTCGGCACCACGGCACGGTCTCTGCTGGGCCGCGACCTGCCGCTGATCGCCGACGACGTGACGATCGAGCACCTGCTCGCCCACCGCTCGGGGATCGGCGACTACCTCGACGAGGACACCCTCGACGACATCACCGACCACGTGCTGTCCGTGCCGGTCCACACGCTCGAGTCGACCGAGCAGTTCGTGCCGGTCCTCGACGGGCATCCGACCGCGTTCCCCGCCGGCGAGAGGTACGCGTACAACAACGGCGGCTACGTCGTCCTCGCGCTGCTGGCCGAGCGAGCGAGCGGCGTCGACTACCACGAGCTGGTGCGCACGCTGGTCTGTGAGCCCGCGGGCATGGCCGACACCGCGTTCCTGCGCTCCGACTCGCTGCCGGGTCGCGCCGCGCGCGGCTACCTGGGCGTCGACGGACTGCGGACGAACGTCCTCCACCTCCCCGTCCTCGGCTCGGGTGACGGCGGCATCTACTCGACCGCGGCCGACCTGAGCGCCTTCTGGGACTCGCTGTTCGCGGGGCGCATCGTCGCGCCGGACCTGGTCGCCGAGATGCTGCGACCGCGCAGCGACGTACCGGAGGCGTCGAAGCGCTACGGCCTCGGCTTCCATCGGCACGCCACCGGCGACGGGGTCTGGCTCGAGGGGTACGACGCCGGCGTCTCGTTCGCCAGCCTGCACGAACCGTCCAGGGAGGTCACCCGCACGGTCATCGCCAACTGGTCGGACGGTGCCTGGCCGCTCGTGAAGCTGCTCGACGATCGGCTCGGCACCTGAGCCCCACGACCCCGTCGGGCCGTCGTCCGGTGCTCGTCGGGCCGGTCAGGGCGCCATCCGCCGGAGGGCCCAGCCGAGCAGCACGAGCAGCAGCCCGAGCACCGTGGCCATCGCCGCCACCCCGAACGCGACGACCGATGTGAACAGGCTGGCCTGCAGGAACGACGCGGTCATCACGGTGTCGCGGTTGGGGTCGTTCTGGGGGAGCTCGGCGTAGGTCTTTCCGCCGCCGATGTCCTTGGCGTGCTTGCCGATCACCATCGCCTGCGCGTACGCCGTGAAGGGACCCTTGACGTCCTTCCCGGCGAACATGTCGGCGTCGTCGGCCACCACGATCTTCTGGTCGGCCAGGGTCTGCTGCACCGCGATGTAGGCGACGACCCCGGCCACGGTGAAGACCAGCCCGGCGATGATCAGGACCAGCCCCACCCCTCGCACCGGCCCACCACCTCGTCGCGCCTCGCTGTGTCCGCCGTGGGCGGGGGTCTCGACCGGATGGCTCATCGCTGCCTCCTTGTCAGGCGTCGGCGCGAACGCTAGCCCCGCGACGACGGTGCCTCCTGGTCCGAATCGGGCGAGGTGACCACGCCCTGACGGTGGTCGGCCCGCGGGCCCGAGAAAAGCCAGACTTGAGGGGAATCGACTCAACTTCTGGATCGTTGAGGGAGGTGGGACCACAGTGGCCCTACCCAGATCAACGACCAGACGGACGAAGGAAGCAGATGAGTCAGTTCGGGGCCGAGAAGTTCACGACGCGCAGTCGTGAGGCGATCGAGACCGGCCAGCTCGCCGCGACCACGGCGGGCAACACCCAGACCGAGCCCGTCCACCTGCTCGCCGCGCTGCTGCGCGACGTGGACGGGACGGCGCGCCAGCTCGTCGGCAAGGCGGGGGCGGACGCCGCGGCGCTCGCGGCCCAGGCGGAGAGCGCCGTACAGGCGCTGCCCAAGGCCAGCGGTGCGACCGTGCAGCAGCCGGCCGCCTCGCCCGCGCTGACCCGGGTGCTGGCCGGAGCGCTCGACCTGGCGGCGTCGATGAAGGACGACTACGTCGCGACCGAGCACCTGCTGATCAGCCTGGCGACCGTCGAGTCGCAGGCCCAGAAGCTGTTGCTCGACCTCGGCCTCACCGCCGACGGCCTGCGCGAGGGGCTGACGTCGCTGCGCGGCAACCGCAGGGTCACCAGTCCGGAGGCGGAGTCGACGTACGAGAGCCTGGAGAAGTACTCCGTCGACCTCACCCGGGCCGCCGAGGACGGCAAGCTCGACCCGGTGATCGGACGCGACTCGGAGATCCGGCGCGTGATCCAGGTGCTGTCGCGGCGTACCAAGAACAACCCGGTGCTGATCGGCGATCCTGGTGTCGGCAAGACCGCGGTCGTGGAGGGACTGGCCCAGCGCATCGTCGCCGGCGACGTCCCCGACTCGCTCAAGGGTCGCCGGCTGCTGTCGCTGGACCTGGCCGCGATGGTCGCCGGCGCGAAGTACCGCGGCGAGTTCGAGGAACGGCTCAAGGCCGTCCTCGAGGAGATCAAGGACTCCGGCGGCCAGGTGATCACCTTCATCGACGAGCTGCACACGGTCGTCGGCGCGGGCGCCGGCGGCGACTCCGCGATGGATGCCGGCAACATGCTCAAGCCGATGCTGGCCCGCGGCGAGCTGCGGATGATCGGTGCGACCACGCTCGACGAGTATCGGGAGCGGATCGAGAAGGACCCCGCCCTGGAGCGCCGCTTCCAGCAGGTGTTCGTCGGCGAGCCCTCGGTCGAGGACACGATCCAGATCCTGCGGGGCATCCAGGAGAAGTACGAGGCCCACCACGGCGTCCGGATCACCGACGCGGCGCTGGTCGCCGCCGCCACCCTCAGCGACCGCTACATCACCGGCCGTCAGCTGCCCGACAAGGCGATCGACCTGATCGACGAGTCGGCGTCGCGGCTGCGCATGGAGATCGAGTCGTCCCCGGAGGAGATCGACCAGCTCCGCCGGACCGTCGACCGGCTCAAGATGGAGGAGTTCGCGCTCGAGAAGGAGTCGGACGCGGCCTCGAAGGAGCGGCTGGACAAGCTCCGGGCCGACCTGGCCGACTCCGAGGAGCAGCTGCGGGGGCTCGAGGCCCGATGGGAGCGCGAGAAGGCGTTCCTCGAGGGCGAGGGTGAGTTCCGCCGGGCCCTCGACCAGCTGCGGATCGAGGCGGACAAGATGTTGCGCGAGGGGAACCTCGAGGGCGCCTCGAAGATCCGGTACGAGTCGATCCCCGAGCTGGAGAAGAAGCTCGAGGCGGTCGAGGCGTCGGAGAAGAGCGACGTCGAGCCGCTGGTCGGCGAGGAGGTCGGCGCGGAGCAGATCGCTGAGGTCGTCGAGGCCTGGACCGGCATCCCGACCGGCAAGCTCCTGCAGGGCGAGACCGCCAAGCTCCTCGAGATGGAGGACGTGATCGGGCGGCGGCTGATCGGCCAGCGCGACGCCGTACGTGCGGTGAGCGACGCCGTACGACGGTCGCGGGCCGGTATCTCCGACCCGCACCGGCCGACCGGGTCGTTCCTGTTCCTCGGTCCGACCGGCACCGGCAAGACCGAGCTGGCCAAGTCGCTGGCGGAGTTCCTGTTCGACGACGAGCGGGCCATCGTCCGCATCGACATGAGCGAGTACTCCGAGAAGCACTCGGTGGCCCGGCTGGTCGGCGCGCCCCCGGGGTACGTCGGCTACGACGAGGGTGGCCAGCTGACCGAGGCGGTGCGCCGGCGGCCCTACTCCGTCGTGCTCCTCGATGAGGTCGAGAAGGCTCATCCCGAGGTGTTCGACATCCTCCTGCAGGTGCTCGACGACGGACGGCTCACCGATGGTCAGGGTCGCACGGTCGACTTCCGGAACACACTGCTCATCCTGACCTCCAACCTCGGCTCGAACTTCCTGGTCGACCCCACGCTGGAGCCACAGGTCAAGCACGACTCCGTGATGTCGATGGTGCGGGCGAGCTTCAAGCCGGAGTTCCTGAACCGGCTGGACGAGATCGTGGTCTTCGACGCGCTGTCGAAGGACGAGCTCGCCCACATCGTCGACCTGCAGCTGTCGCTGCTGGAGAGGCGGCTCGCCGTCCGTCGGATCACGATCGACGTCACCGAGGCCGCCCGAGCCTGGCTCGCGGAGACCGGCTACGACCCTGCCTACGGCGCTCGACCCCTGCGGCGGCTGATCCAGACCGCGATCGGCGACTCGCTGGCCCGGCTCCTGATCAGCGGGGAGGTGACCGATGGCGGGAAGGTGACCGTCGACGTCACCGACGGTGAGCTGGCCCTGACGCCCGCCTGACGGGCCAGGAGGCCCTCCAGGACCCGGCACTCACACGTGCATCGCGCGGACGCGGGGGTCGAGCGCTCCCTCGCCGTACGTCGGGGCCATCCCCGTCAGCATCGCGCGGAGAGTGTCGACGTGGGCACGACCGTGCCGTCGCGCCAGTCGCTGCTCGTAGCGCCGGTGGAAGTCGCGCGCCGCGGCCAGGGCCCGGCGGCCGCGATCGGAGAGCTCGAGCAGGCGAGCCCGTCGGTCGGACGGATCCGGTCGGCTCCGCAGGTAGCCGCGGCGGGTCATGTCCTCGACCAGCTGGCCGGCTCCCTGCTTGCTGATCCCGAGCCGGTCAGCCAGTGCGCTCGTGGTCAGGGGTGCGGCGTCGAGGGCCCGGAACACATAGCCGTCCGAGCGGGCGAGGTCGTCGAACCCTCGCTCGCCCAGGTCGACGTGCAGCTCGCTGACGAACTGCTGGTATGCCAGGGCGAGCAGGACACCAAGGTCGGGTTCAGACATGGGGCCAGCATATAGACAAGGGCACTTGGACAAGTTATCTTGTCTATATGACGACCGTAACCCGCGCAGGCGACGCCCCCGTGTTCCAGCTCCCTGGCCTCGAGTTCACCGGGCTCGCGGCGCCGAGTCGTGGCTCCTCCGGCCTCTGCACCTGGCGGCTGACACTGGAGCCTGGGCAGACGTCGTCCGAGGCTCACCTGCTGGACCGGGATGAGGTCTTCATGGTCCTGCGCGGGGCGATCCGGCTCGCGCCCGGAGCCGAGGCCGTCGAGGCCGGTGACGTCGCCGTCGTCCCGGCCGGCTCTCCGATCCAGATCGACAATGCGGGCGAGGGCCACGCAGAGCTGATCGTCGCGATCGGCGCCGGCTTCACCGCATCGTCCGCCGACGGCCACCCGATCGGCACGCCCCCCTGGGCACTGTGAGCGAGGGCGTCTACTCGTAGGTGGAGTCGGCCCAGAGGTTGATCCCCGACTCCACGGCGTAGCGGTCGATCTCGGCCAGCTCGTCGCCGGTGAGCGTCGGGAAGTCGAGGGCGTCGAGGTTGGTGTCCAGCTGCTCGACGCTCGAGGCGCCGATCACCGCGGACGTCACGCGGGGGTCGCGCAGCGCCCACTGCAGGGCGAGCTGGGCCAGCTTCTGGCCGCGTTGCCGGGCGATCCCGTTCAACGAGCGCACCCGCTGAAGCACGTCGTCGTCGAGACCGGTGATGGTCGAGTCCGATCGCGCGGCCCGCGAGTCGGACGGCACGCCGTCGAGGTAGCGATCCGTGAGCAGGCCCTGCGCCAGAGCAGTGAACACGATGCACCCCATGCCCTGCTCCTCGAGCTCGTCGAGCAGGTCCTGCTCGATCCATCGGTTGAACATGGAGTACGACGGCTGGTGGATCAGCAGCGGGGTGCCGAGCTCGCGGGCGATCGTCGCGGCCTCCTTGGTCTTCGCCCCGGAGTACGACGAGATCCCCGCGTACAGCGCCCGGCCGGACCGGACCGCCGTGTCGAGCGCACCCATCGTCTCCTCCAGCGGGGTGTCCGGGTCGAAGCGGTGGCTGTAGAAGATGTCGACGTACTCCAGGCCCATCCGCGCCAGCGACTGGTCGAGCGAGGCGAGCAGGTACTTCCGCGAGCCTCCGCCCTGGCCGTACGGGCCCGGCCACATGTCGTAGCCCGCCTTCGTCGAGATGACGAGCTCGTCGCGGTACGGCGCCAGGTCCTCGCGCATCCAGCGCCCGAAGTTCTCCTCGGCGCGGCCATAGGGCGGGCCGTAGTTGTTGGCCAGGTCGAGATGCGTCACGCCCCGGTCGAACGCCCGGCGGAGGATCGCGCGCTGGGTCTCCTCGGGCCGGTCGTCGCCGAAGTTCTGCCACAGACCGAGGGACAGCGGCGGAAGCTGCAGACCGCTCCGTCCGGTGTGTCGGTAGTCGGTGTGGTCGTACCGGGTGTCGGCTGCCTCGAACGTCATGCCGCCATCCTGCCGTGGTGCAATGGACCGCGTGAGCGAGCCCTCCACCGCCCCCGCCCGGCCACCGCAGGTGACCGTCGCCTGCGGCATCGTGATGGTGGGTTCGGTGTTCGTCGTGCTCTCGGTGTGGGACCGGATCGCCGGCCTGCACACGATCGACACCCGCGAAGCGCTCCGCCCCTGGCTCGACGAGCCCGTCATGAGGAGCAGCGGGATCACGATGTCCGACCTGCTGGTGACGGTGAAGATCGTCTCGATGGTCGCCGCCGCGTGTGCCGCCGGGATCGCGGTGCTGGGATTCCAGGCCCTCCGCCGCAGCCGGAGCGCGCGGCTGGTGATGTCGGTGCTCGCCGTCCCGATGTTCCTCGCGGGCCTGGCGGCCGACGGCATCTTCTCCTCGGGGGTCGCGGCCGCGGTCGCCACGCTCTGGTTCGGCCCGGCTCGTGCCTGGTTCCAGGACGGACCGGCGACGGAGAAGGCCGACCGGACGGTCGCGCCCGCGGCGCCTCGGTCCGCCACCGCGCCGGCCCCAGATCCGTCGCGTGGCCCGCGCCCGGAGGGTCCGCCTCCCCATCCGGGATGGCTCGCACCACCGGCGTCGTCGCAGGCGCCACCGGGCGCGCCGTACGTCTGGGCACCGCCACCGCTCTCCTCGTACGACGCGCCCCGACCGGCCCGGTCGACCCGGCCCCACGCGCTGCTCGGCGCCTGCCTCCTCGTCTGGACCTTCTGTCTGGTGACGGCCCTCCTCGTCGGCGCGTCGCTGGCCGTCCTCGCGGCCGACTCCTCGACCGTGCTCGACCGGATGCACGAGCAGGACCCGCAGCTGGCCGCGCGTGGTCTCAGCGACCACGACCTGCTCGTGATCGGCTACGTCACCGGCTCCGTGGTCATCTTCTGGTCGCTGGTCGCCGGAGCCCTCGCCGTGGTCGTGTTCCTGCGCTACCGCTGGGCGTGGTACGGCCTGCTCGCCTCGACGGTCGGCGTCGTGCTGCTGACCCTGGTCGCGACGTTCGGATCCATCCTCGTGCTGATCCCGCTCGCCGCAGCCGTGACCACGATCGCGTTGCTCGTGCGACCCGAGGTGAGGGCCTGGCTGGTCAGCCGCTGAGGTCGGCCCCGGCCAGCCGCTTCAACGCCTCCTCGATGACCCCCGCCTCCTTGCAGAAGGCCCAGCGCACGAGCTGGTCTCCGGCGTCGGTGTCGTGGAACGGCTGCGCCGGGATGGCGACGACCCCGGCCCGGTCGGGCAGGGCCAGGCAGAACGCCATCCCGTCGCGCCACCCCAGCGACGAGATGTCGGTGAGCGCGAAGTAGGTGCCCTCGGGTCGGCGGACGTCGAGCCCGAGCTCGGCGAGCCCGTCGCAGAGCAGGTCGCGACGCGACTCGAGGTCGCGGGCCAGCGCCCGAGGCCAGTCCGGCTCGTCGTCGAGGGCGGACGCGATCGCCGGCTGGAGGGGCGCGCCGGACGTGAACGTCAGCCACTGCTTGGCGGCCAGCACGGCCGAGACCAGCTCGGCCGGACCCGTCGCCCAGCCCACCTTCCAGCCGGTCATGCTGTAGGACTTGCCGGCGCTCGACAGGCTCAGGGTCCGCTCGAACATCCCCGGCAGCGTCGAGATCGGGACGTGCTCGTGGCCGGAGAACGTCAGGTGCTCGTAGACCTCGTCGGTGATCACGATGAGGTCGTGCTCGATCGCGACGTCCGCCACGGCCTGCAGCTCGGCGCGCGTGAGCACCGTGCCGGTCGGGTTGTGGGGTGAGTTCAGCAGCACGAACCGGGTACCCGGGGTGACGGCCGCGCGGAGCTCGTCGCCGTCGAGGCGGAAGTCCGGCGTGCGCAGGGTGACCGGACGGCGTACCCCGCCGGCCATCTGGATCATCGCGACGTACGAGTCGTAGTACGGCTCCAGCACCACCACCTCGTCGCCGGCGTCGACCAGCCCGAGCAGTGCCGCAGCCACCCCTTCGGTGCAGCCGGTCGTCACCACGACCTGACGGTCGGGGTCGAGCTCGAGCCCGTAGTTCCGCTCCTGGTGGCGCGCGATCGCCTGGCGCAGGGCCGGCACGCCGGTCCCGGGCGCGTACTGGTTCGCGCCGCTGTGCAGCGCCCGGTCGGCTGCGGCGAGCACGGACGCCGGCCCGTCGGCATCGGGGAAACCCTGGCCGAGGTTGACGGCGCCGGTGCGCAGGGCCAGCGCCGACATCGTGGTGAAGATCGTCGGCGGGATGCCGTCCAGCCGATGAGCGAGCGTCATGCCTGGGTGGCGAACCACGCCTCGAGGAGCTCCTGCTCGCGCTCGCGTGGCAGGCCCCAGTTCGGGTTCGTCGACTGGTCGGGGTTGGCCTGGGCCCAGGTGAGCGTGTCGCGCACGGTCTCCGCGAACGGCCGGTGCGTCAACCCGGCCGCCTCCGCCCGCGCGGTGTCCATCGCCAGCGACCACTCGGGGCTGCCCTCGGTCCACAGCGGGAGCCCGAGTCCGTCGACGCCCTGCTCGACCAGCCAGTCGCCGTCCACCGGGACCAGGCGGGCGTCGCTGTCCACGGCGGCGAGCGTCTCGTCGAGCAGTGCCCCGAACGTCGTGTGCGGCCGCGCCGCGGTGAAGGCGCCGGTCACGCGGCCCTCGGCCAGGCGGATCGTCCACGCGCCCATGTCGCGTGCGTCGATGCACTGCATCGGCGCCTCGGCCGGACCGGGTGCGATCATCGATCCGCCCTGGGCGGCCCGCAGTGGCCACCAGGGGTAGCGGGCGGTCATGTCGCGCGGGCCCACGACATACGTCGGGCGGACGATCGCCAACCCGGCCTCGCCGTAGAGCTCGGTGGCGATGTCCTCGCAGGTGACCTTCATCGGGCCGTAGCTCTCGTTGGTCACCTCGGTGGCGTCCTCGGGCGCCGGTGCGAAGCGTGGCGAGTCCTCGCCGGCGCCCGGCCCCTCGGGCTCCTGATAGACCGACACCGTCGAGATGAACAGGTGGTGGCCGCCGCGACCGTCGAGCGCGTCATGGAGGCGTCGGACCTGGGCCGGCACGTAGGCGCAGACGTCGATGGTCGCGTCGAAGCCCACTCCGTCGAGCACCGACAGGTCGCCGTCTCGATCGGCGAGCAGGTGGGTGGCCCCCGGCAGCTCGTCGGTGGCGTGACGGTGGAGCAGGGTCACGTCGTGACCGGCGTCCAGTGCCGACTGCGCCATGGCCTGGCCGACGAAGCGAGTGCCGCCGATGATCAGGATCCGCATGCTGCGAGAGTAGGGCACATGGATCAAGGCCTGGCGCGTGACATCGACGCCCGCTGCCGGCTCACCGGCGAGTTCACCCTGAGGTCCGGACAGGTCGCCGGCGAGTACTTCGACAAGTACCTGTTCGAGACCGACCCGGACCTCCTCGCCCGCGTCGCGTCCGCGATGGTCCCGCTCCTGCCGGCCGGGACCGACCTGCTCGGCGGGCTCGAGATGGGCGGCATCCCGATCGTCACGGTGGTCAGCGCGAAGAGTCGGATCCCGGCACTGTTCGTGCGCAAGGAGGCGAAGACCTACGGCACCTGCAAGCTGGCCGAGGGTCCGGACGTGTCCGGTCGGCGGGTCACCCTGATCGAGGACGTGATCACGACGGGCGGCGCGGTGCGCAACGCAGCGGTCGCCCTTCGGGAGGCCGGGGCGACGGTGGAGACCGTGGTGTGCGCGATCGACCGGTCACCGGGCGGCGACAACCCGCTGGCGGATGCCGGGCTCGAGATCCGGTCCGTGCTCACCAAGGCCGAGCTGGACGCCGTACACGCCTGAGAGGTCGGTTCGCGGGCGGGCGCGCTCGAACGTCGTCGTTCAGCTGGTGGCTTCCTGGCGGCGGCGGTTCTTCCACCACTCGTAGCCGATCGGGATCACGGTCACGAGCAGCAGGCCGAGGATCACCCAGTCGATCTTGTCGCTGAGCCACGGGAACGCCTGGCCCAGGAAGTAGCCCAGGCAGATGATGCTGACGACCCAGAGCACGGCGCCGACGGCGCTCCAGATCCAGAACTTGACCCGCGGCATCTCGCTGACGCCGGCCACCAGGGTCACGTAGGTGCGCACGAACGGCACGAACCGGCCGATCACCAGTGCCTGGCTCCCGTGCGTCTCGAAGAACTCGACGGTCTGGTCGAGGTACTTCTTCTTGATGATCCTCCCGTCGTGCCGGCGCACGGGCGGACCGATCGAACGGCCGATCTCGTAGCCGGCGACGTTCCCGGCGAACGCCGCGATGGTGAAGGCGACGCAGGCGACCAGGAGACCGACCAGGTTGGGGCCGCTGGTCAGGTTGAGCTCGTCGGTGGCCACGAAGAGGCCGACCGAGAACAGCAGCGTGTCACCGGGCAGGAACGGGAAGAAGAGCCCGCACTCGATGAAGATGATGAGCAGGCTGAGCCACACGAACTCGGTGTGGAACTGCTGGAGCAGCCAGTGCGGGTCCATCCAGGGGATGCCGAGGAGCAGGGGCAGCAGGCCGGTCACCGGGCGAGCCTACCCAGGGCGTCTGTCCGCCACCTGAACGGTGTCGGTCCGGTCCGCGAGGGCATTGACCCGGGCGTGACACGGGCGTGACCCGGCCGTGGCCCGGGCCCTGGCTCGACTAGCGTCGACGTATGGACGACACCCAGCGTGAGAGCTTCCTGGCCGGCGCGCGCATCGCCGCCGACCTGGCGGGCAGCCCGGAGGTGACTGCACAGTGGGCTGACGAGAGCGCCTGTGCGGGCATGTCGGTGGGCGGACTGGCCCACCACCTCGTCTCCCAGATCGGGAACACGGTGACGCTGGTCGGGGCGGAGCCGTCGACACAGGCGCCGATCGCCCTGCTGGAGCACTACGCGCGCGCCTCCTGGGTCCGGGCCGACCATGACGACGACGTGAACGTCGGCATCCGCGCCGGCAGCGACGCCGAGGCCGCCTCGGGGCCGGCCGCGCTCGCCACGCTGGTCGACGACCTGCTCGACCGACTGCCCGCCGTGCTCGCCGCGCGCGAGCTCGACGATCCGGTCCTGATCCCCTGGCAGGGCTGGTCCCTCACCCTTCACGACTGGTTGATCACCCGGAAGATGGAGATCGTCGTCCACTCCGACGACCTCGCCGCGAGCGTGGGTCTGCCGACACCGGAGTTCCCCGATGAGGTGCTCGCGCCGGTGCTCGACCTGCTGACGCGGGTCGCCGTACGCCGGCACGGCCAGGCGGCTCTGGTCCGTGCCCTGAGCCGGCCGCAGCGAGCACCCGCGTCGGTCTCGGCGTTCTGACGTGGAGAGCCCGGACGAGCGAGCGCCGTACGACCCGATGCCGTACGGGCCCGCCGAGGTCGGGCTGGGCCCGTGGGAGGGGGAGTGGCCCACCGGCGAGCAGTACGACGAGCGCCTCCTCGCCGAGGGCGACCGTCGAAACGTCGTCGACCGGTATCGCTACTGGCGGCTGGAGGCGATCGTGGCCGACCTCGACTCCCGGCGTCATCACTTCCACGTCGCGATCGAGAACTGGCAGCACGACTTCAACATCGGCACCATCGTGCGCTCCGCGAACGCCTTCCTCGCCGCCGAGGTGCACATCGTCGGCAACCGCCGGTGGAACCGACGCGGCGCGATGGTCACAGATCGTTACCAGCACGTGCGCCACCACGAGACGGCGGCCGACCTCGCGGCGTACCTGAAGGGACTCGACGGCGGTCCGGTGCCGCTGCTCGGCATCGACAACCTTCCGGGCTCGGCCCATCTCGAGACGATGCAGGTGCCCCGCCGGGTCTGCTTCCTGTTCGGCCAAGAGGGGCCGGGCCTCTCCGACACCGCGCGGAGCGCGTGCGACGGCACCTTCTCGATCGCCCAGTTCGGCTCGACCAGGTCGATCAACGCCTCAGCGGCGGCGGCGATCGCCATGCATGCCTGGATCCGCGCGTACGCCGACCTCTCTCACGAGGCCGCGTGGCGCGGCTGACCCCCAGGCGGTCGGGGCGGTCAGCCGCCCGTCCTCGAGTAGCAGACGACCGTGTGGTCGTGAGCGACGTTCCAGGTGATCTTGTCGCGGTAGGTCCACCGGTACGGCTTGTTCGCCTTCACCCGGCTCCGGCACCTG
>Ga0070684_100002505_pt1 | contig 13531 bp, 20 predicted proteins | sample KBSC723LmetaG_FD_65653 | JGI IMG/M metagenome (GOLD analysis project Ga0070684, IMG submission 65653) | Corn rhizosphere microbial communities from Kellogg Biological Station, Michigan, USA - KBS C7.2-3L metaG | ecosystem: Host-associated > Plants > Roots > Rhizosphere ...
GATCTACGCCCAGCCGGCGCTCCGCTACGAGATGGAAGCCGCGACGAAGATAAAAGCCAATGAGAGCCCCATTGCTCGCCCACGTATCCATACGTAGACCCGAGCGCTTGAGGCGCGTACACTGCTGATCGGCCCATGCGAGAATCACGTCCACGAGGCCGCGCCCCGGGTACCTGGCCGCTCGCGCAATTCGATGCAGATACAGGTGCGCTCCGACTTCGTGCTCGCCCCAGATGGCGGAGTCTTCGTACGCGACTGAAAACACGCCGACGATCGACTGGTCAATCACGACGCGATAGAGCGCTCCTGCAGCGATCTCGGCGAGAATCGCCGTGTCGGTGAACTCTGGCCAGACGCTGGAGTCTTGTTCCCGCTGAGTGGCTCGAGCGTGCGCGTAGGCCGCGCGAATGTCAGGAAGATCTGCGGGAGTGGCTGGCTCAATCTGCATCTTGAAGCGAGCATGAAACGATGCGGTGCCGACGCCGAGGACCGAATACCGAATCGAGAGTCTACAGAGGATGAAAGTTGGAGGCGGCCTAACACCGAAGCTTAGTTGCAAAGGATTCAAATACAAATGTGCGCGTAGCGCGCACAATCAATAGCGATCCTTTGGCTGTTCGTGGGCCGTGAGCCTAGATCGTGTCTCGCGCCAACCGGACGAGCGGGGGACCGCCCAGTTATTTCCGCAACGTATTCTTGTAGATCCTGCCGTCCTTCATGATGACGAGCAGGTTGTTATTCGGATCTTCGATGAGCTTGATGTTAGCAATCGGGTCGCCGTCGACGAGCAGGAGGTCGGCAAGCGCACCTTCCTCGACCACACCGAGCTTGCCAGGGTACGGACTGCGCTGCCCGGACAGCGCGAGCAGTTGGGCGTTGGTCCCGGTCGCCATGATGAGCGTTTCGGCCGGCGTGTACCAGCGGACAAGCTTGGTCAGGAGTTCTCCTTGACGTTGCGCCAGCTTTTCGGAGAATAGGACGTCGGTGCCCCATGCCGTCTTGATCTTGTACTTTTTCGCCAGCGCGAAAGTTCTGTCCGTACCGGCGAAAACCTCCATCGCCTTGGCCCGCTCCAACGAGCCGGGTGGAAAGGCGTCGGCCAATTCCTCGGGGAACGCCTGAGTGCTCAACCAGATGCCCTTCTCGGCGATCAGTTTCGCGGTGGCTTCGTCCATCAGGTGGCCGTGTTCGATGCACTTCACGCCGGCGGCGATCGCGCGCTGAATCGAGACGGGTGTGTACGCGTGCACGGTGACGTAGGTGCCCCAATTCTCGGCGGCTTCAACGGCGGCGTGCAGCTCGCTCTCGGTGAATGTGGACGCATCGAGCGGGCTGTGGGGCGACGCTACTCCTCCGCCCGCCGTTAGCTTGATCTGCGACGCACCCAGCATGAGCTGCTCGCGCACGCGGACGCGAACTTCGTCCGGGCTGTCCGCGATCATCGCGGCCCCGATCTGCTCGCCGCGTGACATGGGAGCACCGACGGTGCGCGGCAATTCGATCGGTTGGCGGAAGTCGCCGTGACCACTCGTGATGGTGATGATCGCGCCAGATGGGAAGATGCGCGGCCCCGTGACGGTGCCCTCGTCGATGGCCCGCTTGAGCCCGAACGACGGCCCGCCCATGTCGCGAACCGTGGTGAAGCCCCGCATCAGTGTGGCGGTGGCCTCGGCGCCCGCCACCAGATTTAGGAAGCCGATGTCCGCCGTGAGCAGGGCAGCAACCGTCGGGCGGACCATCATCGTATGCCAGTGCATGTCGATCAGCCCGGGCATCAACGTACGCCCGCCACCGTCGATGAGCACGGTGGTCGCGCTCCGATCGGTCGGGATCGGACCCGTGGAGATACGTTCGATCTGATTCCCGCGCACCAGCACATTGCTCGGCGGCGTAAGGGTGCCGCTTTTGCCGTCAAAGATTCGGACGTGCTGAAATAGCGTAACCGCGCCCGCGGGCGGAGTGGAAGAACTCGCGCGCTGCGTTTCTTGGGCTTGGCCTGCTTGGCAAAGACCGACCAAGAGTGCCGCCGATACCAATCGTCGATAGTGGCCGCGTCCTACCTCCCGGATGCCCGTCACGCCGAATGATTCGCGGGTTGAGGGAATGGCTTTCATAGATGCAGCAAATGCGCATTTCTGATGCCCTCGGATGACGCACCGCCGTTCCTCTGCCCACCTTTCAATGAAGGGACGCGCTCGAAACTGATGCAAGAGCCCGCGTCAGTTGCACCGCCGTGCGTTCACCGTGAATTGTCGAAATCCCGCTCAACCGCTGCTCGATTTGGTAGAGGCACGATGTCGCGATTGATGCCTAACGCCCGAGTTCAGCTGCAAGCGAATCAACAAGAGCGTTCACGTAGCGAGCGCAATCCATAGCGCACTTGTCAGCTACAACGATTGTTAGCGGCCGCAGGAACGGAATCAGAACGGACTGACGCTCGGCTTGGGTGGAAGGCCGGCGTGCTGCCGTGATCCTCATCCCAGAGCCGAACGAACGCCTCGGTGAAATCGATGACGCGAGTGACACCGCTCATATTGACATGTCGCGCAACGTCCTCAGTCGTGTGATAGTCGGGATTGTCGCCCGTGGACACCGAGGCCACCTCGATGCCTCGGATGTGGAAGCTCACATGATCCGAGAGCTCGCGATCACCGATGAAATCGAGCCGAAGACCCACCTCGGCCGCGGCGCGCTCCGCGGAGAGCCGCGACGGTGAATGAACGGCGATGCCCTCGAGGAGCACGCGATCACGACGCAAGTGCCCAATCATATCCAAATTGACCATGAGTACCACGTCGTCGCGCGGGACCGGCGGATCGGCGACGAACGCGCGTGAACCGCAAAGGCCTTCCTCTTCCGCATCGAATCCGACAAACAGGATCGATCGGCGTATCGGACGGTTCGCGAAGCGGCGCGCCAGTGCCAACATGCCTGCAGTGCCGGACGCGTTATCGTCCGCGCCGGGGCGCATCACGAAGCCGTGCTGGGGGTCCGATGCGTTCTCCGGGGACTGCCCGTCGAAATGCGCGCCAATGACGATGTACTCGGTACGCAACGTCGAATCCATGCCGTCGACAAACGCCGCGACATTCTGCCCAACGGTCCTTTGGAATGGAAAGACTTGAACGTACGACCGGCCGCATCGGGCCGCCGAATCGCAGGCGACGCGGAAGGCGGGACGCAGCCGTAGCGTGGCGAAGCGCTCCATGACAAAAGCCGCAGCACTATCGCCGCCGACGCTGCCGGCGCGGCGGCCGAGAAAAGCACCGCTGGCGAGGGTTGCGATGTCCGCAACAGGGCCGGATGCCGGTGACGCGCTCGTCGGCGCCCGGCAGGAACTCGCGACCATCAGTCCGACAAAGGGCAACAAACCGCGGGAATACATGCCGATTGCGTTCAGAAACGACTGGGCGAGCGTCTAACGCGCGGTCACAATGCTATCGCGCCGAGTACAGGCGGAATCAGCCGGGAAAGCGCGCGAGTGAAAACGACCCGTTGAGTCCGCGACACTTCCTTCATCGAAGAGGCAGGTCGTGGGCTTCGGACCGCGATGGACGCAGGAGATCAGGAATACCGCCACGCACACACAGGCCGTCCAATAGCAAACGCGCATATACTCACTCTATTGGGATGCGTGGGCATCCCGCCTAACGTCGCAACTCGGGCAGTCGCAACGCACGTCAGATGGCTCGATGCGGAGTAAAGTGGGATTCGACACCAGTTCAGAAGATCACGCCGAGGGAGAGCGGAACGAACTGCGTACTGCTCTTCACGCCGGCGGTTGTCGGATCGCTCGGGCCCCCGATGTAGTGATAGCGAGCCTCGGCGAAAAGCCTGACCCGCGCGAGCGGGAGCTCGTAGCCAACTCCTCCGTTCACTCCACCCTTTGTCGTCGAGGTGGTGCAGCCGTCACATTCGGCTGACATGTGATAGAGACCGATACCTCCGATGATATATCCGCCACCGAATTGCGGGGGCGAGACGAGCGCGTTCGCCGTTCCCGATAGCACGCGGGCTTTCGCATTGCTGACGCCGGGCAGCTTGTACCTGAACTCAGTCACCCCACCATCAACCCTTATGCGAAAGGGAGCTCCGGCGTTTGACCGTTGCGCGCGATCGCTCCCGGACGGCAGGTACATGCCCGCATCGGTTGCGATCGAGGCGAGAAGGTGATAGCCCGTGTTCACTGCATTCCCGAGACTACCCCGAGGTCCGCTCACACCGGCCGCAATCGCGAAACTGGTCTGAGCGCGAAGCGACGCCGAGGGGGCAGCGGCAGCAGCGACCATGATCCATATCAGCTTTCGTCTGGACATGAGTAGGATTCCTCGAACCGGGTGGCGATAGGGAAGCGACGAGACCTGACAACTCTCACGTGAACCGCGAAGAAATGGCCGCCTAGAGCCCCGGTCGGCTGCGGACGGTCGGCCCGCCCGGCGCTGAGAGGGACGCAATAAGTATTTCTGTACAAGCGATCAACCGCAATGCCGTCCTTCGACCCCGCGCGCCCGCGAGACCGCTGCTTGGCACTACAGCTAGAACCGCCACCCGGCGAGAACGGGCAGTAGCCACATCGCGCGGCGATCGGGTCCCGCCATCACGGTCGGGTGCCAAGCAATAACGAACCCCCTGCCGCGCGGATCCGACCCGACCCCAACCTGCAGCCCGGCGTCTGCGCCCGGGGCGATACCGGTGCGGCGACCAACGCCCGCGCGTGGTGGATCGGATTCGTGATACACGACGGCGGCGGGTCCGAGCATGCCTCGAACGCCCACGCGGCCGAATCGGCGCCACGCGTGCGTAGGGCCGGCGGACAGCGCGAGGGTAGCAGGGAAATGCCGAAAGCAGTACCCGCTGGACGACACGCAGTCGCCGCTCAGTGCGCCCGGCGATGCGACGCCGAGGCCCACAACGAGGTGCACGCGTGTCGTCGTCACCGGATCGCGATCCACGCGGGCAGCAAAGACGCCATGCACGTTGTACGTGCCGCCGCGTGTCTGGCCGCCACCCGCCACGACAGTCCATGCGCCGGTCGCCTGAGCGAAGGCATTTGCCGAGAACGTGATGGAAAGGAGTAAAGCAGGCAGGATTCGAGGCATTGCTCAGGCTGCAGCGGTCGAACGCCCTAGCTCACCTGCGGGCGGTCAGCCCGACGACGTCCGGGCAGTTCCGATAAGTATTTCTGTATAGGGTTTGAACGGCAATGACTTCCTTGATCCTCGTGACCGTCGGTTGCGGCGTCTGTTAGCCCGCGGTCCGACAGATCTCAAAACCGAACCACGAAGGCGTTGGACTCCCGGAGCCCGTGCGGCAAGGCCTGACAGCGGTCAGAATCCGCGCTAACTGCTCCGCACAACTGCAGAACAACCCGAAGCAAGCCAGTAAAGTCCTCGGGGCGGAGCGGCGGCGACATGGTCGGCTGGTCATATGCGCCCAGTCGCACCTCAATGGTTAGGCTGTCGCCAGCGCGTATTTCGCCCGTGGGCACACCGCCGACGCACGCCCATGCGATATCCGACCAGAATGTACGCGTGCTGTCAGGCCCAGTGCGGCGCAACCCAAAGAGCGGCCCCGCATAATCACCTACGCCACATCGGGCATAGAAGACCGAGGTCGTGCCACGGTTGACATACGTGGCTTTGGCGGTCGCCGTCCAAGCATTAGTTGCTCGCCGCAGATAATAGACCGTCGCGTCGGTCTGCACGGGAGAGTTATCGCGCGTCGGACCGAGAGCGTCGGTGGCGCTACACGCGAGCAGCGATAGCATTCCGGCGCACAGTAGCTGACCGTGCCGGTGCGCACGATGCCCCATCCGGACTATCACTCGATATCCTCCCAGAGCGCATCTCGGGTTAACGCGCGCCCTAGCTGCAAAGGAGATAAAACCGCTAGATCGGCTATCAGCTGCAGCATTCGTTACACCGCGCCGTCGAGATGTTCGCCCAACATTACCTCGAAGACGATGCCGAGATCCTGGCGTTGCGCTACGAACTGTTCGGCTGGTGCCCACGACCCGTCACCTTTCGCGGGTGCGGTCGAGAAATCGACGACGTGGTCAATCGAGCGGAACGTCTCGCCGGGCCGCATCACCAGACCGGCAACGCTACGGACGGGCAGGCGGAGTTCCGCCGCGCGTCGTATGAGGCAAATGGCGTCCATCGGACGGAGGACGTAAGGCCGGCCGGGTACCACGTTGTTTGCGCGAAACTCGACCTTCAGCGGATCGGCAGTCATTCGTTGAAATCTGAATAGCGCTCAACCGCAGTGAACGACGGGCGCTACGACAGAGCTCAGTGCAGACGCCTCGACGTTGAGCGTCTCCATTGGTCCGTGAAATCGGGTGTGGGCATCGGGGTCTCCGGTTGGTAAACGGTCCTACGTCCTCGCGTCGGTCTCTCCGATTGGCGCGCCCGTCGGCTTCAACGTTCGTTGGACCGCAGCGATCGCGATGGGTCGACATCGAGCGCCCACATTGCTCGTACAACTCGCCTCTCCGGAGCGACCCAGACGATCAGCGTTGACTCCGCCTGGGACGCCCGGACGAGCGGATTGTGAACGGCCGCGAGTTGTACCATTGCAGTATCGCCTCGATGCCATGTGCGTTGAACCACTGAGAGACGCCCACGCATCATTGGGAAACTGTCTATCGCGACCTTGGCGGCAACCGAGTCGGCCGACACTACCGTTGCCCGCCCACTGCTCGCGTGGCAAGCACTGAGAGTCGCTACAAATATCCAGGCGACCAATCGGATGCGCTGTGAATCATGCATTGTCGAGAACCGTGCTGCGCTCTAACCCGCGAGCGTAACTGCAACGAATGCCAAAATCCTTTGTTAGCCACAACGCACGCTAGGTCGCAGGTCGAGGAGGCTGCGGCCCGGCATTGGGGGGTGGCGAACCCGCGGAGTAGCCTGGCGGGAACAGTCGCGTCGCTTGGTAGAAATAGTGCACGCCGCGATCAGCGGTGAGAAGATTGAGACGTTGCACCTCTGAGGCAGCCGTCTCCTCGTCGAATACCGCTTCTTTCACGGTTACTCCCGGCTCGCCGCTGATCCCGGCATCCAATCGGAGTACAATGAAGATTCGGCTACGCGGCTTCTGTAACCAGGCCATACGCTTGAATGGAGAAGCGCCGATTCTTGTGAGAAAGCATGTGGCGACCTAACGCCCAAGTTCAGCTGCAAGCGAGTCAAATAAAACCGCCGAGCGAAGCCTCCCGCGATTACAGGATCGCTCGTCAGCTCCAACGATTGTGAGATAGTGTCAATCGGAAACGCAGAAGGCGAGCGCGCTAGAGCGCCGGTTGAAGCACAACCGACAACTGTTGCCTATCGACATGTCCGCAGGTGTTGCAACCGGCGGCCTCGCCGGTCACGGTGACGTCGATAGAACGAGGGGTGAAGCCAGACGCGGTGATGGTTAGGTGGTATTGGGCCGGCCCACCCATCAGGTGACAAACCCCGAGAGTGTCGCAGAGTCCTGTTTGCGGAGGCTCGTTACCGAAGGCTATGGCGATTGCAGGCGGAACAGTTGAGCTGCCCGTAGCGGAAACGGTTAATGTGATGGCTTCAAAGTCCGGGCAAGGATAGTAGACGCAGTCCGTCTTGCATCCGATCAGCACACCCGCGAACAGGCAGCATCGGAAGCCGGCGAGGCGAATGCGTTGGGATACCGAGCTCACGACGATTCTCTGGACTGCGAGGATATGTGGCGCCGTGTGCAACGCCCAAGTTCAGTTGCAACGAACTCCAATAAGAGTGCGCGGCGCGCTCACAATCAATAGCTCATTTGTCAGGTGCAACAAGTGTCAGGCGGCGGGCCTGCAGTTTCGCCGTTCGAGCGCGCGAACATTGCGGCCCCCAAGGTAAAGCGCGACGCCACCGAGGCCGATGTACGGCGCCCAGCGACGGACGGTGTGGCCGTCTTGTGTCTACCAGCGGTCGTAGGTGGACGAAGACTTGATTAGGCGTTCGACCACAATGACTTTCTTTGACCGCGCGCCCGTCAGGTGCGACGTGCGTTAGGCGAATGGTCGCGTGGGTCGCGTCAAATGCCGCCGATCATCCAAAGAACTGTGCGAAACCGGCGATCAAGAAGCGCTGAGTTTCTGAATTCCCCCGAAGTGGCTGACTTGGGCCAAATCGATCGCGATGTAGTGCTCACCGACAGAGACTAGCGCGACGGGGTGCGTCCCGGGGGTCGGGCGGTCCCGCTCCAAATAGGCGCGTCCGGCCTTTGCGCAATCGGCTTGTTATCAACGATGCGCACCCTGTCCGCGGAGACTTCCGTCAAATGAGCGGTGCGGCGAGCCATAGCCGACACTTCATCGGTCCCCTTGATGACGCGTCGAGCCCAGTCGCGGATTGTTCCCGCCATTCCACTCGAGTCGGCCGCGCACTCCCATACTACCTGCGAATCCACCACCGATCGCGGCCAAGTTCGACAACCGACCGCGGCACTGACGGCTACCGCCAGAAGTAATGCTCGCGCCATTCCCTGCATTGATGTGTGGATAAGCCTAACGCGCAACTTGAGCTGCAAAAGATTCCAACAACAGTTCGCGGCGCAGCCGCAACAATTCAATAAATCGCTTGTCGGCTTCAGCGTTCGTTAGGCCGACGCCGCCGGATTTGCCGTCATCAGCGCCCGAATTAGCTGGCTCAGACGACTGCTCGGACTCGGATCCAGAAGTGGATGATGCGCCGCGATCGCCGCGCGATCGCCAAAGCTGGCTCGCTGCAACGCCTCCAATGCCCGCTACCATCAACCCGATGTGAGCATAGCGTCCTTGGATCGCCGGCCCTCCTGCGAGCAGATCCATGCTCTGCACCTTGGCCGCCTGAACTTTCCACTCACGTACCGCTTGGTCGAACGCGGCTCCCGAGATGCCTGCCTCGATCGCAGCCTCGCGCAGGTGAGCGAGCTGTGGGCCGCCGATGTCGAGGGCCGCGGCGCGAGCAAGCAGTTCGCGCGCGACTTCTTCGGTGACGCGGTTGGGATCGTTCGACGGTAGCTTCATCATGCACCTCACTGACGCCTATGTCGGTCTCACGCCGGAGCCAAGCTGCTGGGGCCACACGAAAATGAGCACGGAACTGATGACAGCGAGCGATCCATAGACCATTGCGAGCGCCGTCCGGTCACGGCTCCACAACGCGGCGGCGGCAAGGAGAAAGACGATCAGACCGAGGAGGGCTCGTCCGAACGATCCGGTGGGGAACCGCGCTTTCGGCGAGATGAACAGCGCCCAGAGGATAGCGACAAGACTCGGGAGTGCGACCGCCAATGCAATCTGGCTTATGTGCCCGGTCGCTGTCGTAGCGCCCCAGTAGGCGGTCGCGGCCAGGGCCGCTAGTTCGAGGAAAAAGCGAAGCGCGAGATTGCCTGTGCGAAGAACGTTCATGTCGAGAGCCGTGCCTGACAGGTTCAGTGTGTGTTAGCCGGTGGCAACGCGACATCGACCGGCGACATCGTGCGGCGTCGCAGACGAATACCGATTAGGATTGCAACGCCAAGGGACAGGCTGAGCACAACACGCAAATCAGGCGTCGCAAAGAAAGCGAGCGCAGTCGTCAATCCCGCGCCCACCGCCGGCCCGATGATCGCACGGGAGAGTGGCACGTGCCGGAGAAACGAAAATGCCACTAACGGGCCCGCGATTGCCCCGAAGCCTGCGCCGAGCACACCGCTGAAGAACAGGGCCGCAAGAGCGACCTCGAGGCGGATGGGGTGTGACGCACGCGCAAGTGCGCCAATGCCGATGAGTGCACCGACGGCACCATAGGCTATCGCCGAGAGGAGACCGACGACGGCGACGACGAGCGGGCGTTGAAGGGCGGAACTCTGCTTCATCGGAAGTTGTCGGCCGGCTAACACCCTGGTTCATCTGCCACGATTGTCAAGCGGCCATCGCGCGCAGCCGCTTATTGGTGCTTGCCGTCCCCAGCGAAGATCGTCGGCACGCTAAGAAGCGGTCGAATGCCGCCGGTGACCCAGCCGCGACCGGGGACATTGACTTCGGCCGTGATTTCCAACGCCAGATAATGTTCGCGAAGAACGACATCCTCTGCCAATGGGATGCTGAAGACGACCTTATCGAGCAACGTGTCGCCACGAGCGCGGATCTCGCTTACAAAAACACTCTTGCTTCGCGAGCGTGCTCGGTAGTGCGCGGTGTCGCCGTAGGCAAGGACCGCCTGAAGACGGCGTGGCCGCGCGCCCGACGACTCGGTCAGCTCCATGTGCCCAGATTGTAGTACAACTCGCAGCTCCTTCGGGAGGACCTCGACAATGCCGTGGACATCGTCGGAAGGAGCGCCGCTTCTCGAACCGGCGATAGCACGAAACGGAATCGCCGCGGATGGCCGATCCCTGAAGGAGCTCTGTAACCGCGACACCGGAACGGCAGCAGGAGTGGTCTGGTGCGAACCCGCGCACGCCGCGGTGAGAACAGTTAGGACTAGACGTGAGTTTTTGCGCATCGATAGGAAGGGCGCGGCTGCCTAGCGCCCAAGGTCAGCTGTCGGCTGCAACGTTCGTGGGGCGGATGGCGCGATTAGGGCTTGCGCCGCAACTCGGCGGGTTCGGATCCTTCGAGGTGAGCTCGGCCGATCCAGTGACGGTCAAAGTATCCGGAGACGTGCGGTATGACTGTCGGGCGGTCACTCGAGCGGCACAATCGACCGCAGGTAGGCAAATTCGCCAGCGAAACGCATCGCTCTCACGTGCGTCCGTCATCAGACGGGCTCACGCCAACAGCGGAGAAATATGCGTTCGCTCCTTATCGCCGGGCTGATTCTTTCGCTTCCGCCGCGAGCACGTGCACAGGAGATTTTGGCTGACTTCGCGTTCAACGGCCATCGGGTCGGCGAGCCCGAAGCAGCGGTTGCCGCGTCGAGTCGGTGTAAGACCGTGGATCGCGCGACTCGAGTCTGCATGAAGGAGGGCGAAGCAGTTGCCGGCATGCGTGTCGACGTCAGCTACTCGTACCGCAGCCAACGACTGTTCTCGGTTCATGTCAAAGCCGACTCCGCGACGGCGTTCGAGCCGCTCCTTGTGGCATTCACCAAGCAATACGGAGCACCGCGAGCCTTGCGCCATGGCGACGGGATTGGTTACGCGCAGTGGCGGTTCAAAGAAGGCCAGTTGGATCTGACGCGGACTGGCACGCTGGTCATCGCGGAATTCCGGTCGACGAGCGCGCGCCATCGCAGCCACTAAACCTGAGCCGTCCCATCACTGCGCGAGATGCGTGGTGCATGCTGGCGTCATGTTAAGTGGCTGGTCGCGAGGCGGGCGTCGCTGCCGCGGCGAGTAACGCGAACGCGGCCGCCGGCACGTAGGTGAGGCCGATGCTGGCGCTCCCCACCAAGATGAACGCGAGAAGCAACGCCGCACTGAGCAGGGCAGCGGCGCGTGCGAACCGCGTGCGCCGAAAGGCCAGGGGCATTGCCGCAACCACTACGCAGAACGCGAACCAACCGAAGACGATCGGCCCGTTCACCGATGCGAGCGTTGTCGATCCCACGCCACGTGTAACTTGGCTCGACGACAGATCCGTACCGACGTCCGCAGTCACTGTTTCGTAGGTCGGTGCGACCGCAAGATAAAGCGAGGCGGCGACGGCGCTCAACGGAGCGCCCCAAGCGCCGATCTGCGCGAGTCGTGAGAACGAACGAGGACGCTCATTGTCGATCTTCATGACTTCTTCGCTTGCGGCGCCCGACGCTTGGGGGCTTGGTGTGTGCGGCAATTGACGCGTGACGACACCGCCACCACGGTCGGGTCTTCAGCGGAGTGGGTGGATATCGCGGCCGAGTGGCGGTCAGGTGCAACGACGAAAACCAAACCCATGTAGGACTCATTGAGCGAAGAGTACACAATGGCCCAGATCGAGTCCCGTCCAAGGCGCCGCCAATGACCGAGGCCGCGCGTCTGCTTTTGCAGTTGGGCAATATCTGGACTGCGCGCATCCCACCAGAAATGCACAAGCGAATCGGAATCGGAGAACTGGACGCCCGAGGGAAAGAACTCAGCGTCGCGGTTACGCGAGGGTGAATACCGAAAATGGAGGCAGATGGGCGCGGCCGGTCGTCGTGTCGTGGCTGGCTGCGCGGCCGCGCGATGAGCCAGGCCTGCCACAAGAGTGACCGTCAGTAGAGCCACGCGGAGACGAGCAACCGATTCTCTCATTCTTAGTGACGGTTGATGCCGGCTAACGCCCAAGTTCAGCTGTAAGCGGAGTCAATAAGAGCGCGTGGCAAAGCCACTCGCAACCACGAGATCGCTTGTCAGCTGGTAGGACGCATTGTTTTTCGCGGCCACCTCTTGCACGCCGCGCACGCTTGTATTAAATACTGAACCATATGGTTCAGTATATAACGACCCGACTTGATACTTCGTTCGCCGCGCTCTCGGACGCCACGCGGCGCGGCGTTCTGGAGCAACTCGGACGAGCCGACGCTTCGATCACGGACCTTGCCGAGAGATTCCACATGACGCTCACCGGCATGAAGAAGCACGTCGGCGTTCTGGAGCAGGCGGGGCTCGTCACCACGAAGAAGATCGGGCGCGTGCGGACGTGCCAGCTGGGCCCGCGCCGATTGGAGGAAGAGACGGCGTGGCTCGAGAGGTACCGCCGGCGTTGGGATCAACGCTTCGACGAGTTGGACAAGGTTGTCGAGGAACTCACACGACAGGAGAAGAGCCATGAACGCAAGAATCGAAAGTAAGCCCGGCCTCGTGAAGAACCGCACCACGGTGGAACGGACGTCGGACCGCGAGGTGGTGGTCACGCGGACCGTCAACGGTCCGGCGCGCATCGTGTTCGAGGCATTCACGAAGGCCGAGCTGCTCAAGCGTTGGTGGGTGCCCAAGTCGATGGGGATGACTCTGCTGTCCTGCGAGGTCGATGCTCGTGTCGGAGGCAAGTACCGATTGGTATTCGACGCGAGCCCCGAGCCTGCCGCGTTTTTCGGCACGTACGTCGAAGTGACGCCATACTCGCGCCTCTCGTGGACCAATGACGAAGGTGGCGAAGGCGGGTCTGTCACCACGGTGACCTTCGAGGAGCAGGGCGGCAAGACGCTGGTGGTCCTGCGCGAGAGCTATCCGTCGAAGGAAGCGCTCGACGCCGCCGGCACCGGAGCCGCGGATGCAATGGTCGAGACGTTCGGTCAGTTGGACGAGCTTCTCGTCGTTTTGGGCGAGAGCTCGGGACAGTAACACAGACGCTGCGATGTCTGTGGCGTGGTCGAGCCCCACGTCAGCCGCCAGCGAGTCGAATAGAAGCGCCGAGCTTTCGCTCGGCGCAATCACTACGCGCTGGGGATCTGCCAAAACCGGCCGCCGTTGAAGTAGCGAACGGCCTTGAGCTCGGAGGTCTGCAGAAGCAAGTACTCGACGCCGTCGGCCGTTCGGCGAAAAACCCAAGCGTCGAAGACTGCGGGATTCAGTCGCATGGGTAACGAGACTTGAGTTGGCGTCTAACTCCTGCTAAGCGGCGAGGGCAACAAATGGAAAATATCAAAAG
>Ga0070684_100002514_pt1 | contig 13512 bp, 8 predicted proteins | sample KBSC723LmetaG_FD_65653 | JGI IMG/M metagenome (GOLD analysis project Ga0070684, IMG submission 65653) | Corn rhizosphere microbial communities from Kellogg Biological Station, Michigan, USA - KBS C7.2-3L metaG | ecosystem: Host-associated > Plants > Roots > Rhizosphere ...
CATGATGCGCCGGGAGGCTGGACTGCTCGCCTGTGTCGATCATCCGGCGGTGGCCCGGGTATTCGAGGTCGGTGAGGTCGGTGAGGCGCCGTATCTGGTGATGGAGCTCATCGAGGGCCAGCCGTTGGCATTGGTCCTCGAAGGGGGGCCGCTGCCGGTGCCGGTGGCGACGCGCATGGTGGCGGCGCTGGCCGGTGCGCTGGCGGCCGCGCATCGGGTCGGTGTCGTGCACCGCGATGTCAAACCGCAGAACGTCATGATTCTTCCTGATGGACAGCTCAAGCTGGTCGACTTCGGGCTGGCCAGCCATGGCGCGAACAGCGGCGAGCCGCCGCAGGTTGCCGGCACGTTCGAGTATGCCGCGCCTGAGCAGACCGGAATGCTGGCCCGTCCGGTGGACGGGCGAGCTGACCTGTACGCGTTGGGAGTCGTCCTCTTCGAGTGCCTCAGCGGTCGCCGACCCTTCGACGCCGCTGATGTTGGCGAGCTGGTCCGGCTGCATGCGGTCGCCGCGCCCCCGGACCTGTCGGCCCTTCGCGCCGAGGTTCCCGAGCAGCTCGCCGCGATCGTCAACCGGTTGTTGGCAAAGGACCCCGACGACCGCTACCCCAGCGGCGATCAGGTGGCCGCCGACCTGCACGCGGTTCTCGCCGTCGCCGACGGGCAGGACCCGGCCGTCGTGACCGCGGCGGGCCGGCCGCTGGTGGGACGGCAGCCCGAACTGGCTCGCTTGTGCTCACGGTGGGAGCAGGCGCGGCTGGGCGCGGGGGGCGTTGCCCGGATCATCGGACCGGCCGGTATCGGGAAAACTCGCCTGTCCGATGAGCTTCGTGACCGGGTCCACGCCGCCGGGTATCCGGTGCTGACCATGTCCTGTTCCGTCGACGGGGTGCCGCTGGGCGCACTGCGAACCGCGCTCGACCGGTACCTGCTGGACATCGAACGTATGCCGGACACCCAGCGAGCCGCCGCGCTGGACCGGGTCCGCGCGGCGGCCTCCGAGATCGCCTCGGTGCTGCAGTTGCTGTCACCGGCCCTGACCGCGGCGCTGCAAGCGCCCAGATTGGAAGACGAAGATCGCCAGGATCAGGTGACCACCGCCGTGGTGCAATTCCTGGCGGCGCTGGCGCACGCGGCCGGCGGCCTGTTGCTACGCATCGACGGCGCGCAATGGCTCGACGCCGGTTCGGCCGACATCCTCGGGCAGCTCATCGCCGGCGTCCGGGAGCATCCACTGCTCATCGTGACCACCGAACGGCAGCAGACCGGCGTCGCCGGCCCTCCCAGCTGGCTCAGCGACGGCACAGCCGTGGTCGACACCTATCTGGATCTCGCCCCGTTGCCGCCGGCCCATATCGCTGAACTTGCTGCCGGCCAGTTGGGCAACAGTGCCGTGAGCGCGCAGCTCGCCGCGCAGCTGAACGTCCGCAGCGCCGGCAACCCGCTGGCCGTGCTGGAGTATCTGCGCGCCATGCTCGACGCAGCGGTGATCCGCCCGTCCTGGGGTAGCTGGATACTCGACGAACAAGCCATGGACCAGCTCAATCTGCCCGCTGACGTCCTGGACCTGATGCTCAGCCGGATCAACGATCTGCGCGGTGACAGCCTGACGCTGCTACAGGCGGCAGCGGCACTCGGCACGTCCGTCCAGCCGCAGCTGCTGGCCCGGATCACGAAGGCGCCTATCGGCGGGGTGTTCGCCATGGTGGAGGAGGCGCTCACGCGCGGCGTGCTGGAGGTACATGGCGACGCGTACGCATTCCTGCATCAGCGGGCCCGCGAGGCGATCCTCGCCGAGCTGGACGAACCAGCGCGCCGCCGGCTCCATCAGCAGATCGCTGAGACGCTGGACCACGACGGCACCGCCGACCCGTACGCCGTCGCCCGCCACTACGCCGACGGCGAGCCGGGCCGCACACCGCAGCAGGCGTTCCGGGCCTGTCTGACCGCCGCCGAGGCCGCCCTATCCGACCAGTCACCCGCGCAGGCGCTGCACTACCTAAATCTGGCCCAGGCCGCGGCCGGTTACGGACGGCTGCCGCTCACCGCCGGGTACCACCGCAGCCGTGGGTTGGCGCAGCTGCGCGTCGGCCGCCTGGTCGATGCTCAGGAAAGCCTGGAACTGGCCGGCCAGGCGGAACAGGATCCGTTGCGTCGCGCGGAACTGCTTGGCCTGATCGCTGAGGCGCAGAACAGCAACTACGCCTCAGCCGACTCGGCGAAGACCGTGCAGCGGGCACTCAGCGAGATCGGGCATCCACTGCCGGCCAACCCGGTGCTCCTGCTCGGCTCCGCACTGGCCATGTTCGTGGTCGGAGTCATGATCGGCTGGACCGGCCGGGGCTTCGGCACAGTCACCGGCCAGCATCGGCACCGGTACCGGGTCCAGGCGAACCTGTACCGGATCGGCGCGTTCGGCACCGCCGTCGCCATGGAGCACACCAGGTCGCTGGCCTACCACCTGCGCGCTTTGTACCTCGTCAACCGGCTCGGGCCTGGACCGGAGTACGCCCGGTTGCAGGCGGCGTTCGGGCTCATCGCCACCATCGCCCGCTGGCGCCGCATCGCCGGCCGCTGCTATGCCCGGGCGTACGCCGCCGCAGCTGCCAGCGGCGATCCCCGACTTACCGCGCAGGTTGCCTGGACCGAGGCGACGGCGAGCGACGCCGTGCCCGGCGTCGGCGCGCAAACAGGGATGTCCCTACAACGCGTGCTCGACGAGCACGGCCGATGGTTGGAACTGAGTGAGTACCTGTCCAGCGTCGGGTGCGTCGGGTCGATCCTGGCCTTCCGCGGCTACGCCCACGAAGCGGCCATCTGGCATTCCCGGGCGGTCGCCCGGATGGCCTCGACGGTCGCTGTCCCGGGAAACCCTACGGCGATGCTTGGGGTTCTGGTCGCCGCGGCCAGCGGTGACCGCGAACAGACCAAGGACCGCCTCAGCAGCATCCGGCAGTTGGTCGCCCGGGTTACCGGCGACCCGGGACAACAGATCAACCTACTCATCGCCGCCGCCCATGCCGCGGTCGAACTCGGCGGCGACGGCGCGGCCGAGGCGGTCGACGCCGTCGACGCCGAAGTGACCCGCCTCCGGTTGACCCCCCGCAAGGTGTGGGCCCAGCAACGCTCCCTCTGGCTCTACCTCGCCTGGGGCCGTCTCGCCCAATGCCGCAGCGCACCCGAGGAGCATCACGCTGCGCGCCTCAAGCAGGCGAAACAGGCGATCGCCAAACTCCGGCGGGCAGCCAACACCCCGGCGCTGCGCGCATACCACCACGCAGCCGTCGCCGATTACCTCCACCTCGCCGGCGCCCACGCCGCCGCGCTGCCGCACCTGGCTCGCGCCGACCTGCTCGGCACGCGCCTGGACCTGCCACTGCTGTCCTGCGAAGCCGCCACCGTGCGCGCCCGCACCCTGCGCGCGCTCGACCACCACGCCGAAGCCGGACGCCAGGCCCGGCAAGCACTTCGCCTGGCCGCCGACCACGGCTGGCAGCACCGCGCCCAAAGCCTACGGGCCGAATTCCGCGTCACCGAAAACTCGACCAGCAGCCGGCAAACCCGCAGCGCCAGCACCTCCAGCACCACACACAGCACCGCCCACCGACGCCTCACCGCCCTGCAGCAGATCAGCCTGGCCGCCGCCACCGTCGTCGACCCTGACGAACTCGCCCGGGCCGCCTTAGACGAAACGATCCGCATCTTCGCCGCCGAACGGGCGATCATCTTCCTTCCCGACCCGGACAACGGGCCTTTCCTCCCCCATCTCGGCCGGGACGCCAAGGGGGCAGACCTGCAAGACCTCACCGGCTACGGCGCCACCCTCATCGAGCAGGTTCGTCAGACCGGCCAGCCGCTCGTGGTCACCAGCGGGGAGCACGGCGCCGCCCTCGGCTCTCAAAGTGTCCTCGCCCACGGCCTCCGCAGCGTCATGGTGGCCCCCCTGCAAATTAAAGGTGACCTGTTGGGCGTGCTCTACCTCGACAGCCGGGTGGCCAAAGGCGTCTTCACCACCGATGACATCGACACCCTCGCCGCCATCACCAACCAGATCGCCGCGTCCATGACCACCGCACACGCCGCGCAACTCCAGGCCACCATCACCGCCGCGCAACGCCGCGGCGAATTGGCCGACACCATGCGCGCGGCCATGGCCCGCATCAACCAGAGCCTCGAGCCCCAGACCGTGTCGGATCGTCTCCTCGACACCATGGTCCAAACACTCGGTGCCGACCTCGGCCTGATCATCGACGCCGAATACGGCTGCCGCACCGCCAGCACGAGCCGGCCGGACACGACACCACACATGACCGACGCCGACGTCGCGCATCTCCTCGCCACCATCCAAACCCCCGACGTGACCAATGACAGCCAACCCCACCCGCTCCTGAGTCCCATCGCGCCGTGGGCACGCTCATGGCTCGCCATCCCGCTGGTCAGCCGTCAACACCCCGGCGGGCTGCTGCTACTCGCTTCCGGTACCCCTGACCGCTACACCGCCGACCAGCTGCGAGTCGGCGCGGCACTCATCGAACAAGGCATGGTCGCCTACGACAACGCCGTGTTGTTCAGCCGGGCCGAACGCCTCGCTCACACCGACCCGCTGACCGGCCTGCACAACCGCCGCCATTTCTTCGCCCTCAGCACCGACGCCCTCGACCAAGCGCGCAAATGCGGAACAGCCCTCGCCGCGATAATGCTGGACATCGACCACTTCAAACACGTCAACGACACCCACGGCCACGGCGCCGGTGACGACGTCATCCGCGAAGTCGCCACCCGACTCCGTGCCACACTGCGCGAAGGCGACCTGCTCGGACGCTACGGCGGCGAGGAATTCGCCGTCGTGCTGGGCGGCGCCCAACCGACGACAACCGCCGAACTCGCCGAACGCCTCCGCCGCGCCATCGCCGAGCAACCCGTGCCGACCCGCGCCGGTCCACTGCACATCACCATCAGCATCGGCACAACCCAACTCAACCCGGCCGACGCCGCCATCGACGACACACTCACCCGAGCGGACACCGCGCTGTATCACGCAAAGCAAGACGGCCGCAATCGCGTCGCCACGGCCAAGTAGCACCAGCGCCGCGGCCTGCTGAACGAGCACCACCGAGAGCGCCGAATCGTCGGCGAGCAACTTGCGGCAGATCACCGTGTACAGGGCACAAGCACCGACGCCGGCCACAGTCCACAGCACGCCCGGCACGACGCCGCCCACGCCCGACTGGACCACGATCAGCACGACACCGGCCATCGCGACGAGCATCGCCAACATGACCGGCCGACCGATCCGGTCGTGGAGCATCAAACCGGCCAGCAGCAGGATGAGCAGCGGCTCCGCGGCCCACAACAACACCGACATGCTGGCGCTGATATGCGCCAGGCCGAGCAGGCTCAACGCGTACGCCGCGCCGGGACTAGTGGGCCCAGCGCAGCCAACCGCCGCATCGCGGGCGACCACACCACCGGCCGCCGTAAGACCTGGACAAGAACGAGAAGGACCAGCACGCTCACCGCGAGCTGAACTGGCAGCAGGACGAGCGGCGGGATCTCGTTCACCGCCCGCTTACTGATGACCGTGGCGACACCTCATGCGGCGGCCGCGCTTGACAAGAAAATGGCAGGCTTGATCGAACGTAGACGTAGACCCATAACCGAAGCACTCCGCGCCGCGTGCATGCGGACAAGGTGGCCTGGATGCTGGCTGCCGCTGGCCTCCATCCCCGGCGCTAACGTTCAGGTCCGGTCCGTCGCGGGTTCGCGGCCGGGCTGCGTCGGGCACATCATCTTTGGCGGCGCAGAGCCCGCCGTCGAACTGCTCCGATTGCGGCGGTTCCCACGAACAACACGATCCCGATCATGGCCAGCCACAACAGTCCTTTGATGGCAAAGCCGACGATCGCCAGGATCAGCCAGAGCACAAGCAACACGATCAGAAGTACGAGCATGACGTCCTCCGGTGCGGTCAGTCGCGCCCGACACAGACACGAGCCGGCGACGGCGTCGCGTCGTCTATTCAGGATTCGTTCATTGCGAAACGGTGCCGTCGAGGTCCAGTCCGCCACCGGGGTCGTGGGTGGGTGTAACAACGGTACCCCCGCACTACCATGATCATTCATCACGATCTTGGCCTCAGTCGACGACGTTGGCGTGCTCCATTTTCGACGCCCACGGCGACCTGCGCCGGGGAGAGCCACGTGTCCGGGACCGAACAGGCGGACGATGAAATCGGCCCGGAACCGTGACATCCCGCCTTTGGGGTGCCCGCCACACCGGCTCACCCCGAAGGGAACGCCATGTCCAGCGCTGTTCACCATGCCCAAACTCTGCCGGCCGACCCGGCCACCGTTGCAGCGTCGGCTCAGGTGCCGGTCGCCTCACCCGCGATGGCGGCAGCTGGCCGGGTGTCGCGTGCCGGGACGGGCGCCCCGGATTTCGCGGTCGGCGCCGCGGCATTGCTGTTCGCGCTGCCCGTCGTGTTCATGTTGTTCGCGGTGCTGCTCATCCTCATGTTGTAGAACACCTGGAGCGTCGAGGTCGCCTTGCGTAGATGCACGGCAGCGGCCGCCCGCTGCGGGCGGCGGCGGCTGCTGGGCTACAGCGCCAGGTACCGAGGCGACTTCCTCGAGACAATCACGCTCACCGAGACACGGATGTACCCCCTGGCGATGAGCGAGCACAGCGGCAACACCCGCGGGAATGTCCGATCGTCGGCGTACCTGGCTTGGCGGATTTGGTTGGTGTTGCTCGGGACGATTGCTGGGTACCGTTGGGGCAGCGTTCGGCGTCAGGCCGGCGCGCGTACGACGGGAGCGAGGGTGCAGCGCCCAGGGTTTCCGGAGGGAGCCGACCGTGGCCGACAAGGTCGAACTGATCATGCGATTCCAGCCGGTGGGCGGTCAAGATGTCTCCGTGCTGACTGCCGATTTCAGTACGCCGGATGAGGCGCTGGAGACGATCGCCAGGGCTCTGGACGAGCGGCGCAGCCTGGTCCTGACCCACGCGAGATACAACCGCGAGGCTATCGAGAACGCCGTGGTCGTCAATCTTGCCAACGTGGTGTCCGTACGGGTGGCGAGAAACGACAGCGAGGCCTCGGGCCAGTATCTGTGAGGCCGGGTTCGGCGGGTCCAGCACCCGGTGCACATGGTCCCGGCGAGTCCCCGCGCGTTTTCGGGTACATCAATCGTCCCGGGCGTCCGCATCAGGTCGACGGTGTGCGACGAGGTCACCCGGGGTGCGTCCGCCGAGGCGGACCGTCTCGACCCGGGCCGTCGCGGCCGATCGCGCGTCATCTCCGCGGCCTCGCCGCCTTCCGACCACCGGTCGCCCGTGTCACGGCGTTCGGCGTGGCGCTGGTCGCCACCCGTCCACCCGCTTCGTGATCGACCCGGCCACGCCAGACGGCCGGGCAACTGGCCGGGTGACAATCAGCCATGTGTGGGTACTGGGCACCGCAGAGGTCGGAAGGGGCTGCCATGAGGTGGATCGGGTCGGCGCGCGAGCGGACGCGTACGCGGTTGACGACCGCTCGGCAAGGCGGCTCTCTGCCGCCGTTCCGGATCGACAGCACGTTGGGCGCGACCACCGGGCGGCTGGTCGCCGAGCCGGTGCCGACCGTGGACGACGGTATCCCCCGCGGCGTGCGGGTCGCCGGGGCGTGGACGTGGCGGCTGATCTTGTTCGTCGGCGCCGTCTACCTGCTGTTCAAACTGATAGCGATCCTGCACATCGTGGTCATTCCGGTGGTGGTGGCGCTGCTGCTCGCCGCCCTGTTCGAGCCGGCCGTCCGATGGCTGCGCAACCGGGGAGTCAACCGGTCCCTGGCCGCCGCTACGGTGCTCGTCACCGGGCTGCTCGCCGTAGCAGGCGGCCTCACGCTGATCGTCGGGACGGTCATCTCCCAGTTCGACGACCTGTCCGCCCAGGTCCGCGACGGTCTGAACGAGGTACAGACATGGCTCGCGGGCGGCCCGCTGAATGTCTCCCAAGCACAGCTCAGCAGCGCGTTCGAACGGCTACAGCGGCAGATGTCGGACAACCAGGGCGCGATCACCTCCGGCGCGTTGAGCACCGCCACCACGCTCGGCGAGGTCCTCGCCGGGTTCTTCCTCGTGCTGTTCACCCTATTCTTCTTCCTCCGTGACGGAGCACAGATCTGGCAGTTCCTCTGCCGCCTGCTGCCGCTCCCGGCCCGCGTCCCGGCGGCCCGCGCCGGTCACTACTCCTGGCATACCTTGGGCTCGTACGTGCGCGCCACGGTGCTGGTGGCGTTCGTCGACGCCGTCGGGATCGGCATTGGGCTGGCCATATTGCGCATCCCCCTCGCGCTGCCGCTCGCCGCGCTGGTATTCCTGGGCGCATTCATCCCGGTCATCGGGGCCACCCTCACCGGCACGGTCGCCGTCCTGGTCGCGTTGGTCACCCACGGCCCGGTCACCGCGCTCATCGTCCTCGGTGTCGTCATCGGCGTGCAACAACTGGAAGGCCACGTCCTGCAGCCGCTCATCATGGGACGCGCCGTGTCCCTGCACCCACTCGCCGTCATCCTCGCCATCGCGACCGGCCTCGTCGTCGCCGGCATCGTCGGCGCGCTCGTGGCCGTACCGCTGCTGGCCGTGGCCAACACCGCCGTGCGCTACCTGACCGCACACCCGGAGGGCGAACCCACCCCCGACCGGGAACCACCCGGTACCCGACCCGCCGACGACGAGCAGGCCGAGGCCGAGCAGACCACCCAGCCGAGCGAGACCCGCGTCGGCCAGGAAGCGCCGCCACCACCACCGGGTGCGGCCTCCGTCAATCCCGATCCGGGGGCACCGGTCGGTGGTGCGGCCGGCGCATGAACTCCGAAAGACGCGGCCGACTACCAGCCGCCCACCTCGTCGGAGCAGGTTTGCTCGTCACAGCCGTGGGATCCGGTGGAGGAACGTTCGCTGTGAGAAAGGCACCGTCTTGGATCCCGAGGGCGGGCCGGCTGACGGACTATGACCAACGCTGTCAACGCTCCGCGAAGAATTCGATTTGGCCACATTTCGGATACTCTCTGTGATCTTGGGCTTGATCATTCGGCGCGAGTCGCCGGGTGGATTTCGCGCGCGATCTCGCGCAGGTCGTACAACGCGCCGGTCAGCTCGCGGCGACGTTGTCGAGCTACCCACTGAACTCGGCCTGCGCCCCACGCACCTGCAGCGCCAGAGAGAGGCCAGTCGTTGCTGGGGCTCCGTCGTGCAGGTCGCGCTCAATCCGCCGGCGGGTCTCGTCGGCGATGACGACGAGACGTGCGCGACTCCCGCCAGTTCGCTGCACGCCTCCGCGTTCGCGATCGCCTGGGCGATGAGGTCGGTGAACTCGACGATGCACTGCTCGGTCAGAGGGAAGCCGCCGACGCCGCGACGCGTTCGCGCCCCAAATACGACCACCGACCGAGATCGAAACGTCAACCGTGGAGCGGACTCCTCCCGCCCGGACGGTCTCGGGCAGGCCCTCCCACGCCACGTTGTCCACGTCGAAGCGGGCAGCGCGGCCAGTTGCCGGACCGGCCCCGCCGCGTGGCTTGCTTGGGCCGTATGCGTGGGAACGTGCTCGTACGGTCCTGAAGGCCCCCGGTGCAGCAATGCGCCGGGGCTATCTGGCTGGTGACGGTGGGCGTGGGTCACCGGTAGTGCGGGTGGACCGGTCGGCGAGGTCGCTGACCTGACCGGTGTGACTGGTCGCGGTCAGCGCGGCGGCGAACAGGACGAGCTGGTTGACCACATTGAGGAACACCAGCAGCCCGACCGCGCCGGCCACGACCTGGTAGGTCGGGTTGGCCTGGGTGTGCTGCACGTAAAACCGGCCCAGGGTCTTGAGCAACTCCAGCCCCAGCGCGACCAGCAGCGCCGGACCCAGTACCCGGCGAACCGGCATCCGGAGCCGCGGCAGCCCGGTCAGCATCGCCATGGACAGCACGGTGTTCACCGCGACACCTACCAGGACGCCGACCGCGGCCAGCAGCCCCCGGGCCGGGCCGGCATCCACGTTGACCGTGGTGACCAGCCGGCCGGCAACAGCTGTGCTCACGAACGCCACCGCGAGTGAAACGACCAGCAGCAACCCGAGCCCGACCAGCACCAGCAGGTCAATGACGATCCGCATCAGCAACGCCCCGGGGTATTCGGGCAGCTGCCAGACCCTGCGGATCGATGAACGCAAGGCGTCCACCCAGAACCAGCCGGTGACCGGCAGCCCGACGAACGCGACGATCCCGGCCGTGCCCCGGGCATGGCGCAACGCCGCGACGTCCAGGCGCGGCAGGTTCAGCGTGAGATAACGCTGAACCAAGGCCGCCACCGACGGGTTGTCCAACATAAACCCGAACACCGCGAAGCCGAGCAGGGTCAACGCGAACGTGGCGAAGAACGCGTAATAGGTGATCGCCGCCGCCAGGCGCCCACCGTCGGCCTGGTCGTAACGGACCCCGGCGCGGACCAGGTGATCCAGCCAACCGCGACGGCGAACCCAGCGCCACACCGCCACCGCCCGCCTGATCAACACGGCACCCGTCACGCCTGCAGGCATACCCACCGCCAATCCCGGTACGCACCTCCGCACACGACGGCCGCCATCGGCATCAGCACGCCGCGAGTGGACACACACGACCGTAGGCACCCCGAGGCAGCCAGCCAAGGGACCGTCAACCGCTCCGCGGCCGGCCACCGACTGACCACGATCGGGTCTCAACGCGCAGCTAACATTCCGGGCGGCCCTGGCGTCGGCACCGCCAACGGCCCCAGGTACGTGGAACAGCTCAGGTAGGTAGTGAAGGAACGCAGAGGAAAGGGAGGGCCGTACACCGTCGGATCGTCCGTCGCCGGCCGGTACTTGAGCTGGGGCGGACACCGCAGTCTCCATCGAACGAGAGGTGGTCTCCGGTCACGTTAACGCGATCCTCGCACCCGACGCTGTTGTTCGCGGCTGGTGTGGAAACGACAAGCCGACGTTGGGTCGGGCCGGACGGCCGGGTACGCAAATCCCCGGTCGGCTCGTTCGGCGGGTTCGCTCCGGTGCGATGCATCCAGTCGAACACGTTGATCGTCATGACGTCGCGGTCGGTCACGCCGTTGAGCGAGGTCGAGAAGACCGCGGCGATGTAGGTCGGGTTTCCCTGCAGGTCGGAGAAGCGTTCGCCACCGGGCCGGCGGCGCGGAAGTGCTGTGGCAGACGCCTCGGCCGAGACCGCCGAACTCCCGCCGACCGACCGCCCGCTAGACGTGCTGACCTGGTGCCGGCACTTGCGGTGTGGCTGGCAGGTCCTGCTGCCCAACGGCGGCGATGACGGCGAGTGGCTCAGTGTGCGGCACGGGTTCATGGCGAGGCGTAAGTCGCGGCGTGGCGGGTCGGACCGTCCGCCGCCGATCGGGTCACACTCGCCCTCGCGCTGGCCACCGCGCCGATCGACGCCGAGCGCACTGTCATGGTGCACGGCACCGACGTGGTGATCCGTGACCGTCTGACGAATCGGTCGGCGGAGCCGGTCAAGCTGACCTGGACGCACACCCGGGGCTCGGGGGGCGACCTGCTGACCGGCCCGGTCACCGTGGACACCAACGCCCGCACCGCCCGGCTCGACGACCGCGCACCGGTCGTCGGCGCCCCGGCCGCACCGGGCGACCCTCGGTTCGTGGCCCACGTAGTCCAGGCCGAACAGCTCGAACCGGCCGTTGGCGGTCGGTTTCCGCAGCGACCTGTCCGCCCGGGATCGCTCCGGGATCCCGGCCGAGAAGGGGAGCCGGCGATATCCAGCGCGCGCGGGGTACCGAAGGCCTTGCCGGGCTGCGCTGCGCTGCCGTCCAGCGCGACCTGGGAGTGTTCTTTGGCCGCGTCTGCCGCCGCACGCCGGCGAGCGACGTGTGGCCGGCTGTCGGCCGCGGGGGTAGCTGTTCACGTGTGACCCGCATTCGCAGCTCCGTTCAACCTCGCCCGGTGTGGGTACTAAACAGGGAGCCCAAGTAGAGCCGGACAGGAGGTTCACCTGTGAGCCCCGCCGTCGACGATCAACCCGTGACCTTGGTCCGGCAAGGGTTCGTCCTGCGCCACGTACGCCGGCTGCGTCGACTCGTCGGCTGGGCGGCTCAGCGGGTCGGACTGGACGACGAGCGTGGACAACATTTGGCCCTGGCCGTCACCGAAGCGGCCAGCAACGCGGTCAAGCACGGCGGCGGACGCGGCCTACTCGAGTTGATCCAAGACGACGACCGGGCATTGATCGCCGAGATCAGCGACCAGGGCCTGGGCATGCCAACCGAGCGCCCGGTTCAGCTGCCGCCAGCAGAGCAAATCAACGGACGTGGCCTCTTCCTGGTCGAGCACCTGTGTGACCGCGTCGAGTACCGCACCGACGGCAGCGGCACGACCGTCCACCTTGAGATGGACATCTGAGGGCGCTCGACGCCCCAACGGCGGGACAGGCGCCCGCCAAAGACCCACCTCCCCTGTGTCCCGACGCTCGTCTTCGCGCTGAGAGCCTGTGGTAAAAGGGTTCAGGCGGGTGCTGGGTTCGTGCGTGGTTGGCCCACCGCCGTTGTACTGGTGGATCTGTGGAGCGTCGAGCGAGTCGTCGGGTCATGATCCAGACGGTGGCCCAATAGACCATCGCATGAAGCCCCGACCAGCATTCCCGCTGATCAGGGCCTGATTGCCCACCCGAAGGACCCGAACCCCAACGCCGACGCCGAGCGCTACGGCTGCTGCCGGCGTAGGTTACGGCGGACCGCGGCGACCGCGGTGCCCAGGCGGAGCAGACCGACGGCCAACGCGATCGGCACCCACCCGTCCGGCCAGTCCACCCACGCAGCGAGCAGGAATGCCAGGCCTGCAGATAGCGCAACGGCTCAAACCGTTGACCAGCCACCAGCAGCACACCAGCGGCCGCGAGCATCGCGAAAACACGACACGAGTCGCACCGCTCGGCGTCGATGCCATACGACCATCGTGACGAAGACGCGCAACCGGTCTGCGCACGAGCCCATTCACAGCCAGAACGGTCGCACCTGGGTCGGGCCCTGAAGGGCCTGCACCGGTAAAGCTTGACTCCTTCGGAAACGCCGAAGAGGTCATCCGCCGGAATCGCTACAGGTCACAGCCTTGATCGACAAGCCGCAATGCGGACCACCGGCAACCAGAACGAGCCTACGGCGCCTGCTCCCCTTCTGCTCCCCGCTCCCCCACCCGGCCAGCGGCGGACCGACGCCCTCAGTGACCGTTTCGAGGCCACCGCGCTTCCGGATCTGAGGTCGGCGCTATCGCAAGCCCCTTGATCGACTTACTCAACTGGTAGCCGAATTGAGCGCACCTGATCAAGGCGTTGCACCTAAGCGATCATGCCAAATTCACGCCTTCGACCGCGCCGGGAGGCCGGGCGGGCGGATCGGTAGCCGCACCCGCAGCACCGTGCCAACGCCGGGGCGGGAGTCGATGTCGATCGTGCCGCCGTGGCGGTCCACGACGATGCGCCGGGCGATGTCCAGC
>Ga0070684_100002517_pt1 | contig 13509 bp, 11 predicted proteins | sample KBSC723LmetaG_FD_65653 | JGI IMG/M metagenome (GOLD analysis project Ga0070684, IMG submission 65653) | Corn rhizosphere microbial communities from Kellogg Biological Station, Michigan, USA - KBS C7.2-3L metaG | ecosystem: Host-associated > Plants > Roots > Rhizosphere ...
GAACGTGACGCGCCATCGAAGATGCGGCGACACGTTGCCGCTGAACTTCAAGTCGGCTTTACGAAGCCGGTACCCGTCCTTCGTCGTCGGATCGCTCGCGCGATAATACACTTCGATGAAGCCGTGCACGTCGACCGGTACGAGTGCGCGGGCGCCCGTCGAATCTTGCGCCGCGAGGGAATTGACAGCGAGGCCCAGGACGGCGGCAGACACTATGAGGATAGGCGCCCAGCGCGAGCCGGCGCGGAATGGTCGTGTCAAGAGGAACGAGGGGAGAAGATGAGGTGAGACGCGTGCCGCGCTCGGGATGCGGGCTCGCCCGATCGCAGTATCTTAGAAGACGATTATCCTCGACGCGAGCCACCTCCCCCACAGCTTCGATGCGCCGATCAGTCTACTGGGTCGCCCTGTCCCTCTCGGTTTCCGCGTCCGTCACGGCGTGCCGACAACAGCCGTCCCAATCGACGCGCACAGGTGACTCGTTGTCCGCGGGACTCGGGAGCCGGCTCCCAATGGGCGTGCGGCTCGATCCCGCTGCGCCGCTGGCGCCGGTCGGCCCCATGCCGCTCACGATGCGCGTGGCTCCAGACGTCGATCGCATCGTGCTTTCATTGAGTGGTTATCGCGAGCAAGGCCTTCAGGTCGTGGACGCGGCGAGCGGTCGAGTCCTGCAGAACCTTCCTCAGGCGTCGGCGTTCATCGGCCTGGCCTTTTCACCCGACGGGCATTCGCTCTACTCCTCCGGTGGGAACGACGATGTCGTCTACCACTACCGATGGGACGGCGGGCGCGCGACGCTCGACGACAGTGTGATCCTCGCTCCCAAGTCCGCGCGCGCGGAGGATCGTCGATATCCGTCCGGCCTCGCCGTCTCACCCGATGGTCGCACCATGTACGTGGCCGAGAACCTCGGTGATTCGCTCGCGGTGGTCGACATCGCCGCGCACTCGGTGATGCAGCGGCTACCGGTCGGTCGCTATCCGTACGACGTCGTCGTCGACAAAGCAGGAACGGTGTACGTCTCGGCGTGGGGCGCAAACACGGTTTCGGTCTTTCACACGACGACCAATGGGTGGCTCGGGGCCGGCACGCTACTCACGGTGGCGCGACATCCGTCGGCGCTCCTGCTCAACGCGGACGGCACTCGGCTCTTCGTCGCGTCGGGCAGCACGGATCATGTCGCGGTGGTCGACACCAAATCGCAGCGCGTGATCGCGCGATTGCTCGATCCGCCCCCCGCGGGCCCGAACGAAGGCGCGACGCCCAACGCGCTCACACTGTCCGCCGACGGCACGCGTCTCTTCGTGGCCGAGGCCGACGCGAACGCCGTCGGTGTGTTCAATCTGACAGCCGCCACATCGGGCGTTGCGACCGCCTTGGGCGACGACAAGCTCGCTGGCCGCATTCCGGCGGGATGGTATCCGTCGTCGTTGGCGCTGGTTGGGGACGCGCTGATCGTGGCCAGCGGTAAGGGGCAAGGATCGATGGCGAATCCACGCGGACCCAATCCGCGCGTCGGTCGGACCGATGAGTATAGTCTGAATCTCGTGAGCGGCGGTGTGATGCGCATTCCGCTCGCTCAGACGAGCGGGGACGTTCTCGCGCGGTACAGCGCGCGCGTCACTGCCGCGAACGGCTGGAACGACGCCTCGCGCCAGCACCGGTATCCCCCGTTCGAACACGTGATCTACATCATCAAGGAGAACCGCACCTACGATCAGGTGCTCGGCGACGACAAGCAGGGTGACGGCGACTCGTCGCTGGTGTTCTTCCCGCGTGCGATCTCGGCCAATCATCACGCGATTGCCGATCGCTTCGGCTTGTTCGACCGATTTTTCGTGAATGCCGAAGTGAGTCCGGACGGGCACAATTGGTCGACCGCGGCGTACGCGACCGACTACCTCGAGAAGACGGTGCCGTCGCACTACTCGTCGCGCGGGCGCACGTACGACTACGAAGGATTGAATCGCGGTGGAGGCATGCGGCACATTCCCGAGGACGACGTCGCCGAGCCGGCGAGTGGCTACCTCTGGAATCTCGCGGAGAAGAAAGGGATCACGTTCCGCAACTACGGCGAGTTCGTGGTCCCAACGGGAGCACGCTCGCCGGATTCCCTCCCGCCGGGCTATCGCGGCAACAAGCCGTTTCTCCGCACGCATACCAATCCGCTGTATCCTGGGTTCGAGCTCACGATCAGGGATCAACTCCGTGCCGACGTCTGGATCGCCGAGTTCCAGCAGTTCGTGCAGAACGGGAGCCTGCCGGCTCTCGAGATCGTTCGTCTGCCGAACGATCACACCTCGGGCGCCATGGCCGGTCGCGCGTCGCCGCGCGCGGCATTCGCCGACAACGATCTCGCGCTCGGCCGAATGATCGAGGCGTTGTCGAAGTCGCCGTATTGGAAGAACACTGTGGTGTTCGTGCTCGAGGACGACGCGCAGAACGGCGCCGATCACGTGGACTTGCATCGCTCGCCGATGTTCGTGATCTCCGCGTACTCGCGTCCGGGCGTGATCCACCGGTTCGCCAACACGACGGACGTGTTGCGCACGATCGAAGAGATCCTCGGCCTGCAATCGATGTCGCAGTACGACTATTTCGGCCGGCCGTTGCGCGATATCTGGGCCAACGCCCCCGATCTTCGTCCCTATGCGGCGCTCACACCCGCGCAATCGCTCGACGAACGAAATCCGGGCGGCACCCGCGACGCGCGGGAATCAGAGAAATTGAATCTGAGCACCGAAGACGCCGCCGACGAGACGCTGTTCAATCAGATTCTATGGCGGACGATCAAGGGGCCGGACGTTCCGTACCCCGGGACGCGCCGCGCGTCGGCGCGCGAGCTCAAGATCGGCGGCTGACTGCCGAACGGCTCAGGTCTTATGGCGGAAGATGATTCGGCCGCGCGTGAGATCGTACGGCGACACCTCGATCGTGACGCGGTCGCCCTGCAGCACACGAATACGAAAGCGCCGCATGTTCCCGCCGAGCGTCGCGAGCACGTTGTGCCCGTTGGTCAACTGCACGCGAAAGGTGGCATTCGGTAATACTTCCGTGACTTGTCCTTCCAGCTGAATCGGTTCTTCCTTGGCCATGAAACCTCGGGTATGGGGGGTCGACGAAGGCGGTGTGAAGTATAGGCGTCTCCGGGCACGACGGTAAGCGCGGTAAGAAAACGGGAGCCCTGGTTTCGGGCTCCCGTTGTCATTTGCGTCGGATCCGTGCGGCAGTGTTACGGGACTTTCTTTTTGTCGACGTTGTTGCCGATCACGCCGCCCAGAATCCCGCCCACGGCCGCGCCGATGATACCACCTTTGACCTTGTTGCGGCTCGTCGTTGCGCCAATCACGGCGCCCGCCGCCGCGCCGATGGCCGCGTCACGCTGCGTGTGTTTTACGACATGTCCGCCACTCGTGGTCGTACCGCCGCTCGAGTACACCCTGCCGCTCGAAGCGCTCGACCGGTGAGCGCTGGACGTTCGGGTTCGGGTGGCCTGCCGGCTTGCCGCCGGCGCCGCGGTTCCCGTCAGCGCGTTCGGCGCCGGCGTCCGCTCGGCCGCTGACAAGCTGTCGAGCGAGTGGCTTTGCTGCGCCGCGAGCGACAGATCCGTATTGAGCGACGTGTCCGCCGCCCGATTGCTATTTCGACCGCACGCGCCGGCGGCGAGCAACATGGCGAGCGCGAGCACTGACGTCTTGATTCGCATTTGGCCTCTCCTGCCTCTGGTCTAGCCTGCGCATAAAAGGCAGGTGCCATGCCATCACAGCGGACTCGAGACGGTCGAGCGCTATCGCAGGGCCCGCGTCAGCGCGCGGATGCTGAGCTCGATCCCCTGGTCGATGAATCGAGCAATGATGGTGAGACTTTCGTTCACCGCCGCGTCGTCGACGTCGGGCGCCCGCCGACGAATGGCGCGCTCGATCTCTTCGCCGAGGATGCGCCATTCGCGCCGCAGCGCATCGGCCGTCCATCCGAGACGCGCTCGCTGCGCGCCGTGTCGCTCGGCCACGAGTCGCTGGATCTCGGAACCGTCGGCAACGAGGCCCGTGGGCTGCCCGCGCGACTCCTCGACGGCAATGAGGACGCCGCCAAGGTTCGCGACGTACGTCCCGATGTGATCGGCCAGCTGCGAGAACCGAAGCGATTGCGCCGCCGGCATGACTGGCTCGGCTCTCAGCCGCGCGACGAACGAATTCAGAGTAGGCTCGAGCTCACGCAACAATGCCTCGCCAGTTTCCGCGAGGCCTTGAAGTCGTGACGCCGGTCCGGGTGATTCGCCGCGACGGCGCGCCGCATCGCGCGCCGCACCGTTTACCGCCGGGAGCCAGAGCGTGAACACCGATCCCATTCCGAGCTCGCTGCGAACCGTGAGATCGCCGCGCATCAAACGCGCGAGCCGCCGGCTGATGGTGAGACCAAGGCCAGACCCTTCGCTTTGCCGCGTGTGTCCGCGCTCCACCTGCACGAACGGATCGAAAATCGACGCGATCTGCGCCGGCGCGATGCCGATGCCCGTGTCGACGACGCGCCAGTACACCCATGGGCCGCCCATGAGCCGGGCCTCGGGATCCGGCTGCGTCGTGAGGCCGCAGTCGATGCGCACACTGCCACCCGGATCGGTGAACTTGACGGCGTTGTTGAGCAGATTGACGAGGATCTGGCGTACCCGATCCTCGTCGCCGTCGTAGGTTGGCGCGATGTCGTCGACGTGCTGCACCGACACCTGGATCCCGCGCGACTCCGCAACCGGTTGCACGAGGGCGAGCGCGCCATCCGCCGTCTGCCCGGCGTGTGCGAGCCCCATGTTCAACGACAGGCGTCCCGCTTCGACCTTGGCGAGATCCAGCACCTCGTTGACGAGTCCCAGTAGGTGGCGCCCGCTGTGCAGTATTCGAGAAATCTGATGGCGCTGCTCCACGTTGAGCGAGCCAGCGATCCCGAGATCGAGCAGCTCGGCGTAGCCGATCACGGCGTTGAGCGGCGTGCGCAGCTCGTGGCTCATCATCGCCAGGAATTCCGATTTGGCTTGGCTGGCCGCTTCCGCTTCCACGCGAGCGATTCGCTCGCCGTCGAGTTGCGCGGCACGCTCCTCGGCGCGTTTGCGATCGGTGACGTCGCGGAGCGAGAGGAGACGAGCCGGATCGCCTTCCCAATCCATGTCCACGACGCGAAGCTCGGCGGCGACAGGCGGACCGCCGGCGCGCACCACTTGGATTTCAGCCGTCTCGCCCGCGATGGCCGGAAAGCCAAACGATGTTCCCTCGAGCTCCGCCGACGAGCGGCCGAAGAGCGATTCGGCCGCCGGGTTCGCGAAACGAATCACACCATCGAGACCAATGATGACAACGCCGTCGGCCATCCGCTCGACGATCGAGCGGAGGCGACTCTGTTCCGATCGCCGACTGCGCCGGCGATCAGGTCCTATGCGTCGTTCATTGAATCGGTCCGTCTCCACGTCGGCCTCGATGGGCGTCTGTTTACGTCGACGTGCGATCGCCGCCTCGCAATTCCGTTTTACGTGTCGTCGCGCGACGTCGCTGCGGACATACCATGGACGACAAGTTCAAGGACCATGCCTTTCGAATCGCGCGCGCAATTGCGAATTTTTTTGCGACGCGAGCCACGGTATGGAACTCGCAAACGCGTGGAACGTCGACACCATGCGTCCGTTATCTGAGCGGACTCAACCAAGGAGGCTGCCTGCCTCAGTACGTGCTCAAGCTGTACGTGACCGGATCCAATCCTCGAGCGGAATTGGCCGTGCTCAATCTGCGGCGAATCTGCGAGCAGGAGCTCGCCGGCAAATACGACTTGCAGATCATCGACGTGCTCGAGAATCCTCAATTGGCCGAGGACGAAAAGATTCTCGCGACGCCGACGCTGATCAAACAATTGCCGCCGCCATTGCGTCGCGTCATCGGCGATCTCTCGGACACCGAAAAGGTGCTGCTCGGACTCGAGGTCCGGCCGCTGCCTCCAACGCAAACCCCACCCAGCGATTCATGACCACCGACGCGATCGAACATCCGCCCGTACGAAAGTTGCCGACCGGAATCGCCAGCTTCGACGTGATCGCGAAAGGCGGGCTGCCGATCAATCGAACCACGCTGTTGTCGGGCACGGCCGGCAGCGGAAAGACCGTCTTCGCGGTTGAGTTTCTGGCCGCCGGGATTCAGCAGTTCGACGAACCCGCGGTGTTCGTGACGTTCGAGGAGTCGGCATCCGACATTCGCACGAACATGCGGAGCTTCGGTTGGGATCTCGAGCAGTGGGAGCGCGAAGGCAAGCTGGCATTCGTCGACGCTTCCCCCGATCCGCACATCGAAGTCATCGAGAGCGGCGCATTCGACCTCGGCGCGCTCCTGGCGCGCGTGCAGAACGCCGTCAAGAAAGTCGGCGCCAAGCGCGTCTCGGTCGATTCACTCGGAGCGGTGTTCTCGCAATTCTCCGATCAGTCGGTCGTGCGGCGCGAGCTGTTTCGCATTGCCTGGGCACTCAAGGGCATGGGGGTCACCGCCCTGCTCACCGCCGAACGGACGCTCGACTACGGGCCCGTCGCGCGATTCGGGATTGAAGAGTTCATCGCCGACAACGTCATGGTCCTACGCAACGTGCTGGAGGACGAAACGCGTCGCCGCACGATCGAGATTCTCAAGTTCCGCGGCACCGATCACCAGAAGGGCGAGGTCCCGTTCACCATCGTGCCCAACGGCGGCATGGTCGTCATTCCCCTCTCGGCGATTCAGCTCAAGCAGAAATCATCGATGGTGCGAACGTCGTCGGGGAACGGCGAATTGGACAAGATGTGCGGCGGAGGATTTTTCCGTGATTCAGTGATTCTCGTATCCGGCGCAACCGGGACAGGCAAGACGCTCACGGTGACGCAATTCCTCAACGGCGGAGCCGCCGTCGGTGAACGATGCCTCCTGTTGGCATTCGAAGAGAGCCGCGAGCAACTCTTCCGGAATGCCATCGGCTGGGGCGTGGACTTCGAGAAGCTCGAGCGCGATGGCATGCTCCGCGTGGTGTGCGACTATCCCGAAGTGGCCACGCTCGAAGACTGGCTGCTGTCGATTCAGAAAACAGTCGACGAGTTCAAGCCGAGTCGCGTGGCGCTCGACAGCCTTTCGGCGCTCGAGCGCGTGGGGACGGTGAAAGCGTTCCGCGAATTCGTGATCGGATTCACATCGTTCATCAAGCACCAGGAAATCACGGGCTTGTTCACGTCGACCACCTCGTCGCTCATGGGCGGATCGTCGATCACGGAGGGGCACATCTCGACGTTGACCGACTCGATCATTCTGCTGCGGTACGTCGAGATGTTCGGCGACATGAAGCGCGGCATCACCGTGCTCAAGATGCGTGGATCGGCACACGACAAAGGCATTCGCGAATTCACGATCGACAAAGACGGCATGCACTTGGGTCGGCCGTTCCGCAATGTCACGGGCATCCTGTCGGGATCACCGGTGCATGTGTCTCCGGCCGATCTCGAACGCGTCTGGAGCCAGTATGACGCGGAGGTCAGCGACCGCCGGCGTGGATCGCGAGAGTCCGAGACCGGCGAGCGTCGCCGCGGGGGCGAGCGACGCGGGTCAGCCTGAGCAGGTTAGCGCTCGCTCGGTTCGTCAGACTGTGGCCACGGAATCCGCGGAGTCTACGGAATGACGCGGATCAGAGTTCGGTGATACGGGCCCATCTCTCTTTCTTCGAAGAAGATCTTCAATCGATCCGCGCAGGGCGTCCTTATTCGGCTCGGCGAATTCCGTCTTTCGAATCCGCGGCATTCCGGTCATTCCGCGGATTCCGCGGCAAAGCAGTTCAGAACCAGACAATCGGGACATCATGCTGAACCACTCACACTTGGTTGAGAGAGCCTACTAGATTCTGTCGATGACCGGGGTGCCTGCCCACGTCGGGCGCAGGCTGAGAGAGTCCCGTAGAACCTGATCCGGTTTGTACCGGCGTAGGGAGTCAGACAAATGTCAGTCATTGCCTCGTCGGCGCATCGTCGCCGCTCGTGGGCCGTCGCACTCGCGACGCCCGCCCTCCTCACATTCACCGCGTTCATCAACGCACTCGGCGCCCAAGCCGCGAAGGACACGACTCGCGCCGATTCGACGCGCGCCCAGCGACTCGAGCGCGTGATGATCTCGGCGGTCCGCGCATCGGGCACCGCGCCGATCTCGCAAAAAACGCTCACGCAGGCCGATCTCGAGCCGCGGTATTTCGGCCAGGACGTGCCACTGCTGCTCCAAGGTGCCGCGCCATCGCTCACGTCGTACGCCGAAACGGGGAACTACTGGGGATACAGCTACATCCGGCTTCGCGGCATCGATCAGTCTCGCATCAACCTCACGCTCGACGGCATTCCGCTCAACGATCCGGAAGATCAGGTGCTGTACTTCGCGGACTTCCCGGACCTGACGAACAGTTTGCGGTCAGTGCAGGTGCAACGAGGCGTCGGCACGAGCAGCAACGGCACCGCGGCCTACGCGGGCTCGATCAACATGGAGACCATTCCGCTCGCGTCCGCGCCGCGCGGCGCCGAAGTCGAAGTGGAAGGCGGATCATTCGGGTCCAAACGCGTGAGCGCGCAGTTCGAGAGCGGACTCCTGCCGAGCCGCTTTGCGATGTACGCGCGGCTGTCCGCGTTACGGACCGACGGCTATCGGTACCACTCGGGCGTCGACGGACGCTCGGCATTCTTCAGCGCGGGATATTTCGGCGATCGAGACATTCTCAAGGCGACGGTGACGACCGGTACGATGCGCGACACCATGGCATACCTCGCGGTCGCCGCGTCGGACCTCGACACCAACCGCCGGATCAATCCACTCACGCCGCGCGAGCGCGACGGGTTCAGCGAGCGGCTGGCCGCCCTGGCATACACGCGGCTCATCAGCCCGTCGTCTTCGTTATCGACGACCGTGTACCGTCTCTCAACGAGCGGCGACTACGACGTGCTGATCGACTCGCTCGACAACTTCAATCTGAAATACGCGTGGTGGGGCGTCACGAGCGATTGGGCCTATCGGCACGACGCCTGGCAGCTCGACGTCGGCGGCAACGCGAGCACGTACGCCCGCGATCACGCCGCGTATCAGCGGCCGGACCTCACGGATCCGCTGTACTTCAACACCGGCCACAAACAGGACGCCAGCGCGTTCGCGAAGCTCGGCTACACGGTGGGAGCGGCGACGCTGTTCGGCGACGTGCAGGCGCGTCACGCCACGTTTCGCTATACGCCCGACGCGCACGCGGCCATCGGCGAGCAGTCGATCGACTGGTCGTTCGTGAATCCGAAGGCCGGCGTGACGTACGCGCTGAGCCGCCCGTTGTCGATCTACGCGTCGTACGGCCAGAACACGCGCGAGCCGGCGCGCGTCGACATGTTCGCCGGTTTCGACAACCTCGATACGTCGAATGTGGCGTTCGTCGGGAGCCTGTCGCGCGTGAAGCCCGAGCGCGTGCACGACACCGAGGCGGGCGTCACGTACCACGGCGGTTCGTTCGACGCGCAGGCCAACCTCTACTCGATGGACTTCCGCAACGAGATCGCTCCCATCGGCGCGCTGAGCTACCTCGGCAGCCCGTTGCGAAAGAACGTCGGCGCCAGCTATCGGCGCGGCATCGAGGGCGACGTCACGTACCGCGGCATCCCGCGCATGCTGATCAACGCGAATGTCGCCGCGAGCACCAATCGCATTCGCGAGTACACCGATTCGAGCGGTGACGAACCCGTCACGTATCACAACGTGGAGCCGCTGCTCACGCCACGCCTCGTCACCTACCAACGGGCACAGCTCGCGGCCACGCGAAACCTCGGCCTCGCACTCGAGACGCGGTACCAGAGCCGCTCGTTTCTTCAGAACACCGGCGACTCGCGCTTCGTGCTTCCCGCCGCGTTCGACCTCGACGGCTCGGCGTCGTGGCGCGTGCGGCAGTACGAGATCGTGGTGCGCGGCAACAACCTGACGAACAGCAAGAAATACGGGAGCGGCTACGCCAGCGGCGGCGTGTCGTACTATTACGTCGTGCCGCCGCGCAACGTGTTCATCACGGTCAAGGCAGGGTTCTAACGGTTCTGACCCGCACGGTACGCATCCTGCCGCGTGACATAGCTCTCACCTCTCACGTGGAGCACCAATGGCCAAGAGCGAGCGGCGCGATGACGTCGATTTCGACGCCGATCAGGCGGACCAGCAGACGCACGACGACATGCAGGAGTGCATCGAGGAGTGCCTGAACTGCCACGCTGTCTGCACGATGACGCTACAGCATTGCATCGCGACCGGGGGCGACCACACCGAGGTCAACCTCATCGGGATCCTGCTGGACTGCGCGGAGATGTGTCAGACGAGCGCGAACTTCATGCTGCGCGGGTCGCCGTACCATGTGGTGACCTGCGCGGCCTGCGCCGAACTGTGCCGTGCGTGCGAGGAAGCGTGCCGAGGCGTAACCGGAGACGAACAGCTCGCTCACTGCGGCGACGTCTGCGCGACCTGCGCCGAGGCGTGCGATCGAATGGCGCAGATGGGAAGCGAAGAGTAAGGCGCGGGGTATAACCACTCGCTATGACACATCTCAGTCGAACTCTGCTGTTCCTCGCGGCGAGCGCGTCAGTATCGGCGTCGCGCGCGGCGTTCGCACAAGCCTCTCCGTCCCAACGCGGCCAGCCAAAAACACCATACGGCGTCGCCGACTTCGCGAAGCTTCACTGGCTCGAGGGCAGATGGGCCGGAACGGCGACCGACGAATCGCCGGTCTACGCGCGCTATCACGTCGCGAACGACTCCACGATCGAGATCAGTTACTATCGCGATTCAGCGTTCACACAACCGTCGGGCACAGGGCGCGTGTACCTGACGGTGGGCCGCATCTATCACACGTTCGGCTCGGGGCGTTGGGGCGCCACGAACGTCGATAGCAGCGGCGTGTACTTCATTCCACAGGTGAACGCGCATAACACGTTCGCGTGGAATTACGAGTCTCCCGACGCGTGGACGTTGACGCAGCGCACGGGATTGAGCGGGCACGAGCGCGTCACGGTGTATCACATGCGGCGCATCGGTTCGCGGTAACCGGCGCACGGCAGGGCCGGGGGCGGTGCATCGTTTGCACTGTTGACGGCCGATGCCGGATCCCGACGTGACCCCAGCCCTCGAGGAAGAGGCCACCGAGCGTCGCCACGCTGCCGATCGGCGCGCGGAGCCCGAGGAGACTCGTCGCGCGCCCGTGCAGGCGAGTTGGTCGCGCAAGCTGATCGTCGCGGGGCGCGATGTCGCTCTCATCATCGTCGCGGTCAGCGCCATCGTGTTTGCGGTCCGACACGAGCAACCGATTTTCGCGAATCAACCCACGGTGGTTCAGCGCCTCACGACTCGCGTTCCGGCAACACGCGCGGTACTCACGCCGCAGGTCGTCGACACGAGTCGCGCCGCCCAGGTCACGGCTCGTCCCGAATTCGAGCGCGATCGCCGAGCGTTCGCCGCCGATCTCGTCGCGACCGGCCGCATGGACCAAGCGCGCGCCGATTCGATCGCCTACTACGCCGTCCGTGAATCGTACCTCAACGGCATTCCGCCGGCGGTCGTCTTCGGCGTCATGCTCACCGAGAACGCCCTGTTCGTAAGCAGCGCGATGTCGAACGTCGGCGCGGTCGGCCTCATGCAGGTCTATCCGAAGATCTGGCTCAAGGAGCTCAGCTCGAAATTCGGCAAAGATCTCGCGAGCGACTCGACCAACTTGAAGTACGGCGTCTACATCCTCGGCCAATACATCAAGTCCGACTCAGGTAGCGTGTCGAAGAAGGCGGTGAGCACGGGCCTTCTGCATTACAACGGCTGCGTTCGCGGCACCAACACGCCCAATTGCAAGACGTACCCGTCGAAGGTCAAGACGTACGTCGAGAAAGAGGCCAACGCGATCTGCGGCGACAAGTCGTTCTACGAGTGCATCGCCAAGCCGTTCATCGCGGGGCTATTCGGGAAGAGTCGCGAAACGCCGGCACAGTAGGGGCTACTGTGCGCCGAGGTGATCGAGCACCACCTTGCCGAACGTCTCGTTGCCGGCAAGCCGCGAGTGCGCCGCGCCAATCTCGGCGAGAGCGAACACACGGTCGATCGTCGGCCGCAACGCACCTGATTCGAATAGCGGAACGACGTCGCGAGCGAAGGCAGCTGTTACCTCTCGCTTTTCCTCGAGGCTTCGCGCGCGAAGCACGGTGCCTCGCATCGTCAATCGCTTGCCGAGCACCATGCCGACGGGGATCGTGGCAGTGCGTCCCGCCACGGTGCCGATGAGCATGATGCGTCCGCGCTTCGCCGCTGCCTGTATTTCCGCCGCGACATAGGCACCGGCGACCAAATCCATCGTCACGTCGATGCCCTTGCCTGCCGTCCACCGCTGGGCCGCGGGCACGATGACCGCGACGTCGTCGCCTACGACGACTCCGTCGGCGAGACCGTACTCGCGCGCTCGCTCGATCTTGCTCGCTGTGCGCGCGGTGCCGTAGGGTATCGCGTTCCATGCGCGCGTCAACTGCACTGACGCGAGGCCGACGCCGCTGCCGACGGCGTGGATCAACACCGATTCCCCAGCGCGGACCGCGGCCTGCGTGACGAGCGCGTCGTGCGCGGTGATGAACGCCTCGGGAATCACGGCAGCGTCGGTCCAAGACAGCCCGTTGGGAACACGCGCCACCGTTGCCGCATCGGTGACGAGATACTCTCCGTTCCCTCCCCCGCCGACGATTCCGAATACGCGATCGCCCAACCGCCACTGCGTGACGCCGCGGCCGAGCGCGGCGATCTCACCCGCGAACTCCATTCCCGGAATGTCGGCTGGTGCGCCCGGCGGCGCGGGATAATGTCCTTCGCGTTGCAGCAGATCGGCACGGTTGAGCGCCGACGCTCGCACGTGAATGAGAACTTCGTTGTTTGCGGGCGCCGGCGTGGGACGTTCTTGAATCTCTAAAACTTCGGGCCCGCCAGGACGTGTGATGACTGCCGCGCGCATGGTCGACGGAGCGCTCTCGTGGCTCATGGGATGATCGGCGGCGGCGGGAGGACGATCGCCGGAACGTTCAATTCCTTCAACAGCGCGTTGAACGCCGCGATGCCCGTCGACTCGATGGATTTGAGTTGGGTGAGCTGCGCGTCGACCTTGGGCGCAATGTCATGGTAGATCGCGCCCTCCTGCGCCGTGGGCCCGGCGTCTGCGCTCTGCACCATGCCGGCCAGCGACAACAGCATATTATAATAGCGAATCGGGTAATGCAGCGTGATCTCGTCGGCGTGCGAGTGAATCTCGACCAGTGAGTCGCGCACCGCCTCGAGCTTGTCGTGGATCGGCTTGGCGGCATCGGCCACGCGCTTCGCGTATGACTGGCCTTTTGCGTCGCTCGACCGCGCGTCGAGCGCGTGCTCGAGATCGAGGATGTGGCTGACGGCGTCCGACAACTCGTTGGTCTTTGTTTGCACTTGCAGCGCGAGGGCGAGCTGAGCG
>Ga0070684_100002518_pt1 | contig 13508 bp, 13 predicted proteins | sample KBSC723LmetaG_FD_65653 | JGI IMG/M metagenome (GOLD analysis project Ga0070684, IMG submission 65653) | Corn rhizosphere microbial communities from Kellogg Biological Station, Michigan, USA - KBS C7.2-3L metaG | ecosystem: Host-associated > Plants > Roots > Rhizosphere ...
GGCATAAGTTCCCTCGTTGAGCTCCGAACATTCATACCTAGTTTGAATGTAAAGAGCCACCATTCACGCTGGCGAGCGAAAAAAGAACGTAGCTGCTGACCCCTCGCGGGGAAAAGCGCACGTTTTGAATGGGCCGGATAATACCGGACTTAGGCGCTAAATCAGTTTCGGACGGAGGCGCACCCTTACCGGAATATCTCAAAATAATGCTGGTGCATGGTTTACGACCACGCCAGTGTATGTGCGTGACCAAACCCCATCACGTGACGCACACGTTCGAATGGGTGGGGGGTTACTAAAGAGAGTGCCCCCCGCAGTCGCGGTGGAGCGGTGAGCGCATTCAGTTGCGCCCCGCTCCACCGGGCTGTCCTTCACTATCTACTCGTTATAACTACTTTGCTCAAGGCTCGAAAGAGCTATTTTTTGTGCTCTTTTTTGGGCGGCAATAGCAATAGAATACTAGTGCGCTCTTTATATGTCTGGTATTTTTTGTTGTTCTCCCATCGCTCGTTGGCTATTTTTTCGAGGGGAGGAACGCCACTTACAAATAAGAGGAGCACGATAATATAGAGTGGGCTTATCAGGGCAACAACTGCTTCGCTTTGTGTAAGGTTGGGGAAAACCACCAGATATAATCCAAGCCACACAAGCATCTCGCCCAAATAGTTTGGGTGGCGCGAGTAGTGCCATAGGCCGTGGTCGATCCACTTATTTTTGTTGTCGGAGTCTTGCGAAAAGCGGAATTTTTGAATGTCGGCTAGGGATTCGATAAAAAATCCAGCAAACCAGACAACCGCGCCCACTGCCGTTAACCAATTCCAGACGTTCATTTGGTTGTAAAATAAAATTTCGGCTCCGAGTAGGATTGTCCATACGCTCAACCCCTGTGCTAACCAGAACTTACCAAACTTCCAGGTGCTGCTACGGATACTATCGAAGCGTGGATCCCGGCCCGTTTTATTGATGCGTATAAACAAAAATATTCCGAGCCTGGCCGCCCACATAGTTATCATTGCGGTCACGAGTAGGTTTATGGGCGTGGCACCAAACGTAAACAGCCCAAAAAAACTTAAAATGACAAACGTAGCGGCATACGAAATATCGGTTAGCTTATCGGTTTGCAAAGGATAGGCGACCATAAACATCCCGATGTTGATTGCGAGTGATGCAATCAAGAATATTGGCAAATCTACAAACATATATTTAGATTATCATCTTTGTAAAGGGTTTTGTAACTTTTGAACTTCGCGTATCGTAAGTGAGATATGCAAAATAAAGATGAGGCAGAGCTGATCGCTCATAGTTTAGACGGTGACACACAGGCCTATGGGCAACTTGTTGACCGTTATAAAAACGCCATTTTTTATCACTGTTTTGCAATTGTACGTAACGAGGACGTAGCCGAGGACATCGCACAGGAGACATTTATTACGGCGTACTACAAGCTACGTCAGTATAAACCCGAGTATAAATTAAGCACATGGCTCTTTAAGATTGCCACGAATAAGGCGCTCGATTGGCTTCGCAGAGCGGCTCGCGAAATTGCAGCCAACGACGATATGATCGCGGCGGTGATCTCGACTCATCCAGGCCCCGACACGCTCGCACAACACAGCGAACTCCATATGGCGGTAGATAAACTAGAAACAAACTATCGCGCAGTTATTAGTTTGTATTACTGGCAGGGCCTTAGTTATCAAGAGATAGCTTTGGTGTTATCGGTGCCAATTGGTTCGGTTCGGGGATGGATGCATAGGGCAAAAGAAGAGCTCAGGAAGGAGCTGTCATGAAAGACTTAGAAACGCTTTTAAAACAAAGTGGCGGCGCAAAACCTCGGCGCGGCCTACACAAAGATTTTACAAAGAACATAACGGAGCTTATTGCGCATAACCCTCGTAAAAAAGGTGTTTGGCGTATAGCAGAGGTACTAAATATGAAGTTTTTTACTAAACCCGCCATTGCGGTGACGGCGTTGGTGTTAACTGTTGTGATAGGTGGCGCGGCATATGCAGGTGTGGCGGGCTGGCCAAGTATTGTGGCGCTTTTTGGCGGCCGCACTGAACTTGGTAATGGCTATCATATTGTTAAAGTCGACACCAAGAATTGCGCGATGACTACTGCATTTAATGTGACACAAAAAGATAAGACGCAAAATGAGTACTACTACAAAGTTAAGAATAGTTCAAAGCTGACAGATCGTCAGGTTGTCGAGATGGTGTTGGGAAACTGCTACAATCAGCAGCAAGCCGATTTTGATGAAAAGTTTATCAATGACACGCTAAATGCCAACCCGCTTAATAAAAATCGGGTTGTGGGTGGCTATATTGATAGTGTTGTGACGGCCATTAGTAGCTCGTCTATTAGCATTGAGTCGGCGTGGCCAATGAATCGCGAGGTTAAAACGATCAAACAGACGTTTAACCACATCGCCCCAGATGTTTTTGTTTACCAAAGCCCAAACAAACTTAATCTGAGTGATGTGCACGTTGGTGATCATGTATCAATTAAGTACCGAGCAAGCGGCGATGCGTTAGCACACTCGGAGACGATCTCACCAGATCAAGTTAACGCAAGCGAACAAGTGGTGGTAATGATAAACAAAAATACACCCCAAGAGACTGACGCAATAAACTATGAGAAGTATAATGGCTCAGATTTTGAGCAAGTTGCGCCGTGCAGCAATGATCCAAGCGGGTATTGCAACGCAGAACAATATAATAAATAAAATTAACGATAGGACCTCAACAAAAGACGCTCAGATCTGAGCGTCTTTTGTTGAGGTTTACTATACGTAGTTTATAATGGTTATGATTGGCCCTACTGTATCCAAGTAACAACATGAACCCAAATCAAACGACACAACCAGGGGTAACCCCCGAGGCGCGACCCGACATTGTACCGCCCCGCACATCACAATCTGTGGCGGCGCATCCCTTGGTGGCGGCTCCTGTGGCTACGGCGCTCGCAGGCCAGGCCGGGGTGGCCGCATACGCACCTCGGCCCACCATCACTTCCTACGAGACGCCCGCGTTACGATCGAATAATCGCTCGTTATGGCTAATAATTGGTGGAGTTGCCGTTGGTTTGTTGGTTGCAGGGGCTGCGGTTTGGTTTTTGTTTGGACCTAAGCCGTCAACACCAGCAACCGTAAACCCGCCGAGCACAGCGGCGGACAGTCCTGCCGCTACAAATCCGGCTAATCAGGTATCAACCTTCAATCCACAGGTCGGTCAAACAAAAACAGAGGTTGACGTCGCTGCGGCAGCAGACGGGCGGCTACCAATATGTACGACGAGCGGAGAAGGTACAAACAAGGTTGACTCCTGCGACTATACGGCCACAGCCAGTAGCGGTAAGGTGCGCGTGACGTTTGTGGGTAGTGTGGTCACCGCTATTTCGAGATAATTTACTTGAGAAACTATACTATATGTTGTTAAAATAAATTGGTGAGCATAGTTCCGCCCCCCATAGAAGAACTCCTTACCGAGACATTTGCCCCTGGCCGCACGCTCAATTATCGCAAGAAAGAGCTGATTTATCGTCGTGGCGATACGCCTTCGGGTGTTTACTTGATACGCAGCGGCACCGTAAAAGTTTACGCACTTAACGCGCGCATGGAAGAAGATACAATATTTACGTTTGGGCCAGGAGAACTCCTTTTGCTAAGGTGGGGTCTGACAGGTATTGTCGGCGATGTTTACATTGTTGCGATGTCGCCCGTTGAGGTAACACAGTTGTCACGGCCTGATTTTATGTCGGCTATATATGAGCGGCCTCAGGTAGCGGTACGGCTTCTTGAGGTTCTTGCTGGTCATACTGGGCTGTTGATTGATCGCATTGCAAAATCTTGATTATCGCAGCGCTAATTGCCGACACTTTAAAGTTCGCGCGGTTGATAGGCGTGGGCGTGGGCTGTTGAGGAACGATTTTACTGCAGTGGTAGTTCGGCGCGCAGAGTGACCTCTTTACCGCTATCTGTGTTGTTGTATTTTGCTTCGTAAGCAAATGTGACTGGTTGGCCTATGCCCGGCTCAAAAACCATCGATCCTGTAATTTGTTTGCCAGAGGCGAGGCTTTGAAGGGGTAGAGCGTCAGTTAAGAACTCATCTTCGAGAAAGTTAGGGTCTTGCCGGGCGCCTTTGCCGTCTTCGATGTGAAAGTATTCGCTACCAACATCGCTTGCATATTTTGCGTCACGATTACCAATGACCACTGTGAGCTTCACGAGCTCTTGCCCTGCCCTCGGGCTGGTGAGTTTGTCTTGTTTGTCTTTTGGAGGTAGCCAGCCGTGCTCAATACTAAGGACCTTAAAGCATATGCCATTGCTCATCTCTATTTGGTCGCCTAACTTACCTTTGATTGACTCTTCTTTTGGGCTTGAAGTCTTAAGGGGCAAGAGGGTGAGGTCGTTGGTTGCGGCTACTTGCTTTCGGCTCGTAGACGTTGGCCCGCTCGGCGCGGCTGCGTTAGTTGTAGTAGTTGAAGTATTTGACGCAGTAGGTTTGTTTGCGTTCAAAAAATACCAAATCCCAAAGCCAATGAGCGCTATTACTATAATAACGGCTATGATTAGGAAGATTTTTTTGTTTGACGGTGGTTTTGTTGGTGTTGGCGCGGGCTGCTGGGGCTGCATGACTGGTGATGATAGTGGTGGTATAGGCTGCACCGGCGCCGAGTTTATATTTTGTGGCTGCTCGTAATTTGGTTGCATGTTTGTTGTCTTTGTTAATTATTTATGAGAATAGTGTATCACAGAGATAGATTATCGGCGGCACAGCAGAGAGATGATACATAGCTTTTTAACCTGGAGCCGAGCCGAAGCTTGTGCATATGCGCTATACGCTGGTTTTTTGCTGCCGTCGCTGCGTTGTAGCCCAAAGCCGTCGAGATTGCGCGAAGCAGGGAGCCATTTATCGCTATCAGAGTGTATAAAGAGTGGTCCGACATTTGGTTTTGCATACCAGGCGTCCATGCCCTGCTTAACAATTTGGGCCTGGATATCCTCAGTTACATGATCGGGTCGGCCAATCGAAAGCGGCGTGCCGACACTACGGAGGCCTTTGGTGCTGGCACCATATTCCGTCGCCCACAGTTGTTTTTTGCCCCAACCGGCTTTTGTGGCAATTGCTTTTAGATTAAACTGCGGGTTGCCCTGATCGACAGTGTAGAATGCATTGTACGGTGCGGGTGTTGTGGGTAAAGCCGGCCAGCTATATGGATGTATGCCGATGCCGTCAAAAACGTCGTACCTTAAGTGAGGCAAGATTGCTGCCAAAAAATCACTTTGGCGCATGCCTTTGGGATATTTTGGCTCGTAGAGCGGCGATAACCCGCCGGTTAAAATGATGGATTGAGGGTAATTATGACGAATCTGAATCGCCGCAGCGTTTGCAAATCTAGCATAGGCGATGGGGTCGGAGTGTACCGCCTTGCCATCTGCCTGAACGGTTTTCCAGTAAGCACTTAAATTGGGTTCATTCCATATTTCCCATGCTCGCAAGCTCGTACCCTTATATCGGATTGCCGCCGCCCGGGCAAATCGCCCAAACAAATCCGGACTTTTTGCGTTGCATTTCTCTCCCGCGGCTCTGGTTATTACTAATTTTGCACATTTTGGGTCCTGTGCCCATTTCGGGGTGTAACTCATTACGGCTAAGACCTTTAAATGATGGATGCCCGCTACGCGTACAAGCCGGTCAAACGGTTTCCAGTGGTAGGTGTTTGCGCTGTCGGGTTGGATTGCGGGCCAGTTAAAATCGACACGAATCCACGTAGCACCGAGATTTCGGATGCTCGTTAAACGGTTGTCGAGATCGCGATCATTCATCCATAAAAGGGTGCCGCTGGTAGATATACCTGTTTCGTAACGGGTAGCGGCCTCAGCTGGCATAGATGATGTCAAAGACACAGCAATTATCGTAGACGTTATTGCCGCTGATTTACCGGCCTTTAATAAGCCGAGCAAGAGCCATTTATTCCAAAAATATCCCTTAAACATAACGCCAGTTATTATAAGGATTTTATATTAACTTTTTGTTAACTGTCGTGCTTATCGGTGCTGCTTTTACTCTTATCGCCATCTAGCAAATACATGTAAGTAAAAAGTGCAACAAACGAAAGCCCAAAGCTGGCGGCGCCAAATGTGTCCTCGCGCGGCCAAGATAAGAAGTGTGTCAGCGGCATCCCCAGGGTTTCGGGGTGATTGGTAGCGTTTTGCGCAATGTATATCCAACCCGCAAAACCAAAGACGAACACCGTAAAGCTGAGCGCGCGCAAAAATCTTTTCATTACTTTAGTATAGCAAAACTTGCTTATGTTTTTATGACCTATGGCCTTGCGTTTTGCGTGGTTCGCAGGGCGACGGCTGCGTACTATAGTGCTTTTTTGTGACGCCTGATGTGCAAGTCGTCGTTTTGCTAAAGGGCAAATCCATCGGCGTTTAATAACTTTCTAATATCTTTGTACTACATTGTTAGTGCTACGACCTGTAAAACATAAGTAGCTATCCGAAAGACGTTGTAATAGGATCAACACCATCAAATCATTAAAGATATCACTATATTTTGCCGCTGCGATTAGCCTTATTGGCATGGGTGTTGTTATTTTTATAAATCGAGCTGTGCTAGCCAAAACGTTGGATAGTTGGCGATTATTGCCGCGCACTCAGGATTTTACTGAGCTTTATTTTACTGATTACCATAAGCTTGCTGACTCGTTAAAATCTGACGAAACGCAGCACGTCGTATTTACGGTACATAACCTTGAACACCGGCCTACGACGTACCACTTTAAGATTGTTGCTCTTTCGGAGAATGGCGATGTTCAGCGGGCTCTTGGTGATGGCACATTTACGCTTACCGCCGACGCACTTAAGCAAATCGACGTGCCCACCTTAGTCCCGCCAATCGATGAGCGAGTTAATGTGAAGGTTAGTTTGGATTATCAGGGTGTAGCTTTTGGCGACGGCACGCCAAGCCTGCAAACGCAGTCAATCCACCACTGGGTGAAGGTTTCGGACTTTTTAACAGTCACTAAGGGCAGTCATGGGTGAGCTTAAAGTTACGCCTAAAAAGGTTGCGGTGGTGATCCCGTGTTATAACGAGGCGGCTAGTATCGCAAAAGTAATCGCAAAATTTCCGCGCGCGGCACTCGCCGAACAGGGCTTGGAATTGCACGTTTTTGTGGTAGATAATAATTCTTCTGATGATACGGCGGCAACTGCTAAAAAAACCGGCGTAACGGTTGTGCATGAGTCTCTTAAAGGGAAGGGCAATGCACTACGCGCTGGGTTTAAAAGTTTGCCGGGCGATATCGATTATGTGGTGATGCTCGACGGCGACGATACGTACAGCCCAGAAGAAATCTTACGAGTTCTCGAACCTCTCCGTAGTAATTTTTGTGATGTCGTGGTGGGCTCGCGCCTGGGCGGCCGCATACAGACAACTGCTATGAGCCGCACGAATCGCCTTGGCAACCGGTTATTTACGGCCGCGGTGCGCATTTGCTACCGGGCAAATGTTAGCGACGTATTAACGGGCTATTTTGCCTGGAAAAAGCCAGCCCTTGATGCGCTTACACCGCATATTAAAAGTGTCGGTTTTGCAGTAGAAATGGAAATGATTACAAAGATGGCGCGGCTCGGCCAGCGGATGGCTTCGGTACCGATTAGCTATAATCCGCGGCTGGGACACTCAAACTTGCACCCGTTTAGGGATGGGCTGCGGATTCTTTCGATGCTGGTCAAAAATTTGGTGTGGCGTCCGGCGCAGGCCTTGGGCGCGACGAGCGAATTTGTGCCTCGTAAAATCGTGTTTGTGAGCGACACGATTTATCCGTACATGAAGGGCGGCAAAGAAAAACGTCTATATGAGATTACAAAACGCTTGGCGGCAATGGGTCATGATGTTCATATTTATACGATGCATTGGTGGGAGGCGCCCGATAAGATTCGCGTTGAATCTGGCGTACAGCTGCATGCAATTTGCCGCTATTACGAGATGTATAACGGTGATCGCCGCACAATAAAGGAAGGTATTTTATTTGGGCTTGCTTGCTTTAAATTGTTTGGTGTGTCGTTTGACGTACTGGACGTCGATCACATGCCCTTCTTCCCCATTTTTAGCGCGTGGCTCGTGTGTACGCTCCGCGGGCGTAAACTATATGCCACATGGCACGAGGCCTTATCGCGGCGCGAGTGGGTGGGTTATATGGGAAGCGGGGGAGTCGTGGCTTCGCTCGTGGAGCGTTTGAGTATCAAATTGCCGCATCGTATCACTGCTGCGTCGGCCCATACTAAAGAGATATTAGCTACCACTCACGGCCGCGTAAAGCGTGTTGATTTGGTCGAATCAGGCATTGATACTTCGCTTTTAAAAAAGGTCCAGTCTGCCCGAGTTAGGTGTGATGTTCTGTACGTTGGGCGGTTGGTTAAAGATAAAAACGTCGATAAGCTCATTGCTGCTGTCGATATCATTAAGCAAACATTTCCTGGCGTCCACTGCGTAATTATTGGGCAAGGCACCGAAAAGCTGCGATTACTGCGCGAGGTCGATCGCAAAAACCTGCAAGAGAACGTGACATTTTTGGAGCCGCTACCCGAAGCCGCCGACGTGTATTCGTATATGAAGGCTGCCAAAGTTTTTTGCTCGCCGTCGCTGCGTGAAGGTTTTGGCATTGTGTCGCTTGAGGCGCTCGGCTGCGGAACGCCTGTAGTCACAACCAACAATCCGGCAAATGCCGCGCAGGACTTGGTAGATGATGGACTTAACGGCAGCATCGTACCGGCAACGCCAGTGGCGCTCGCTGAGGCCATATTGCATTGGATTTCGGTTGGTCAAAAACCAGATATTGCTCCCGAGATTGCCGATTACGATTGGTATCAGCTCGCCAAAAAACAAGCTGAGGTATATATGTCATGAAGATTTTACATGTCACCAAAAAATATCCATCGGCGCTCGGCGGTGACGCCGTTGTGGTGAGCAATCTGCAGAAACAGCAAGTCGCAGCTGGTCACAATGTTGCTATTGTTACATCGAATTGTGATGAGATAAAAAATGGCAAACACATATACAAAATCGGTTTACGCGACACAGCAGCTAAACTCGACACGATCACCTTTAAACGCCTGATATCTCTGCTGATATTGTTTTTTAGGATGTTTGGCATAATACGCACAGAACGGCCGGATATTATTCATACGCATTCTGTCGATATGGCTTTTTTTGTTTCGTTTGCGGCGCGGTGGCATGGCGTGCCGATCGTGCATACGTTTCATATCGTGACATTTTATGACGCCGAGCAATCGGCACTGCGCAGAAAATCAGAACTTTGGCTTGCAAAAAATGCTAAGCCCCGCCTCGTTACTGCGCCTAATACCTACGACGTTAAGCGGCTTAATGCCGCAGGACTCACGCAGACGCGGCTGCTTCCTAACGGCGTTGATGTATTGGCGTGGGAGCCTCGTGGGTACACCGAGCGTAATCATATTTTTACTTTTTTGGCCGTAGGGCGCCTTGAGAGCCAAAAAGGCTACGAATATCTTGTGAAAGCTGCCGCATTGCTCGCTACGGCGCCAACATCATTTCATGTTTTGATAGTTGGTGAGGGGTCACAAAAAACCGCGCTGCAAGAACTTGTACGCACGCTGCGACTACAAGGAGTAGTGACACTCATTGGCCGGAAGCGCCAAGAAGAGATACGTACTTTGCTTGCCGAAGCAAATGCTGCTGTACTACCTTCGCTTTACGAAACGACACCACTGACACTTCTAGAGGCGTGGTCGGCTACTACTCCTGTTATTGCGACGCGCGTTGGTATTTTGCGCGACGTACAGGATGATTTTAATGCCGCGTATGTTGTGCCACCAAAGAATGAGGAGTTACTTATGACGGCCATGAGCAGCGCAATGTCAGATCATGCACGGCGTTTGCGAATTGCGGCGAACGGTCACGAGGAAGCTAAAAAATATGCGTGGCCAATTGTTACTAAGGAAGCCGAAGCATTATACGAGACCGCTTTATGAAAGCGCATGATCTCGTGCAGGTAAGCGCTTATTATCCGCCACATTTGGGCGGTCAGGAAAACGCGGTGCATGATTTGGCACAGCAACTTGCAAAAGCAGGTTATAGTGTAAAAGTCTTAACTTCTCGTATCGGTAGCACGGCAAAAGATGCTAAAAACGAAACAGGCGTGCACGTGCGACGAATGTGGGGATTTGTTTTTGGCCATGCGCCAATTATGCCATGGTTCCCGATTGCCTTATTTGGCGCGGCTCGCGCTGGTAGTGTTGTGCATTTGCATATCGGCCAGGCTTTTACGCCAGAGATGGTATGGCTGGTATCCAAGTTGCGCCGTTTTAAGTACGTCGCCCAACTGCATATCGATTTTGAACCGTCCGGCCCGGCTGGTATATTGCTGCCGCTATACAAACGCTTGATACTCGGGCGCGTGCTGCGCGCAGCGGATTCGGTGATTGCTCTTAACATCAAAACGCTCAACACGGTCCGTAGCACTTATGGCTATACAGGCAGAGCTTACGTCATAAGCAATGGCATAGACGAAAGTTATTTTAGCTTACGGCGTCCGCCGTTAACACCCCAACCACCAGATTGTTTGCGGTTACTTTTTGTGGGGCGCTTGAGCGCGCAAAAGAACGTAGCCGAGCTTTTAAAGGCGCTTCGTATGACTAAGCGCAAGGTGCATCTCGATGTTATTGGCGATGGGTCAGAACGAGAAACGATCAAAAAAATAATAAGCGAACGCGCTCAAACTAACGTGACACTCCACGGTCGGCTGGATCGCCAAGATGTCATGAAATTTTACGAAACATGCGATGCGCTCATTATGCCGTCGCTATACGAAGCCCAACCGCTGGTGCTTTTGGAGGCGATGGCCGCCCGCATACCAATAATTGGCACGCGAGTTATTGGCGTTGAGGATCACATCAAAAATGCCGGTATTCTCGTGGAACCGACCGCCCACGGGCTGGCATATGGTATCGAACAATACTTCACCCGGTATCAAGCCCTTTCGGGCATGATTGAGCGTGGATATCGGATGGCTCAAAAGCTTGGGTGGTCGCGTACTCTTAAAAAATATAAAGCGTTATACGATGAAGTCTCGGGAAATTAGCGCGCGGAGGGTTGCGGTTGGATTTATCGGTTGGCTTATCGCGACCAATGTGTTTGTTGGTGCTGTGCATTTTACTGGCTGGTGGTTGCTTTCGGTTGCGGCATTTTTATGCACTGCATTTTTACCAGGCCTGGCGATTTTACGTATAATGCATATCGCGTTTAAAAATTACGCGTCAGCGATTGTATACAGCTTTGGCTTGAGCCTATTGGTGCTTATATTGAGCGGACTTGCGGTTAACCAATTACTCCCACTGTTTGGTGTGGCGCGGCCGCTTGAACTGCCCGGAATCATTGGTGTGTGGGATGTTTTTGCGGCTGCGATTGTTGTGGCAAGCATTATGGTTAACAAAGAGCCGGTACGTTTAAACGCCCCGGCATCTAATCGCTGGCCAAAGAAAGCATGGCTGCTTGTGGGCGCTAGTGTGTTGCTGCTCTGCTTGGCGGTACTCGGCGCGTTTCGTCTTAATAATGGTGGCGACGCACTTATTGCGCAAATCGCTCTTTGTTACAGCGCGGTTCTTATTGCGATCGCTTTTATTTTTAGGCGCCGACTGCCCGATGGTGCGCTAATGTGGCTTATGTTTGCTGTTGGCCTGGCGGTTTTACTTATGACGTCGCTGCGTGGTTGGGATATTATGGGGCACGATATCGAGCGCGAATTTAGAGTTTACACGCTCACCCACCTGCACGGCCGCTGGGATATCGCGTTTGATCGGGACCCGTACAACGCCTGCTTGAGCATTACTATTTTGCCCGAAGTATTCGCTAAAATCCTCAACATTTCGGGCTTGGCGGTATTTAAAGTTATTTTGCAGATTGTGTTTGCGGTGTGCCCGGTGGTGGTGTATATTTTGGTCCGGCGGTACACGTCTAAGCTTGGCGCGCTTGTGGGGAGCATGCTCTTTATTTGCTACCCAACATTTATTAACGATTCGGCGATGCTCACCCGCCAGGGAGTGGCTTATCTTTTTTTTGCGCTCGCGCTGTTAGTGATTTCTAACCAGGCACAGAAAAAACGGTATAAGTTGCTTTTTGTGCTTTGTGCGATTGGCGCTGCGCTGTCGCATTACTCAACGGCATATATGTTTGTGGCACTTTTTGTTGGGGCTGTGCTGGTGAAGATGTGCATTACGTGGTGGCTGGGGCGTCATAGGGTTTTTAAGTTTCGGCCACTGCGTAAGGAATCTACCGTGCTATCGCCGATTTTTGCTGGCCTGGTGTTCCTTATGACGTTTATTTGGTATTCGCAGATTACCGGCACATCGAATGGGTTGGTGACAACAGTACATCAATCCTTTTCAAGTATCCCCAAACTTTTTACGAGCGATAACAGATCTTCCGACACGTCAACCGCCCTGCTCTTTTCGGGCGGTAAATCGCAAATCGATTTGTACGAGTCGTATTTAACAGACTCTAAGGCTCCCCGCGCCGCGAATGTATTTTACATGCCGCCGCTTACTAGCGACGACATGCCGCTGACCGATCTCGGCAAAAAAGCGCACTCGATTGGTATAAACGCCTCGATAATAACGGCCTTGCGCCAAAACTTTGCGAAAGTTCTGCAAGTACTGGCGCTGGCGGGTGTTATATACGCAACTTACCGGCTGCTGCGCAAAAAACCGCATGCCCTTGGGCCAGATTATGTATATTTGAGTTTAGCCGGCCTTGTACTTCTCGTTTTTATGGTGGTGATGCCGGTGCTGTCGGTTAACTACGGCATTCTTCGCGCCTTTCAGCAGGCTTTAATTTTCTTGATTCTTCCTATAACACTGCTGCTTGCAAAACTCGGCTCGCGCCTTTGGGGGTGGCTGCGCACATGTATCGCCACATTCGGCATGATCCTTTTATTTCTATTATTTACCGGTTTGTTTGCGCAAGTGCTTGGCGGGGCCAGCCCGACGGTGAGTATGAATAATAGTGGGCTTTATTATGGTTTGTATTACTCATCTGAGGCCGATCAGCGCAGTTTTATTTGGCTCAAAACGCATCTTTCTAAAGGCGATGACGTACGCGCAGCTAATTTTAATCGCGCAATTATGCATGATCCGGCTTATCCGTTTTCGAAGGGTGGCATACTCCCGACACAAATTGAGGCCCATACAATTGTGTATTTTGATCCGGCGCAGATTCAGGCTCAAAAATTATATACGTACCACGATAGTAGCCCGATTATTATGGAATTCACTACCGAATATTACGACAGCACCAAAGATCAAATTTATAGCACCGGCTCTACCGGGGTATACCGATGATTAGCTCTTTTATCAAGGCGTGTAGGACTCGTTTGCACGAGCTGCGCAGCAGCACGTTTGCGATGAACGCGCTCTATTTAATGCTGTCCACATTTGTGGTGGCGGCAATGGGCGTTTTGTTTTG